>Ga0209480_10000462_pt1 | contig 33896 bp, 32 predicted proteins | sample JI61114C2DNA_FD_187501 | JGI IMG/M metagenome (GOLD analysis project Ga0209480, IMG submission 187501) | Wastewater effluent complex algal communities from Wisconsin, to seasonally profile nutrient transformation and Carbon sequestration -... | ecosystem: Engineered > WWTP > Effluent > Algae... | reverse complement strand
GAGCGTAAGCGTGAAAGGCGGCGAGCGCAACATGTTGGAAACGGCTGTGCGCTGGGCGGAGGTGATCGGTGATTCCACCACCAAGCAACGCTGGGCCTATAAAGTGAACGCCTATGCTTTGCGCGCTGATGATTGGCAAGCCGAGAACTACTCGCCTACCGGTGACAGCCCCACCGGGGAAAACAACCCTGGCGGTTATGATGCCGTGAATATCTATGGGGACGAAGATGTGAGCTTCAACAACAACTACGCTACCTTTTCCGGCAGGAGCACCTATCCCGGCTTGGGCAAATTCCTGCGCAACGGTTACACCGAAAGTGAACTGGTGGATTACAGCACGCAGAACCTGAAGCTTGGTGGCTCACTGCATTATCGCATCAATGACAGCCTGGAAGTGATCGCTGCAAGCAACTTCAGCACCGGCAGCACCGTGTACCAAGGTGACAACCGGTACCGCTTGAAGGACATCATGTTCTTCCAGCACCGCTTGGAGATCAAACAGGAGGGCAAGTGGTTCGCCCGCGCCTATGTAACGCACGAGGATGCGGGGAACACCTATGACATTTACACCACCGCCTTGCGCTTGCAGGATGCCGCCGGACAAACAGGGAGCATTACAGGATGGAACGTGCCGTACACCAACTTCTGGGGCGACAATATCACGCCGCAAGTGGAGGCCATGCCTAGCTACATCACGGCTTTCGAAGCTGCTGGCATGGGTTGGAACCAAGCACAGTGGATCGCTTGGCAGGACCAGTTCATCGGAGATAACCTCAGCCTTCTCCAGAGCTACCACCAGCAGGCACAGGACTACACGAACAGTCTTGATAACGCCTATCTCGATCCCTTTTATGTGCCGGGCACGGAACGGTTCGATGAGAAGTTCAATGAGATCACCAGCAAGCGGTTCGTTGATGGCGGCTCGCTCTTTTACGACAAGAGCATCCTGGCGCATGCGATGGGCGAGTACAAATTCAAACCCGCTTTCGGTGAAGTGACCGTCGGCGGAAACTTTCGGCAGTACCTCCCCAACAGCGGCGGAACCATCTTCCGTGATACCGGCGACGTGAAGATCCGCAACAGCGAGATCGGCTTGGTGGCCGGCCTGGAAAAAAAGTTCATGCAGGACAAGCTCACCGGCACCGTCACCGTCCGCATGGACAAAAACCAAAATTTCAAGGCGCTCTTCTCCCCGGCTCTCTCGCTGGTGTATGCGAACACGCCGGCCCACGTCTGGCGCGCCGGATTCAGCAGCGCCATCCGCAATCCCACCTTGGCTGACCAATACCTCTTCTACAACGTGGGCCGCGCATTGCTCTTGGGCAATGTGGATGGACAGTTCGAGGCCGGAAACGATTCCATTTTTACTACTGAAAGCTTCCAAAGCTTTCGCGAAAATGGTTTGCAACGCAGCTATTTGGACTACTTCAACGTGGACCGGGTGCGACCCGAACAGGTTAAGACCGTTGAGGCCGGCTACCGGGGCACCCACTGGGAGAACGTGTATCTCGACCTGGGTGCGTACAACAGTTGGTACACCGACTTCATCGGCTACATCATCGGGCTGCATGCCGATTTCCCGCAAGCCGGGAACATCCCTCCCGTGGGCCTGCAGGCCTATCGCGTGGCGGCCAATGCATCCTCCCAAGTGGTTACGCGCGGCGTGAACGCCGGATTGACGTGGTACCGCCCTAAGCTCACCTATACCTTCAACTACAGCTTCAACCAGCTCACCACCGGCGCTGACGACCCCATCATCCCAGCGTTCAACACGCCTCAGAACAAGTTCAACGCCGGATTGAACGCCAGGGACCGCAAGATCCCTTTCACCAACCTGAAACGCTTCGGCTATGGCATGAACTGGAAGTACGTGGAAGGATTCGTCTTTGAAGGTTCACCGCAATTCACCGGACCGATCGCCAGCTACGACATGGTGGATGCACAAGTAAGCGTGAAATTTCCCAAGGAAAATATCACGGTGAAACTCGGCGCCAGCAACCTCTTCGGCCTGCTCCCGCTATGGGACAAGCAAGTGCCCGATGGTGAGCGGCTCGACCGTGCACTGAACAACGACGTGTATCTGGTTTACGGCGGGCCTCGCATCGGCCGCTTGGCGTACGTGCAAATTTCCTACGAGCTCATAAAGCGCTAGATGCACTATCTTTCGCGAACATCTGAAAACCCTACCCACATGAATCAAAACTTTTTACGCGCACTCCCGCTGGCGGTTTTAGCCGCAACGCTGCAAGTGAATGCCCAGGAACGATACCTCTCCGAGGTGTTCACCAACGCACAAGTCATTACCCAGCCGAACGTTTCCTACGGGGTGAACATCGACTTTTTGACCTCCGATTTTTCCAACCCGGCGAACTATGGGCCGGAAGTCACGGAACTGCAGACCGCCGTCTCCACCAGCCAGCCCATTCCAGCGGTGTACTTTAACATTGCTGACCCCAGCACAGTAGTGAAAGTGGCTGACCTGAAAATGGACATCTACCAGCCCGACCAAAGCGTGGACAGCGAGACTGCGCGCCCGATCTTCATCTTCGTTCATACCGGCAACGCCCTTCCCCCACCTTTGAACGGCAGCCCCAACGGCACCAAGACCGACAGCAGCGCCGTGGAAGTTTGCAAGCGCATGGCGCGCCGTGGCTATGTAGCCGTGAGCATGGATTACCGCAATGGCTGGAACCCGCTTGGCACGAGCGTGGAGGAACGTCGCGGCACCCTGCTCAACGCCATCTATCGCGCTGTTCATGACGTGAAACAATGCGTGCGTTCATTGAAAGCCAACGCAGCTACCTACGCGTTGGATCCCAACAAGGTGATCCTTTATGGCGAAGGCACAGGTGGATACATCACCTTGGCCGTAGCAACCTTGGACGAGCCTTCGGAGCTGTTCATTCCCAAGTTCGTACCGGATCCATTCCAGCCCAATGTGAGCTACATTGACACAAATACAGTGGGCAACATCGATGGCTTCAACGGCGCACTCAACTTGTACCGGACCAACGGCCAGAACAGTGACGTCAATTTCTGCGTGAACGCGGGTGGCGCATTGGCCGACACCAGCTGGCTCGCTCCCGGCGATGTGCCGATGGTCGCTTTCCATACTGTTTTTGATCCGTTCGCACCCTTCAGCCAAGGCATCGTAATTGTGCCCACGACCGGCGAACAGGTAGTGGAAGTGCAAGGCAGCAACGTCTTCATGAAACTGGCGAACGACTATGGCAACAACAACAGCTTTTCCACCTTGCCCGGCGGCGATGCGTGGACGGACCGCGCACGTTCATTGTACGGCAGTACGCAAACCCACGTTGGCGGCAGCGTTACCATCAACACCGGTACCGAAGGACTCTTCCCAATGGTAACGCCTGATTGGCCCGGATTGGCCGTTGCTCCATTTGAAGAAGCTTCGCCTTGGCAGTGGTGGGATCCGAACGGCGCACTTGCTCAAGTAGTGGTCGCCCCCGGCCCGCCTCCTGTAACCGCCGGACAGGCCAGCCAGGCCAGCAACCCGAACTTTAGCGGTACCAAAGGCCGTGCCTACATCGATACCATCATGGGCTACATGAACCCGCGCATCGTTTGCGCGCTGGAACTCGGCCCTTGCGCAGTAGGCATTGATGAGAACGACCCCATCGCCATCGGTGTGGAAATGGCACCGAACCCGGCCCATGACATCGTGCGCATCAACAGCGCCAATGCTGTGATCCGCATGGTTGAAGTGTATGACGTGAACGGCCGCCGTGTTAGCGCCGAGAACGTGGAGAACAAAGCATTCACCCTGCAGCGCAACGGCTTAAAGGCCGGCGCCTACTTCGTGGTGCTCACCTTCGACCAAGGAACGGTGACGCGCAAGCTGATGCTGGATTAAGCACTGAAATTTTCTCCTGCTGAAAGGGCCGCGTTTTCGCGGCCCTTTCTTTTTCCCCTACCGCACGACCGCGGAGGCGAAGGGCAGTGTCCGGCATCCATCACTCGCCCCGACCGTTCATCATTAAATAGTACTTTGTTTTGCATGGTACCATCCCACGCCTATATATTTGCACCGTCAGCTACCGGGCGTTACCCGTTGGAAGGCATAGAGAACAAAGAGATGAAAGTGGAGAACACCAAGGCACAGATGCGCAAAGGCGTGCTGGAGTACTGTATTCTTTCGCTACTAAGCGCGGAAGAGATGTACCCCGGCGACCTGATCGCCAAGCTGAAGGAAGCCAAATTGATCGTGGTGGAGGGCACCCTCTATCCCCTGCTCACCCGGCTGAAGGATTCCGGCTATTTAAACTACCGTTGGGAAGAGAGCCGAAGCGGCCCGCCCCGCAAATACTACAAGCTCACACCCGTGGGCGGAAAATTCCTGAAGGAACTCGATGAAACCTGGGCCGAACTGGTCCTCGCCGTTAAAAAAGCCACCCGTAACAACCCCTCGAAATGAAAAAGACATTCACCGCTAACCTGAATGGTACGGTCTTCCATATTGAGGAGGACGCTTACGACCAGCTGCAGCGCTACCTCGCGAACATCCGCGCCAAATTCAGCGGCAGCGGAGAAGCCGAGGAGATCATGGCCGACATAGAGGCCCGCGTAGCCGAACTCTTCCATGAGCGCCTCCAAGGTCGGCAAGCCGTAAGCATGGCCGACGTGGACCATGTAAAGCAGGTGATGGGCCAACCCGAGGATTACGTGGACAGTGATCCAGGAGAAGCCGAGAGCCATAGCTCCCAATCCTACGCCAGGACAGACGGGTCCCGCAAAGGCAAACGCCTTTTCCGCGACATGGATGATCGTTGGGTAGGTGGCGTGATCAGTGGTTTGGCCAACTATTTCGGAACCGATCCGCTGTGGTTCCGGATCGCTTTCATCGTGGTGTTGATCGCCGGATGGGGCTCGCCCGTGGTGCTTTATTTCATCCTGTGGGCCATAGTGCCACAGGCCGCAACCGCAGCCGAAAGGTTGGAAATGCGGGGGGAGCCTGTGACCGTCGACAACATTAAACGCGTGTTCGAGGAAGGCACCGAGCGCGTGAAAGCCGGCGGTGAACGCGTTGCACAGGAAGCCAAGGAGTTCGGAAAAAACTGGGGAACGCGGTCCCGTGCCTCTGGCCACCGCGCCGGTGAGATCATCATGAAGTTGATCGGCGTCGGCCTCGTCCTGTTCGGCTTCAGTCTGTTGTTGGGGCTGGTTACGGGGCTTATCGGTGGTTCTGTAAGCCTGTGGCACGCCACCTGGGGAACGGACAACCTTGGCATCATCGACCTCGGCGGATACCTCTTCAACAGCCAAACGCAAGCCGTTTGGTTCGGGATCTGCCTCTTCCTCCTGCTCGCGTTGCCCATCATCGGCATCTTCCTGGCCGGCTTCCGGCTGCTATTGGGCACGACCGCACCGAAATGGATCGGCTGGACGATCACCTTTACTTGGGTGGCGGCATTGATCTGGATGGTGGTGATCTGCTCCTATCTCGCCAACGACTTCCACCGCAAGACCGTGGTGAAGAAAGAAGTGACCTTGGAGCAACCGATCGGCACCACCCTTTATCTGGACATGTTGCAACCTCAAGACAGCCTGTTATCAAGCAGGGGCTGGGGCGTGAAATACAAGCATGGCTGGTTGCGCACCGATTTCAATGGCATCCAAGTCGAGAACGGTACCATTAGTGGAGGTTGGGGGAAATTGGACGTGCAGCGCAGTCCCGACACGCTCTTTCACCTGGTAGTGCTGCGCGAGGCACGCGCCAGTTCCATAAAGGAGGCCGGTGCTAGGGCCGAAAGGACCGGCTTTGATTATCGCCAACAGGACGAAGTGCTGCAACTTTCACCCGTGGTGCGCTTCGACGCAAAGGATAAAGTGCGTGCCCAGGATGTCCGCTTCCTGATCCAAGTTCCGCTTGGTAAGAGCGTGTTTTTCCGTGATGGCTCGAAGGCCATGTTGGACGACATCGACAACACCACCAACACGTACGATGGTGACATGGTAGGCCGTACTTGGACCATGACCAACAGGGGCTTAGAGGACCCTGAAAACCCAGCGCCCAATGCGCCGCACCCGGCACCTCTGCCGGCGCCCGCACCTACTGAACCACCAGCTCCCAAGCCTGCAGCAAGCGGTGCCGTTATTGTCGTGCCCGCTTCACAGCCTGCGCTTCCTAACCTGTTCAACCTGCTTACATCGGCGATCAGGGCTTGATGGAAACTTCCACCTCAGACTTCCTCCTCAGTGTCTCCGCCATTGGCGGAAGACAATGAGCGGAAGGCCGGCAGCGCGACGAGGGGTTTCGTTCGATCGGCCAGCAGCGGCCCCGGTGAATTCCGGGGCCGTTCGCGTTTCAATCCACGGATAACCACAGATCTGATCTGTCCACAGATGACACAGATGAACACAGATGAACGCAGACGGCACGATATGCAGCGGACGCTGAGGAAAGCGAACAGCAACCGGCTAATTTTCTCTGTGTCCTCCGTGCCTCTGTGGTGAAAACACACCGACCTTTGCAACCCCAACAACACCGAAATGACCAAAGCTGCCAAGATCAAAACCTTCGACCCGAACAGCCCGGGTACCGCCAGTGCCGGCATTTACGGTCTGCCTTTCTCGGCGGAGGAAAGTGACATCGTTCTGGTGCCCGTTCCCTGGGAAGTGACCACCAGTTACGGCGGCGGAACTGCGCAAGGCCCCGAAGCCATTCGCGATGCCAGCTTTCAAGTGGATCTCTTCCATCCGGAATTCACCGACCTGTGGAAACGGGGCATTGCCATGGACGAGATACCGGAGGCGTTGACGGAACAAAGTGCAGCGTTGAAAAAAGATGCCGCACACGTGATCGACCTGCTCGTAAATGGCGGAGGCAAAACCAAAAAAGACCGCGCCGCGAAAGCCTTGAAATTGGTGAACGAAGAGAGCGCCGTAATGAACGATTGGGTGGAACAGCGCACGGGCTTTTGGCTGGACCAGGAAAAGCTTGTCGGCCTTGTGGGCGGCGACCACAGCACGCCGCTCGGCTTTTACCGCGCCTTGGCGAAGCGGCACAAAAGCTTCGGCATTCTCCACTTCGACGCGCACCTCGATCTCCGCAAAGCGTACGAAGGTTTCGAAGGCAGCCACGCGAGCATCATGTTCAATGCGCTGACCATAAAGCAGGTGGAGAACATCGTGGCTGTTGGCATCCGCGATTTCTGTGAAGAGGAAGCCAACTTGTTCGCCAAGGAAAAACGGCGGGTGCGCGTGCATAGGAGCGCCGATCTGCGCCGCGAACAATACGAGGGCACGACATGGAAAAAGCAATGCGACCGCATCATTGCGCAACTTCCGAAGAAGGTCCACATCAGCTTCGATATCGACGCACTGGACCCGGGCCTTTGCCCTAACACCGGCACACCCGTTCCTGGCGGATTCGCATTCGAAGAAGCCACCTACCTGCTTTCACGGTTGGCCGCCAGCGGCAAAACCATCATCGGGTTCGACCTTGTGGAAGTGACACCCGGACCACATGGCGATTGGGACGCCAACGTGGGCGCGCGACTGCTGTGGCATCTGTGTGGGGTCATGGCGAAGGCGCAGTAACTTTTAATCCCGGAAAACGCGGAGTGATCTACGTTCACACTGGCTCACCGAAAAGGTACAAAGAGCGAGAAAAAATGCCCGCATCGAACACCGAAAAGGTGTTAGAACTCCCCGAGCACCTCCTGCTCTTCGATGGTGTGTGTAACCTCTGCAACGGCTTGGTTCAATTCGTGATCCGGCATGATAAAAACAAGCGTTTCCGGTTTGCGCCGATGCAATCCGCATCCGGGAAACGCATCTTGGCTCAAATTGGAGAGACCGAGCCCGATAATACATCGGTATATGTTCGCAAGAACAGAATCCTAACCCGCTCTTCCGCAGCACTTTACATCGCCAGAGACCTTGGCGGTCCGTGGACGCTCGCCTACCCCTTCATACTTGTACCGGGCTTCATACGTAATGCCGTGTACGACTTTGTAGCCCGCAACCGGTTCAAATGGTTCGGGCGCCGCGAACAGTGCATGGTACCGTCTCAGGAGGTGGACGACCGATTCCTCCATTGAGCACGGACCGTGGTAAAACGCTCTTGGCACGACCTTCGCTACGGTCACGGTTCTCTACCTTTGTACGGTGGAAGCCTCGACTTGGCCTTTACATGCCCATTAACAGACCATTCCAATTCACCATTGCAGTTGCCGCAATGGTCTTTGCATGTTCCGTTTCGGCCCAAGGTCCGGTAGCAACCCAAGCAAGCCGATCCAAGGGCGCTACCGTCCATCAGGACCGTGTAGGTGCCGACTACCGGCCTTTGACCGACCTCAAGAGCAAAACCGTGTTTACGAGAACTGTGAAGCTCGGCAAACACGAACACTACGATGTGGTGGTCACGGATCCGTACGGTATTGTGCGCATGACCGGATCCTATAGGGATTGGTCCCTCGAAGTTCCCGACGGTTTGTTCACGTATTTTTTTGCGAACGGCAAACCGGAATCAAAGGGCAACTTCTCGTATGGTGCCAAACTGGGCACTTGGCAATGTTGGGAAAGCGACGGCACTCCCCGCCTTGACCGTGTTTACCACGGTAAAGACTGGGAACAGATCCAAATTTCCCTTGGTCTTTCTGAAAAAGCTCCAACTGTAGGCCGCCCAAACGTCGCCGAGGTGACGCCCGAGCTCACTCCGGAAGGGGTGCAACAATCCTTCCCGTAAAAAAGTCCGGTCCGGCCGCTGGATCAATGCTCCAGTGCTTGAAGTACCAATAGCGGCATGTGCCCGTGCAAGGCCAGCTTCTTGGCAGTGCTTACATGGAACAATGAATCGATAAAGCCGACATGGCGGTGCATCACGGCCATCATGTCAGCTTGTTCCTTTTCCGCCAGTAGGTCCAATGCGGCCGCCACGTCTTCACCGGTGGTGGACACGAAGCGGTGCGGGATGTCCGCAAATAGTTCCCCATACATGGCCACGATCTTTTCCCTTGGGGTTTCACCCGGGTCTTCCAGTACGTGGGCCAATAGCACCTCGGCCCGCGTGCGCGACGCAATGTCCACTAGCATGCGCATGGCCTCCAAGTCCACACCTTGGCCATCATCCGCGAAAAGGATCCGCTTTACTGACCGGTCCATTGAGCCTTTAGGCACCACGAGCACCGGAACGTGGGAATGCTTTACCATGGCCGCGGCGTTGCTTCCCAGGATCCCGGATCCGGAAGCCCCCTGCGTGCCCATCACGATAAGGTCGGCGGCGTGCTCTTTGGCCACTTCGTTCAACATGGCCGGCAGTGGACCGTACACCACGTCCTTCACCAATTTAGCGCCAATGGCTTCAGGCAACTCCTCCAGACGCTTGCTCCATTCGGCCATGCCAATGGTGGCCAGCGAGTAAAGCTCGGTACCTACGGTCGGCCAATCACTGAACCCCTCGTCCGTTGAGATGTACGCATGGGTCAACCGGTATTCATGTCCGGCGGGGCCGAACATCTTCAGCGCGTAAGCGCACGCACGCAACGCGTTATCGCTGTAATCCGTGGAAAGAATGATCTTGGCCATGGGAATTTTTTTATGGTCGTGGAAAGTTAAGCAGAAACCAAATGCAGCAGGGTTGCCCGGTTGATGGGCTTTACCACGTGATGGTCGAAACCGGCTTCCGCAGAGATCCTGCGGTCTTCTTCTTGGCCCCATCCACTAAGCGCCACAATATTGGCTTTCTTCCCCCAGTCTGCTTGCCGCATTTGTGCGCAGGCTTCCAAGCCGTTCAATTTGGGCATGCCGAGGTCCATGAGCACCAGGTGCGGTTTGAATGCGGCACCTTTTTGAACAGCCTCTTCACCATCGTGCGCGGTGACCACCTCATGACCTAGTTTTTCCAGCATGACCCCCATGGAGAAAACGGCGTCCTTGTTGTCGTCCACCACCAAAATGCGCTTGCGCACCTCGGCAGTGGCATCAGAATTGGCCACGACAATGGGCTGGTTCGCGCGTTTTCGCTTCAGTAACGGTATGCGTACCTTGAACTCGCTGCCCATGCCCGTGCCCTCGCTGCTTCCATCAATGGTACCACCATGTAGCCCGATGATCTGCTTCGCCAGGTTGAGGCCGATGCCAAGCCCCTTGCCCCCGTGCTTTTTGTCGTGTGCGGCCACTTGGGCGAACATTTCAAATACTTCCGGTAACGCAGCCGGATCTATGCCGATGCCCGTATCCGTGATGGCCAACAGCGCATGATCACCTTCCGACCGGAGCGTTAATGTGACCTCCCCTCCGGAATCCGTGAATTTGGCCGCGTTCGCCAGCAAATGCGAGACCACCTGCACCAAGCGGTGCCTGTCGCCTTGTACGTGGATGCTTTCACCGGTCCCTTCGGTCCGTATGTGATGGCCTGCCTCTGACATTACTGATGCGCTCGCCTCCAAAGCCGTGGCGACCACCTCTTGCAGGTCCAACTCCTCCAGCTCAAGCTTCACTTGGCCCCTGCTGATCCGACTGAGGTCCATCAGGTCATCCACCAAACGGACCAGATGGTCCAATTGGCGTTTCATCATGGCGCGGGTTTCTTGTTGAAACACCGCATCTTCTGGGGCCATTTCCAGCAAATGCAGACCGTTCCGAAGTGGTGCCAGCGGATTTCTCAGTTCGTGCGCCAAGGTGGCCAAGAACCTGTCCGTGTTCTTCGCGGTCAAAGCCAATTCCTTTTCCGCCAGCTTCCGCCTCGTGATGTCCGTGTTGGTGCCGAACCATTGGAGCACACGGCCGCTTTCATCCTTGATCGGCTCGGAGATTGAAAGGAACCAATGGTACTCACCGGACTTGTCCCGCAGCCTGAACTCTTTCTCCCACCGCTCGCCTTTAAACACCGCTTCTTTGAAGCTATCGCCGATCGTGGGCAGGTCTTCCGGATGGACGATGCGGCCCCAACCACTGGAATTCATCTCTTCCACCGATATGCCGGAGAAGTCCAGCCAACGTTTGTTCACCCATTGCACGTGCATATCGCTGGTTGCCACATATGCCATCTGGCTCATGTTGTCGGCCAACATGCTCAATCGCTTTGCGCTTTCCTCCAAGCGTGCGTGTTCGCCACCAGTACCCGATTCATGACCGATTTGATTCATCCGCTTTTTTGATCGGGGAAAATTTTCCACAGTGGGAACGCCGTTGCATGTGTTCCGCATTGCCCAACTTCATCACTACAAAGCACCCACCAACACAATGCTGGCATTTAAACGCTTGGGTGGCACGTCTGTATTTGAAGTATGAGGAGGGACGCAAGAACCTGTGTTTGGGAAAGCCAGACTTGCCTTTGCAGCGAACAACGTGCCAATTGGAGGTATTGGTCGCTTCATAGGAGAGATTGGTCGAAAATCGATCAACCTGAAAAATGTCCGGGATAAAGTGTGCATCATTTCCTACACCTCACCTCTCGCCCTTCCGAAGTAAATTGCGCAACCCAAGAACCAAGCTATGCCACTTCCAAAATCCGATACCATCGAAGAAAAAATGACCATTGACGAGGTCCGCGAGGAGATCCTCCGCGATTTCAAACTTGTGACCCTAAGTAGGGAAGCCAGTTTGCTTGGTCGAAAGGAAGTGCTTACCGGAAAGGCCAAGTTCGGCATATTCGGCGATGGAAAGGAACTGCCTCAGGTGGCCATGGCCAAGCAGTTCCGCCCCGGCGATTGGCGCAGCGGATACTACCGCGATATGACCTTCATGTTCGCCATCGGTGAGCTTACCGTGCAACAATGGTTCGCGCAGCTCTATGCCCACGCCGACGTGCATGCCGAACCCGCCAGCGGCGGACGCCAGATGAACGGCCACTTCGCCACGCGCAGCCTCGACGAAAACGGCGAATGGAAAAACCTTGCTGAGCAGTACAACTCAAGCGCGGACATGAGCCCCACCGCTGGCCAAATGCCGCGCCTGCTGGGCCTTGCGCAGGCCAGCAAAATGTTCCGCCAGAACGAAGCACTGCACAGCTACACGCAGTTCAGCGACAAAGGCAACGAGGTGGCCTTCGGCACTATCGGCGACGCCAGCACCAGCGAAGGCCCGTTCTGGGAAGCCATGAACGCCGCCGGCGTGCTGCAAGTGCCCATGGCCATGAGCGTGTGGGACGACGGTTGGGGCATCAGCGTGGGCAAAGAATACCAGACCACCAAGGGCAGCATCAGCAAGCTGTTGCAAGGGTTTGAAAAACAGAAAGACACCAACGGCATCCGCATCCACAAGGTGAAAGCCTGGGACTATGCCGCCCTGAACAAGACCTACGAACAGGCTATCGCATTATGCCGTGAGGAGCATGTGCCGTGCTTGATCCACGTAGAGGAAGTGACGCAGCCGCAAGGCCACAGCACAAGCGGAAGCCACGAGCGCTACAAGAGCAAGGAACTGCTGGAGTGGTACCATACGGCCGACTGCAACGTGCGCTTCCGCGAATGGATCCTCGCCTTTAAACCAGGAGGTGTGCCAATTGCCACGGTTGAAGAACTTGATACAATCCAAGCCGAAGCAAAAGCCGAGGCCAAGGCCGCGCAAAAAGCTGCATGGGCCGCATTCCTCGCACCGCTGCAAGCCGAGCGAAAGGAGGTTGTAGAACTGGTTGCTGGATTGCGCATGGATGGTGCCGAGGCATTCGCGGAAGAACTCCGCAAAGCCATGGACCCCGAACGCAAGGACATCATGAGCATCGCGCGCCGCGCCGCATTGGCCGCCGATACCGCCGGTGCGGATGCCGAAGACCTGCGCGCGTGGATCGCGAGCGCCAACGTCGCAAACGCCGACCGTTACGACAGCCATTTGTACAGCCAAAGTGCAAAGAGCTTTTTGAACGTCCCTGAAGTGCCGGTAGAATACGGCGACGACGAAGAAGTGGACGGGCGCATCATCATCCGCGACAACTTCGCCGCACTCTTCGAGAAAGAGCCATTGCTGCTCACCTTCGGGGAAGACACTGGCAAGATCGGCGACGTGAACCAGGGCATGGAAGGCATGCAGGCGCGCTTCGGCGAACTGCGCGTGAGCGACGTGGGCATCCGCGAGAACAGCATTCTTGGCCAAGGCCTCGGCATGGCTTTGCGCGGATTGCGGCCCGTGGCGGAGATCCAATACTTGGACTACCTGCTCTACTGCCTGCAACCCATGAGCGACGACCTCGCCACGACGCAATGGCGCACGAAAGGCGGCCAAAAAGCACCGTTGATCGTGCGCACCCGCGGGCACCGCCTGGAAGGTGTATGGCACAGCGGCAGCCCCATGGGCATGATCATCAATGCACTGCGCGGCATCGTAGTCTGCGTGCCGCGCAACATGCAGCAGGCCGCCGGCATGTACAACACGCTGATCCAAAGCGATGATCCCGCATTGGTGATCGAATGCCTCAATGGCTACCGTACCAAGGAGCGCCTACCGAGCAACCTCGGCGAATTCACCGTGCCCATCGGCATTCCCGAAGTGGTGCGCGAAGGCGATGACGTCACCTTGGTGAGCTACGGCAGCACCTTCAACATCTGCCTGCATGCCGCGGACCGCTTGGCGGAACTCGGCATCAGCGTGGAGATGATCGACGCACGCACGCTCCTCCCCTTCGACCGCGAGCACCGCATTGTGGAAAGCCTGAAAAAAACCAGTCGCCTCTTGATCGTGGACGAAGATGTGCCCGGCGGCGCCAGCGCATACATCCTGCAACAAGCGCTGCAAGTGCAAAGTGGCTTCCGTTGGTTGGATAGCGCGCCTGTTACACTCACTGCGAAAGCGCATCGCGCGGCCTACGGCACCGATGGCGATTACTTCAGCAAGCCGAGTGTGGAGGATGTGGTGGAGGCGGTTGTTGGGATGGTGCGGGTGTGAGAAGAAAAAGTTCATGTGCCAGCTTATATACCTTGGATCCAGTACCGACGTGGATGAACTGCCATTCGACACTGAAAAACCTGGCTTCTATTACAAGCGTCTCTCCTTTGACGATTCCCAGTACAACAGCGTTCTAAAGCTCCTTGACCAACCCTTTCTATATTTCATCGGAGGAAGTGGAGGCTGCTCTTGCACGCTTTCCTATACCGAGCCATGGGAGAATGCTCCAGAATTGAATGCAGAGCGGGAGGTTGCCATTAGTGAAGTGGCCAAGATGCTGGAATTCCTCAGCGCACAGCTCAAGCGTTCCGAACTGCGTCTCCTTTGCACTTGGTGGGATGTACCAGTGGAAGAGATAAAGCCGATGGATTGGGACCAGTTGATACCTGGCGAACAAGACTTTCAATTTCCGCTGGACCATGTACTCCGACTTTGCGCTACAAAACCATAGAGACACTTTGGTAATCGAATACCGCGACCTGTGCATGAAAGATGTTATCGAGGTGCCAAAGGAATGATTTGAGATAATGTTCAGAACTTCTATGCATGATTCCAGATAGCGACATAAAATCCTCCAAGCGTGGCACGACCACTTCAACTGTTAAGTTCGGAGGGCATGGACCCGATTGAGACACTGATCCTCCGCGAGGGGTTGCGCATCGTTGATGTACATCCGTACAAGGAACTGGATCTGCTTGCGGTGGTGCTGAACAGTGGCGACATTTTGCAAGCCCGAATCTCGGATTTTGAACGTTTACAGAAAGCAACCGAATCGCAATTGAAGAAATGGCAATTGATCGGTGGCGGCATCGGTATCCATTGGGAAGCTGTGGATGAGGATCTCTCGCTACGTGGCTTTATACGGGATGCCGCGCAACAGGAAGCGTTGCGTCGATTGACGATGGCTTCCATAAAGCGGCGGAAGAAGACTTCAACTTCATGAACTCGGGCCATGCCCTATGCTCTCCCTCAACCTCACCACCCTCCCCACCCTATTCACGCCGCGCCTTGTCCTTCGCGAACTCCGCATAGAAGATGCATTCGAGCTCTTCGCCATGCGCAGCGATCCCGAGGTAATGCGCTACGTGCATCGGCCAATGGCCGAAAACATTGATGATGCGGTCGCCTTCCTCACCCGCGCACAGGATGGCCAGAGCGACAACACCTGCGCGCAATGGGCCATCACGCTGAAAGGCGATGATGCTTGTATCGGCGTGATCGGCCCTTGGCGGATCGTTCCGGAGCATCATCGCGGTGAGCTTGGCTATACGCTGGCCCGCGCGCATTGGGGCAAAGGCCTGATGAGCGAGGCGATCGCCACAGTAGTGGATCATGCATTCAGTGCATTCGGTCTGCACAGCATGGAAGCGTGGACCGATGCGCGTAACGCAGCCTCGATGCGCGTTCTGGAGAAGAACGGCTTTAAGCGGGAAGCTCATTTCAAGGAGAACATCCTGTGGGACGGCAACTTCATTGACACTATGGTATTCGGCCGGTTGGCGCCGAAGTGAAGCAGCATCTTTGCCCAATGCTCAAACTCCCTATCCCTTCAATGGCAGGCCTCACCACCGAGCGGCTCGTCTTCCGTCATCCTGTACTGGACGACCGCTCGTGGTGGATGGAATACCTGAACAGCGCCGAGGCTATCCGCTTTATGCCATTCACCGTGGGCAACGAAGAGAATTGCGTTTTTTTCATCCAGCGTTCGATAGATCGCATTGCCCGCGACGGTTCTTGCCTGAACGTGGTGAGCGAGCGCGCCAGCAACAAGCCCGTGGGCATGATCGGCCTGTTGACGCAGGAAGTTGACGGCATTACCGAACTGGAAATCGGCTACCATTTGCTGCCTTCTGCTTGGGGAAAGGGCTTCGCTACGGAAGCGGCAATGGCCTGCAAGGCATTTGTCCAAAAACACGGCTGTGCTTCCTCCATCATCTCATTGATCGACCCAGAGAACCACAAGAGTCAGGCGGTGGCAAAACGCAATGGCATGCAACTTGAAAAAGAGACTGTGCATCGCGATGAGCCTGTTATGGTGTTTCGAGTGAAAATGTAAACGCGACTGGTACTCGCGACACGCGAGCACCTGCCGCGGACACGCGAGCACCTGCCGCGGACACGCGAGCACTTGCCGCGTGCTGGAAGCAGGTGCTCGTGTGTCGCGAGTGCCTGCTTCCAGCGGAATTAACTGCCCCGCTTCAAGCCGATCGCCCCGATGATGATGAACGCGAACCACAGCAGCTGTATTCCGTTCGCTGGCTGTTTGAACCAAAGCGTGTCGATCATCTTGGAGCTGATGAGCGCCACCGCCATCCACACCGCGAATGCGGTGCTGGCCGGGATGGTGCGCATACTCATGGACAGGAAAATCACGTTGCCCGCGCCGAAGGCGGCATAACCCAAGAACGGCAGCAGCGACTTAGCATGTAGCGGGTCGCTGAACAGCCCGGCCCAACCCATCTCCTTCACCGCTTTCACGTCCATGGCCTTTACGGCATAAAGCCAAACGGATTCACTAAGTGAAGCAATGAGGAGATAGATCCAACTAATCGCCATGTTTTCCGTTTTCGGGGCGCAAAGAACGAACGATCCTGCAATGGTCCGGTGGCCAATTTTCATTAGCCTGTTGAACAAAGTACGCCGGTCCATTGAAAAACAACCGACCTTTGCCCCATGTCCATTACACCAGCGGAGATTCAGCAAGCCTTACGGATCAGCAAAGCCATTGAAGAATACTTGGAGCACGTCCGTACCGTGAACGTGAACAGTACCGAGATCTATTCCATGCTGGCGGAGCATAAGTTGGTGGAACGCGATACCACGCGTGGTAATGTGTTCCGGACTTATCTTACCAAACTGGCCAAGGAGCACATGCTGAACCTGATCCCCCAGTGTAAGGCAATGCCCCGCAGTGGCGGTAAGTTTGATTTTACCTTTAACCGGGCCGCCAGCCGCATGCCAGCGCGCAAAGCCGTGGACGGACAGCCCGAAGTGAAGAAGGAGGCGTAGATCAGTCCGGCGCTTGCAGCTTAGGCGGGGGGTCGTAGCTTGCTCCTGCAAACCTGCACCACCATGCGGCCTTGGGTTTTCCTGTTTATCATTTTTACGGCTTCGGCTTTCTCGGCCTTCGCACAGGAAGACCTGCCACAACCTGGTGCCGGCGCACTCATACCCGGACCCGATTGGCTCCCTTGGGCACCCGTGGAGGAAGGAGATATTGGCCCGTTTACCGCGCCTGACACCGTTGATCTTTCCCCCTATTTCCCACCTCCCGGAAACCAGCACCGGCAATATTCCTGTGTCGCATGGGCATGGGCTTATGGCGTTCAATCCGCGCTGGACAATGCGGCGCACGGGCGCACGTATGCCCGCACTGACACCGCTGACCGCGCATACACGTACAGCCCGGCCTACATCTTCAACGAACTCAAACAGCTTACGGACAGCCCCGTGGTTTGTACCTCCGGTATCGATATCAACCAGCAAATGGCGTTGGCCGTCAGCATAGGCAATTGCACCCTTTTGGAAATGCCCTACGACACCGCCGCTGACGGCTGCCTCAACACCGTGCCGGGACCGGTGCTTTCATCCGTGTTGGGGCGCGTCATAGCGAAACCCATCGCCACTCCTGTGATGCTCGGCAAAACGAACAGCAGGCAATGGATCGCTCATTTGGCCGCTGGCGAACCGCTCATGGTGCTCTTCAATGTGGACAGAACCTCCTTCATAGCGGCAGGCTTTGCGGCCTTCCGGGAGCACCGCCCATTCCGTTGGACCGGAATAGGCCATGATGACAGTACCATGGTTGGACATGCCGTAGCCTGCACCGGCTATCGTATCGCACATACACCGGACCGGCCAGATACGGTGTTCACGTTCCTTAATTCCTTTGGAACGCAATGGGGTGATACTGGCTATTTTACCACCGGCACGGACATGCTGGACCAATACTGCATGGCCGCGCTCGCATTCGCGCCAAGGAGCGCAACCTTGGACGCCACGGATGAAATGGACATGGCGGACAACACACAGCAGGCCAAACCAAGGAACCGGACGAAGCTGAAACCGGGTAGGGCGGCAACCGTTGCAGGACTTTCATTGCATTTTCCAGAACAGGGGATCTCCGACTTCGGAGGCGCCATAGTGTTACCAGCGCAGGACACTGCCAAAGCACCTGTTTTTGTGCCACTGCCATTCCACCGAACGATTACAATATACCGAAGAACCCAACGGATCGCTGTAACCATACGTAACGGCCATGGACCTTTCCGGTGGTTTAAAGGACCGCGTATGTTGGTGAAAACCGTGCCCAAAGGCGCGGACGATGCTTTCCTGGAGGAGCAGTTGAAGACCTTTGCGCGGTTCCGGGATCAAGCATCGCGTTAGGCACTTCTGCCTATGCTGTTGCATTAGACCTCATGAAGTCTCGGTTCCTTCATTGCCTCCGATTGTTCCACGAAGTACATCGCCATGGGGCCTTTGCCTTTTGCCTCTACTGCTCCGCGTGCAATAAAACGCAGGTCTGGCGCATCCTTCACCATTTCATAGGTGCATGCACTGATGTTCACCATGCCAACAGCGCCGGAGCTTTCCATGCGGCTGGCCACATTCACCGTGTCACTCCAAATATCATAGGCATATTTTTTTACCCCCACGATGCCCGCGATCACAGGTCCGGTGTGCAAACCCGCGCGCATTTCGAAGTACAACCGGCCTTCGGCCTTCCGCTTCTCTTTGTATCCCTTCATAAATGCTTGCATTTCCAAGGCGGCAAGTACGGTGGCGCGGGGATCCCCGCGTAGTGCATCCGGTAAGCCGCCAACGGCCATGTACGAATCCCCGATGGTCTTGATCTTCTCGATGCCGTATTTGCCCACGATGCCATCGAAGGCCTTGAAGCACGTGTCGATCTCTGAAACGAGCTCCTTAGCGGAAAGCTTTTCACTCATGGCGGTGAACCCTTTGAAATCCGTGAAGAGCACGGTGGCCACCTCAAATTCCTTTACGTCCGCATAGCCCTTGGCCTTGATCTCGTTGGCCACTTCAACCGGCAGGATGTTGTGCAACAAGCCTTCGCTGATGTTCTTTTCTTTCCTGATGGCACGCCGTGAACGGTCCACGAAGCGCAGGCGGCTCCAAAGCCCGATCGCAAGCCCCACGATCCCCAGACCAGTGAAGAGGTATATGTTCCGTGTGCGCTTTACTTGTTCTTTGTCCAACTCACTCGCCAGGTTCTCCGCTTTCAATTCCACGATCTGCTTGGCCTTTTGCGAAGCCTCGTACTTCGTCTGCATCTCAGTGAGCACCTTCACCTTTTCGGAGTTGAGCAAACTGTCGTTCAGGTAATACCATTCCACGGCATGTTCGTAGGCCTTGTCCATCTCCCCAAGGTCCTTGAATTTCCCGGTCAACACGCCCTCTAAAGTGACTTGCAAGGACAAGTCATTGGCCAAGCGAGCCTCCGCCATGGCTGAATCGTAAAGCGCGATGGTCGATCTCTTAGTCCCTCTATTACCCGCAATATCGCCCAGGTTGGAATAGGCCTTAGCTATGCGGGAATGATCGCCATGCGCCTTCGCATTCTTCAACACCTCGCGTTGGAAGTACTCGGCACTGTCCAAATCGCCTTCCATATTCTTGATGACGCCTAAGTTCGCGTTCGCATCCTGTTCATCTTGCTCGTTCCCCTCAACCCGGGCGTAATGGCGGATGAGGCGGAAACTTGCTGCCGCTCCGGGCATGTCCCCCATGTGGGCCGCTGCAATGGCTTTGTTCGTCAGCAACGAATTGCGCAGGTTGGTGGCTGCCCAACCGTTCCGCCAGAGCGCTAAGCCTGTGTTGCAAATGGAGTCCACCGCATGGTTGTCGCCCAACCCGATGTACAGCCTGCTGAGGGCCACGTAGCCCCTGAGCAGTATTGCACTGTCACAGCCCGGTGTCCACACACGGAACACCCGGTGCGCGCAGGCCATGGCCGAATCATACACGCCTAATTCGCTGTAGCTCGTGCTGCGTATGCCATTGGTCTCGGCCAAGTCGCAAAGTGCGTTGGCCGCCTTGAAAACCCCCAAAAGCGTGTCGGTTTCCGCGATCGTTTCCTTCGCATCCCGACGCGGGTCGGCAACCAAGGAATGCAATTTCGCATTCGCCTTGGATTGGGCCAATGCCTTGGATGGACGTGTTTGAGCCGCACCGGAAACACCGAATGCAATTGCCGCGAGCGCTACGATCAACCGCATGGATCTATGTGGTCGTGCTTTACGCCCCACCACCGGTTCCTGCGGTGAACACATTGGTATTGGACGGTGGGTCTCTCTTAGTCCGTACTTGCACCGTCCAGTTCTGGATGTCCGTTTGGTCCAAGGCGACGTAGAAAAAATCGTTGTGTGAATTGCCGATGGTCATTTCCACGCCCGAGCTACCTATCAGCACATTACCTTTTGTAAGCATGCAATTGGTTACTTTGAACACCACCACCACTTGATTGCCCGTTGCTATGGAGGGCGCCAACAAGCCGACGAAGACGGGCTTGCAGGTGGTGGTACCGGATGAAAGCACGGTGGGTGGAGACGACACCAAACCGCCAGGTGCGGCGGTGTAGAGTTTAACATCAGTTATTCTGGACATGTTGGTGGTTTTTATTGGGTTCATCGGTGAATTTAGGGGGTCTGGGCGCCGTTCTGCAAGTCTTCATCGAAATTTCCCTAATAGTGGGTATGTCGAACATCAGCGGAAGCAACTGCTGGAAAAATGGCTCGAATTTTGTATACGAAAACGCATGAAAGCCTCTGCAATAATTCCCGCTTTGGTTTACAATGATACCCCTGCCGCCATCGCTTGGCTCTGCCAAACGTTCGGCTTCAAAAAGCACTTGGTGGTTCCCGGCGAAAACGGAACCGTAAGCCATGCCGAGCTGACCATGGGAGAAGCCATGGTGATGTTGGGCAGCGCCAGCAGCGGCAGCGATTACGCGAAGATGACCCGCTCTCCCATAGACCTCGGCTTCCAAACGCAAAGCCCGTATTTGATGGTGGAAGATCCGGATGCGGTCTACGCCAGCGCCAAGAAAAACGGTGCACGGATGGTGATCGACATTAAGGACGAAGACTACGGCGGGCGCGGTTTTAGCTGTGCGGACCCGGAAGGATACCTGTGGAGCTTCGGCTCATACGATCCTTGGAAAAAACCGTCAGAGCATGCCTGAGCGAAAAGCGCGTTCGCAAGCGATCCGCATTGCGGGTAAATGGTTTGAGGCGTTCAACGCGCACGATCTGGAGGCGTTGCTTGCGCTCTACGATGACAAGGCGCGCCACTTCAGCCCAAAGTTGAAAGTGCTCCGTCCGGAAACCGGCGGACTGGTGAAAGGCAAGGCCGCACTGCGGAATTGGTGGCAAGATGCCTTCAACCGGTTGCCTACGTTGCGTTACGAAGTGAAAGGGTTGATCGTGGACAATGAAAACGTGTTCATGGAATATGTGCGCCATGTGGAAGGTGAAGCGGACCTGCGCGTGGGCGAGGTACTGGAATTGAGCGGCGGCGTTATAGTAGCATCGCGTGTGTACCATGGCTGAAGTCCGCGTGAAGTCCGGCATACATGGCATGGATTTGGTAAAGTGCGCAACAGTCCGGACAGGCGCGTTACTTTGCGGCTTGTGATCATATCCGGCACACGACCCTCCCATGAAACGAATTTCTTTCCAACCTCTCGCGATCCTGCTTAGCGCTGCACTGCTTTTTGGCGGCACCGGCTGTAAACAACTGAACCGTGTGGCCAACGGAGGTCAACACGGTGGCAAAGGTCAAGGCGGTGGTGGCCACGCAGGTGGAAATACAGGCGGCAACACGGCAAGCGGAGGCAGCACCGGCACTACCGCCCCGGGAACGGATTACTACACCGACCTCAATATGACGCTCGGCTCAGCGCCGATCGCGACCAGCAACCGCTTCGCCGCAAACATTCCATACGGCAGCAACAACAACTCCACGTTTGACATCATCATGCCCAAAGGACCGGGCGCTGCGCCATTGGTCATTTTCATTCACGGAGGTGGCTTCACCAGCGGGGACAAAGGCGCGTACTACAAAAAATTCGCCACCGAAACCGAGGCCATGCTCGCCGCAGGATTCGGCGTGGCTACCATCAACTACCGCTTTATTCCACAAGGATCGAAAGGCGTGATGAACTCATTGGCAGATTCGCGCCGCTGCCTGCAGTTTATCCGCTACCACGCTGCCGAATTCGGTGTGGATAAAAACCGCATTGGCCTGCTGGGCGTAAGCGCCGGTGCCGGAACTTCCATTTGGCTGGGCGTACACGATGAAATGGCGGACCCCAACTCAAGTGACCCTGTGGCAAAAGAAAGCACCCGCGTGCAGGCCGTGGCCGCCATCAACCCGCAAAGCACATACGATATGCTGGCCTGGGACGACATCTTCGGACCCGTTTACAACAAGCGGCCCAGCGAGGATACGCGCATGCAACAGGAAATAGCCCGGTTCTACGGCCTAAGCAGTTTCAACCAGGTACAAACACCGGACATGGTGGCCGAGCGCGCAAACTTGGACATGCCGCGCTTAATGGACAAAAGCGATCCTCCCATGTGGTTGAACACGGACAAGGCCAATGTCCCACCCGACAAAATGGGAATTCTACTGCACCATCCATTGCACGTGAAAACATTGGCAGAAGCCGCCTCGGCTGCAGGCATATCCGTGGAAGCTTCTGCTGCGGGCATGTCGCAAATGGGCACCAAGGAACCATTCACCACATTCTTCATTCGCGAGCTGAAGTGACCCGGGCCGTTGCTCCGGCCAAAAGGAAACGCCGCAATTCCCGTTTGGGAATTGCGGCGTTTCCTTCTATAACGGACCGGCCTTACTGCATGCTGGTAGACTCACCTTTATAGCCATCGAGCCACGTGCGCACTTGAGCCACTTCCTTTAGTTGTTGTTCGCGAATGGTGGCCCAAGTCTCGTCCGTGGCACCGTCCATTGCGGCCAAGGCACGGTCCACGCGCTCCAAACCTTGGGCCAAGTCTGCGGCCTTGGTTTGATCTGCCTTGCGCTGGTCGGCAGGCTGGGTACCCACTTTCAACCGTGCACGCACAGCTTCCAGATCAGCCGTCAATGTGGCGCGCAGGCCCTTCATTTCGGTAGAAGTAGCGGTGCGTTCTTCCGCAGGCGACATGGTTGTCGTGGTGCCACCGGCGATATCGCTTCCGTCCATATTGGCGGCGGAGCCGTTGCCACCATTGGAATGATCCACCGTACCCGTTGCGGTGTTTGTTCCGTTGTGACCTTCGTGGCCGGTGTCCATCGCGCCGTTCGCCTCGTTAGCGGCATCGTGACCGGCATTTGTTTCCGGCGCGGAGCAGGAAACGGTGAGCCCTGCACTTATCGCCAAGGCGCCCGCCCAGAGGAGGGGATTGAATTGCTTCGTTCTCATGGTGCTTTGTTTTTTTCCTGAACCTGCGCAAGTGATGGGCCAAAGCACAAGTCCACTTATTGTTTCACGCGTTTCCGGGATGCAGGTCCACAGGTCGAGGCGACCACGCCCCCTTTTGGGGAAGGATGCCACGGAAAAGGCCTACATTGACTTCTGTTGCAAACGCACGTAGTTCAGCAAGAGGACCGTGTTTCCCGGCAATGGGTCCACAAGCCGGAGGAAACCGGAGCGGTTCTCTTTTACTTCCTTGTCTAAGGCCATACCACTGCTCGCCCGGTCGATGTTGATCCGCGGAGCGCTGATACGGCTTCCGATATAAAACGCCGTGTTCCACCAGCCGATGTCGGACAGGTTCAGCTGGCCCATGGTGTAGAGCACCACCGGTTGTGGCTGCGCACCGTTCCAGTAAACGTTCTCCAAGGAAACCGTGGATTGCGAAGGCATGTTGACATAGATGCTCGCCTTAAGCGCCTGGTGCTCCACGTGGAAGTTCGAAAGCATGAACGACTTCACCACCGGGTTGGAAGCGGGCCTGCTTTCGTCACCGTCCAACGTGGCACTTAAAAAAATGTCGTAATCCACGGGGGCACCTTCGGACACGCAATCCGTCATGCGCACCCCGCCGCTGTTGAGGATGGTGAATGCGGCCGTGGTCCCTTTCATGCAATAAACGCGGCATTGGTCCAGCACGGTGCTGTTGCTTTGGCTGTTGGTTCCCGTGGCACCTGGCCAGTCGCCTTGGCGCAGCACGATCCCCTTGCCGCGCGGGTTGGTCACCAGTATGTTCTGCAACCGCGCCATTAAACAGAAACGCAGGTCCACAGCGGCTTCCGTCTGCGATACCAGCTCACAATTCTCCACCACGCTGCCCAAGGTGGCGGAAAGGTCGATCGCCTTTTTTCCCCCGATGATGCGCCCGAAATCCTTGATCATGTAACGGCTGGAGGTGCGGACCATCGCATCCTTCATATCGGTGATCGCGTATGTGAATCCGTTCGAATTTTTACCAAGCCGCAATTCGCATCCGCGCCCGTCGATCACCAGCAAACGCCGCGTGGGCAGAATGATGTCGCCTTCGCTGGCGTATACAGACTGTGCCGAGAACACCACACTGGTGGCATCTTCAGGCAACGTGGCGAAAAAAACACCCACATCCCCTGCCGGAACCACGTATTCCGTGGCGAAAGCACCGGGAATGGCGAAAAGAAAAAATGCACACCACTTTGAGGCGCGAAGAAAGGTTGGCACGGGGTTGGACATAGTGCCAAACTTAGCACCCGCCGGAAAGGACTGCTGCCACCGCATGACCCGATTCAAAAAAAAGACCGCCATCGTTGCTGTATCCGTGTTGGCAGTCATCGTGCTGGTCGCGCTCGTTGGTCCGAAAATGCTAGCCGCATTGGTGCGGGAGCGAACGCTGCAGATCATGCAGCAAGCGGCCGGACCACAGAGCCATGTGGCCGTGAAGAGCGTGGAACTGGACCTGTTCGCAGGCGATATCTCCTGGACAGACCTGCACATCACCCAAGCCATTGACAGCGCCGACACGTCATGGAGCTTCCATCGATCCGTACTGATCGCCGGTGATGTGGGCCGGTTGGATGTGAAAGGCCTTTCCATTAGAAAGTTATTACTGGGAAAAACGCTGGACTTGCGTTCCTTGCATTTGATCAGGCCCAGATTGGAACTCATTGCCAGCGACCGCAAACCGCTCACCCACGGCGTGGCTCCCGGTGCCAATGACATGGCCCACGCTATCCGGTTGGACAGTCTGCAGGTGGACAGTGGGTCCTTGCATTGGCGCAACACGCGAGCGGACAAGCCGGAGGCGAGCGTTAAAACATTCACGCTTGCAGCAACCGGCATCGCGTTGGAGCTGCCGCATGGACGCACGGCGTTCTCTTTGAAGTTCGTTACCGCCAATGCCATGCTGGACAGCTTGCACATGGGGTTACCGCCGCTGTACGACCTCACTGCGGCACACATCCGGATCGCGCACCCGGACAGCCTGCTCTTCATCCGCAACATCGCCCTTACTTCCCGGAAAGGACCGCAGGAATATGGAAAAGTACTGCGCTACGAAACCGACCTCATCACCTTCCATTCCGATTCCATCCGTATGCGCGGGCTGGATCTCGCAGCAGGGTTGAACACGCGCACTTTAGCCGCGAAAACGCTGCGAATTTCCGGCACAGACCTGCAGGACTTCCGCGATAAGACCATGCCCGATGGCCCATTCACGAACAAGCCCATGCCCGCCAAATTGCTGCGCGAACTCCCTTTCCGGCTCCGTGTTGACAGTGTGCACGTGGACGTTTTGAACGTCGAATACAATGAGAAGGACGTGGTGACCTCCGCATTTGGACAACTGCGCTTTGACAGCATACAGGCCACCATATCCGGGTTGGACAATGTGCGGCCCGAGAATAATCCAGTGCTGCGAGTGGCCGCCAGAGCGCGTGTATACGGCAGCGCCCGCGTCAACTTCAACCTGCAGACCGCCGTGTTCGACAGCAGCGACCATTTCAGTGTGAACGCACGGATAGGCGCGTTGCCGTTCACCACGTTCAATGCCATGACAAACGACCTGTTGCTGGTGCGTGCCACCGCCGGCCATATCGGCAGTATCGATTATGTGTTCGAAGCCGACAGGAACAGCGGGCGCGGCCGGGTGGACATGGCATACGCGGATCTGAAAGTACGAATCGCCAAACGCGATGGCACCCGGGAAAAAGCAGGCTTCAAATCTTTCCTTGCGAACCAAGTGGTGCGCAGCAAAAACCTGCGCGGCCCCAACTTCAGGCATGGCGACTTCTCCTTGGAACGCAAGAAAGACCGGCAGATCTTCAATTACATGTGGAGCGGCCTGCGCGAAGGAATGATCGAGACCGTGCTGCCCCAAACGGTGAAGGACGTGAAAGCAATTGCAACAGCCGACTCCGGAAAAACCAAATGAGCGAGCGCCACGGTGCTACTTTCGCAAACCACATGCTTCGTCACCTGCTGCTCGCCGCCTTTTGCTTGCCACTGCTTGCAAATGCTCAAGAACCCGTTCGCCCCACGTGGGAATTCGCCCTCAGCCTGTCCACTTCCACCGACGGCCAACCCTTCTGCCTGTTCCTTGTACGCATGAAGGACGGGCAGGTCACCGAAAGCCGGCCGCTCAGCCGCGAAAGCTTCATCCGCCAGGTGCAAGGCCGTACATTTTCTGCCGCTAACCCCGACGCGGACGACCTCTTCCGCACCCACGACGTGGCCCAGTGCACCCTGCCACCGGACAGTGCCGCAATGGGCTTCCTAACGGACTGTTCCACGTTGGACGACCTGTGGAAATTACGTTATTGGGAATATCCGATCAAAATGGAGGATGGACGCCAGATGGCGAAGGGCTGGAGCGAAAAGCCCTTGATCCCCAGTGCACGCCAAATGGAGATCCTGAACAGGTACGGCATGCGCTTCGTGAACGACGTGGTGGTGGGCGAGCAGATGTTCCGGTTGCTACGTGACATGGGCGACCGCAAATGGGTGGTGGCTTACCGAAATGGTGTGTGAACATGGGTAGAAACACCGACCATGCCGAACTGCTCCACAACATACGCAATGGTGACCGGGGTGCTTTGGCCCGCGCAATAACGCTGGTGGAAAGCCGCCGAAATTCCGGCGATGATTCCGCACGTGCATTGGTCGACCAAGCTGCGCGAAGCGCTAAGACGGCATCCTTGCGCATCGGCATAACCGGCAGCCCCGGCGTGGGCAAAAGCACGTTGATCGATGACCTCGGCATGCGGTTTATCGCGGCGGGCCACCGGGTGGCCGTGCTCGCCATCGATCCCAGCAGCACGCACAGCGGCGGCAGCATTCTGGGCGATAAGACCCGCATGGCCCAGTTGTCCGCGAAAGCCGATGCCTTTATCCGCCCTTCGCCAACCGGAGGCACCCTCGGTGGCGTGGCGCGGCGCACGCGCGAGGCCATCATCCTCTGCGAGGCGGCCGGCTTCGACCGCATTCTGGTGGAAACCGTTGGCGTAGGCCAGAGCGAAGCCGAGGTGGACCAACTCACCGACATCATCCTACTGCTCATGATCGGCGGCGCCGGCGACAGCCTGCAAGGCATCAAGCGCGGTATCATGGAGAGCGCCGATATCATCGCCATTACCAAGACGGAAGGTGATGATGTGCGCCGAAACGAAGCGACCGCGAGGGACCTCCGCAACGCTATTGCCCTACTGCCACAACGGCCCAACGGCCAACGCCCCCCAGTGTTGCTCTGCTCCGCCATCACCGGGCACGGCATGCCTGAACTGCTGACCACATTGGAGGCCGCAGCAGACCGCGACCGCACATCAGGCCATTTGGAAAATCGTCGCCGCGACCAGCGGATGCACTGGCTGGATGCCGCGATCACCAACGCATTGCTGGACGGTTTCCAAGCCCAGCCGGAGGTACAGCGCGAACTGGAAAGGCTGCGACCGGATGTAGCCACCGGCGCGATGAGCCCTGGCGAAGCCGCAGAAAAGCTTGTCCGCCTGTTCAGAACAGCTTCCTGATCTCCTCCTTCAAGGACATCATGGCCGCTTGCGTGGGCAAGTGCGAAAGCTTGGAGGCCGTTTCGAAGATGCGCTGGCTCAAGGCAGTTCCACTACGCTCCTCCCCTGTTGCCTCGTAGGCTATGTTGATGATCCGCAGCGTTTCCTCTTTGGCCATCTTTACCTGCTGCCAGGCCTTGTCGCTAACATAGACCTGCTGCGTCACGTTGTGCTCGAACTCCTCCCGCACCGTGGCCAGCAGCTCCCCGTGCAGCATCGCGGAGGTCATGTTGTTTTTGTGAACCCGGAACACCAATGCCCCTGGAGAAATGCGCTCCAAAAACAGCGCCAACCGCTCGTAAGCCTGCAGTCGCATGGGCAAGGTGTGCTTGCGGTCCTCTTGGCGGATGGCCTGAATGGCCGTGCTTTGCGCCTCATGCGAGTGGGTGGCCAACATCTGCCGCAGCAGGAAAAAAGCGGTTAGGAAAACCACCACTGATGGCAGCAAAGCCAACAACACATTGAACCATTGATCTCCTGTCATGTCCGGTAATTTTGCGCCGCGAAGTTCGGGTGAAGACCCGGAATTTGGCCACGGAACCCTTTCAACGCGCATTGGCCTGTTGAAAGTGCGTGGTGCCGCGGAAATGTCATTTCCCGGCATGGGCTAAATTCGCGGCTTCGCAATACCCCGCTCTACCTGCGGGAAAAACAACACCATGCACCTATCTCCGGCCGTTATGGCCATGCAAGAAAGCGCCACCCTGCAAATGGCGCAACGCACCCGCGAACTCCGTGCTGTAGGCAAGGACATCATCGACCTCAGTCTCGGCGAACCCGATCAAAACCCGCCTGCCTTCGCCATTGAAGCCGCCAAAGAGGCCATCGCGCAAGGCAAATGGAATAAGTATCCGCCCGTTGCCGGCTTTGCCGATGTACGCGCCGCGATCGCCCACAAATTCAAACGGGACAATAACCTTGACTACACGCCTGAACAAGTGTTGGTGAGCACCGGCGCGAAGCAGGCCATCATGAACACCATAATTGCGCTGGTGGGCCCCGGTGACGAAGTGGTGATCCCAGCGCCCTACTGGGTAAGCTATTCCGAGCAGGTCCGCTACACCGGTGCCGTGCCCGTTATCGTCCACAGCACGTTGGCCGAAGACTGGAAGCCACCCGTGGAACGCATCGCCGCCGCCATTACGCCGCGCACGCGTGTTCTCCTCTTCAGCTCGCCCTGCAATCCCAGTGGTGCCGTGCTTTCCGCACAGGAGTTGGAAGAACTGGCCGCCGTGGTGTTGAAGCATCCCAACCTGATGGTGATCAGTGACGAGATCTATGAGCACATCGTCTTCAGCGGAAAACACCGTTCCATCGGCGCGTTGCCCGGCATGGCCGACCGCGTCATCACCATCAACGGTATCTCCAAAGCCTTCGCCCTCACCGGCTGGCGCATCGGTTACATGGCCGGCCCGCAATGGGTGATCAAGGCCGCGAACAAGGTGCAGGGGCAGTTCACGAGCGGCGCTAACGGCATCGCACAGCGCGTTGCCAAGGCGTGTGTAGAAGCAGATCCCGCACTGATCGTCGGCCTGCGCGCCGATTTCCTGCGCCGCCGCGACTTGGTGCTTGAAGGTCTGAAAGCCGTACCCGGATGGAAGTGCAACGTACCCGATGGCGCGTTCTACCTGCTCCCCGAAGTCGGCGCGTGCTTCAACGACAAGGTCCGAAACGGCGACGACCTCGCCATGTACCTGCTGAACGAAGCCGGTGTGAGCGTGGTGGATGGCGAACCCTTCGGCGCTCCCGGCACCGTGCGCATCAGCTACGCCACCAGTGATGCCTTGTTGAAAGAGGCCATGGCCCGCATAGCCAGCGCAGTAGCCAAGTTGAAAACCGAAAAATCCCCCGCGTGAACAATTGACGCACCGATTGCCTGATTGTCTGATCTAGAATGTCCCCGCAGGAAACACTCGCCCGCTTCGCCGCTTCCACCGCCATGGTGGTGGGCGACGTTATGCTGGATGCCTACCTCTGGGGCGAAGTCTCGCGCATCAGCCCGGAAGCGCCCGTGCCCGTGGTGCGCGTAACGGGAAGAAGTGCCAGGCTCGGCGGTGCCGCCAACGTGGCACTCAACCTGCGGGCTTTAGGTGCAAATACGATACTGGCTGGTGTAGTGGGGAACGATGCGTCCGCCACGCAAGTGGAGCAACTGCTCACGGAACAAGGCATAGACAGCGCGGGCATCATGCGCTCAAATGAACGGCCAACCACGGTAAAAACGCGCGTTATCAGCAGCCATCAACACGTTGTGCGAGTAGACGAGGAAGAGGAGGAGGATCTTTCTTCCAAAGAGGAAAAACTTTTCCTGGAAACAGCGCTGCACATCCTGCACGAACGCAAACCGGACGTGCTGGTGCTGGAGGATTACGACAAAGGTGTACTTACGCCCACCGTGATCGCGGCGTTGGTGAAAGAAGCGCAGACCCTTGGAATTCCCGTCGCCGTGGACCCCAAAAAGAGGCACTTCTTCGATTTTCATGGCGTGGACCTGTTCAAACCCAACCTCAAGGAACTGCGCGAAGGTTTGAAGACCGAAGTGGACGGCAGCAACTTGGAAAGCGTGCGCTCGGCGACCCGTTCGTTAGAGGAAAAGCTCGGTAACAAAGCTTCGTTGATCACGCTGAGCGAACATGGCGCGTACGTTCATGGCCACAGCACCGACCGGTTGTTGCCTGCGCACCATCGCAGCATCGCCGATGTGAGCGGCGCGGGCGACACCGTGATCGCCGTGGCTGCCCTTTGCCTCGCGGCCGGGTTGCCGTTGCCATTGCTTGCCGCTTGGGCCAACCTCGCCGGCGGCATGGTTTGCGAACATGTGGGCGTGGTGCCCATAGATCCAGTCGCACTGCAAAAGGAAGCCGAACGGCTCAACATCGCCGTCGACACCGCTCGCGCATGACCGTAAAGCCCTACGCCGACGATGCCTCCAAACGCGAGCAGGTGGAGCGCATGTTCGACTCGATCTCTCCGCGCTATGACCTGCTGAACAGCCTTTGCTCCTTGGGCATTGACCAGGGTTGGCGGCGGAAAACCATGCGCGAATTGGCCAAGGAACCCGTTGGCAAGTTGCTTGATGTGGCCACCGGCACCGCCGACCTCGCCATCATGGGCGCGGCGATCGCCCAACACGTGACCGGCGTGGACATTTCGCAAGGCATGCTGGACCAAGGCCGGGTTAAAGTTGAAAAAGCAGCACTCAACGATCGCATCGACCTCGTGCGCGCCGATGCCGCCGAACTCCCTTTTCCCGATGCCGCGTTCGATGCAGTCACCGTTGCCTTCGGCGCGCGGAACTTCGAAGTGCTGGAGAACGGTATCCGCGGCATGGCGCGCGTGCTAAAGCCCGGCGGCAGGTTGCTCGTGCTGGAATTCAGCAACCCGCAAAAGGCGCCCTTCAAACAGCTCTTCCGCTTCTATTTTCACAACGTGATGCCCTTGATCGGAAAGCTCGTGAGCCGTGACAATGCCGCGTACTCCTACCTGCCGGAAAGTGTGGACGCTTTCCCGCAGGGCAAAGCATTCCTTGATGTGCTGGCGCACTGCGGATTGAAGGACGGCAAAGCCCGCACGCTCACTTTTGGCGTGGCATCACTCTACGTCGCACGGAAATAGATGGACGCCATTACCATTTCACAATACAAGGGCAACCGAAGATGCGAAGCTATTTTTGATTTGGGCGATACAAAATTGTTGTTGCATAGCCGTTGCTACGGAACAACAATTTTGGAGAAGTCCAGATGAAAAAGAGCGAGCAGATTGGGTGTTTTTGTATTGCGAAATGGTATAGGGCACCAATTACTCGATACTTTCGTTCCTTCTGCCGGATGACCCGCCCCAAAGCCCGACTCCTCACCATCCTGTGTGTCACAGCACTGGTGGCCGCGCCTGTTTCGGCGCAGCGCGGCATCAAGGTGGAGAATCTCCAGAACTTCGACCTGCACCGCTTCCACTTCGGGTTTCTGCTGAGCTACAACACCTCGGATTTTTACATGGACCTGAAGCCCACCGCACCCTTCGGGGATTCGCTGCTGGTGCTGGACCACGTGAAGCAGCCCGGCTTCAACCTCGGCATCATTGCTTCGTTGAACATGACGCCCAACTTCAGCCTGCGTTTTCTGCCCAGCCTGGCCTTCGAGGACCGCATTCTCAAATACACCTTCCGCACAGCGGACGGAAAAACGGCCAGCTTCCAAAAACCCGTGGAAAGCACCTATCTCGAATTTCCCCTTCTGCTGAAATTCCGCAGCGACCGCATCAACAACTTCGCAGTTTACCTTATCGGCGGCGGTAAGTTCGGTATTGACATGGCCAGCAAAAAGGACGTGAACAACAACATCGATAACGACATCGTGGTGAAGCTCGCCAAGTACGATTACAGCGCCGAAGTGGGTGGTGGGATTGACATGTTCCTCCCCTACTTCAAGTTCGGCGTCGAGCTAAAAACCGGCATAGGCATTCCCAACGTGCTGGTCAACGACGATACCCGCTTCAGCAGGCCCATCCAAAGTTTGCGCACTAAGACATATGTGCTCACTTTCACTTTTGAGGGGTAGGCGCGGTGGTGTGGAGCGAGCAGTTGCCAGTAGGCAGTGGCAGTGGCAGTGGCAGTGGCAGTTGGCAGCCGTCTAATCACCAAACACGATTCACCAATCACGGCGATTCCCAACTTGTATTTCTCCGCGACTCAGCGTCTCTGCATCCCAAAACTTCTCCTCTGTGCCCTCCGTGCCCTCGCCTGGGCGTAGCCGCTTCGGCGAAGCACGGTCTGTGGTGAACCTTTCGCAACTCAATTCCTCCCATGAACCGCACCGTTGACATCGCCCTGCCGCCGCGTGAAGCAGCCGATCCTTCGATGGTTCGCGATGCCGCTGCCGAGGCCTGCTCATTGAAGGCGAAAGACGTGCGCGGTGCAAAAGTGCTCAAACGCTCCATAGACGCGCGAAGCAAACTTCCGCTGGTGCGCTTGCGTGTAGAGGTTTCAACGGAGGAAGAATTTCCGGATACACCGCCCGCACCACCGGTCCTTGCGGATGTTTCCAAAGCAACGCCGGTCATCATCGTGGGCTGCGGCCCCGCGGGGTTGTTCGCCGCGTTGGGTTGCATTGAACGCGGGCTGAAACCCATCATTCTGGAGCGCGGCAAGGAAGTTCGAGCACGCCGACGTGATCTGGCGTTGATCAACCGGGAACATGTCGTGGATCCCGATAGCAATTACTGTTTCGGCGAAGGTGGCGCGGGTACCTACAGCGATGGCAAGCTCTACACCCGCAGCGTGAAGCGCGGGGACGTGGCCGGCGTGCTGAAAACGCTCACTGCATTCGGAGCTCCGGAAGACATTCTCGTGGATGCCCATCCGCACATCGGCACCAACAAATTGCCAGGCATCGTAACGGCCATGCGTGAGGCGATCATCGCCGCGGGCGGCGAAGTGCGCTTTGAAACGCGGGTCACAGACTTTATTCTGCACAATGGAAAAATACACGGTGTGCGATCCGCCAACGGCGATGAAATTCTTGGCCACGCCGTGGTGCTGGCCACCGGGCACTCCGCGCGGGACATCTTCACCCTGCTGCACGCCAAAGGCATCCGCATCGAAGCCAAGCCCTTCGCCATGGGCGTGCGCATTGAGCATCCGCAGGCCGTGATCGACCGCATGCAATACCACTGCGATGTGCGCGACCCCTACTTGCCACCCGCGAGCTACAGCGCGGTGCAGCAGGTGGGCGGGCGCGGTGTGTACAGCTTCTGCATGTGCCCCGGCGGCATCATCGCGCCGTGCGCAACCGCCCCCGGCGAGGTAGTGGTGAACGGCTGGAGCCCCAGCAAACGCAACAATCCATTCGCCAACAGTGGCATCGTGGTGGCCGTTGACCCCGCAACTGACATCACCGGAAAAACAAACGCTTCCGATCCGCTCGCGGGTATGGAATGGCAGCGGGAAGTGGAGCAAAACACGTGGCGCGCCGGTGGCGAAAGGCAAAGTGCGCCCGCCCAACGCTTGGTGGATTTTCTCG
>Ga0209480_10000461_pt1 | contig 33932 bp, 33 predicted proteins | sample JI61114C2DNA_FD_187501 | JGI IMG/M metagenome (GOLD analysis project Ga0209480, IMG submission 187501) | Wastewater effluent complex algal communities from Wisconsin, to seasonally profile nutrient transformation and Carbon sequestration -... | ecosystem: Engineered > WWTP > Effluent > Algae... | reverse complement strand
CTCTCGGCCACGGTCGAAAGCCTTCGGTCCGAAAACAAGATGCTGGTGTTCGCCTACAAGGGCAGCGTCACGGTGGAATCGAAAACGCAGTACCGTATCCCCGGCACCGACCGTTACCTTCCCGGCGTTGAGGGCGTTCAAACCCTCGTGGTGCCGTTCGTAAACAACTACTACCTCGACCTCTCCAAACTGACGCTGGCCGACATTTCCTACAACGAGCAGGAGAGGCGCGTCACAGTCAGGTTGCCCGCCGTTGAAATGGGCGATGTGGCGTTCCAGCCGGAGAGGGCGGTCATCATAAACAATGGCCTGCTGACGTTTAGCCAGGCCACGGTCGATGACCTGATGAGGAAAAGCTACGGCAGTGCCAGAAGGGCCGCAATTGCTCAGGCGCAGCAGCCGGGGATGAAGCAACAGGCGCAGAAGAACGCTGTCACCAACATCCAAACCTACTTTGAAATCCCGCTGCGCATAGTCGGCCAGCCGGACGTCAAGGTCGTCGCCACCTTCTAACCTACAATCACAAACTCAACCCACGAAGGGCCTGCGGAGCAATCCGTGGGCCCTTTTTGCATTTGGAGAACACGTATGACTATACTGCGCACCGCCGATGAACTGGCGGCCTTTCAGGCGACATCGCTTGGCCGGGAGGTCGAAAGTATCCTGGCCCCGCACCTTGAACGCTTGGCCGAATACGATCTCGAAGAAATCGCGATGATCGCGGTGGACGAAACACCGCAAGGCTTGGGGCTAGATCCCGAGGGTTACGAATACCGCACACAGCATCCCGGCTGGACCGAGGCCGTTTGGATCGTATCGGACGATGGCTTTGGCTGGATAGTCCTGACCCGGACCTAGTCACAAGCGCTCAGTATGGGTGCATCATATGTAGCGGATGCACCTGCATTTTCGTCCCCGTTTACTTAGCCCTTCTTAGGGCTAGCAAATCTGTCCAAGATTCTAACCGGGAGCGATCACATTCACACAAGCAGGATTGCTGGGGGTCTGGAATTCTGAAACCTGAAATCCTGCCTATCCGATTGATTTATCCCTCTTCATCCCCATATTCGGGGACTGGATCACAAGTGATCCTGTTAAGACTTCGACTTCGTCCTGACCACGCCCCTCGGGCAAACGGCAACCGTCGCCTCAACTGAGGCGCTTGGAAGTTAGGAGCAGTCCTTCGCACAAAAATGTTCGCCGACCAGTCTCACTGGACCGGATCAATCGTGCGCAGAAACCCCCTGCCGAGCCGTCCAGCAAGACCTGTCTACGCGCCATTAGGCCACCCGATCTTCAACAGAATTGAGAGTGGAATATGGAAAACCAGAATACCAATGGGGGTGCGCCCCCAATCGCCAGCGCCAAAGGGCTGGCAGTGCCCGGCAAGGAAGCTTCTTTCTACAAGCAGCTTGGCTTGAAAGTCTCAGGTGCGGGATCTGCGCTGACAGCTACCGTACCACCCGGCTTTGTTGCCTTCGTTGCTGAAGGGGCCGAAGCGATCGACGCACAACAAAAGGGCCTCCAGTCTATCGGGGTGATCCCTTCACTGTGGGCCAACACAGCAAAGGAAACACGGGTTGCGGTCTTTGCTCTTGCACCAGCTATCTCACCGCAGCTCCTGCAGGCCAAGGTTGGATCACTGGTCAGAGTAATCAGTGCAGGAGGTATCATTCCTTTACCTACCGGCGAGTGGTTCGATCCTCAGGAAATCGATGCTGTGCATCTCGAAGAGTTTGCCGAGATTACATCCATCGGCAATCTTGCGGAGCCTCCAGCGACAGCGACATTCTCGGTTCCTCTGTCGAAGTACAGCTTGCTTGGCCAAGGCTCAAAGATCGAGGCACAGTCCCTGCAGTCTCGGCCAGTTCTCGGCAAAGCGCTGCTGCTGGCTCAAGCCTCTATCATCTACGCTGCGCCTAATACGGGCAAGTCTCTGCTCGTACTGTACCTGATCCTTGAAGCTGTCAGGCAAGGCACAATCGATCCAGCCAAAACATTCTACATCAACGCCGACGACAACAGCCAAGGCATGGCTGAGAAGCTGTCCTTCTTGGATGAAGCTGGGGTCCACACTCTTGTGCCCGGCTTCGAAGGGTTCACCCCGCCAAAGCTCGCAGTGGATTTGGCGGCCATGGTTGCTGAAGACTGCTGTGAAGGGGTGATCATTGTAATCGATACCCTGAAGAAGTTTGTAGATCTCATGGACAAGCGGCTCAGCTCAGACTTCGGCGGTCTGTGCAGGCAGTTTGTGATGAAGGGCGGGACAATCATCGCCCTGGCCCATACCCGCAAGAACCCGAGCACCGCAGGCAAGCCTGTCTACGGCGGCACAAGCGACTTCATGGAGGATTTTGATGCGGCGTGCTACTTGGTGCCCGCCTCCGAAGGCGCATCAAAGGGCGAGAAAATCGTTCAATTCCAATTCCAGAAGCGCCGGGGTCCCAACGTCGATGAGGCTTATGCCTACGCCGACGAAGTTGATCTGACCTACTTTGAACGTCTCAGTTCTGTGCGTTTGGTCAACGACCGGGAGGTTGAGGAAGTCCGCTACGCCGATCAGACTGAAGCCGACCTACAACTGATAGATGCCGCACTGGCGTGCATCCGGGCTGGCTTCATCCAGAAGATGGAGTTGGTGCGGGAAGTTGCGCGGCGACAGCAGGTCAGTCGGCGGATCGCAACGCAGGTGGTCGAGCGTTACACCGGCGACGACCCTCAGGTTCATCATTGGACCTATGTCGTGCGGGACCGTGGAGCCAAAGTCTTCAGCGTGCTTTCGGACGACCCGCAGGAAGTCGGCGAGACTTAGCGGCAGGATTCCAGATCTCTGGCCGTTCCACTCTCCCGTGCTCGGCGGGCCGGTGGGCGGCTGGACCTGGACGATACCTGCGAACGCTCCGCGTTGCCAATTTCAGAACAACGCAGCGCCGGGGCGACCCTCGCCGCTCCCCACCACCACACCGCGCGCGGACGCTCTGCGCGCTCAGCAATTTGTCACAACTTCAACAAGGATCATGATCATGCCAAAGGCAAAGCTGGATTACGCTTACGTTCTCACCGCTTGGTGCGAACCGGACGCAAATCGGACAATTCACTGGGACATACACCTTCCAGGCCACACGCTTGAAGTCCGACCTAACGGTACGGGAACATTCATCTTCAGATACACCAACCAACAAGGCCGCCAGAGGCAGGTACGGGTTGGTGCAAGGGGACTAATCACTCCCGAACAGGCGCGGAAGAAAGCCGCAAAGCTGCGGGCGGAAGTCGAGCTCGGTGGCGATCCAGCCGCTAAGAAACAGGAAGTGCGCGGGGTTCCACTCTACGGTGAGTTGGCGGCGCAGCACTTGGCTTTTGCCAAGAGTTATCTGCGTAACCCCAAGAACGTAGAGCGGGTGCTAGACTGCCACATCCTGCCGCGCTGGGCTAAAACCAGAGTGGACGAAATGAACTCACGGGAGATTGCGATCTGGCTTGCCACCTTGCGCGATCGCTACGCGCCAGCCACGGTCGAGAAAATCAGGATCACGCTCAACCGATCGTTCGAACTGGCACTGAAATGGGAGACGCCTAGGGTGATCAAGAACCCCATACGACACATTCCCAGGCCCAAGTACAACAACGCTCGGGAACGCTACCTGACGGAGCAGGAAGCTGCCCGTTTGCAGCAAGCAACCGCCCGATCTTCCAACACCCAGCTGAAGAACATTGTCGGGCTCTTGTTGCTGAGCGGAGCCCGGAAGTCCGAGCTCCTTCAGGCCAAATGGGAACACGTCGATCTGGAACGGCGATCTTGGCATATCCCAACCACTAAGACTGGGAAGCCTCGCAGAGTGCCACTCAGCCAGGCGGCAATGGACATCCTCAACGGGTTGCCCCGATGGGACAAGTGTCCTTGGTTGATCCCGAACCCTGAAACCCGGCTTCCATACACCGATATCAAGAGGGCGTGGGACCGGTCGCGAGATGAGGCGGGTCTATCTGGCCTCAGGATCCATGACCTGCGGCATTCGGCGGCTTCGTTCATGATCGAAGCCGGGATCGACCTCTACGCGGTCGGGCGCATTCTCGGTCATGCCGATCACCAGAGTACCCAAAGATATGCACATTGCTCTCCTGGACTCTTGATGCAGGCGGTTGAGGCCGGTGCGGCCAAAATCAACCTGAACTGGTCCACTGCACCCTAACCTTACACCACCCCGGATTTGGGCAGCTCAGGCTGTTCAGGTCCGGGGATTTTTCTATCCCAATTTTTTGTGGGGCTGTTCTCTGGCGGACCCTGACGGGTATCGGCGGCAGCGCGCTTGCTAAACCCCCAAGCGACTCTCGCAGGCCTCATACTGGCTATAGGCCCTATATACTTGACAGGAATCATATGAAGACGTAGGACGATTCGCAGGATCAAAGGAGACAAGTCATGGGCTACACCCTCGAAATTCCAGACGAGCTTTTTTCTAAGCTGCAGCGACACGCAGTGCCATTGATTGATACACCGCTGTCAGTAATCGAGCGCGCACTCCGTGCACTCGAAGCTGGTGATGAAGCGCCGACGTCCGGGCCTTCAAGCCTCCGAACTTTCAACCCTTCAGCACCTCCCGACCTCAAATTCACTTCGGTGCTTAAGGCCCAGATCAACGGCAAAGTGCTGCGCAAGGCGGACACCAACTGGAATGCGGTCCTGCTGCACGTTATCAACGAAGCCGCCGCCATGAAGACGTCACCTCAGGACATTTTGGACTTGGTGACCGTCAATAGTCAGCTCGGATGCCGCGAAGACAGCGGTTTCAAATTTGTCGAAGCGGCCGGAATCTCAATTCAGGGGCAAGATGCCAACTCTGCATGGCGTCAGGCTTATACCCTAGCCTCAAGCCTTGGAATCGAGATCGATCTGACCTTCGTGTGGCAATCGACTGACAAGGCAGCAATGCCGAGTGTCACTGGCACCATGTTCGTACCTGTCAATTAATCTAGGGACCTCGATATGGCAGATGATCTCGTCGAACGGGCGCTCGCTCGGATCGCACAATGCAATGAACCAAAGGATCTGAGGCAGATTGCCGCCAATGCAATAAAGCAGGGTCAGCACAAGGTCCGGCATGCGGCGGAGCTTCGTCTATACGGCATCCTGCCTGCAGCGAAGCCGGGCACGCTGGAATACGATGTATGGCGCAGCATTTATGCCTTGGAGGGCGCGCTAAAGGCGGAAAGAAACAAGACAACCCTGTTGGCCCGAACTCGCCAAAAGATCGCTCGTGATGGCGAGCACAAGACGGTCGCCGATCTAGTTTCCGGCAAGGTTTCGGATGGATTCCGAATGCTAGTCGATCGGAACATGCCTGAGCTGACCTTCGAAGCAGTCGCATTGCGGCACGCGCAGGATTTCGACGACGACGTGATCCAGGGAGCAGAAGCAAGACTTGGAGCCGCTGGATTCAGAGCAGACCAATTGCTCGGCTAGCAAGTACTACCCTTCAGGCACGTTCACGGGGTTTTCGAGGGGTCGTTTCGAGCTTGACGGTTGAGCTAGGGCACTTTCAATAGGCAAATCCTGAGTTTGTATCTCCAGTGCGCTTGGGTTCTGCTTGGGTATGGATGCCGTCATGGACCGATTTGGTGCGAAATTTGAAGAAAACTATCGCTTTTCCGTCATTTATCGGTCGTTTTCGTAATGATGGGGTCACGTGTTCGAGTCACGTAAGCGGCACCAGTTTTCGGGCTGAGAGACAGTCCGGGGGACTGTTTCCCGAAAACTCCCGAGCGCAAGCGAAGGGGCACGCTCCCGTCACAGCATGATGCGCGAAATCGAACTTCCGCTTGCCTCATCGGATGGGTCGAAGCATGGCGCGGGGGTGATGATCAAGCGCCTCTTCCTGACCGCCGCCCTGGCCCCATTCTGCGCCCAGCCTGCTCTAGCAGATGACAAGGCGGACGAGCCTGAGATTGTCGTCACCGGGCGCGGGCTGGATCAGTCGGCGATGCTCAGTGCTTATTCGGCGATCACTTTGGTGCGTGACCGGAATGCCGGTTCGGCATCGGGACGGCTGGAAGATGTGCTGGGCAATCTGGCCGGGGTGCAGCAATTTCGCCGTTCGGACAGTCGTTCGGCCAATCCGACCGCGCAAGGTGTGACACTGCGCGGACTGGGGGGCAATGCTTCCAGTCGGACACTGGTGGTGCTCGATGGGGTGCCGGTGACCGATCCGTTTTTTGGCCACGTGCCGTTTTCGGCGCTGCCGTGGGAGCGGCTTTCGCGGCTCACGGTGATCCGGGGCGGCGGGATCGGTGCGTTTGGGGCAGGCGCGGTCGCGGGGACGCTCGACATGGTCAGCGCCTATCCCCAAGATCTGCCGCTGGCTGAGGGCGCGGCGGCGGTGAACGACCGGGGCGATAGCGAGCTGTCCGCTTCGTTCAATCCGCGGCTCGGCCAAGGTTACGCGGTGATCAGTGGGCGCTGGGACCGGGGGCAGGGTTTCTGGACCACGCCACTGGCGCAGCGCGTCCCCGCCAGTTCGCGGGCGCGGTTCGATGGCTGGTCCACCTCGCTTCGAGCAGTTGTGCCGGTGGCCCCCGATCTGGAACTGCAGACCAAGGTGCTGGCCTATGATGATCGCCGCACGCTGCGCTTTGCCGGGGCAGACAGCACGCAAAGCGGACAGGATGCCTCGCTCCGTTTGGTCGGGCGGGGGGACTGGCAGTTCGATCTGCTGGGCTATGTTCAGGCGCGCGATTTCAGCAATGTGGTGATTTCCTCAACCAGCTATCGCAAGACGCTCGATCAGCGGACCACGCCGTCGACTGGCCTCGGCGGTAAGCTCGAACTGCGCCCGCCGGTGGATCAGGATCATTCGCTGCGGCTGGGGATCGACTGGCGCCGGGCCAGCGGCGAGATGTTCGAGACCGCGTTCAACGGTGGGACCGGTGCGGTTACCGCACATCGCCGTGCGGGCGGCTCCAACGACGATCTGGGGTTTTACCTTGAGCATGACCGGCAAATTGGCCCTTTGCGGCTGACCGGATCGGCGCGACTGGATCGCTGGTCGGTTAGCGGGGGGCATTTTGAGCAGCGCGATGCCGCAGGCCTAGTGACCATCAATACCCGGTTTGCGGATCGGTCCGGCTGGGACCTGTCGCTACGCGGAGGGGTACTGGTCGACGCGGCACCAGGGCTGACTTTGCGCGGATCAATCTACAACGGCCTGCGCCAGCCGACGCTGAATGAACTTTACAGGCCCTTCGTGGTCTTCCCGGTCACCACCCGCGCCAATGCTGCGCTCGAAAACGAGGCGCTGTTCGGGTTTGAGGCCGGGTTCGATCTGGCGCTTGGCAACTTTGAATTGCAGGGCACTGCCTTTGACAACCGCGTCGATGGCGCCATCGCCAATGTCACGATCGGGCCGAACCTGCGGGAGCGGCGCAATGTTGATGCCGTTCATTCGCGCGGGATCGAGCTGGTTGGCAAGGCCACCGTGGGCCGGATTTCATGGGATGGGTCGCTCTCGCTGCTTGATGCGCAGGTTGAAGGAAGCGGGGCTTCGTTTGCACTTGATGGCAAGCGTCCGGCGCAGGTGCCGGTGTTCGCGATGAGCACGACGCTGTCTTGGCGTCCGGCTGAAGGCTGGTTGCTTTCCGCCACGCTGCGCCACAGTTCCTCGCAGTTCGAGGATGATCTGGAGACTGATCGGCTGCCCGCTCAGACCACGCTCGATGCCATCGCGACGGTTCCGCTGACGCCGCGGGTTTCGTTGCTCTTCCGGGCCGAGAATTTGACCGGCGAGACCATCATCACCCGCAACCAGGCCGGTTCGATCGACCTTGGTACGCCGCGCACCGTCTGGGCCGGATTGCGCATTTCCATCGGCCGCTGACTCGCTTAAGGTGGCGGAAAGCAACCGAAGCGGAGAGTTCGTCATGGCCACCCAGATCAGCAGTCATCATCGCAGCCTTGATTGCAGCGAGGCGGAATGGGCGGCGCGGCTGGAACTGGCGGCGTGTTACCGAATCTTCGACCATCTCGGCTGGTCCGAATCGGTCTATAACCACATCTCGGTCAAGGTTCCGGGCGAGGAAGGCGCGTTCCTGATCAACCCCTATGGACTGCTGTACAACGAGGTTTGCGCCTCCAATCTGGTCAAGATCGATATCGAGGGCAACACGCTCGACGGCAGCCCCTATCCGGTTAACAAGGCCGGGTTTACCCAGCACGGCTATTTTCATGCCAATGTGCCATGGGCCCATGCGATCTGCCACAGCCATACTACCGCGACGATGGCGGTGTGCAGCATGGAAGGCGGGCTGCAGCCGGTTAATTTCTATGCCTGCAACTTTTCGGGGCGACTGGCTTACCACGATTTCGAAGGGATCACCGTTCGCGCCGAAGAGGCTGAGCGACTGCTTGCCAATCTGGGTGACAAGCGCATTCTGATGCTCAAGAACCACGGCCCGGTTATCCTTGGTCGTTCGATCCCCGAGATATTCATCACCCATTGGTCACTTCAGCGCGCTTGCGAAGTTCAGCTGGCGACCATGGCAGCAGGCAAGCCGATTGTAGTGCCTGACGAGGTGGTGGCAGTGCATCTGCGCGACCTGCACGAAGCCTCGATCCCCGGAACGCTGCCCGGTGCAACTGACTTTGCCGCCTGGACCCGCCAGATCGACAAGATCGACCGCAGCTGGCGCGATTAGGCTGGGATGAGTCTGTGCCGCGCCTGACCGTCAACAACCGCCCGGTTGAGTTCAAACTCGATACCCAGACGCCCTTGCTCTGGGCGCTGCGCGATGCTGCCAATCTGACCGGGACCAAATATGGTTGCGGCAATGGCGATTGCGGCGCCTGTATGGTGCTGATCGATGGGGAAGCACTGCGCAGCTGTCTGGTGACCTTGGCTGAGGTCGAAGGGCGCTCGGTTACCACGATTGAGGGCCTGTCGGCCGATCGCTCGCATCCCGTGCAGCAGGCGCTGGTGGCCGAGCAGGCGATCCAGTGCGGGTTCTGCACCCCGGGCATCGCCATTGCAGCGGCGGCGCTGCTGGCCCGCAATGCCGATCCGACCGCCGAAGACATTGCCGCTGCGGTGCCCAACCTGTGCCGCTGCGGGGTTTATCCCCGGTTGGTCCGCGCGATCCAGCGGGCAGGCCGGGTGGCGCGCCGGATCGAGACGATCAGCGCCGCGCCCGCGCCCGGGATCACACCCGAGGATGCGGCAAGGGCCGTCCCGGCAATCAAGGCAAACTAGAATTTCACCCGCAGCGTGGCTTTCGCGCTGATCGGCTTGCCGACCGAGATGTTGTTGTCGGTATGGGCGGCAGGGAAGTAGTCGGTGTCGGTCAGGTTCTCGACATTGAGCTGTAGCGTCACCGCATCGCTGATGTCGTAATAGGCTGCGGCATCGATCCGCGTGAACGCTGGCAAACGCACGGCATTGCTGATCGTAGTCCAGGTGCTTGATTGGTGAACTACCCCCAATCCCAGCCCCAAGCGTGGGGTGAAGTTATAGCGGGCCCAGGCCGAAGCCTGATGGCGCGGCAATTGCGCAAGCTTGCGTCCAGCAGGGGCCGCGCTGGTGGTGGATCGAATCTCGCCATCCTGCAGGGCGTAGCCGAGCGACAGGTCCAGCCCATCGGTGAGGCGCCCAACCAGCGAGAACTCCATGCCTTCGGCGCGGCTCGATCCGCTTAGCACGGTGTTGCCAGATATCGGATCGGTGGCACGGGTGTTGTTGCGATCAAGCCGGAAAACCGCCGTGGTGAAGGCCAACGAGGGGGTAATGTCCCATTTAATCCCGAATTCAAGGTTGCGGAATTCTTCGGGTGCCAAGGCTTCTGAAGTAGCGTCAAGCACTGTGAACTGATCGCCCGACTGCGGCAGAAAGCTTTTAGCGTAGCTGGCATAGACCGAAATATTCTCGCGCGGTTTCAGGATGAGGCCGATCCGCGGTGACCACTTGCCGTCGCTGCGCTGCCCGGAAAAGCCGCTGACCAAATTGACCGAACTGATGCTGAAATGGTCATAGCGCAATCCGCCAACCAGCTTGACGTGTTCGCCTATATCGATTTGGTCCTGCGCATAGACCGACCAGAACGAGGTGTTCGATTGGCTGGCGCTGGTCACAGTCGGAAAGTTCACGGGCGGGACGGTTATCGTCTCTGCCAAAGTGACGGTTGAGCCAGACGCGAAAACAGCGTTGTTGCGGGCGTTGGACGTATCCTGATCTCCAGCCTCAAACCCTATCAGCAGAGTGTGGCCGATCCCGCCAGTATCGCCCTTCCAGATCAGGTTACCTTGACCGATCAGGTTCGTCCGGTCGGTAGCGGCATGATATCCTGACAGCGCAACCGTATTCGACACAGAGACCGCGCCGTTTGGAAAGACGTTCGAATAGAACTTGTCGTAGCTTGCATACTGCAGCGAGAGATTGCCGTTGAGGCCATCCGAAAATTCGTGGTTGATCCGGCCATGGACAAGATGTGCGGTCACTTGTGCCCGGTTGGTTGCGGCGGAACCGAACAAGGTCTCGTCATAGCCGGTCAGCGGCAGCCCGGCGCGCGAGGGCACTCCGCGATCGGTCAGGCGGCGGTCTTCGACATATTCATAGGTCAGCGACAGTGTAGTTGCTTCGCCCAGCTTTGCGCCAATGGTCGGCGTGATGCCGATGAAATGACCACCATACTCCTGCCGATGGTTGTCGAAGTTCTCGTAAGTTGCGTTGAGGCGCAGTCCGATCTGGTCTGTCAGCGGCGCGCCCAGATCGGCAGCGAGCGACCATGCGCCGAAATTGTCGATCCCGCCGGAAACTGATCCGTAAGCGCTGCCGAACTCGGGTGCTTTGGATACGCGGTTGATCACGCCGCCGCCGCCGCCACGGCCGAAGATCAGCGCATTGGCGCCTTTCAGAACTTCGATGCGTTCGACGTTGTAGAGCGGACGGTAATACTGCGCGTCATCCCGGATGCCGTCGACGAAGAAATCGGCAGTGCTGCTTTGACCGCGCAAGGTAATCTGATCGCGATGGCCTTCACCCTGGCCCAGCGTAACGCCCGGAACATAGCGCAGCGCGTCCCCCAGTGTCGCGATACCCTGATCGTCCAGCTGTTCGCGGCTGATCACGCTGATCGCTTGCGGCACATCAACCAGCGGGGTCTGGGTCTTGGTCGCGGTCGGGGTCTTTTCGACATCGTAACCGTCAGGGCGGCCATAGACGATGATCGCCGGAGCTTCGTCTTCCGCCGCCACCTCCGCCAGGACCGGTGCCGCCCAACCCAACGACCCAAAGGCGGCGGATGCGGTGAGAGCAATTCGGCAAAGGCGGGTGGAGGTGAGCATCATGGTCCTTATTGAGAATGAGTTGCAAGAACGATAATGGCCGTTAATGCGAATGACTCGCATTGACAAGGGTCAAATCGAACGCGGTACCTTTAAAGTTGGCTGTGGCCCCGCTAGGCGGGGCATGACTGGCTCAGGAGGCACTCATGAAAGTAACCATTTGGCACAATCCGGCATGCGGGACGTCGCGCAAGACTCTGGCAATCCTTGAGGATGTGTCTGGGATTGATCTGACCGTGGTGGAATATCTGGCCAATCCACCCAGCGCGGAGAAACTGGGGCAGCTCTACCGCGATGCCGGACTGACCCCACAGCAAGGGTTACGACTGCGCGGAACCGATGCCGAGGAGCGCGGTCTGCCGCAGGCCAGCGATTCGGAGGTGCTCGCGGCGATGGCCGCCGAACCAAAGTTGATCGAACGGCCGCTGGTTGAGACTGAAAAGGGCGTGCGGCTATGCCGTCCGCAGGAAAAGGTCGCCGAAATTCTTTAGCGTTGTTGCGGTTGCAGCAAGTCTTCGTCGGGCGCCATGCCCTTGAGGCCGAGCACGATCACCGCCAAACACAGCAGTTCGATAACAGCAAAGCCAATCCACGGCGAATGTCCATAGAGCCACACGCCAACCGCCGGAGCCAAGATATAGGCGGCGCCGTTGACCGAGGCGACGATCCCGGCGGACTGGCCCTGTTCAGCACGAGTGACAGCCAGTGAAGATCCGGCTGTGAAGCCGGGGCGGAACAGGCCAAATCCCAACGATGAAAGCCCCATTCCGACTGCGATAGCATGCTCGTCAAATGCGACCGAAATCAGCGCCACGCCAAGAGCGGCCACGGTAATGCCCGACAATGCCGAGGCCCTTGGCCCAAGCTTGAGGATCGGGATCAGCCCCCACTGCGCCAGCAAGGTTGCACCCGCACCGATCATCAGGACCCGCCCGATCGGGGCCGCACCCAGCGCCGGGTTGTCTCGCAGACCCAGCCGGTCAAGGATCAGAAAGCCGATCAGGCCCATGACTGCTGCCTGCGCGTGCCCGCCCAGTAGTCCCGCCAGCAGCCAGGGCCGCATCCGGCGGTCGGTCCATTTGAGGTGCGGCACTTCAGTTGGCAGCAACGCGCTGTCTTCGTCGTCCTCGGCCTGGCTGTTGCTGTTCGAATTGGCGCTAAACGGTGCGGCGGTGATTCCGCCGCGCGCGGCATAGGCGGGCGAATCGTCCGGTAGCCAGATCCGCAGCGCCGCCAGAACCATCACCGCGATCACTGTGAAAGCGATGAACGGGCCTACCAGTCCAACCCCCGGCAGAATGAAAAACGGCGCCAGCGCCGGGCCAATGACCGTGCCGAGACCAAAGCTGGATGAAATCAAGGACAGTGCCTGGGTCCGCTCGGCCCGGCTTGTCCGGCTGGCGACATAGGCTTGAACGGCCGGCGGTGCGGCCGAACCGAACCCGCCGTAAAGCGAGCGACAAGCGGCGAACAGCAAAAGTGTCGCTACTCCGCCCAACACGCCGTTGAGACCCAGCCACAGCGCCAGCCCGCACAGGCTGAAGCTGGAAATGAACCCGACCAAGCCTATTGCCATCATGGCTTTGCGCCCGCGCCGGTCAGAGCGGCGCGCCCACATCGGAGCGCACAGCATCCACAGCAGGGCCGACCAAGTATAGGCCAGACTGATCCAGAAATCCTCTACCTTCAGGGCGGTGCCGATTGACGGCATCACCGATTGCATCGCGGTATTGCCGGCCGCGGTGACCAACATCACCATGAACAGCAGTGTCACCCGCCAGCCGGGCAGACTGGCAGTGGCACCGGGCAAGGCCGGTCTGGACGTAGGATCGTGTCGGGACATCAGCTTGTCGCTAACCTGCTCGTTCCCGCCTTGCAATGGGCGAGCAAATTTGTGAAGGCGACGCAACGTCAACGATCGGAATGCCAGACCGCATGAATCCCACAGAGCTGGCCCATGAGCCCCTGTCCCATCGAGTGAAACGCCGGATCAAGCGGCTGATGGGTCCTGCGGGTATCTTTCTGCAGGGCTTTATCGAGCATCCGGTGATGGTGGGATCGATCATCCCCTCGTCGCGCTTCACCATCGCCAAGATGCTGGCACCGGTAAAGTGGGACGAGTGCAAGCTGTTCGTCGAATATGGCCCTGGCGTAGGCACTTTTTGCCGACCTGTGCTCGAACGGCTACCGCGTGATGGTACCTTGATCGTGATCGATACCAACCCGCTCTTTATTGACTACTTGAAGGCTACGATTTCAGACAGTCGGTTTGTGCCGGTGCTGGGATCTGCTGCTGATGTGGAAGCGATTGTTCGTGCGCACGGTTTTGACCATGCCGATTATGTATTGTCAGGTCTGCCGTTCACGACCCTGCCGGACGGGGTCGGCCCGGCAATTGCCTCAGCCACCCATCGAATCCTGCGCCCGGGCGGGGCATTCCTGGTCTATCAGTTCACTGCCAAGGCCCGCGATTTCATGGCCAAGCACTTTGACCACATCGACGAGGGCTATGAGCCGCTCAACGTATTGCCGTGCAAACTTTACTGGGGCTGGAAGGAATAGCGGAGGGGGCGGCTAACCGCGCTCCTCCGCCAAAGTCCAAACCTCACTCAAAAGCCGCGCTGGCCTGTTCTGCGTCGCTGCCTGAAACCTGCCGGTGGATCGCTGCCATCAAGGCTTGAAAATAAAGCCCGACGGTCACCCCAAAAGCGATCATGCCGATGATAAAGGCGATGATGCCGCCGGGGCTGGGCGGCTGACCGGACAACGCCGCGGTGCCAATGGTCGCGCCGACGAGAATCAGAATCGCCACGATTGAGACAATTATTGCGAGGCCGAGGACCAACAGGATCTTGAATGCTGCTTGTCCGGTCATTGACCAGCTGCGGCTGATCGCCTGGATCGGGTTGCGTTCCTCATCAATCGCGATCACCGGGGTCAGCATTGAGAGCCGGGCATAGATGTAGAGCCCTAGCAATGCCCCTCCGAGCGCCAGCAGCGCGGTCAAAGCGCCCGAGTTCAATAGGGCCGAAATGGCTCCGAAGATCAGTCCAAAAACCAAGCCCACAATGATCCCAACAATCGCCAAGATGATCACCGCGCCGAACATCGTCGGCACCCCGCGAACACCCGCGCTGATGGCATCGCCGATTGATGGTGGATGGCGGTCCGAGCAAAGCCGCATCATCGCCAAGCTCATGGCGAACTGGACCGCGTAGAACAGCAGGTAAAACAGCACGATCGAAAAGCCCATTCCGGCAAAGACCTGCGTCGGATCGGGCTCAGCTCCGGTTGCTGCGCTGGCCATGGCGCCAGCCATCAGAGTACCGCTGAACACCGCTGCAACCGCCACCAATGCGACCCAAAAGATCAGCGTGGTTCCGATCAGTACCCCGAAGCGGCTTTTCAGAATTTCAAACGCCTCGGAAAAGGCGCGGCTTGCGCTGAATGGCATCGTATCCCCCTGAGTCCATTGTCAGTCAGGGAAAGGTGCGCCAGCTAATTGAACTTGTCCACCAAGGATTGTTGTGTCGCAGAGCCGACCAGCTGGCGGTAGCTGGCAGCTGTCGCGCCAAGCAAAAAGACGGTCATCACCGCGCTCAGGATTGCTCCGGTAAGAGCCCCGATCATTTTTGCCGCTTCACCGCCGGCCAGTAGCTCGGCCAGCAGACCGATGACCAGCTGGATCAACTGGATTGAAATCGCAAAGGCCAGAACCAGCAGCACGAAAAACACCAGCAGCCTCCCGACATTGGCCCGGGTCAGCGTGAAAGAACGTTGCAGTGCGGCGATGGGATTGCGCAAGCCCTCGATCGCAATCACCGCATTGGCAAGGCAGAGCCTTACCGCAAGGTAGATCGCCCCAGCAACGCCAACCAGGATGCCCAGCGCCGCCAGTCCCGGCGATCCACTGAGCCCCAGTATGGCCGATGGCAGCATGATCGCCCCGGTCAGGAGAAAGCCCTGCACGATCTGCACCACAATTGCGATTGGCGTGGTCGTCAATCCTTGTGTGATCGCCTGACCTACCGTTGGACGACCGGCGTGGCCGAACAGGGCAAGAATTGCCATGGTTCCAACCGTATTGATCAGCCCGACTAGCAGGTAGCCAGGCCAGGCCGCTTTGAAATAGGTTCCCAGCAATTCCAGAACTGCATCCAGGTCAGCGCCACTGGGTGGTTCGGGCGGCGGATTGAGCACGGCCAAGGCGAATGCCGGCAAGACAATGAACACCCCGGCCAACGCGATCAGGACATCGCGGTTGGCCGAAACGGCGGAGCTGGCGTCCTGCCAGGCCTGGTTGCTGTCAAATCGCGGTGCGGCATTTGGAGAGGTTGTGTTCATGCCCCCTTGATAACCACGGAATTTGCCGCCACGCAACGCTGCATGGTGTTTGCCTTGCCTGCCGGAATTGAATTGCGTTGCAGCCCCGCGCCGGTGCCCTATCGCGCTGCGCTGGAAGACATGACCCGGCGCAATGCCGCAATTGCCGAGGGCGGAGCGGACGAACTGCTGTGGCTGCTAGAACATCCGCCTGTCTATACCGCTGGTACCAGCGCGGCGGCGGATGAACTGCTCGATCCCCGGTTCGAGGTGGTCGAGGCTGGGCGCGGCGGGCGCTATACCTATCATGGTCCGGGGCAGCGGGTTGGTTATGTTCTGCTCGATCTCAAACGTCGGGCCAGGGATGTTCGCGGGTTTGTCCATGCCATCGAAGGTTGGGTGATCGGAACACTGTCTGATTTTGGCGTAGAGGCCTGGCGTGCACCGGGGCGGATCGGGATCTGGACCCGCGATATCGATGGGCGCGAGGCCAAGATTGGCGCGATCGGTGTCCGCGTCCGTCGCTGGGTGACGATGCATGGTTTTTCCGTCAACATCGCACCCGATCTCAGTCATTTCGGTGGGATCGTGCCTTGCGGGATCGAAGAATTTGGCGTGACCAGCATGGCGCGGCTTGGTCTAGAGGTTGATTTTGCCGCCTGGGATGCGGCATTGCTGTTGCGCGCCGACCAATTCCTGGCGGCCCTTGACCGGCCCTGTCCGGCGGAGAATGCCTGATGACCCGATGGATTGCGCCGATGCTGCTGGCCTTGCTGCTGACCGCGTGCGGCGGAGACAAGGCAAAGAAGGCCGAGGGCGCCGGTACCGCACAAGGTGAAGTTCTGCCCGGTTCAGTTAGCGATGCAATGATCCCGCTCGATTCGGTAAAATCTCAGGCCCCGCTGGCGCCCAAGGTTGAAGGAGAGGGCAAGAAGGACACGAAGTCGCCCGCTAAGGCTGCTGCGGATGCCGTGCCTGAACCCGCTGCCGAACCCGAATCCGCCCAAGTGGAAAAAGCAGCTGCTGCCGAAGAATGAGACCAAAAAGGCAGAGCGTCCCCTGATTCTTAGTCTTCTATCCCCAACACCCGCTGGGCCAGTTTCAGGTGAGGCCGATCAATCATCCGCCGGTCAATCTGAAGCGCACCTGCCTCAGGACTGCTTTGGAAGGCGGCGACAATCGCCCGTGCTTCGGCAAGTTCTTCGTCGCTGGGGGTAAAGGCGGCGTTGATGATCGGCACCTGTGCCGGGTGGATTGCCAGCATACCGGCAAAGCCATCCGCCCGGGCGGCTTCGGCGGCGCGTTTCAGGCCCTTGTCGTCGGCGAAATCGGCATGGAGTGTATCAAGCGCAAACACCCCTTTGGCATGGGCAGTCAGCAGCGTCTGGATGCGGGCATAGCGGAATGCATCGGTCCATTCGCCCAGCTTGTCCCGCTTACGGGTTGCGCCGATCGCAGCAGACAGATCTTCGGCGCCCCAGGTAAGCCCAGCCAGCCGGGGCAGTGATGCCGGGAGATAATTCGCGATGCTGACTGCAGCAGCTGCGGTCTCGCTCACCAGTGGAAGGATCTTGGTCGACCCGGCTGGAACGCCGCTGCGGCCTTCCAGTTCATAGAGTTCTGCGGCCAGCTGAACCACCGATTCCGGGCCCATGCTTTTGGGCAGCATGATCCCGTCTGGCGCGCCGGGCAGAACAGCAAGCAGATCATCGCGCCACATCCGGCTGTCCAGCGCGTTGATGCGCACCCACCGGCCTTGCCGCTTGCCGCCGGTTACCTGGGCCCGGTGTGCACCGAGCCAGGAAGCAGCGAGATCACGAGCCTGCGCCTTATTGGAATGGGCGACTGAATCTTCCAGATCGAGGATGATCACGTCGGCACCGGTCGCGGCGGCTTTCGACAGCTTTTTCTCGCTGTCACCAGGAACGAATAGCCACGAACGTACCGCCATGTTTGCAGACCCTTTTGTTATGCCGACGCTGCCTCCAGCGCCGGGTAGTCGGTATAGCCTTCTGGTCCTGGCAGATACCAGCTTTTCGGAACGTTAACGTTGGGTGCCCATTCTGCTCCGGCTTTGATCCGCGTCGCCAGATCAGGGTTGGAGATATAGGGACGACCAAAGCTGATCGCGTCGCAGCGGCCTGAGACTACATCGGCCTCCGCTTCAGCGGCAGTGTAGTCCGAATTGAGTACCAGTGGGCCTGAGTAGATCGAGCGGATCAGCGCGTCCTGCTGCGGTACATCGGTGGCCCCAAAGGTGCCGTTCGGTCCTGGCTGGCGCAGTTCGACAAAGCCGATCTTCAGATCTTCGCAGACCTTTGCTGCCGCGCCAAAGATGCTCGCCGGATCGGGATCGTCGCAGCCCTGCGTTTCGCCATTGGGGGAAAGCCGGATCGACACCCGGTCCGCGCCCCAGACGCCGATCAGCCCTTCGAGCACTTCGCGCATGAAGCGGGTGCGGTTTTCAGGACTGCCGCCGTATTCGTCTGTGCGCAGGTTGCTGGACGAACGCAGGAACTGATCGATCAGATAGCCATTGGCGCCGTGCAACTGAACGCCGTCAAACCCGGCCGCCTTGGCATTCGTGGCGGCATGGACATAGTCACTGACGATTCGGGCGATGTCGGCTTTGCTGGCTTCGCGCGCCTGTTCGTGCGGCTTGCGCCCGGTGGGCGTATGGGCGTGATCGGGCGCAGTGGTGGCGCTGGCCGAAACAGGCGCTTCACCGCCCAGGAAATCAGGGTGCACAAGCCGGCCCATGTGCCACAGCTGCATGATGATCTTGCCATCTTCGCCATGGACGGCATCGGTGGTCAGCTTCCAGCCTTCGGTCTGCACATCGCTCCACGCCCCCGGCGCGGCAGGCCAGCCCGATCCTTCAACCGTAATCCCGGTAGCTTCACTGATGATCAGTCCAGCGTCGCTGCGTTGACGGTAGTATTCCGCAATCAGAGCGTTGGGGATCATTCCGGGATCAGAGCGGCCGCGGGTAAGGGGGGCCATCAGGATCCGGTTCTTGGCGGCAATAGCGCCCAGTTGGATCGGCTGGAACAGGGCTTCGTGCAAGGCGGCCTCCATCAATTTCATTTTGCAATTCTTTCGGGGTCGCTAAGGCATGGCCATGGGGAAAGCAACGGGCAGAAATTGGAACGGCTGGCACTTTGCGGCCTTGCTGCTCGGAAATGTTGCGCTGGCGCTGGGACCATGGTCGGTCCGACTGGCGGACAGCGGACCAGTATCTGCGGCGTTCTGGCGGCTTGCTCTGGCGGTTCCTGTGCTGATCCTGCTGGCCCGGTGGAGCGGCCAGAAGCTGTCCGGATTTAGCGGCCGGATCGGCTGGGCAATTGGCGCCGCTGGTCTGTTCTTCGCGCTCGACATCGCATTCTGGCACATTGGTATCGGAATGACTCGGATGGCCAACGCCTCGTTGTTCGGCAATGCCGGTTCGCTGGTGGTGATGATCTGGGGATTGATCGCGCTGCACCGCCGACCGCACGCGCGCGAATGGCTGGCGATTTCAGCGGCGCTTACTGGCGGTGCGGTGTTGCTGGGACGCAGTCTGGAAATCGGCACTACCACGGCGGTCGGCGATCTGTTTTGCGTCGCTGCCGGTCTGCTTTACTCGGGTTATATCATCATCCTGCAGAAATACCGGGCAAGTCTGGGCGGCTGGTCGCTGCTGACCTGGTCAAGCATCGCGGGCCTACCGGTGCTGCTGGGGATAGCGCTGTGGTTGGGCGAGCCGGTCTGGCCGACAAACTGGGGGCCGGTAGTCGCGCTGGCATTGCTCAGCCAGTTGATTGGACAGGGGCTGCTGGTGTTTTCGCTGCGGCACTTTTCGGCGCTGGTCATTGGATTGGCGCTGTTGACCCAGCCGGTCGTCGCGGTGCTGGTTGGTTGGCTGCGCTTTGACGAAGTGCTGGGCCCGCTCGATTTCGCCGGGATCGCCTTGGTCGGGATCGGACTGGTACTGGCCCGCTCGACGCAGGACTGAAGCCGCGCTAGCCTGACCGCAGGAATGCCTTTCGGGGGAGAGAACCGATGAGAAAATACGCCTTGCTCGCCGCGCTGCCACTGGCCGCTTTGGCGCTGCTGCCAGCCGCCAGCCACAGCGCTGCGCCCGCCGCTGCAGCCCAGGCAGCCAACGATGACGAATTTCAGTTCAAGGGCATCGCCAGCCAGTTCATCGCCTCCTCGCTCTATTTCTCCCCGGTCGAAGCGACTGCGCTGGGCGAGCACAAGCACGATTTTCGCCTGCCCGATATCACCCCGCGTGGGCGCAAGCTGCGGCGGATGATGTCGATCGGTTTGCTGGCCCAGCTCGCCGGGCTGAACTATGCCAAGCTCAGCCCGGCCAGCCAGGTTGACTACATGGTGCTCAAAAACGAGCTGGAATACCGCGTCTTTGCCAATGACGTGCTGCAGGAATGGGCCTGGAATCCGCAGATCTACAACGATATCGCGGGCGGCGCGCTCTACACGCTGGCTGCGCGAGATTTCGCGCCATGGGATGTGCGACTGAAGGCGGCGACCGCACGGATGGAAGCGATCCCGGGTATGCTGCGCGCCAGCCGAAGCGAGCTGGTTCCGGCCCGCGTGCCGTTGATTTTCGCCCAGACCGTCTCGCGCCAGAACAGCGGGATTGTCGAGATTGCCGAAACCATGCTGGTCCCGCAGGCCGGGGTGCTGAACCCGGCCGACCGGGCGCGGTTCGATGCGGCGCTGGCGGGCCTCAAGGCCGGAGTGGCCGAGCATCAGAAATGGCTCGACGAAGTTTTGGTGCCCGCGGCCAAGGGTGACTTCCGGCTGGGTGCCAAGCTCTACGACCAGAAGATGAAATTCGCGCTGATGAGCGACATGACTCGCCCGGTGCTGAAAGCCCGCGCGCTGAAGGCCAAGGCGGATATCCGGACCGAGATGTACTGGATCGCTTGCACGGTCGTTAGGGAAAACGAGCTTTCCACCGGCTGTCCGGCAGTGCCAACTGAAAGATTTCAACAAGGGGTGATCGAGGAAGCCTTGCAGCTATCCTATGCCAAGCGTCCCCCGCGCAACCAGCTGGAACAGCGCGCCCGCGAAACCACCCAGCAGGCGACCGATTTCGTTCGCAAGAAGGGTTTCATCCGAATGCCCGATGGCCCGGTGCGGATCATCACCATGCCCAAATTCCAGCAGGGCAATGCGGTCGCCTATAACGATCCGCCGGGACCTTTCGAAAAGGGCCAGCAGAACTTCTACGCGGTCAGCCCGATCCCGGATGACTGGACCGACGCGCAGGCGGCCAGCTTCCTGACCGAATACAACGATTACATGATCCACGATCTGTCGATCCATGAAGCGATGCCGGGACACTATCTCCAGCTCGATCATTCCAACCGCACCGACAATCCGCTGCGGGCGATGCTGTGGTCAGGGCCGTTCGTAGAAGGCTGGGCGGTCTATGCCGAAGGGGTGATGAAGGACGAGGGTTATCTCGATCACGACCCGCTGTTCAAGCTGACCGTCCTCAAAATGCGGCTGCGCAGCGTCACCAACACACTGCTCGACATCGGCATCCACACCGAAGGCATGACCCGCGATCAGGCGATGGACCTGATGCAGAACGGTGCGTTCCAGGCCGAACGCGAAGCCTCAGGCAAATGGGTCCGGGCGAGCCTCAGTTCGGTGCAATTGCTCAGCTACTTCACCGGCTACGAAGAACACCGCCTGCTGCGGGCCGAGGCGGAGAAACGCTGGGGCAAAAGCTTCACTCTGCGGCGCTATCACGACACGGTGCTGAGCTTTGGCTCACCCCCGGTGAAGTACGCCCGGGCGCTGATGTTTGGATTGCCGGTTCGGTAGGGGCCAGATCACCGCGCCCCCAAATCGCCCTTCCCAACAGTCCCGCCGGCCATCTCCAGCATCCGGTCGAGGCTCTTCTTCGCCTGCAAACGCAGCCCCTCCTCAATCTGGATCTGCGGCTTCAGATCGCGCAGCGCTAGGTAGAGTTTTTCCAGCGTGTTGAGCGCCATGTAGGGGCAGATGTTGCAGGCACACTGGCCGTCGGCACCGGGTGCGCCGATGAACACCTTGTCTGGGATCGCCAGTTCCATCTGGTGGATGATGTGCGGTTCGGTGGCGACGATCAGCGTCTGGCCGGGGAAGGTCTTGGCGAAATTCAGGATGCCGCTGGTGCTGCCGACGTAATCGGCGTGGTCGATGATGTGCGGCGGACATTCGGGGTGGGCTGCTACCGGCGCGCCGGGGTTCTGGGCTTTGAGCTTGAGCAGTTCTGTTTCCGAAAACGCCTCGTGCACGATGCACACACCCGGCCACAGCAGCATTTCGCGGTCGAACTTGCGGGAGAGGTATCCGCCCAAGTGCCGGTCGGGGCCGAAGATGATCTTCTGGTCCTTGGGGATCTGGGCGAGGATCGTCTCGGCGCTGGAGCTGGTGACGATGATGTCGCTAAGCGCTTTCACCTCGGTCGAGCAGTTGATGTAGGTCAGCGCGATATGATCGGGATTGGCGGCGCGAAACTGGGCGAATTTTTCGGGCGGGCAGCTGTCTTCCAAGCTGCAACCGGCATCTAGATCGGGCAGGATCACGGTCTTTTCCGGCGCGAGGATCTTGGCGGTTTCGGCCATGAATTTGACCCCGCAAAACGCGATTACCTCAGCGTCGGTCGCGGCGGCTTTCTTGGACAGTTCGAGGCTGTCCCCGATGTAGTCGGCCAGATCCTGAATTTCCGGGCGCTGATAATAATGCGCGAGGATCACCGCATTGCGGTCCTTGCGCAGGCGGTCGATTTCGGCGCGGATATCGATGCCGGAAAGGCTTTCGGTCTGAATGGTCATCTGGCTCGCCTTGTTACGGGCTTTCCAGATGGCCGGTCAGCGGGTGACGTTCAAGACCAAATCGCTACATCGGCGGTGGCGGCGGCAGCGCGAGGCCGGGAACCGCCGCAGCCGGAGTGCCCGCTGTGACCGCCGCATAGAGCCAATTCCCGAATGGCGAATAGGTAAGCAGATCGAACACCAGCACCATCGCGACAATCGCCGCGCTGCCCCGCAGCCAAGCCGGATGGACCCGGCCGAGCTGCTTGCGATCACGGGCCATGCCGATCAGCGGGAACACTAGCGGGACCAACGCCGCAGCCTCAAAGGCATAGGGTGCTAACAGCGGCATCGGCAACAGTCGGCCTACTCCCGGCCCCATGAGCGAGGCGAAGGCGCAGATCTGCAGCCGCATATGCCAGTCTGGCTGTCGCCGGTGCTGCACAGCGACCAATGTCAATCCGACGAAGAACAGCAGGTTGACCGGGTCGGCGATCAGGAACTGCTGCGGGTAGAAGAAGAACGGCGCGCGGCCTTCCTGCACCAGCGCTACCGTCACAATCAGCCCGGCCGCGACCATTGCCGCCATCCACAGCGCGGCCAGCTGGCCCAGCCGGCGGTGGAGCGCAAAATTGCCCCGTGACGCGAGCCGGGCCTGCGTCAAGAACAGCACAATCCATCCGAAAAAGATCACTGCATGGGCGTGAACCCGAAGCGGCGCGCCAAAGCTCGATCGGCCCATCGCCAGTTGCAGTGAAAAGCCGGCGACCATCACCGCCGCCATCGCGCAGGCCATTCTGAAGAAATAGCTCTCGTCAGCGCCGCGCGCCGCATTGCCACTGTTGATTGCTGTTGCCACCGCGGCTTCTCCCCAAAGATCCGCGACCCGTTGGGACGACCTTATGCGGCGCGATGGCGCGGCGGGCAATCGCTATTGCGCGGCTTCGCCCTGGAACCGCACGGTGACCTGCACATCGCCGTATCCTGCCACTTTGAGCGGCACCGCGAGGTTCTGCGCCACTGCCTCCTTGGCCGATCCACGGGCGAGGTCCATCAAGGCTGGCTGGGCAGCTTGTTTGGCCGCTTCCCGTTCGGCCACCAAGGTATTGTCGCGGGTCAGCTTGGCCTGCGCCGGACCGGTGATCCACACGCCTTCGCGCAGGTATTGCGCGCGGGCCTCGTCAAGGTTGGGCTTTGACACCTGCAGCGGGGGCAGGGTGACGGTTAGCGCCTTGCCCGCGGGATCCCATTGAAACCGCCCGGCATCCAGCCTGGCCAGATCAAGCGTGTAATCGACCCGCGCCGGGATCACCGCGATCTGGCGCGATTTCAGCAAGCCGTAGGCCCGCTCATCCTCGGCGCTGACCACCGGGGCGAGCTGGGCTGAGAACACCGTCAGCTTGTTGGCCTTTTCAAAGGCCGTCAGGCTGGTGGCGACCGGATCGCCGTGGTCGGCCGGGCCAAAAGCGCGCCACAAAAGGAATCCCGCAATCGCCAGATTGATCGCGATAATCGCCAGCGCGGTAATCCCCGGAGATTGCCGTTTGGCCGGTGTCATGCGCTCAGCCGCCATGTCGCGCCATCCTCATGTGCCATGCCGCGGTTCCGCAGATCATAGAGATGCGCCAGCACCGATCGTCCTGCCGCGCCGGTCAGCCGGGGGTCCAGCCCCTTGTACATCGCGGCGACGAACTCTGGGATCGCCTGCGGGCCGCTCTCCAACAGCCGCACGATCTGCGCCTCGCGTTGGCGGCGATGGCCCAGCATGCCGCGCACCAATTGCCGGGGTTTGGTGATCGCCGGGCCGTGGGCCGGGTAAAGCACCTTGTCCTCGCGCTCATAGAGCTTCTGCAGGCTGGCCATATAGGCCGCCATATCGCCATCGGGGGGGCTGACTACACTGGTCGACCAGGCCATCACATGATCGCCGGTGAACAGCGCGCCGCTTTCCAGCACGGCATAGCACAGGTGGTTGCTGGTATGGCCGGGTGTGGCGACGGCTTCGATCGTCCAATCCGGCCCGGACAGCTTCTCGCCATCGGCCAGCACCCGGTCAGGCGCATAGGAATGGTCAAAGGCGCTGTCGGCACGCGGGCCATCATCGCTCAGCACGAGCGGCGCGCAGCCGATGATCGGCGCGCCGGTTACGGCCTTGAGCACGGCGGCGGCAGGCGAGTGATCGCGGTGCGTATGCGTACACAGGATCGCGGCGATCCGTGCCTCGCCCACAGCGGCGAGGATCGCCTCAACATGGCCCTTGCCGTTGGTGTCAGCGCCCTTGAACGGCGATGGATCGCTGTCCGCGCCGCCATCGGCCGGCCCCGGATCGATCACTGCCACTTCGGCCCCGGCACCCACGATATAGGTCTGGGTCCCGGTATAGGTGTAGTGCGAGGCATTGGGCGCCAATACCCGCCGGACCAGCGGCTCGCATTGTTCGGACAGGCCGGTGGGCCAGGGTTTGGGCGGGGCTTCCATGAGGAAGGATATGGGGGCGGAGGGGGCAGGTGTCGAGAGGCTGTTGGATCATGCTGGTTTGGCGGCTTTTTCCAAGACCAGAGCGCATTCCAACGCTAGCTTCGGCATGAACGATTGGTAGGAGGTGCTGGTGATCAGGCGGACCTCATGCTTATTTGCAGTTTTGCTGACCGGGGCGGTTTTGCCGCCTGAAACGGCACGTGCTGAAACCACAGAGCAGGAATTGCGGCAGATTTGTACCGCAGTCCTGACGATTGCGGATGGTGTCGATGGACCTGCCCATCACGCGATGATGGCGTCTGCCCGCAGCAACTCCCCGCTTGCTGCCGCGGCGGCAGAAAAGGAAAATGCCGAACAGGTCAGGCGGACGATAGCGGCAGTTCAGCAAGGCCGCGTTTCTGTCGATCAATTTGTGAAGATGACCGGCATTTGCGCGCAAAAGTATAATGTGCCGTATCCACCTGCAACCGTCGCCAATATCACGGCGATCACAAAGCCGGTTGCGGTCGCACGCCCCGCGCCAACGCAAGCGATGCGTGACGAGGTGACCGCACACGTCGTAAAGGCAGTTGAGTCGACTAGGGAAGGAACTAGAGCGCTGGAGCGTGCCTCCTTCCCACACCAAAGTAGCAAGACGCGCTGCACGCAAGTCCGGGTTTTTTTTTCTTACATGAGCGATGCCGCTACCGAAATGTCGACGGCGGTAAGGAAGGCCAAAGCCTATAATCTGGATGCAAAGACGATCGCAGAGCTTGAAGAAATGGAGCGAAAGGCGCTTCGCGACCGGCAGGCTGCGGCATCGTTGACGCGGTGCTGAGGCGGGCTTTTCACGGGACTCTCTTATAATTCCCGGGACAGCTATCCTCAACTAACCCCGCACCCGTTCCCCTAACCGCTCCCGCAGCGCCGCAATCGCGCTTGGCGCGGCGGCATCGCGTTCGCGCCAGCCGCTGTCGAGGCGTTTCAGGCGGGCGTGGAAGCGTTGGGTGGCGAGGATCAGCTCGCGGGTCTGGCGGTCGATCAGTGCCAGCCGGTGTGGTTCGGCTTCGGGGTAATCGGCCAGCTTGCCGTGACGGCGCAGCTGGAATTCGCTGAGGTCGCCGGCAAAATAGGCGCGGTGGTTCAGCAGCCATGCGACAGAGTGCATCATCCGGGTGGTGGTCCGCAGCGCCTCGCAGCTCAGCGCAACCTGCGCCTCATCCTCATTCGCCGGGGGATCAAGCCGTCCGGACAGGGCAAAGGCCGAACGCACTTCGTCCGAAAGGACAAGCGCTTCGCAATAGAGTCCCTCGATGATCCGGGGATTGATGCTGGCTGGACTGCTCATGTCTGGCATCCCGATAGGCGGGGGTAAGGGCGCTTGCCAACGGGGGTAGGGATAGTTTGCCACACCATTTCGGGACTGTCCCGATTGGGGGCGATTTTGTTTGGTGCGCTGATCGCTTCCGCGATTAGCTGGCCAGACCAAGGGAGGCCCGGATGGGCCGACCGCACCCAGCCAATTACGCAATAATATCCGGGATCAGGTAGTCTTCGACCATCGCGATCTGATCACGCAGCAGCAGCTTGCGCTTCTTCAGGCGGGCGATCTGAAGTTGGTCGGTGGAGCCGGCGCCGGTCAGCGCGTCGATCGCGGCGTCCAGATCGCGGTGCTCGGTCCGCAGCAGTTCCAGCCGCTTGCGGAGCTCTTCTTCGTTCACGCGCTGGTTCTCCAAACTTCCGGTTTGTCGCGGCCCGAAAGCGTCTTGTCGCAGGGCCGCATCAAGGTGCTTCGCAAGATAAGCTTAATATGCTTCGATGACAATCGCAGTGACCGCTGGATTTCGAGTCGGGAACCAGTGGGACCCGCAGCCCGAGGGGGCTAACACATCGCAAGATACCAGGAGAATCCCCTATGGAACAATCGCATGTCAGCGCCTTGCAGTTCAAGCACGCCGGTCTGGAACGCCAGATTGCCGAAGAACTGAACCGTCCCGCGCCTGACTTGTCGATCGTCCAATCGCTTAAAAAGCGAAAGCTGCGGATCAAGGAGGTGCTGGCGCATATTTGATTGGTGCAGTTTGCTCCTCTCCCCGGCGGGGAGAGGTGGCGTAGCTTGCCTCTGGAAGAGGTTAGCGAGGCAGGGAGTGGGGGTTCGCGCCCATCGGCCATACCAGTACCCCCACACCAACTTCGGCTAGATCGCTCCGCGCTCAAGCCTTCGTATCCTCTCCCCGCTGGGTAGAGGAGAAAACAAATTCGTTTGCGGTGCGTTCACGCGCGTTCCCATTGCCGCTGGTATGGGTTAGTCTTTCGGCATGACCGTTACCAACGCCGTCGCCGCTGCCCGCACGATCCTGACCGGCCTCCACAATGTGATGGCCAGCCGCAGCCATGTGCAGGCCAAATTGAACACCGTGGTAGAGGTGATTGGCGAGGGGCTCGATAGCGAAGTTTGCTCGATCTATCTGCTGCGCGAAGGCATGCTGGAACTGTTCGCCACCAAAGGGCTGGCGCAAGAGGCAGTCCACGTCACGCGGATGGGGATTGGCGAAGGGCTGGTCGGGACGATCGCCGACAATATCGAAACGCTCAACCTGGCCGAAGCGACCGCGCACCCGGACTTTTCCTATCGGCCGGAAACCGGCGAAGAAAAATTCCATTCGTTTGCTGGTGTGCCGATTGTCCGTCGCGAGCGGGCAGTGGGGGTGCTGTGCGTTCAGCACGCCGATCCGCGCCGCTATGAAGAGGTTGAGATCGAGGCGCTGCAGACCGTCGCGATGGTGCTGTCCGAACTGATCTCCAACGCTGGGCTGGTCGATGACGAGCAGGTCGCGCTCAGCCCGCAGCAGACCGGGCCGGTGCGGCTGAGCGGGCTGGCTCTGGTCAAGGGACTGGCGACCGGCAACGCGGTCTATCACCAGCCGCGGATCACGATCGAGCACGTCATGGCCGAGGATCGCGATGCGGAACTCAGCCGGGTCTATCTCGCTTTCGACAAGATGCGCGAACAGATCGACAAGATGGCGAGCCAGGCCGAATTTGGGGTTGGCGGCGAGCACGAAGAGGTGCTCGAGACCTACAAGATGTTCGCCTATGACGAAGGCTGGAGCCGCCGGATCATCGAGGCGATTGACTCTGGGCTGACTGCTGAGGCGGCGATCGAGCGGGTCCAGCAGCGCACCCGGATGCGGATGCGGCAGATCGACGATCCCTTGCTGGCTGACCGGATGCACGATCTGGAGGATCTCTCCAATCGGCTGCTGCGGATCGTTTCGGGGCAGATGGGCACGGCCGCATCGCAAGGTTTGCGCAGCGATACGATCCTGATCGCCCGCAACCTCGGCCCTGCCGAACTGCTCGAATATGACAAGCGGCGGCTCAAGGGCGTGATCCTTGAGGAGGGCTCGTTGACCGCGCACGTCGTGATCGTGGCGCGGGCGATGGGCGTGCCGGTGCTCGGCCGGGTCCGGGGCCTGCGCGGGGTTGTCCGCGAGGGCGATCCGCTGCTGCTTGATGCGGACCGGGGGGAGGCTACGGTCCGCCCGATCGAAGTGATGGTCGATGCGTTCGACGCTCGCTTTGCCAAGAGCAAGGAACGCGCCGCTGCCTATGCCGCGCTGCGCGATGTCGAACCGTTTACCCGCGATGGCACCCGGATCACGGTGATGATGAACGCGGGCCTGCGTGATGATATGCCCAATCTGGCCTTGGCCGGGGCAGACGGTGTCGGGCTGTTCCGGACCGAGTTCCAGTTCCTCGTTTCAGCAACCTTGCCTGCTCGCGAACGCCAGACCCGGCTTTACCGCGATGTGCTGGATTCGGCCGGAGACAAGCCGGTGGTGTTCCGAACAGTCGACATCGGCGGCGACAAGGTGCTGCCCTATCTGCGGCACAACGATGGCGAGCAGGAAGAGAACCCGGCGATGGGCTGGCGCGCGCTGCGTGTCGCGCTCGAACGCGAAGGGTTGATGAAGGTCCAGGCCCGCGCCTTGCTGGAGGCGGCGGGCGGCCGCACGCTTAACGTGATGTTCCCGATGGTGTCGGAGCCGTGGGAATTCGATGCGGCCAAGGCGGTGTTCGATAGCCAGCTCAAATACCTCAAGGGCCAGAAAAAGCTGCTGCCGGAAGCGATCCGCTATGGCGCTATGCTGGAGGTTCCGGCTTTGGCCGAGGTGCTTGACCAACTGGCGCCGCGGCTCTCGTTCCTGTCGATCGGGACCAACGATCTGACCCAGTTCCTTTATGCCGCTGATCGCTCCAACCCCAAACTGGCTGAGCGCTATGACTGGTTGTCCGTCGCGATCATGCGGTTCCTCAAGCGGGTCCAGGGCTCGTTGATTGGCCATACAGTTGATGTCACTGTCTGCGGCGAGATGGGCGGACGGCGGCTCGAAGCGCTGGCGCTGCTCGGCATCGGAATTCGGCGGCTGTCGATCACCCCGGCTGCGGTCGGCCCGATCAAGGAACTGGTCCGCAAAGTCGATCTGGCTGAGATCACGGCGGCGATGAATCAGTGGCTGGTTTCTCCGCCACCCAGCCTGCGCGAAGCCTTGGCTGCTTGGGCTGCTGAGCGCGGTATTGAGGCCGACTAGACCGCAGTTCAGGTCACTTTCACCGCCCTGTCACAAATCTTGCTCAATCTGGCGCGTGAAGCTGGCCGAAGACGCTGATTTGGCGTTGACTCCACCGCTCAAAAGCGGATGGTCCGGCCCGACGGAAAAACATAAGATTTTTGTCGGGGTCGATATGGAAGAGATGGTTATGGAAGAGGCCGAGCTGCCTCTCGAAGGGGTTGGCGCGCGGTTGATGCGCGCACGTGAGGCAAGCGGGCATTCCCGTGCCCAGATTGCGGCGCAGACGCGGATACCCGAACGCCACCTTGCTGCGATCGAAGCGGGCGATTTCGCCGCGCTTCCGGCCAAAACCTATGCCGTCGGCTTCTCACGGTCCTATGCCAAGGCGGTGGGGCTGGATCCCGAAGACGTCGCCAATGATGTGCGGACTGAATTGGCCACGCTGGAACCGACCGAGCCGCGCCGTCAGGTCCAGACTTTTGAACCGGGCGATCCGGCGAGAGTCCCGGGCCCGCGGCTGGTCTGGTTTGCCGCAGCCGGGGTCGTGGCCGTCTTGGTCGGGGTGTTCTTTCTAGCCCGCGCGATGTTTTTGCCTGCGGGAGAGCTCGCCTCGATCCTGCCTGATGATGTGCCAGTTGCTGCGGCCAGTCAGGCTGCGCCGCCGCCAGTGCCAACTGGTGGGGCCGTGGTTTTCACTGCGCTGCAGCCGACGATCTGGGTCAAGTTCACCGATGGCGCCGGAAACCAGTTGCTGCAGAAAGAGCTGGCCCAAGGCGAAAGCTATACCATTCCTGAAGGTCAGACTGAGGTAAAGTTGTGGACTGCCCGGCCCGAGGCACTGTCGATCACCGTCGGCGGGCAGGCCGTGCCAAAGCTTTCCGAAGTACAGCAAACACTGAAGGACGTCCCGGTCAGTGCCGCTGCGCTGCTCGCGCGCGGGGCCGGTGCTGCAGTTCCCTCATCTGTGCCTGCTACAGGCCAAGCAAGCCCGCGCATCGCGGAGCCGGCTCGCCAGCGCGAATCCCGCCCATCAGCGGCGCGTCGCACCGATAGTCCCGCGGCACAGCCCAGTGCGGCGCCATCGTTGGCGATCCCCGCGGCGGAACCCTCAACCGCGCCACCAGCGCCCGTGCCCTCTGCGACCTAGCCTGCGGATAGCGCAGCCAGCCCGCTCGACAGGGCGCGGTTGGCGAGGTTAATGAGACCGGCGCGGTTCATCGCCGGTTCGGCTCCGGCCGCTATTGGCAATGCAACCCATCCCGGCATGGAATGATACAGATGAAGCAACTTTTCCGACACAAACCCCTGATGGTAATTCTGACCTTGGCACTGGCCGCGCCGGCCTTTGCCCAATCGGTTGACCCAAATCTCGAAGTGCGGATGCGCAAGCTGGAGGCAGAGGTTTCGGCGTTGCAGCGGGTCGTGTTTCCTGGCGGCGATGGTCGCTTTTTCCCGCAGATCCAGCCCACAACAGGCGGCGCCACGGTGTCCGGAACTCCTGCCACCACCCCCAGCGCTGATATGCTGACCCGGATGGATGCGCTGGAAGGCCATGTTTCCAAGCTGACCGCGCAGGTTGAGGAAGACCGCAACCGGATCGACAAGCTGGAAACCCGGCTGGCGGCCGTCGAAGCAGGCAAGACCGCCGCCGCGACCGGCGAACCCGTAGTGGTCACTCCTACGCCCAAGCCCGTGATCGTGACTCCTCCTGCGCCCAAGCCGGTGACCCCAGTGGCCAAGCCCGTTGATCCTTCAGCCAAGCGGCTGGCTGCGGTGCGCGCGATTGCCAAGCCGCAGACTGACGATCCGGGCGATGACGAATATTCCTATGGCTTCCGTCTGTGGGAGGCAAAATTCCAGCCCGAGGCGCAGCAGCAGCTCAAGCTGTTCCTGACCAAGTATCCCAAGCATGCGCGGGTCAGCTATGCCCGCAATCTGCTCGGCCGGTCCTATTTGGACGAAGGCAACCCGCGTGAGGCGGCGAGCTGGTTCCTGCAGAACTACAAGGCCGATCCCAAGGGCGATCGTGCGCCGGACAGTCTGCTCTATCTGGGCGAATCAATGCGCCAGTTGAAAGATACCAATCGCGCCTGTGTCGCAGTCGATCAGTTCGCACGCGATTTCCCCAAGGAGGCGGCAGGCCGGCTCAAGGCGCAATACGAAGCGACCAAGGGCGGGCTGAAGTGCCCGGCCTAAGGTGGATTGTCCGTCAGACCTGACCACCCGCTTTAGCGCCGATCTGGCCGCACTGTGGAGCGGTGAGGGACGGCTGGCGCTGGCCGTATCGGGCGGGCCGGACAGTCTGGCGCTCTTGATTCTGGCCAACGCCGCCCTGCCGGGGCGGATTTCGGCGGCAACGGTTGATCATGGCTTGCGGGCAGAAAGCGCTGCCGAATCTGTCCTTGTCGGCCAAATCTGCAGTGAGCTTGAGGTTTCGCATGCTGCGCTGAAAGTCGCGGTTGAGCCGGGTAATATTCAGGCGCAGGCCCGCGCGGCCCGTTACGCCGCCTTGGCCGCGTGGATGGAGCGCGAAGGGCTGGAGGCGTTGGCAACCGCGCACCATGCCGACGATCAAGCTGAAACCCTGTTGGCGCGCCTCAATCGCGGCAGCGGCGTGGCGGGTCTGGCCGGAGTTAGGGCACGCGGGATCGTTCCGGGTACACGGCTACCGCTGATCCGCCCGTTGCTGGGCTGGCGGAGGGCTGATCTGGGCGAAGTGGTGGCGGCAGCCGGACTGACCCCTGTGCAAGACCCTTCGAACAGTGATGATCGGTTCGACCGCGCGCGAATCCGCAAGGCGATTTCCGGTGCGGACTGGCTGGACGTGCCCGCGCTTGCGCTAAGCGCCGCCAATTTGGCCGATGCTGACGCCGCGCTCAATTGGTCGGCGGCGCGCGAATGGAGCGAATGCGTGATTAAAAGCCCGATGGGGCTGACCTATCGGCCCACCGCTCCCCGCGCTGTGGCGCTGCGGGTGCTGGCGCGGATCGTGGCCGAACTCGACGATGAAGTGCCGCGCGGTTCGGCCGTGGCCCGGCTGTTCGATAGCCTGCTGGCGCGCCAGCCCGCCTCAATCGGCAATCTGGTGGCGCGAGTGATGCCTGAAGGCTGGAGCTTTACGAAAGCGCCAGTGCGGCGAACCTAACCGCGCCGCGCCATTCCCTTTTGCTGCATCCGCCAGACCAGCTGGTCATAGCGGTCCTGCCCAAAGAACGGTTCGCCTTCATAGACCATCAGCGGGACACCGTAGTGCCCCCCCAGTCGTTGATCGACCTCGTTCTGTCTGATCACCGCATCGAGCCGCTCGGCCTCGGCAGCCTGGACGGTATCCATTTCGGCCAGATCACACCCGACGCTCGCGAAAGCTTTGCTCAGATGATCACCTTCGTGCCAGCCTTCGACTTCGCCTGACCAGATCAAGTGGCTAACCGCGCGCAAGACCGCGAGGCCTTGCCCGCGCTCAGCCGCCAGCGCGCCCAGCCGGGTCAGCCGGTGAATATGCGGCTGTTCCTTGGGATAGGTCCGGGTGGCAAAGTCCATCAGCACCGGATCGGGGTGCGGCCAGCGCAGGGTTATGCCGGTGAATTCGGCGCTGCGCACGCAATCGCGGAACAGATAACTGGTCCAGAGTGGATCGGCGTTGGCGAAGAAATCGGGCTGGCGCACCGCAATCGGCAGCACCGGGCGGACATTGACCCGCGCGTCCCAATCCCGCTCCAGCTCGAGCAGCCGCGGGACCACCAGATAGGAATAGGGGCTGCGGAACGACCAGTAGAGATCGACAGTGTGTGTCATTGTGCCCCCATATCGATAACAAAGCGGTACTTCACGTCAGCCTTTTCCATCCGTTCAAACGCGTGGTTGATCTGGTCCATCCGGATCAGCTCAATCTCTGACAGAATGCCCTTTTCACCGCACAGGTCGAGCATTTCCTGTGTCTGTGCGATCCCGCCTACGCCCGATCCGGCGACGGCTTTCTGCCCGCCGAGCAGGAGCCCCGAATGGAATGGCTCCATCATCTCGATCATGCCGACGATGCAAAGCGTGCCCTGCTTGTCGAGCAGGAACAGATAGGGCGTGACATCGTGTTTGACCGGCACCGTATCGAGCAGGAAATCAAAGCTGCGGGTCGCGGCCTTCATGGCGGCCCGGTCGGTCGAGACCAGCACGTGATCGGCCCCCAGCTTTTTGGCATCATCACCTTTGGCGGGGGAGGTGGTGATCATCGTTACCTCCGCCCCCAGCGCCTTGGCGAATTTGACCCCCATATGACCGAGGCCGCCCAGCCCAATCACGCCAACCCGGGTTCCGGGACCGACGTTCCAGTTCTTGAGCGGGCTGTAGGTGGTAATTCCGGCGCAGAGCAGCGGCGCGGCGGCGGCCATGTCGAGGTTGTCGGGCAAGCGCAGCACGAACGGCTCGGCCACTACGATCGCG
>Ga0209480_10000460_pt1 | contig 33974 bp, 25 predicted proteins | sample JI61114C2DNA_FD_187501 | JGI IMG/M metagenome (GOLD analysis project Ga0209480, IMG submission 187501) | Wastewater effluent complex algal communities from Wisconsin, to seasonally profile nutrient transformation and Carbon sequestration -... | ecosystem: Engineered > WWTP > Effluent > Algae... | reverse complement strand
CTGAAAGAAGCACCAATTTTTGTGTAAGGAGATTTAAAATAATAAGTTTTGAAAGTACCAATTGCTACATCTCCCGTGATGCTGGAATCTGCATTTCCGAGTAATCCTGTAGAATATATTTTAATATTTTGGCTAAACGCTTCTTCTTCTTTAGGTGAATGCCAGTTGATAGACCATTCTACAATATTATTTGCAGGGAAAATTGCGGCAGGTCTATGTTCGAAATAGTCCCGATAGTTTTGGACTGAGACAGCAGAACCTGGAGATGGATTGCTGAATGTGCCCATTTTTTCAAGTCGCTCATTGATGAGAGTCATCTGAAAGCCTGCTTGTGAAGCTGTACCAAAAGTCTTTGTAATTCTGATTTTAATCGGATAGTCCGTATCAGGACTTAATGTATCCGGCAATCCAACTATTTCTATCAGACCTGTTGATGCATTGCTTGTTGGTGCTATATGACATGATCCACAGGTAAGTTCGCCCGGAGCTCCTGTATGATAATTAGGTGGATCATCTACCCAAGCAGTGAGGGAAGCTATGATGAGCGCTATAGCGGATAGTACGTAGAATTTTTTTGTAAATAGGTTCATATACAGTTGGGATTTAGTTTTATCCAAGGGAACAAATATAAAAACAATTATTCGACTGGTTTTCATTCTTGTGAAAATATAACATTTACAGGGGACGTTTTACAAGTCATTGTGAATTAACATTTTGAATAAAGAAAATTATTATTACTTTTGCTAGCAAATTTTAACACTATAATCCATTTTCTTGATGCGTATCCTTTTACAATTCTCAGGCCAATTCTTTATATTATTGTTGACTTCCCTTATTTTTAGCCAATGCGTGAAAGAAGAAGGTGACTTAAACATAAAGCCCTTATTCGAAAATCCATCCAATTACAGCAACGAAATTGCCGTTTCCTGGAATGTCCAAATGCAGGACTTGGAGCGATATACACCCGGCTACAAATCTCCGATAGCTGCCAGAACATTAGCATATATTAACCTTGCCGCATACGAGTCTATAGTTCAGGCCATGCCGAATGAATTTAATTCTATAGCTGACAAATATCTTCAGATCCTAATGCCTAAGATTCAGCCTAAAGAATCATATTTCTGGCCGGTAGTGATGAACAGTGCATATAAGTTTTCAATACAACATTACTATAAGACAGCTCCCATCGAGCAACAGTTGCAAGTAATACAATTGTATGACAAATTGCACAAAGAATATTCAGCTCAGATCGATCCATCTATCATAGCAAGATCTATAGAATTTGGCCAATCAATAGCGAGTACTATATATGAATGGTCCAAAACGGATGTTGTAGGAAGCGAAGCATACAGAAATATAACTGATCCTAATTATGTACTACCGGTAGGAGATGGATTTTATAAACCTACTTTTCCGGACTTTTTGGCTCCTATCTTACCTAATTGGGGAAATGTAAGAAATTTTGTTTCTAAGGGAGCTTCCTTAGATATACCCGCTCCTTTCGAGTATAGCACCGATCCTGAATCACCGATGTACAAGCAGGCTAAATATGTACGTGACCTGACAGAGAGCATCAGAAACAATAAGCAATCTGAAGACTATTGGATGGCTGAATTCTGGAGTGATGATTTTTCTACAGTTACATTTACTCCTGCAGGAAGATGGGCTGCTATAGCCGGTCAGGTGATCAAACAAGAGAATTCAAACATGGCTGATGCAGCAATGATTTATGCCAAAGTATCTATTGCGCTTTGTGATGCAGGAATTGGCGCATGGCAAAATAAATACAAGTACAATGTTCTAAGACCGGTTGATTATATCCGTGCGAATATTGATGCTAACTGGAACACTATCCTTACTCCGGATCTACTTGGCAAATATTATACGCCTCAGGACCCATCTTACCCATCAGAGCACGCTACTTATGGGGCTGCTACGGCAGGTGTCTTAGCAGAAATTTTTGGAGATCAATATACGCTTACTGACAGATGTCATGAAGGTAGATTGGAATTCAGAAGTGATCCAAGAACTTTTTACAGCTTTAGTTCAATGGCTAAGGAAGTTGCTTACTCAAGGATGCCGCTCGGCGTTCATTTGCAAGAAGATGGTGATGCCGGATTACTGCTTGGTGCTCAGATAGCTGTTGAGGTGAACAAGATGCAGTTTAAGAAGTAGCAGATTAGCACATTAGGGCATTAGCACTTTGGCGCTTTGGCACATTAGCGCTTTAGCACATTGGCAGATTAGCACATTGGCAGGTTAGCACATTGGCAGGTTAGCACATTGGCGCTTTAGCGTTTTAGCAAGTTATACGAAACGGAATTATATAATTGCCCAAAATTTTGCCGTATAATACCGAGCTGAAAGTCGTTTGTCCAAATTTATTTGGACTATTACGAATTTCCATTCGGTATTACGTAAAGAACTATCAAATGTTCACCAAAAACAAGCTAACTATATTTTACTCTCAAAAGAAGGACAAGGGCAAGCCTTATCCCTGCAAACTCCTATAATACTCTAATACTATACGACTCTAATACTTACCCACTCTAATACTATCTACTTCTTCTTCGGTACCGGATCAAAACCATGTCCACCCCATGGATGACAGCTAGCGATGCGTTTTAATGCAAGCCAACTTCCCTTGAATATTCCCCATTCTCTAAGAGCATCAATGGCAAAATGCGAACAGGTAGGTTGATAGCGGCACTTATTGGCACCCAGAAGCGGGCTCAGAGTTAGCTGGTACACCCTGATGGGCAATATCAAAATTTTCACCAATATCTTTCCGATTGCATTCATATACTTTCTACCAACAACCTAATTTTAAAAATTGTTTTTCCTAAAAGGAAGTCCGATCTGAAGCATTTAGAATACAATGGTTAAAATTCATATTTTTACGACAAATTATCATGTTGAATAAAGTAATTGTCCTCCTACCTGTTTACAAAACAATACCTTCAGAGGAGGAAAAAAGGTCAATGGTACAGACTTTAAAGATTCTGGGGAATCATCCCATACGTATCATTGGCCCTGAAAATATTGACTACAGAGAGTACAAGGAAATGGGCTTTACAGATGATCAGATCATGAGAATGCATGCCGATCACTTTAAAGGTATAGCAGCTTACAATAAAATGCTTTGTGCTAAATGGTTTTATAGAACTTTCGAGGACTTTGAATATATCTTCATCATGCAGAATGACGCCTGGGTATTCAGAGATGAATTGGATATATGGTGTAGTAAGGGTTATGATTATATCGGTTCACCTTGGATTTGGAAGCCGGAGCAAACGAAGGCGAAGGTATTGATAGAACTTTTTCCTATCATGAAAGGAGAAATAGGGAATGGTGGAGTGAGTCTGCGAAGGACGATGACATTTATCAAATTAAGTAATGTTGCATCTTCGATTTACGCGCTGATCAAAAAGAATGAAGACTTTATATGGCTTTTGGTCGCCAAACTTCCATTTATAAAAATAAAAAAGCCAGCGATCGAAGAAGCGTTGCGTTTCTGCATAGAAATGGAACCTGATCAAGCGATGGAAATGATCGGAGGACAGATCCCATTCACAGTGCATGCATATGAAAGGTATGGGAAGGAATTTTGGAGAAAGTATATGGTATAGATAATCAAAGGAATAGAATATATTCAAATGAAATAGGTTTGACCATTTCGAAAAAGTTCAGTTATGAAAATAATTTATCGTAACTTTTTGACAAACAGCAAACAGCAAACAACAAACAGTGGTATTAGAATCATTTCAAAGTGGACATTTCTATTTCCAATTAGTATATATAGGTCCAAATGTTATTGCGCAAATAACTTCAAAACAACTTAAATATACGTACATATCAGCACCTAAGTATTTCAGTAAAATCGGTCGTGTGTATAACAAATTGCACAAAGCCTCAAAAGAAAAGACTAAGATAATTAAGATTCCTCGCTTCGCTCGGAAAGACGTCATGTCGATGGGATGGGGGGTATAAAATGGGGTGGCGCAGCCACCCCATTTTATACCCCCTTAGAACAAAGATTCTGTCTTTCCGACTGAAGGGAGGAATCTGCCTAATAAAATCAACTACTATGTTCGTATCCATTTTTTTATAAATTTTTATTAGAATATTTATGTAGCTGTGCAATATGTTATACACACAAATCGGTCAACATTTGACATTGTGTAACTAAATGATATATTTGAGATAAATAAGCCTCACGTTTATTGCGCATATATGACCATATTAGCGATATATGCGCCACAACGTGAGGGATATAAACAAGTTACCAACTATATTAAGAAAAAACACTACATATGAATAGAAGACAAAATTTTCAGACAATTGCATGGTTTAAAGATCTTTATAAAAGAGGTTTATTAAACTTAAACCCTCCATATCAAAGAAGAAGCGTATGGACACAGTCTTTTAAAGATTATTTCATTGATACTTTATTGCTTCAATATCCTGCTCCTACAATTTTCTTGTATGAAGAAATATCAAACGATGGAGTTACTAAATACAATGTTGTTGATGGTAAACAACGCTTGACAACAATATTTGAATTTATAGAAAACAAGTTCCCTGTCTCAGAGACAGCGATTATATCTGAAAATAGAGGGGCGTTTTTTAATGATTTATCATCAGACATTAAGACCAATTTTTGGAGTTATTCATTTTCAGTTGAATATCTTCCGACAAAGGATGAAACAATTATTAATAATATTTTTGACCGCATCAATAAAAATGTTGCCAAATTAACATCTCAAGAACTTCGACATGCTAAATATTCTGGTGTTTTTATTACTTCATGTGAAGAATTAACTGATTTCATGCTAACTACATTTCCTGACTATTTTCCACAGATTGCAAAGAGAAGTCTTTCACAAATGAAAGATGTTGAATTTGTTTCTCAAATTTTATTACGCATTGAGTCAGAACCTAGAGGGTATAGTACAGATGAACTGGACGAAGAGTTTGGTGCTCGCGATGATGATTGGCAATTTAAGGAAACAGTGACAGAACGATTTAAAAAAGCGATAAATCACATCAAAAAAATACTTGAATTAGATCAAACTGATACAATATTAAGGTCACGTTTTAAAAATCAAGCTGACTTCTATACTTTAATTGGAACATTTGACACATTGACAGAAGAAGGTTCTATGCCAAATGATACAACATTAAATGACAGACTAATAACATTTATTAATTATGAGGTTGCTGACGAATCCCCTATTGAGATAAAAAATTATTACGAATATGTTCGTGCAGCTTCTAACAGAACCTTAGCTAGGAAAGAAAGAGAAAGCATATTAAGAAAAATTCTAAAAGGAGAAATTGTACTTTAAAATGATTATTCCAAAAGATATTTCACATAATTATTTCTTTTTCAAACCTCATTTTGAAAAGGTTCAGGAGATTGTTGACCAAACTTTGATAAATTATTCTTCAAAAAATCATTTTGCATATTCTTCAAGAATAAAAGAATTAGATTCTCTTGCTGAAAAAATTGAGAGCGGTAGATATAATGACTGGAACAGTATTGATGATTTTATTGGCTCTGTGATAATTATTCCAAGCATTATTTATGAACCGCAGATTTTAAAATTTCTTGAAAGTTCTTTCTTGAAAGTTGAAATCAAAAAAAGAGGTTCTACTTTAAAAAGCCCTGATGTCTTTAGATTTGATGCAACTAGATTTATTGGTAAACTTAGACCTATAGATTCTGTTGAAATTATCAACACCATAAATTTTGAAGTTCAAATTCGTACAGCGTTTGAACACGCATGGTCAGTAACGACACATGATTTAGCTTACAAAAGTAAAACCATTGATTGGAAAATATTAAGATTGGCAGCTCAATTAAAGTCTTCTGTTGAGCAATTAGATATGATTTCGCTAGGAGCCCATGATATTAAAAACAGTATCCAAGAACATAAATGGTCTGAAACTGAAATGAAAAGGAGAATATGTTTAACGTTTGAAAAATTGTTAGAAGACAAGTTAATACCTGATGAAATCAAACCAAAGGACATGAGCCGTTTTTCAGAAAATATCTATACGTTACTAAAGACAAACTTCAATTCGATTAATCAAAAAAAATGGAATAGTGAGCTGACTAGAATATTGAACGTACTCGAAAAACAATTAGAATTCTTTTCTTCTGGGGATTTTCCAATGAGCCTTTCTTTGTATCAATTGTGTTATGGTATACTATTGAAAGAATCGTATATTTCTGAGGACACATTAAGTAAAGTGCCATTTCATAAGAGTGATCTCTTTGAGACAATATTTCCAGAATCAAAAGAATTGAGAATTAAGGAATTTGTAATAAATACAGTTGGTAACAAAGGCTATGTGCAATAAGGGTTTCAGAAGTAATTCAAGCATTCTGCCCCGCTCAAACTTTGGTGTAGGCAGACAGGAAAGTATCCCGCAATCCCTTACTTCACATAGCCTCGCACGTTATAGCCAATAGCAGAACGAACACCATATCCCATAGAAAAATCTACAGTAGACTATTTTTCGACTTCAAATTTGCACTTCGCTGAGCGCGAAAAATTTACTGCCAATACAAATCGAATTTTTAAGTAATTTTGAACTCGGACAACGATTATGAAAAACAAGAAGCTTAATTCTTTAATAACAGAAGCTCATAAAATTAACAGCGAGAATAAAGCCAAAGAGTTTTATAAAGCTCCTATACCTAAAAATAAAAAAAAACAATTTAGGGAGTTTAAATTATACTATGCTTTACTAGACAGGCGTAATGACGGTTGGGGGATTATTGATATTCTTGGCGTTGCACTTTTCTCTTTACTTGCCTTTTTTGCAATTATAGCTCGTAATGAAAGTAATGCTTTTTTGTGTTTTAAAATTTTCGCCTTCATTGGAGCTGTATTTTTTATTATGAAAACATTTTTAATTAAACCTATCATTCATAGTGTGAAATATTTTTTCAAAAAAAAATGGATTAAAAATATTAACATTAATGTATTAGGTTGGGACAACGTTTATAATAATGATGAAATTTTAAGTGAGAATAATTGGTATCAGCAATGTAGTGTTTTTATAAAATTAGATTCAAATTGCCCACTCATAACTAAAACACTGATTGACGCTGCAGTTGTTATTTTTATTGACAATACCAAATGGGTTCAATTTAATTTTTATAGTGACACAAATACTTGGGAAATAAATGAAGGTAAACTTACTGGTAGTGCTAATAGTTGGGTATTAGGTTATTTGCAAAGGCTTATTGATGATTTAAGTGTTATTAATAAAGCCTATAATGGAATAGTTTCCATTGAGATTAAAACTAGTGAAAAGATTACTTTTATAAGCAGAGCGGACACATACACGTCAGGTATGTAGTAAAGCTTTTGAAATTCCAGTGTTTGGTTGATCTTAATTTCAACAAGCTCAATTACCATGTGAATTGCGTAACGTAATTGTAACTCGAAAGAAAAGCTACTGGCTATAGCAGCACCTACTGGTAATTTTTTGCGGGTTAACGCTCAAATGTGTAACTTGGACTTAGCAAAAAACTACCAGTAGTTGCAAAACGTAGCGGCAAGCATTGGGCGACCTGCGAACTTTGAAGTATGTGCATAAATCAAACAGACATAAATGAAACGACAAATTAGAAAATGGACATTACGGCTGACAGCAACTGGACTTTTGTTGTCAGCATTTCTTCTTGGAATAGTTTTAAATCCTTCCTTGCTCTATGCAAATCGGACAACAATTGGCAACTACACCATTTATCACAATTCAACACTTGACCAAACGTTTTCTGCACGACTTGACGATGCGACAACTTTAATTAAAGCAAGCGAACTTTTTGACAGCAATCTTAAACTTGACATTTGTTTGAACGATGGTTCAACTTATCCGAAGTTGATACGTTTTATAAGAGGACAAGCATTTGGTTGGGGCTTTGCTGACAAAGTTGTTTTAATGGGTAACGCAAACAACGCAGACAATTCCGTTGAACTCAACGGTTATAAGTGGAACCTTACTCAACTCATTGCACATGAAGAAACTCACTGCTTACAGTTTCACAAGTTTGGTTTTTGGAAATCAAATCCTATTGCAGGTTATCCAAATTGGAAATGGGAAGGTTACCCGGAATATGTTTCAAGACGAAATGCCGACCAACTTGACTCGACCAAAAACATTTTAAGAAAGTTAGAGCAAGAAAAAGCCGATGCAGACGGTTGGGCAATTTATTTTTCCGACAACACGATTTCCCCAAGAGAATATTACAACGCATGGCTTCTTGTTCAGTATTGCCTTGACATCAAAAAAATGAGTTACGAAAGTTTACTTGCTGATACAACAAGCGAACAAGAAACTTCAAGACAAATGATGCTTTGGTATTCTAACCAAACGCAACAATAAATGTTCAACGCTTCTAACAAACTTGACTTGATAATTCAGATTGAAACGCTTCGTGCCGACAGTATGCCAGCCGCTACAGGCGTTTGGCAAAAGTGGCGGCTCAGTGCTCCGAAGACACATTTGTGGTTAATCAAAGTTTGGTTCTCCGCATCAACATTTGTGGTGAAAATCGCCACCTTTGCCAAGCGCCAAACCGTTGGTGGAAATGCCAAAAATAAATCTTCATCCATAGTTGCTTTTGACAATCTTGCCAATTCCGTGTAATTCATTTTTATAATTCTTCCAACATCTCTTTAAGTATAATTTCAGAATCAGTAGCTATTTTAAACGATGTATTAAACAGGTTTTCAAGAATATCAAAATTATTCGATGTCACGGCTTCTTCTATTTTGATGAGTTCCTCTTTTAAACTATTAATTCCCATAAAATCGGCTTGTGGTTTTAAAGAATGTGCATTAATTCGTAACTGCTCCCAATCTTCATTTTTGAGATTAAGTTTCATAGCCTCAAAAGTTTTGGGCGACACATCAAGGTACAGCGAAATGTAGCGCTTCATCTTTTGAGGATCTTCTTTGGTAAACTTTTTCAAAAAGGTTAAATCGACCACTTAAACATTGGCTTTTATAAGTTGGAAAATCTCCTCAAAGGCATCCTGGCCTTTTATGACGTAATGAACGGCTCCATACATGATGGTTTTAGTAGCAGTACCATAACTTTTTTGACTGGACAACATGATAACAGGGATCGTTGCGTTCCGCTTTTTTATTTCTTTTAGGATATCAATACCATTTGCAGCATCTTTTTCTTTAGAGTTTAGGTAATAATCTAATACTACAGCGTCTGGTTGTTTATGCAAATTTTCCAAACAAGCTTCCCCGGTTGGGAAGGTCTCTATGTTAAAATCTACATTTTGTTCCATTAAATAATCCGTTAACATTTCAGACAATAACGGTTCATCATCTACGATAAAGATGGTTGGATTTTTTGTATTCATGATATTTTATTTATTAAGTTAAAAATTTTATTTAATAGTTCATTGGTGTCAAATGGTTTTCCGATAAAGTCATTCATGCCAGCTTGATAACACAAATCTACTTCTTCTTTCAGTACATTGGCTGTCATAGCGATAATTGGTATTTGAGCTTTTTCGCTGTCTAAGGCTCTGATTACTTTGGTGGCTTCAAATCCATTCATTACAGGCATTTGTATATCCATCAGAATAACATCAAAAGCAGAAGATTTTAATTTCTCCACAGCAATCAATCCATTTTCGGCAACTTCTACTTGCACACCTTCAATGGCATCTTCCAGTTCTTCCTGAGCAACCACCACATTAAATGCATTGTCTTCTACAAGCAGAATTCGTATGCCTTTGATGGTATCGGCTATATTATTACTGAAATCTTCTGTTGGTTTTACTTCAGCTCCGCTTTCTGCTGAGGCATAAGGAATGATAAAATGAAATTGACTGCCTTTGCCTTTTTCACTTTCTACCCAGATTTTACCATTGTGCAGTTCTACCAATTTTTTAGAAATACTTAAACCCAAACCAGTACCGCCAAACTTTCGGGAAGTGTCGCTATAGGCCTGCTCGAATGATTCAAATATTTTATCAATATTACTTTGCTCAATGCCAATGCCTGTATCAGATACACAGAAATGCAAATTCAATTTTTCTCCAACTTGCTCCGATTTTACAGAAGTAGTCACCAATCCATTTTCGGTAAACTTAATGGCATTCCCAATTAAATTGATGAGAATCTGTCTCAATCTAGTGGCATCACCATTGACGTTGAGGTTTCCTGACGGAATATCTTTCAATAGTTCCAAGCCTTTCTCTTCAGCTTTAAACTGCATGATGGTATGTACGTTTTTCACTAGTTCATTGACAGAAAAAGGTTCCTGCTCCAGTTCTACTTTACCTGCTTCGATTTTTGAAATATCAAGAATATCATTAATGATGAAGAGTAAAGAATCGGAAGACTGTTTTATGCCATCCAAATATTCTTTCTGATCGTCATTCGGATTGCGTCGGATTAAAATATCCGTCATGCCTTTTATGGCATTCATCGGTGTACGTATTTCATGGCTCATATTGGCAAGAAACTGATGTTTGGCTTTTTCGCTGGCTTGCGCTTTCTCTTTTTCGGCTTCGATGATTTCGTTTTTGTGTTGCAATAATCTTTGGGTTTTTCTGGTATATCGAAGCCGGAGATACAAGCCCATAGCAAGCAATAGCGCAGCAATACCTAAAAACAGAATCCAATTTCTGGTGGACTTTTGTACGTTCATCTGGGTTTGAAAATCGAGTTCGGATTGGAGCTGTTGCTGCGTAAATTGATTCTCCAATTCCAAACGGGTTGCTTCACTGCTATTTTGCCATACAGCTAATGTATCTTCTGCCTGCACATGTAATCTAAAATTTTTCAGTGCATTATTGTAATCCCCTATGCCTTCATAAGCTTTGGAGAGTATGTCATAGTTATCAGAAACATCTTTATTATACGTATGTTCTGCTACTTTCACAGCGTTGAGTATTTGAATGGCACTTTCATATTTTTTCAACCCCAAATAAGCCCTTGCTTTTTCTGTGAAAAAAACGGGTTCTGGCATTGGCCCTTCACCTTTTTTATAAAATACTTCTATCTCTTTCAGTTCGGATAATGCTCCGGAATAGTTACCTGACAAATTCTTAATAGCTGCGTTCAACGTTTTTGCGATATTATAACAAGGCTCACAGTGTTTAACGTTTTTCATCACGTACATGGCAGAATCTATAAAAAACTGGGCTTTTGCTTCATCTTTTAATTTCAGCATTAAATTGGATTTGCCAAGATATGAGCTACCCAGTTGAAACGTATCTTTTAAAAAATGAGCAATCTGCAGGCTTTTATCAATGTATTTTTCTGCTTCTTTATAATTTCCTATTTGAATATGAATAAGTGCAATTGCTTCGTTGTTTCGAGCATAAGAAATATCCATTAATTTCAATTCTTCAGATAATCGATGGCTTTCTAAAAGGTAGCTTAGCGCTTTTGGATACTTTTCTTTCCTTTTGTACCAATATCCTAAGGCTGAAGTGGGTTCTCGTAGATATTTAAGGTCGGCTGGGCTATCTGACAGAAAGGTTTTCATTTTGTTGAATTCATTAATCATATCTGCATCCTTCACGTTTTCATTACATTGAAAAGCTAAAACCTGGTACGCCCCAAAAACAATCGGCAATTTAGAAGCATTGGCAACCTTGGCACTTTCTATAGCTTTGTGGGCACTAGTGCACATACAATCCATGTTGCCAGCACAAGCCACGCCTGACATCGCATAGAATAGTGGCAAGTACCCCTTTTTATCATGTTTTATAGCCAGTTCAATGGCTTCTTTAAATTCATTTTTCCATATTTTCCACCAATCTGGTTCTTGATTGTACATCGTATCTACATCTATTCTCTCCCAAATTGCTTCTAATCTCACTGTTTCAGGTTTCGATTTATCTTTCCATGTAGCAAATAGTTCCGCATCCGTTCTTGTTTGACCAAAGACGAAGGAAGTAAAAAATACTCCGAAAAAAATCAGAAAGTACTTTAAACGAATTTGTATGTTGACTATATCCATTATTTTATTTTCTTGTTATGATCCGGTTACAATGCAATGTTAGGGTATAATATTAAAAGGTAACATGTTTTGGTTATCAAAAGGTAACTTTAATTATCAAACGGTTTTTCATCATACAATTCGACTCTATTATTACAAATCAAGGATAAATCACAAAAATCACTTTGAATCAAAGCAGCTTGCAAAAAAGATAATTGAATATAGAAAGTGTGTATAACAATTTGCACAAAATTTTAAATCCAAATAATGAAACCCATTGTGTAAAAATGTTCAATCAATGATGCTCATGCTTATATATTTTGTCCGTTCATTTGGACAGTCAATGTTAATTACCAATTTTATAAAAAATGCAGGTAATGCTTTGATATCTAAACTCTTCATTTGCTACATATTGTAAAAGCAAACTAAGGTGAGCCTCTGAAAGTTAATATTTGTAGGAATATTTAGGCTCAAAGTTAAACTTGAAAAGTTTTCACGCAAATGACACGAAGGCTTTTTGGTTATAGTTTTTGAAGATGAATACATTGTTCATGGATCTTTCTTTTTACTTGTTCCTTTTTAGAGGACGCTAAGAAATTTGATTATCTTCAAATACTACACCGTTCTGTCTGCCGCCTGAAAATAAATTGGTGATTTCAATACTTAGATATCAATATTATTTGCAACAATAGCTTATGCAGGTATGCTTTGCGTGCTTTGCGTGGTCTCACTTTGCGGTCTTTGCGTGAACCAAAAAGCAACCAAAATGGGGTTCACGCAAGGAGAGGAAGAAGCGCAGAGGGCGCCAAGAATAAAATTCAATATTAAATACCCCATAATTTGGAAATCTGACTGGATGGTGCAGCATTTGACGAAAGTCAAATATCTCAGAGCTCTCAAAAAGACCCAAATAGCAATCAACCGTCCGAATTTTAGTAGTGCGTTCTTTCATTTTGGATTCAAAAAATCTCTGTGAAACTCTGTGAAAATCTTTGTGAAACTTTGTGAAATAGATGAATTCACTTCTTGCAAATATAAGTCTTTAAATCTTTGCGATCTTTGCGTGGTCTAACTTTGCGATCTTTGCGTGAACCAACAAAGTCTCATGAAATATGCTATTTAGTGCATTTTTTTATACATACTTATACAAATAATACAGCACGGAAGGTATAAAATCGGTTTATCTTTGCCTCCAACAAAATTATTAATGAGTGTTTTAAAAGCTCTGATTGTAGAAGATAATGCCTTTATGGCAACTGTTTTGCAGGATATGCTACAACAATATGCAAGCAAAATTTCTGTGGTAGACATCGCAGAAACAGGCAAAGATGCCATATCATTAATTGCTTCTATACAACCCAATGTTGTTTTTCTCGACATTGAATTACCTGATATGACGGGCTTTGAATTGCTTCAACAACTGGAAGGCATCAATTTTCAGACAGTATTTACCACTTCTCACAGCCACTACGCTATAAAAGCATTTAGATTTAATGCCTTAGACTATTTGATTAAACCAATTAATGAAAGCGAGCTTGACGAAGCCATCAAACGTCTGCTCAAGTCTTCAAATAATAGTACCATAGTCAGGAATGCACTTTCCAATCTTGAAGTGCAATCTATAGAAAATCAAAAATTGGTATTACCGCAACAAAATGGTACTTTAAGATTGCCATTAAAACAAATTACTCACATCGAAGGAGAGCGCAATTACAGTTATATTCATTTGTCAAACGGCAATAAGGAGTTATCATCTAAAAACTTAGCCTATTTTGAAGATATCCTTTTGGATAAAAACTTTTATAGAAGCCATCGTTCCTATCTGGTTAACGGATCTCATATTAAAGAATTAGCAGATGGTAATTTTATTTTAAAAAATGGAATGGAAATACCTATATCAAGAAGAAAGGAAACCGAAGCTAAAACATGGTTTTTTAGTTTAGAGTAAAAATGACTTGCAGATAATTATTTAGAGGAAATTATAAATTCACAGATGAGGATTTAACCCTTTTAGGAAGCAAAACACAATAATAAAACAGAAATATACCTGCCTTCAGCAACCGTTTCAAGCGATTGATGGTTTTTAGGTTATTGAAGGTTTAAATTCACGAAGAAAGTTTATCTTCGACAGATAGAACTCAGTTCGCTTTTCCGCAACCACGTGAAGCGCCAGAGCGATATAGCGCATTTTAAGTGACGACAGAAACGAACATAAACAGACCGACATTTTTGACAATATCTATATTGACAATAATTCCATGTGGACTTTTGACACTAGTGAACCTGGGGGAGTTTTACTTAATTGGAATTCTAAACAAGACAGACGGTTATCCCTTTGGAGGAGACGGTCCAACACCTTATTTTTACAAGACAGCAGGACTTTACTCGACAGTAAATCTCATTTGGGGACTAATTTTCCTTACAACACTGTTGCTTGCTGTATGGACAATTATCAAAGGACAACGAAAAAATGTATTTTGGTTTTTAGGCTTGACAATTTTACTCATACTCGGACAATTTTTGCACGGACAAATCGGAACAAATTAAGAAAATGAAAGGACTATGACTTATTGGGTTAATTTTTATTCAAACGCATTTCGTTTTCGGACAATAAAGAATTAATAGATAACTCAAGTTTCGGAGTAGACAAGCATTGAACAAACATTTCAAGAAATATAATTTATCAATCTAAATTTACATCATAAAAAAATGAAATTAACAAACAACAAAATTTTAATAACAGGCGGAGCCAGCGGCATTGGATTCGCATTGGCAGAAAGATTTATTAAAGAAAATAACACTGTAATAATTTGCGGAAGGCGGCAATCAGCTTTAGCGGAGGCTGTTGCAAAATATCCTGCAATAATTACAAGACAATGTGATTTGACAATAAGTAGTGAAAGAGAAGATTTGTTCAAATGGATTTCAGAAGAACATAATGACCTAAATGTGTTAGTAAACAATGCAGGCATCCAGCAGTGGATGTCTATTACAGATTCTGATTTTTATCAGAGAGCTAAAGAAGAAATATCTATTAACATAGAAGCGCCATTGCATTTGACTTCACTTTTTTTAAACCTCAGATCACTCAACACTATTATGAATGTCACATCGGGGTTATCCTTTGTTCCATTGATAAAAACACCAGTCTATTCAGCAACAAAAGCATTTTTTCATTCATTTACACTTTCATTAAATGCTTTACTAAAATCAAAAAATATTGAAGTGATTGAAATAATACCACCTGCATTGAATACTGACCTTGGTGGAAAAGGGTTACATGACCAAGCACCTCCAGTGAGTGATTTCATTGAGGCAATATTTGCTCAATTAGAAGAAGGTAAAACAGAATTAACTTTTGGTTTCAGTGAAATAGTAAGTAAAGCAGGACAAGAAGTTTTACAACCAACTTTCGCACGAATGAACCAGATTTCCTAAGTATTATGTTTAACTATATTTGCAAAAAAAATTATTTAATACAAGTTGCAAGCACAAATTAAAAAGACAACCTACAGTCGACATCACACGACAACTCAATAATCACAATGGTTTACAAGAACTGTGGACAAGAACGCCAAGATGCAACAGCACCTACCCAAAAGTCGGTGTTTCGTGTTTCAAAGGCAATTTGGTGGCTAATGGAAGGTTAGTTTTCCCTGCATGGATGACACAGTCGGACAGGAAATCAAGTTTAGTGGTAAAAGTCCCGCCCTTCGGATAGCTGCAAAACGTTATCTATAATGAAAAACGAGACCAAAAAAACCAAAGAGAATGAAATATAATAGAATTGTAATATCTAAATTTGGAGAAGCCGAAGTGCTTCAAAAAGAAATAGTAAGTGAATTGCAGAAACCTCAAAAAGGTCAAGTAAGAATTAAAGTTTTAACGACAAGTGTTTCTTTTACAGACACGCTTATCAGACGTGGAATTTACCCGGGGGTAAAAGAAAAACCACCATTCTCACCGGGATACGATTTAGTCGGAATTGTTGACGAACTTGGAGAAGGAGTTAGCAATTTAACAGTGGGACAAAAAGTAGCTGACTTAACTGTTATTGGTGCCTATACTGAATACATTTGTCTTGATGCAAATTCGGTCGTTCCGGTACCGGAAAATCTGGATAATGGAGAAACAGTAAGTTTGATACTTTCCTATCTTACCGCTTATCAAATGCTTCACCGCTCTGCCAAGGTTAAAAATGGACAAACAATCTTAATTCACGCCTGTGCGGGAGCTGTCGGAACTGCAATGATTCAATTGGGCAAACTTATGAATTTGAAAATGTACGGAACGGCTTCAAAAAGTAAGCACGATTTTATTGAGAAAATGGGAGCTATTCCAATCGACTACAAAAGCCAAGATTTCGCAAAAGTTATTAATGAAAAAGAACCCAAGGGTATTGATGCTGTTTTTGATCCTATGGGCGGAGGATATTTCCCTCGTTCGTTGAGTATACTTAAAAAGAAAGGAACATTAGTTGGCTTTGGTTTTCAAAACTCGGCAAGTGGAAATGGTGGAAATATGGTGTTAGACTTTCTAAAAATTCAATTATGGAATTTACTTCCTACCAAGCCTTATGCAAATTTCTATTTGATAACTTCCATGCGTAAGAAGCACCCTAAGTGGTTTCAAGAAGATTTAAGTACATTATTTAAACTATTATCTGACAAGAAAATTAAACCAGAAATTGGAAAAATTATGACCTTGGACCAAGCAGTTGAAGCTCACAAATTAGTTGAAAATGCTAAAGTTGAAGGAAAAATAATACTAAAAATAAGCGATTGAGATTAAATCACTACCGCCAATCGAGTAGACCCCCTCCCCAGATTACTCTGATGTCTGAGCCGCTCACACCACCCTGCGTGCGCGAGCTGCGCTCCTCCCTTTCAAAAAATAGATTTCCCAAATCTATGATGTCTCGGGGACATACAGGGCCTTCATTAACTTGACCGAATTTGTTGATAGTATTCAAGGATTGGGATACAGCAAGCGATGGAAATGATAGGAGGTCAGATTCCATTCAAAGTGCATGCAAATGAGCGTTATGGCAAGGAATTCTGGAGGAAATTTATGGAATAGTTTACTCATAAAATAGATATCTTTGGAGCAATTGTGCTCCAATTTATTGCGCAAAGCTGCCCAAATTGGATGGATATGCGCTATATTGTATCGCATATAAACAAGATATGCCTCACCCTAAAAAAGATCCTTCATAAAATAAAATGATAGTAGAAGAAAAAAATAACTATATTTGCCAAATAATGTCAAGACTAAATCATGTCAACAATCTTTGGAAATAAATTAAAAATACTGCGAGAGAAGAAACAAATTCCTCAACGACAGTTAGCTTCTTTATTAGAAATAGACACGGCAACATACTGCAAGATTGAAAAAGGCGACAGACGAGCAAAACGAGAGCAAATCAAAGTTCTTGCAAAAATGCTGGAGATTGACTCTAAAGAATTAATTCGTTTATGGTCAGCGGACAAAGTTTATGACATTATTGCAGAAGAAGAAGATGCCACACTAATCTTAAATGAGGTTGCAGAAAGGATTATTGAGTATAAACTAAAAATTGCCATAATATGAAACCACTTGTAAAATACAGAGGAGGAAAGTCAAAAGAAATTCCGTACTTAATTAAACACATTCCGCAATATAGTGGAAGATATATTGAGCCATTTTTTGGAGGTGGCGCCCTATTCTTCCATATAGAGCCTAAAAAGGCAATCATTAATGATATTAATTCAAAATTAATTTCATTTTATTTAGGAGTAAAAGACAATTTTGAAATTCTTAAAACTGAATTATCAGAAATTGAAAATATTTATAAGATAAATCGCAGAAAGTTTGAAGAACTAAAAAGCAAATCACCAGAGATGCGCGTAGCTGACGAAAACGAAGCCTTATATTACCAAATAAGAAATATGTTCAACGATTTGACGGAAAAAAAGTATTCGGAAGCTTTGCTTTATTTCTTTATTAACAAAACCGCATATTCAGGTATGATTCGATATAATTCAAAAGGTGAATTCAATGTGCCATATGGAAGATATGCTAATTTGAACACTTCTCTAGTAACGAAAGCTCACAGCAGCTTACTCACTAATACGGAAATTTACAATCTTGATTATTCGGAAATATTTAGAATAGCAGAGAAAAATGACTTCATGTTTTTAGACCCACCATATGATTGCGTTTTTTCAGACTATGGCAATATTGAACACAAAGATGGATTTAATGAAAGAAATCAAGTTGAGTTAGCCAATATGTATAAAAAGCTAAAATGTAAAGCATTGATGGTTATAGGCCGAACACCATTAACTGAAAAATTGTATGGAGATATGATTGTTGACGAATATGGAAAATCTTATGCAGTGAATATTAGAAATAGATTTAAATCAGAAGCAAGCCATATTTTAATTTCAAATTACGGCAACATTGCAAAAATAAATTTCCCTGAATTAGAATTTGAAAAAGAATTAGCTTTAGAATAATTTATGGCAAGAATAGACAGTAAAGTGATCTTCGTTACAACATCTCCACGAACACCTGCTAAAATGGTTCCTGAAATTGAGTTATTGAATACTCATTTTGCGGGACAAAAATGGAATACAGAATCACAAAGTGCATTTATGGAGTTATTGAAAGATGAAAACTTCTTTAATGGCGAAGGCGCGAATGACCCAGCGTTTAGTGCAAGAGACCGAATAACTAGAGCGCCTAAGTCACTAGGTTTTGTTGTTCTAAAACCCTTGATTGAGCTAACTCCAGCAGGTAAAGAATTAATAAATTCAAAGCGAAAAGATGAAATCTTTTTAAGACAATTATTAAAATTTCAAGTTCCTTCTCCTTATCACAAACCAACAATAAAAGCTGCAAACTTTTGGATTAAACCATATCTTGAATTATTCAGATTAGTTCGTCATTTTGGTTCTTTAAAATTTGATGAATTAAGATTATTCGGACTTCAATTAACCGATTATAGAGATTTTGACCATATTGTATCAAGAATTGAACAGTTTCGAATTGAAAAAGCTCAAAACCAAGGTAACTATCGTAGATTTTATCAAGAATATATTTATTCCGAACTACGTGAAATTTATTCTGACAAAATTCAATCAGGAAAAACAAAAACAAGAGAAACTAATGACGCCTCTATTTCGACATTTTTAAGCACTCAATCTTCAAATTTAAGAGATTATGCTGATGCTTGTTTTCGCTATTTAAGAGTCACAGGTCTAGTAAATATTTCACAACTTGGAAAATCAATTTCTATAGTACCTGAAAAAATACAAGAAGTAGATTACTTTTTACAAAACACTGATAGAGAACCTTGCTATATTGCTGATGAAAGACAATATATTGCATATCTAGGAAATCCACAACTACCAACATTATTTACAGATAATAGAGAATTACTTGAACAAAGAATTAGAAAGGAGTTTCCACATATTCAAATATCAACAACCTCAACTTTACTTGAACTTAAAGATATTTTTGCTAACGAATTAGAAAAGAGAAAAGAACAGTTAATTACAGAACACATAGCTGCAATAAAAGATTATCGACATTTTGAGGAAATAAGCTCAACATTTGACCAGATAATAGCAAAATCTCTTTACGACGCACCTTTAATGCTAGAGTGGAATACTTGGCGTGCAATGACAATGTTGAATGGAGGAAATATTAAAGCGAACTTGAAATTTGATGATTTTGGTAACCCAATGTCGACTGCACAAGGTAATATGGCTGACATTGTTTGTGATTATGACGACTTTGGTTTGACAGTAGAAGTAACAATGCAAAGCGGACAAAAACAATATGAAACAGAGGGAGAACCTGTAACAAGACACCTTGCAAAATTCAAAAGGGAAACAGAAAAACCAGCGTATTGTTTATTCATAGCTCCGAACATAAATGACTCCTGTAAAGCTCATTTTTACGCATTACATAAAATGAATATTCAATTTTACGGAGGAACTTCTACAATTGTGCCATTACCATTAAGTGTTTTCAGAAAAATGGTTGAAGACTCCTACAACGCAAATCATGTTCCTGAACCACGACACGTACAAAGATTTTTTGAACGGTCAAATGAAATAGCAAACTCGACAGACAACGAAGTAGATTGGTATAACGGAATAACACAAGTGGCATTAAATTGGCTGACATAATAAAGGGCGAAGGAATAACAGCACATTTGCAATAGGCGGGGTTTTGTTCAGGCAGTTTTGCGGTTAATTAAAGTTCAGTTCACCTAATAAACATTTGTGCTGGAAAGCCCGCCCATCGCAAATCTGCGAAACGTAGATTTAGAAATATCTACACTTTTACAAGATACAAAGTATGTAATTAACTTCCTGCAAAACAAGGCACCACCTATCAGACCAATTTCTCTGCATGCCGATAAAACTTCCTTTTCTTCATTGGGAGACATTTGCCCAAAATGAAGAAAAAAATTTAAAATCCACTCATTTCAAAATCCACCAACATTATTCTTCCAATATCTGTACCTTAGATCAACAAAAATCCTCTTATTCATACAATTTGGTTAATCAATATTCCACTTATAACAAAACCGGCCTCGTCCAACTTGAAAAGTTGATTGGAAATCAACTTTCCTTAGTGTTAGCAGATATTATAAAAAGACAAACAGAAACCGATTACACAGAAAGATTTCAAATGAAAAAATGAAAAAAATAAATTTAGTAATTATTTTAGTATTATTAATATCAATAAATCTTGTAGCACAAGAAAACGATAGTTTGAAAAACCGCAAAGCTCAGGTTACATTTGCATATCCGATTGGTAGCAGCGGAACGAGTTCGACAGAATATTTGAATAAATTTTCGTTCAATATCTTGTACGGTTTAAATGGCGGGGTTAATGGATTTGAGATGGGTTCGCTACTGAACTATAATAAAGGACAAGTAAAAGGATTTCAATTGTCAGGAGTTTCAAATATAAATATAGGTTACTCAGACGGTTTTATACTTTCGGGCGTTTCAAATATTTGTATGGATTCAACCTCGGGAGTAATTATATCAGGTGTATTAAATTATTCCAAACAAAACGCAAAAGGATTTCAGTTAGCAACAGCTAATATTTCCGCAAATGAATTTAGTGGTTTCCAATTGGGCGTTTTTAATTATGCAAAGAAACTAAAAGGCGTTCAGTTTGGCGTTTTTAACTACTTAGACGATGGCGAACAAGGATTACCAATAGGAATATTCAGCATTGTGAAAAATGGGCATTACGAACTCGAACTTGCTGGTGGAGAAGTAATATACTCAAACCTAAATTACAAAATGGGAGTTGAAAGATTTTACACAATTTACAAAATAGGCTACTCTTCCTATAGAAACTATCCTGTTTATAGTGCTGGACTTGGATTTGGAGGGATTTTATCCATATCTGACAGACAAAAGATTAGTATTGACTTATCAGGTAATTCGATAGTATATAATAACAATTGGGAAGGTAAATTGAATATGTTAAACAAGGTCGATTTTAACTACAATTATAGCTTTTCTGAGAAATTTTCTCTGTTGATAGGACCTTCATTTAACATATATGTGACAGAGCAAAAAGTTGATGGCGAATTCGGCACATTGAATATTCCATATTCTATTTATGCAAATGAATGGACGAGCGGGAAATTATTTATGTGGGTTGGATTAAATGCGGGAATGGCATTAAGACTATAATAACATCTGCTAGTCGAGTAGACGGCCTCACCGGATTGCTCCGATGAGGTGCGCCTCTCACACCACGCTGCGTACGCGAGCTGCGCTCCTCCCCTTCGAAAAATAGATTTCCCAAATCTATTTTTCGAAGGGGACATACAGGGCCTTCATTAACTTGACCGAATTTGTTGATAGTATTCAAGCATTTGGAGCCGGAAGTAAGTTTTCCATAACTTTAAATACACTTACTTAGTCCTACTTAACAAGACAACTCAATTATTTCTGAGCAATTATAGTGAAAAAATAAATTACTTATGGACCAAATCTTTATACAACAAGCAATCCAATGCTTCTAATTGCTTCCATCTCTTCACCAATCCAGAATTCATCAAAATCTTTTAATCCTGCGAAATCATAACTCTCCCTCAAATGTAAGATGCTTAATGTTTCATTATAGTTTGCTGCTTTCAAAATTACTTCACTGAGCCATAGACCTTGTTGATGCTCAAGTTCAATCTCAAAGGTTTCAGACTTTGTATGAAATAATAAAAGCATATTTTTATTTTCAAGCGACTCTGATGAAGGAAGAATGCCTGTAAATAGGACGCGCTTGTTGCCGCTCAGATTTCTACTTTCATCAGCTTCCAAGATATTTTGAATATGATCCGGCTGAATAGTGGTTTCCGGTATTTCAAAATCAAACCATTCCTGTAGCTCATATTCAAAGCAGATGCCATTCATATAGTTGAATAATGATTTCTTGAGCCCGTCACTGAATAATTCATGGTCACAACCCGTAAGATCTTCGAATTCGAGGTCATTATTTGCAAATGTCCCTACTTCTTCAGTGATCAATCTGACATTGTATTCTGCAGGATTCTTTCCAACGGGACTGTGCGCTGTCAACGCAAATTGATGCCAAAATCCCGATTGGACCACACCCGCTTCAAAGAGCTGGCGGACTATCTCAAGGGAATCTATCGTTTCCTGTTCATTTTGAGTAGGAAATCCATACATAAGATATGAGTGAACCATGATGCCTGACTGAGTAAAGTTTTGAGCTACTTTCGCCACCTGACCGACAGTGACACCCTTTTTTATCAGTTTGAGTAATCTGTCAGAAGCGACTTCCAGTCCACCAGATATAGCGATACATCCGGAGAGAGACAGCAGGCGGCAAAGATCGGCAGTAAAGCTTTTTTCGAACCTGATATTTGTCCACCATGTGATGGTTAGCTTTCTCCTGAGGATTTCAATGGCTATTTCCTTCATAAGAGCAGGAGGAGCGGCTTCATCTACAAAGTGAAAACCACGCTCACCAGTTTGCAGGATCAGTTCTTCCATTCTGTCCACGAGCATTTGAGCGGTAGTAAATTCGTAGTTGCCAATATAATCAAGGTTGATGTCGCAGAAAGTACATTTTCCCCAATAGCAGCCATGGGCCAATGTGAGTTTGTTCCATCTGCCGTCGCTCCACAATCGGTGCATTGGGTTGGTCACTTCGATTACGCTCAAATATTGTTTTAAATTAAGTCCTTCATAATCAGGTGTTCCAACATCCTTTTGCTTGTAATCCGGCGCCATAGAACCATTAAAATACTGAACTTTATCTTCTAATAAAGTGAAAGTTCTTTTAAGAAAATCTATTGGCCGCTTGCCTTCGACGTGTTCGATCAAATGAAGGATGGGTGCTTCACCATCATCTAAGGTGATGAAATCAAAAAATTCAAATACTCTGATATCTTTTAAGGATCGCAATTCAGTATTTGCAAAGCCGCCACCCATGCAGATCTTTGTCTGAGGATAATGCAATTTAACCCATTGACCGCATCTGAACGCACTGTATAGATTGCCGGGGAATGGTACTGAAATAGCCAGCAGGTCAGGAACAGATTTTTGAAAATATTTTTCAAGTAAAGAAAATAGCATATGATCAATGAATGAAGGAGCTTGTTGCAAGTGCTCATAAAGTTCATCAAAACTATGCGCTGACCTACCAAGTCGCTCTGCATATCTGCTAAAACCAAAAAAAGGATCGATTAATTCTATAATGTAATCTGAAATGTCTTCAAGATACAATGTGGTAAGATGCCTCGCTTTGTCCCTTATACCCATGATGCCAAAAGCAAATTCCATGTCTGCCAATTGGTCAAATCTGCTTGCATTTGGTAAATAATTGCCTGAGCAAATTTGATATGCCAGCGATGTGTCCTGGTCTTGAAGAAAGGCGATGATGGGTCCGATGGTTGAAATATATTCATTCCGAAGACTGAATATCCTATTCGCATTATCCGACGCCTGAGAATGATCGATGTCAATATTAAACATTTCAGTCAAACCTTCTACGCTGAATAATTTTAATATCACATCCATTCCAAGATCGGCCTGCATGGAATTAATGCCTTTTGTATTCAGAAAACCCTTGAGGTAGGGAGTGGCAGGATATGGCGTATTAAGCTGCGTAAAAGGAGGCGTTATTAGAAAGACATTCAACGGATCGCTATAATTATATTGGTTATAGCCGTAAAGGTACTTTGAATTTGAATTTTAAAGGAAATTATAAAAATGGAAGCAAAGTGTGCCACATATTACATTATAATTTAATGTTATAGCCAAATATATAATTGAAATTTAAAAAAAATACCAAAGAAATGTGCACTTATAATATAGATTATCTATATTTAGGTTAATAAAGTTGCTTAAGTAATTTTCTTAATTAATTACTAAAGTATCGTATTTGCTTACAACATTAGTATTCAATGATATAAATATTTAGTATTTATAAATAATATCGAATAAGTTATTGAATATTAAAAAGTTAGTTTGATTTTAGATTTTTTTAATTTTATCTTAATGATTTCATCTGTTAGGTAGAATCATTTTAGTTTCATTCTAAATTCTACTTTCTAACTTTAAGCTGAGCGATATATAGATTTATAGAAATTTATTTGCAATGAACTTCAGTAAAAAATATGCTGCACGTCAAATATTCTTCACAACATAAAACCTTTATCAATGGCACGCAATCCTAAAAACATCAGAAATATTGTTTTGCTTGGACACTCGGGTAGTGGCAAAACCACATTAGTTGAGAATATGCTTTTCGAAGCACATGAAATTAACCGTATTGGGTCGGTGGACGACAATAGTTCCACATCCGATTACGTAGAAATAGAAAAAGACAGGCATAGTTCAGTATATTCTTCATTGATGCATGTCAATTGGAAGGACTCTAAAATTAATATCATCGATACACCAGGTTCTGATGACCTTGTCGGCGAGAGCATTTCTTCCATGAAAGTTGCAGACACAGCTGTTTTGCTTGTGAATGCTAAATATGGGGTGGAAGTCGGCACTGAACTCATTTGGGAATATGTAGAAGCATTTCATTTACCGACCGTGATCGCTATTAATCATTTAGATAGTCCTCAGGCTGATTATGACAGATCTGTTGCTCAGGCCATAGATCGCTTTGGTTCCAAAGTGGTTGAGGTTCAGTATCCATTGGACGCCGGAGCTAACTTTTCTACGATTGTTGATGCGCTCAGAATGGTTGTTTACAAGTTTCCAGCCAAAGGAGGTAAGCCAACGAAAGAAGATATTCCCGCAGCTGAAATGGAGCGTGCAAAAGAGCTTCATAACAAGCTTGTAGAGATAGCTGCAGAGAATGAGGAAGGACTTATGGAGCGTTATTTTGAGGAAGGCACGCTCAGCGAAGATGATCTGGCCAAAGGATTGACTATTGCACTTGCCAATCAACAATTTTTTCCAATATTTTGTATCTCCGCAGGTAAAAATATGGGAAGTGGCAGATTGATGGGTTTCCTGAATGATATTGCGCCATCTCCTGCAGATAGGCCAGAGGCTAAGCTCGATGATGGTAAAACCCTGGCGTGCGATCCTGATAAGGATACCACATTATTTATTTACAAAACAATTTCAGAAGCCAATGTCGGTAATGTCAGTTATTTCAAGGTATATAGCGGCACGATTAAGACAGGTGACGAAATCACAAATGCCGAAAATGGAACGGTCGAAAGGCTCAACCATATATTTATATCCAATGGCAAAAATCGCTCAGAGATTCCTCAACTTGTAGCCGGTGATCTTGGAGTTACGGTAAAATTAAAAAACTCTCATACCAATAATACACTCAATGGCAAAGGTGTTGGAAGAAAAATAGAATTGATTGAGTTTCCAGAGCCTCGTTTCAGAACAGCTATGGTTCCACCTGATAAAAACAGCCTTGAAAAAGTGGCGCGTGCCCTTACGATAGTTCATGAAGAAGATCCGACCCTTGTAGTGGAACATTCTGTTGAACTGAAACAAACTATTCTGCATGGTCAGGGTCAGCTGCACTTGGATATAGTAAAAGCAAAAATAGAGAAGACATTTGGCTTAAAGATCGAATTTGAAAAGCCAAAAATTCCATATAGAGAGACGATCAGGCAAAGTGTGGATGAGGTTTACAGGCATAAGAAACAAAGTGGCGGTGCAGGACAGTTTGCTGAGTTGCACATGCGTATAGAGCCTTATCATGACGGTATGCCTAATCCTGTAGGACTTTCAGTTCGAAATTCAGAAGTAGATGAGTTGCCATGGGGCGGAAAATTAGTCTTTAATTGGTGCATCGTCGGTGGAACGATTGATTCCAGATTTTCAAATGCAATAAAAAAGGGTATTTTGATGAAGATGGAGGAAGGGCCGTTGACAGGTTCCAGATGCCGTGATATTCGAGTCTCTATATTCGATGGTAAGATGCACCCTGTGGATAGTAATGATATGGCTTTTCAGCTGGCATCTACTATGGCCTTTAAGATTGCATTCAAAAAGGCCAATCCAAAGTTGCTGGAGCCGGTGTTTGACCTTGAAGTTTTATCACCTGAAGATATGGTAGGAGAGGTGATGGGTGATCTGCAAACGCGCAGAGCAATGATCACAGGAATGGATTCGGAGGGACACTATCAAAAGATCAATGCCAAGGTTCCGCTATCAGAATTGTTTGGCTACTCCTCTAGTTTGAGGTCTATCACGCAGGGTAGGGCTAAGTTCAAGCGTTCATTCAGTGAATATGCGGAAACGCCACCTGATGTTCAAAAGGTGTTAATAGATAGTCATGTTGATAATGATGAGCATGGAGAGCATTAAAAATGAGAATTGATTATTTAAAATAAATATTTTATAACACTGATGATTCATAAGATTTTAGCAAGGTTTGTAAGATAACTTTTTTAAAAAATATTAATCTATTATAAAATATTTTATTATAATAATTTATATATTTGTTTGGAATATTTATAAAATAAAAGTTTACACGTGGATAATAATCGACCTTTTAGAAAGCCTGACAGTGTTTTTTCAAGTAAAATAAAAGCAGGAAAGCGCAGAACATACTTCTTTGACGTAAAGCAAACTAAGGGAGAAGATTATTTTATAACGCTTACCGAAAGTACCAAGAAATTTAACTCTGAAGGTGTAGAGCGTCATAAGATCTTTTTGTATAAGGAAGATTTCAATAGGTTTTTAGCAGGACTTCAGGAGACGATCGATCATGTAAAGACCACATTGATGCCGGACTACGACTTTGATGAGTTTGCGCGCCGACAGGAGGAATTTGAAAAGGAATATCAAAGTCGTAAAGAGGGTGAGAATGCATCTGAAGATGATATGGGTTGGTAAAATTTAATTGTTAATTGTAATTTATTAGTTGTTATTTGGATTCCAATGGATTGAGATTTGGTTTCAAAATTAGTTTGAAATAAATTTTGATATTACTTTGAATTTTAAGTAATGACATTAGATAAGATGAATGCCATTCAGATACAAAGTCTGAATGGCATTTATAATTTTATACTTTATTAGAGAAGGATCACTTTTTTGTTTTCCATAATATTGCCCTTAGTATCACTTATTTTAACGAGATATATTTCAGAAGGTCTTCCCGTTAGATCTATATTTACGGATTGGTCGAAGTTAGGTTCGCTATCGTTCCGAACGAATTATTAATTTATGATTCGATACCTCCCAAGAATGACTAAAACCAATGCTCTTTCAAAAAAGTATGAGTTAAAGTATCCAAAAATGGGGACGAGGAGGCTCTCAAGTAATTGACAATCAATTAAATGTAGGCTTAACGGTTCGCAACCGTTGGGAACGGTTCCGAAAGGTTATTAATTTGGGTTTAAGCACCTCCCAAGATTAAGTCATACCGGTGGTCTTGCAAAAAAGTGTATGGACTGTATTAAAAAATGTTGACGAAATAACTTGTAAGCAATTGATAATCAATTAAATGTAGATTTAACGGGTCGCAACGGTTGGGAACGGTTCCGAACGGTTATTAATTTGGGTTTAAGTAACTCCCAAAATTAAGTCATACCGGTGGTCTTGCAAAAAAGTATGTGTTAAAGTATCCAAAAATATCGACGAAACAACTTGTAAGCTATTGATAACCAGTCGGATGTAGACTTAACAGTTCGCAACGGTTATTAATTTGGGATTAAGTACCTCACAAGAGTGAGTCATACCGGTGGTCATGCAAAAAAGTGTATGGGATGTATCAAAAAACAGCGATGGGACTCTTTGTAAGTAATTGATAACCAGTCGGATGTAGACTTAACGGTTCGCAACGGTTGGGAACGGTTCCGAACGGTTATTAATTTGGGTCTAAGCACCTCCCAAGATTAAGTCATACCGGTGGTCTTGCAAAAAAGTGTATGGACTGTATTAAAAAATGTTGACGAAATAACTTGTAAGCAATTGATAATCAGTCGGATGTAGACTTAACGGTTCGCAACGGTTGGGAACGGTTCCGAACGAATATTAATTTGGGATTAAGCACCTCCCAAGATTAAGTCATACCGGTGGTCTTGCAAAAAAGTGTATGGACTGTATCAAAAAATGTCGACGAGACAACTTGTAAATAACTGATAATCAATTAAATGTAGATTTAACGGTTCGCAACCGTTGGGAACGGTTCCGAACGAATATTATTTTGGGTTTCATTAACCCCAAGAGTGTGTGATACCAATGTTCTTATCAAAAAGTTTATCGGAGAATATCAAAAAATGTCGACGAAACAACTTGTAAGCAATTGATAACCAGTCGGATTTAGACTTAACGGTTCGCAACCGTTGGGAACGGTTCCGAACGGTTAGTAATATTAAATTTTTTTCAACCAACTTAATCACATTTTTCAAACTATTTTGTAACTTCGCCTAACATCCACATCCATTTTTTCAAATAATTTTTTAACTTCAAACCACATATTAAATGAAAGGCAAATGTAAATTATGTAATGATACCTTCGTAGGTAGGGCTGGTAAAATGTTCTGTACCATAAAATGTAAAACCATTTACCACAAAGATTTAATTGAAAAAACAAATTTTGCTGCCATCCCCACTGACAAAATTCTTCACAGAAATAGATCCATTCTTTTCGAAATTATGGATGCAGGCAACTTCAAACAAAAGAAGGTAGAGCGGAAATTATTGGATTCCAAGAAATTTAATTGGCACCATTATACCCATGTCCACAAAAATGTCAAAGGCAAACTTTTGCAAATCATTTATGATTATTCCTGGATGATATTTTCTGACCAGGAAGTACTAATTAAAAAGGTTAACAAAATCACTAGATAATTCTTATCTAATGAATTTGCCAAAATCAAAAAAATAACTTCACGAACAAATGATTTTAAAGTGCGCAGATTATTACCGATTACCGATTACCCATCACCCATTACCCATTACCCATTACCCATCACCCATGAATAATCAGTTATTCTGACAATTTTAAATAAAAAAGACCCGCAATATTCACATCGCAGGTCTGATTTTTTGCATTTTCTGAAGTTTGCCTTCAAAAATCTTATTAATTACCTAAATAGTGCTTAAGTAATTTACTTCTTGATACAGATCGTAATTTATTAATTGCTTTATCCTTTATCTGGCGCACACGTTCGCGTGTTAATCCAAATTTATCTCCAATATCTTCCAGAGACATTGGATGATCGATGCCAATTCCGAAGTACAACTTGATCACATCACATTGCCTATCAGTCAGCGTACTAAGTGAGCGTTCTATCTCGCGACGTAATGATTCAACATATTCCAAAGCAGAGTCTGTGCCTGGTGTGCTACTGTTTTCAAGAACATCCATAAGTGAATTGTCTTCACCGTCTACGAAAGGCGCATCCATAGATACGTGTCTCGCAGCCACACCCAAGGTAGTTTCAACCTCTTCTGTCGGAATCTCTAAAATAGAGGCTAATTCTTCAGCTGAAGGCTCTCTTTCAAATTTTTGTTCCAATTCTGAAAAAGCACGATTGATCTTGTTCAATGATCCAACCTTGTTTAATGGCAATCTTACAATTCTTGATTGTTCAGCCAAAGCCTGAAGGATGGACTGACGAATCCACCAAACTGCATAGGAGATAAATTTAAATCCTCTAGTCTCATCGAAACGCTGCGCAGCTTTAATCAAACCAAGATTACCTTCATTGATAAGATCACTGAGTGACAAACCTTGATTTTGATATTGTTTGGCAACAGATACTACAAATCTTAAATTTCCTTTAGTTAATCTCTCCAGGGCTTCTTGATCTCCCTGTTTGATTCTTTTTGCCAAGTCTACTTCCTCTTCCGGTGTCAACAAGTCTACTTTACCTATCTCTTGTAGGTATTTCTCCAAGGATTGACTTTCCCTGTTGGTTATCGACTTGGTTATTTTTAGTTGCCTCATTAAATTTTATTATTTAAAAACGGATGCAAAGTTACAACAAATTATTGTCTTAAAGTGCAGAACATCCTAAATCGTATAATGTTTAGCTCCGCTTAAAAGTTCACTAATCTTGTAAACTTCTTAAATATAAAGAATATTTTTTAACAAAAAAACTTTCTTATGCTAGAATTATATTTAATTTACCCCCAAAATCAAAATATAACTTATTTTAATTTTTTGGTGTACATCCCTATTTTCTAATAAATTAGGGCATTTCGAAAGAATTGATAACGTTCACTATTCACTTTCAACACGCGTCAAATAAAATAGATGAAGAAGACACAATTCGAAATAGAGTATTTATTCAGGGCTTCGCCCACCATTATCTACACCTTCATAACTACGCCTGCGTGCCTTATTCGCTGGTTTTGTGAGGAAGCAGATGTAGACAATGATCTCTTTACTTTCCGTTGGAAAGATTCTGAAGAGACAGCCATTCTAGTGGACGACTTTGAAGATGAGTTGCTGAGATTCCGTTGGGAAGATGCAGTAAGTGACAATGAATTTCTTGAATTTATTCTTGAGACATCTCCAGTCACTGAGGAAACAATCCTCCGCCTCATCGGTTGGGCAGAACCAATTGATCATCAATTTCAAATGGATTTTTGGAACAATCAAATGAAAGCGCTTAAAAAAGCGATGGGTGAGAGCTAGATATTTTTAATTTTTATTCAAACAATAACTTCCTTCCTAAAATATATTAAGTATGAGTGGTTCAGACCAGGATTTTAAACAATCATTAAGTCTTACAGATGCCACCATGCTGGTAGCTGGTTCTATGATCGGTTCAGGTATATTCATCGTAAGTGCCGATGTGACTAGAAATCTTGGAAGTAGCGGCTGGATGTTGCTCGCCTGGGTCCTGGCTGGTGTCCTTACACTCATTGCGGCATTAAGCTACGGTGAATTGGCTGGAATGTTTCCGAAAGCTGGCGGGCAATACGTCTACCTTCGTGAAGCTTTTAATCCGTTGATCGCATTTATGTATGGATGGACCATGTTTACCGTCATTCAGGCTGGTACAATTGCTGCAGTCGCTGTGGCATTTGCTAAATTTACCTCTTATTTTATCCCATGGTTCGGGGAAGACAATATTTTGTTTTCTTTAGGTTCCTGGAATTTTAAAGGATCACAAGTACTCGCTATTTTAAGCATTTTAGTATTATCTGGCATCAACCTTAGAGGGGTCAACCTGGGTAAAGTTGTTCAAACTTCCTTTACTCTTGCCAAATTGGTCGCTATCTTCGGTCTTATAATATTAGGCCTCACACTCGGTTTTAACCAGGAAATATTTACTAATAACTTTACTTTGTCCTGGGATGCACAACATTGGGATGGAAGTACTTTTTCTTCTATCAGCGGCGTGGCACTGATACTGGCACTAGGTGGTGCTATGGTCGGAACGCTCTTTTCAAGTGATGCCTGGAACAATGTAACTTTTATAGCCGGGGAGATCAAGGACCCCTCCCGAAATATACCTAAAAGTTTATTTTTTGGCACTTTAATCGTGACCGTTATTTATTTACTCACGAACGTAACATACCTTGGATTGCTACCTTTGCAAGGGAGTCCGAATGGTACCGATGTCGTTTCTCAGGGCATTGCATTTGCTACGAATGACAGAGTTGGTACAGCAGCTGCCTCCCTTATTTTTGGGGTTTCTGCAGCAGCGATAATGAGTGTACTAATTATGGTTTCTACATTTGGTTGTAATAATGGACTTATCCTTTCCGGTTCAAGATTGTATTATGCTATGGCCAAGGATAACCTCTTTTTTCCAAAAGCTGGTAGATTAAATGAAAATGCTGTTCCCGGCTTTGGTATTAAGGCTCAGGCTATTTGGGCTTCTGCCTTATGTCTTACCGGAACATATGGTGCATTGTTGGATTACACCATCTTTGCAGCATTGCTATTCTATATATTGACAATTGCAGGAATTTTTGTTCTAAGAAGGAAAAGCCCGGATACTTTCAGGCCTTATAAAGCATTTGGCTACCCTGTGCTGCCTATACTTTATATCGTTTGTGCCGCTGTGATCGCTTTTATCTTGTTGATCGACAAAACAGAAAACACACTTCCGGGACTATTCATCGTATTATTAGGTATCCCTGTGTATTATGTAGTTAAAAAGAAATTCGCGCCAGTGAAAGTGTAGGTAAAATATTTGTAGTTTAATGTTTCAAAATCTCGATGACATAAAAGATCTTATGATTTTATTTACTTATCATTTATAACCTATTTACACCTTAATCCCTCTTAATTCCTTAATGTTTCAATTAAGTACCTATAGTATTTTTACGCTTGTATCAGACAAAGCCGTCAGATATCTTGGAGCCATCAGACGACTTATCCTATGTCATCTGCCGGCTTTTAGACGGCTGATGGCTTACCGCTTTTTCTGATTAAAAAATTACCCGGCAAGAAATCTACTCCTTAATACTTCTTAATTCCTTAATGGTTTATTTAAAACTTTCAAATCCTCATCAAAATTTTACAGAGTTAATCAGTCATATATTAAACAGCCGTCAGATGTCTTGGAGTCATCAAACTACCTCATCTATTTTACTAATCGTTCCAATTATCTACCCATTTAGCTTTTTTTGTTGAATTTCTGCAACTACTTTAATATGTTCGTGTTCGTTTAAGGTCACATTACAGCAGAGTGCTGCTTGTTGACTATTTTCTAAAGCTATACATAATAAAAATGAACATTCGCTTGATCATTGCTCTTATATTTTTTATTTTATTGGACATTTATGCATTTCAGGCATTTAGAGGAGTAACCAAGACGATGTCTCCCGATCTTCGCAAGGTTTTGATGTTCGGCTATTGGGGCATTTCCGCTTTGGCTTATGTTCTTGCCATCGCTATGATGGCTAATATTATCACAGATAAAAATCATTTTCTGACGATCTACGGTCGTACATTTCTGATGATTTTATTCCTTAGCAAGCTTTGCGCCTTTCCCATTCTATTGATCGATGATGTAAGAAGAGGCTTCCTGGCGGTAGTTAATTATTTCATGGTAGAAAAAAGCTTCAACCTCAGCCGTTCAAAATTTCTTTCCGGGGTAGGCGTTTTTCTTGGCACTGCTCCCATTGTAGCACTGACATATGGAGCGCTGCGCAATCCTTATAGATACCGTGTACACCGAAGCAATATATTTATCGATGGCTTGCACCCGGACCTGGAAGGATTTAAAATAGTTCAGATCTCAGATGTACATTCCGGTAGTTTTGTGTTTAAGGAACCGATCCTTAATGGTATCGACCTTATAAATAAAGAAAAAGCTGACCTCGTCGTTTTTACAGGTGATATAGTCAATTATAAGGCGGACGAAATGGATGGTTTGTATGAAATATTTGGCAAAATTCAAACACCCTATAAAACAGTATTCTCCACACTTGGTAATCACGATTATGGTGATTACTATAAGTGGGATAGCAAGGCAGACCTTGATCGCAACTTTGAAAAGATCAAAGGCATACATAAAACTCTTGGTTGGGATCTAA
>Ga0209480_10000458_pt1 | contig 34188 bp, 26 predicted proteins | sample JI61114C2DNA_FD_187501 | JGI IMG/M metagenome (GOLD analysis project Ga0209480, IMG submission 187501) | Wastewater effluent complex algal communities from Wisconsin, to seasonally profile nutrient transformation and Carbon sequestration -... | ecosystem: Engineered > WWTP > Effluent > Algae... | reverse complement strand
TACCATCACTTACGCCAATGGTGTTGAAAATTAATCCCACCAAATTGTTTTCCCAAACACCGGCTTTTACTTTCTTAGCCAAATCATTCAGGTGCATATTACAAGTGTTACCATCGTAACCCATGCTTACCACACCTACTTGTGCTTTGTTCAGATCTTCGTCCGTTAAACCAATCCCATAAAACATGGCCTGCGCAGCAGGCTGTGTAGGGTCTAGGGTAATGGTCTTGCTATATTTATTTAGTTCCATAATTTATTTTTTGTCAACAATCAATGCGGAATAAGCTGCTTGAACTTTTCTACTCAAAGTCTCATCCCAATTTTTGGTAAATGGTTTTCCGTCTAAGCTTTCCCATCCAATGACTTCAGCAGCGGTACCACAGAAAAAAGCAGCATCTGTTCCATATACTTCTTCCACGGTAAAGAATTTTTCTTCTACTGGAATACCCAGTGCTTCACAAATCTCAAGAACGGTTGCCCTAGTTATACCTGGTAAAATATTACCTAAAGAGGGTGTGAACAGCTTACCGTCTTTTTCATAAAACATATTGGCACCAGGACCTTCCGCTACAAAACCATTCATATCAGTTAACAAAGCCTCGTCATATCCTTTTGCCTTTGCTTCTTGTGAAGCCATGATGGAATTCACATAATGACCAGCTGCTTTTGCATGAATCTTAAATCCTTTGGGATTGGGTCTTTCAAAAGAAGAAGTCATGATCCGCAATAATTTATCACCCAAGAAAGCACCCATTTCCCAAGCCTGAATGGTTAGGTGGGCACTTGTGTTTTTATTGAAACTCATGTTCTCACCTACATACACTAGTGGACGGATATAAGCGTCTTGCAAATTATTGTCAGCTAAAACTTTGTAAGTAGCGGCAATGAGTTCATCGGTATCATATTCATAAGGCAGTGATAGTGTTTCCGCAGAAACCCTTAAACGATCATAGTGCTCTTTTGCCTTGAAAATCTTGGTTTCACCACTTTGGGTTTTATAAGACCTAATACCTTCAAACACTGCAAAGCCATAGTGCAATGACTGACTATAGAGGTTCATCTTAGTATCGGCTGCTTTTACAAAAGCCCCGTCTAGATAGATAATTGTGTTCTCGTTAAAATAATTTGCCATAATCTGTTTGTTCTTTTTTGAGATGATGAAAAACAAAAGCCCCGCCTTTTGGAGGCGGGGCTTTTTATAGTTAGGTTTTTTAAACTATCAAATTGCGCAACCTCCGTTCAGTGCTGGAATAATAATGACTACCACCACCAAAATGATGATGTTAATGATAGTGACACTATTGTTGTTTCGTTGAAACATAGGTTGTTGTTACAACGAATATAGTGCATCATCCGGAATAAAAAAAGAACTCTGTTTTTAAAAAGCGCGGGGCAAAAGCCCCACGCGTAAAACTAAAACTATACTTATGAGAAAACCCTAATGAGTGGCTAGCTCAGGCGTATAAGCCTTTGCCAGCTGGTGCAAGTCATCCTCTTCTACTTCTTTCTTCTTATCTGCTACTTGCAAGAATTTTTCGTACAAAAAGTCAATGTCGTTTCTGTTGAACTGATAACCTATCTTTTGTAGACGGTGTGCTAGTGCGCTTCTTCCGCTTCTAGCAGTAAGTACAATTTTGCTCAGACCCGCACCAACTTGTTCAGGGTTGATGATCTCATAAGTGGTGGCATCTTTCAAAAATCCATCTTGATGAATACCAGAGGAATGAGAGAAAGCATTTGACCCCACAATGGCTTTATTTGGTTGAACTGGCATACGCATTACTTCAGAAACCTCTCTACTCATTGGATAGAGTTGTTTGTGGTTGATGCCTGTATGAAAGCCCAAATGTTTGTGTTGTTCAATCACCATTACCACTTCTTCCAAAGAAGTATTCCCTGCGCGTTCGCCCAAACCGTTGATGGTACACTCAATTTGTCTTGCACCGCTAATCACACCTGCAATGCTGTTGGCAGTGGCCAATCCCAGGTCATTATGGCAATGGCAAGAAATGATTGCTTTGTCAATGTTGGCTACATTGTTCACCAAGTAAGCAATTTTTTCCCCGTATTGGTATGGCAAGCAATAGCCAGTGGTATCAGGAATATTCACTACGGTGGCACCGGCTTTAATCACAGCTTCTACCACGCGTGCTAGGTAATCATTATCGGTTCTACCCGCGTCTTCTGCATAAAATTCCACGTCATCAGTGAAATTTCTGGCCCATTTGACACATTGGATGGCCCTAGCTAGAATATCCTCTCTGTTAGAATTGAATTTACTCTTGATATGGAAATCGGAAGTGCCAATCCCCGTATGAATCCTAGGTCTTTTGGCAAATTTCAAAGCCTGTGCTGCTACTTCAATGTCTTTTTGCACTGCCCTACTCAATCCGCAAACGGTGGCATTGGTAATGGCTTTAGAAATCTGGGTAACTGATTCAAAATCGCCCGGGCTAGAAATAGGAAACCCTGCTTCAATGATATCAACGCCCAAGGCTTCCAATTGCAAGGCCAAATCCAGTTTTTCTTTGGTATTTAGCTTACAACCGGGTACTTGTTCCCCGTCGCGTAATGTGGTATCGAATATGAAGACCTTCTCACTCATGAACACTGTTTTTTGTTAAGAAGGCAAGCTCCTATGTTTGTCATCGATTGCCTTTAACAACAAAATGGGAACCTGCCATTTTCGAATATAGCAAGCCCCCAACTCTAAAAATGACCAAAATAGGGGTGGTTTTACACTGGTCAAATAGTCTTATATTTGCTGAAAGCCTTACTGTTACTGGATTTTAGGAATAAAAAATTACGATGCCTAACCGTTCAACCGACGCCTTATTTTTATTGGTCCAGTCCTTGGAAAGGTCGGAAAAGCGGAATTTCAAGCTTTTTGTGACCCGAAACACGGGTTCCTCAGACCTCAAAATCACCCAATTGTTTGACGCGTTGGACAAAATGGAGGAATATGACGAGGAAATCCTGCTAAAAAAGACCCCGGGCATCCAAAAACAGCAATTATCCAACCTAAAAGCGCATTTGTATAAAGAGGTGTTGGCCAGTTTGAGGTTGCTAAAACAGGAAGAAAACATTGATTTGCAACTACATGAACAGCTAGATTTTGCCCGGATACTCTATAATAAGGGGCTTTATTACCAGAGTCTGCGAATTTTGGAGAAGATCAAGGACCTAGCCAAGACCAATAATCAGGTTACTTATTTGCTGCAAGCCCTGTTTTTAGAAAAAAACATAGAAAGTCTGCATATTACCCGAAGCATGCAAGACAGGGCAGACAAACTAGCTGCCGACGTGGAAGAAACCAACCAACGCTTAACCATGATTGGGGCATTGTCCAATCTTTCCCTGCAATTGTATAGCTGGTATATCAAGAATGGTTTGGCTAGAAACAGTAAGGATACCGAAGAACTGACAAGATTTTTCAATAATTCCGTGATTGAAGCATCCAAAGACGCCAAGGGTTTTTATGAAAGATTGTACCGATATCAGTGCTATTGCTGGTATGCATTTATTACCCAAGACCTAATTGGCTATTATAGGTATTGTCAAAAATGGGTAGACCTGTTTCAAACAGAACCCAGGATGATAGAAGTGGAAACGGCCCACTATATCAAGGGCATGCACAATTTAATGGGTGCCCATTTTGACCTGAAGAACTATCAAAAATTCAAAGAGACCATTGCTCAGTTTGAAGCCTTTTCTCAAACACCCATTGTACTAGACAATCAAAATAACTTGATTCAGGTATTTGTCTATTTGCAAATTTCTAAATTGAATGGACATTTTCTGGAAGGGACTTTTACAGAAGGCTTGGCCGATGTTCCTTATATAGAATCCAAACTCAAAGAATACGAACGATACTTAGACCGTCATAGGATCTTGGTGTTCTATTATAAGATTGCCTCACTCTATTTTGGTAGCGGCAACCATGACCAAAGTATTGACTATTTAAATAAGATCATCAACTGGAAGGTAGACCTAAGAACTGATTTGCAGTGCTATGCGCGATTGCTACATTTAATAGCGCACTATGAATTAGGCAATTTTAATTTACTCGAATACCTACTCAAAAACGTCTACAGGTTCATGTACAAAATGGAAAACCTGAGTACGGTGGAACTAGCCATTTTTGACTTTGTAAAAAAGAGTTTCCGTTTACAAAATCAAGAACTCAAACCCGCATTTGAAAAACTATTGGACAAACTAAAAGAGTTGGAGCACGATCCTTTAGAAACCAGGGCCTTTATGTACTTAGACATTATTTCTTGGCTGGAAAGCAAGATTTCAAACACGCCTGTTCAGACAGTGATTAGAAACAAGTTCTTAGAAGCCCGCAAGAAAAACCAGTGCAGAAGCAGCCCCGTTGTAGAATAATTCCGATATTCAAGCCTACAAACAACTGTTATGCGAAACAAACTCCTTTACGGGATGCTATTGGGCATCTTATGCTCATGGTCAATTACAGGATTGGCTCAGATTCAAAAAGCACCTGAAAAAAAAGAAGGTGATGGCCAATATTCCCAACTCATTATTCGTGGTGTTACCCTGATCAATGGCACTGGTGCGCCAGCTTACGGTCCTGTAGATATTGTGATAGAAAAAAATAGGATTGTACAAATTGCATCACTAGGAAATCCTGCGGGCAAGATCAATCCTGCACGCAGACCCGCTTTAAAAGAAGGCGGTAAAGAATTGAATTGTGAAGGTATGTATGCCATGCCTGGCTTTATAGATATGCACGGCCATATTGGTGGTAAAGAGCAAGGCACTTCAGCTGAGTATGTATTTAAATTGTGGATGGCCCATGGCATTACAACCATTAGAGACCCATCGGCCGGGAACGGCCTAGAATGGGTATTGGATCAAAAAAGAAAATCTGCTGCTAATAGCATTACAGCTCCCCGCATTTTTGCTTATACCGCTTTTGGAATGGGCAGTACAACGCCTATTGCCAATGCGGAACAAGCTAGGGCTTGGGTACAACAGAATGCCAAAAATGGTGCTGATGGAATCAAATTTTTTGGCGCATCACCTGAAGTGATGGACGCAGCCATTAGAGAAAATAAAAAACTAGGATTGCGTTCTTGCGCACATCATGCACAAACCGATGTTGCTAGATGGAATGTAGTTAGCTCAGCAAAAGCGGGTATGACCAGCATGGAACACTGGTATGGTTTACCTGAAGCATTGTTCACAGACAAAACCGTGCAACAGTTTCCTGTAGACTACAACTATAACAGCGAACAAAATAGGTTTGAAGAAGCGGGCAAACTTTGGAAACAAGCAGCAGCGCCATTTACACCACACTGGAACAAAGTGATGGATGAATTATTAGCCCAAGATTTCACCCTGGATCCTACATTTAATATATATGATGCCAATAGAGATTTGCATAGAGCACGCAGGGCTGAATGGCATGAAAAATATACCCTTCCTTCTCTTTGGAAATTCTTTGAACCTTCTTTGCAATCACATGGCTCTTATTGGGTGAATTGGGGAACCGAACAAGAAGTAGAATGGAAAAACAATTATCGTTTGTGGATGAGTTTTATCAACGAATACAAAAATCGTGGTGGCAGGGTAACAACCGGTTCTGACAATGGATATATTTATCAGACTTATGGATTTGGTTATATCCGTGAACTAGAACTAATGCGTGAAGCAGGTTTTCATCCATTAGAAGTGATTAGGTCAGCTACCTTATATGGTGCACAGGCATTGGGTGTTGAAAAAGATTTGGGTACGGTAGAAGTTGGCAAACTTGCCGATTTAGCTATTGTAAATTCCAATCCTCTAAAAAACCTACAAGTGCTCTATGGCACTGGTGCTATTGAACTTACTCCTGAAAATAAAATTGTGAGAACGGGTGGTGTTCAATACACCATCAAGGACGGAATTGTTTATGACGCCAAGAAATTATTGGCCGATGTAAAAGCCATTGTGGACGCAGAAAAAAAGAAAACTGGTTGGGAATTAAAACAACCGGGGATTGAATAAGAGTGAAGAGTGAAGAATGTTGTTCGTCAATTAAGAAAGTGTCTTCGTATCATGGGAAAATAAATTTTAATTTCTTTATCTTGAAATATGCCCCTTCTAAAACAAGTAATACTATCAGTATTTGTAGCGGTTCTCTCAACTTTTGTTCATGGGCAAAATACATCGATAAAAAAAATAGAAAAAGAAAAAGCTCCAAGCACTATTCGAAAGGAGCAAAAATGGTGGAACTTATTATATTATAAAATCGATATTAGACCTGATTATGAACGAAAATATATTGATGGAAAGAACAGTATAACATTTTCAGCTTTGCAGTCTGACACGTTAATGCAAATTGACTTACAAACTCCAATGAGAATTACAAGTGTAAAGTGGAAAGACAAAAACCTTGTTTTTAAACAAAATAAAGAAGACATGTATTTTGTTGTTTTTCCTAGAGTAATTAAAGCGGGTGAAAAACAAACAATTACAGTTTATTTTGAGGGAGCTCCAAAAGAATCATTAAAACCACCTTATGACAATGGTTGGATTTGGGCTAAAGATTTAAATGGACGACCCTTTATTAGCGTAGCATGTGAAGGTTCAGGAGCAAGTATTTGGCTGCCTTGCAAAGATGTACTTTATGACGAGCCAGACAATGGTGCTTCTATCAGCATAACTGTTCCTGATACATTGATAGCGGTTTCTAACGGTAGATTAAAGGAAAAAATAAAAGGGAAAAATAAATTAGATACATATAATTGGGAAGTAAAAAATCCCATTAGCAATTATTGTATCATTCCATATATTGGAACTTATGTTAATTGGCATAATGAGTATTCAGGACTAAAAGTTAAACTTGATTGCGACTATTGGGTAATAGACTACAGTCTTTCTAAAGCAAATCAACATTTAAAACAAACTGATTCAATACTCAAAGCTTTTGAATATTGGGCGGGTCCTTATCCTTTCTATGAAGACGGTTATAAAGTAGTAGAAGCGCCTATGTCGGGTATGGAACATCAAAGTGCATTGGCCTATGGAAATGGCTTTGCAAATGGTTTAAATGGGAAAGACCTTATTTCAAAAAGCGGTTGGGGATTAAAATTCGACTTTGTACTAGTACATGAAACGGCACATGAATGGTTTGCAAATAGCATCACTACCAATAACTATGGCGATGGTTGGATTCACGAAGGATTTACAAAATATTTTGAAACACTTTATACTTCCACTTATTTTGGCATTGAAGCAGGTAATGATTATTCTATTGGTACCTGGAAACGAATCAAAAACGACGAACCTATTATTGGGACAAATACTTCAGATAAATATTATAAAGCAAGTGCAATGCTTCATATGATAAGACAAGTAATAGGAGATTCACAATTTAGAGGGCTTTTAACTGGCTTAAACAAAGCGTTTTATCATCAGACCGTTAATACAAATCAAATACTGAGTTTTTTTAATAGTTATACAAAAAAGGACTTTACGAAAATATTTGACCAATATTTAAAGACGATCCAAATACCAAAGCTTAGTTACTCTTTTCAGGATAATGAATTCAAGTATCGTTGGGAAAACTGTATTGAAAATTTTTCAATGCCAGTGAAAATATCTTTTGATGGCAAAAGCAATGAATTTATCTTTCCGTCAACAAAATGGCAAACTTTTAAAGGTTCAACAACTAACACAAATAATTTTCAAGTTGACAGAAATTTTTATATAACCATTAGTGAAAACAAATAACTTATAAGCAACATACACATGGAGTTTTATACAAGTTGGGCTTGATAAACTAAACTTCAACCAATTGCAAACCCGGTCATTGGTTCGGGCTAGACAAACATCGCAGATCATTAAATCGTAACTTCAACAAATATTTTCAATCAGTAGTGACCCGAGCAGAAAGAATACTAATTCCCAACCTGCATAAAGCCCTGAATGAAGAGTGAAGAACTTATGGACCTTATCAAAAATGCCTCTGAAAATTCAGAGGCATTTTTATTTTCTACTTTTTACTTTTTTTCTACAGTTGGATATTTGATTCCTAGTTGTTCTAGGTAAGTACCATATTTAGATGGGTCATAATAAAATGGTTTCATCTGCTCACGATATTGCCCCATGATTTCTTTGTTCAAATAAATAGCAGGTGGATCAGTGGCAGAGATAAAGGGTTTGTACTTGATATCCTTGGTCTGTACATTGGTAAAGTAATCCTTAGCATCTGCCAATACCTTGGGATTGGTAAACAAATCAATTAAAGTAAGTGCAGTAGCTTTTGCACCGGCTAGTGAACCCTTGTGTGCAATAGGTGTTGCCATGGCAATGGCATCGGCCCAGTGGTGCCCCTTGGTTCCTGGAATATTGGCAGGATACCTAAGCACAATGGTAGGTAGGTTCCAAGAGATATCGGCAATATCATCTGAGCCACCGCCCATGGAAAAAGGAACGGAACCTTTTAGGGTATCTATCTTATTTCTTAAACCGTTGATCTCTCTTCCTGCATTATCTTTTTTAGGAGCTTCTACTAGTTTTTGTACCGCCCTTGCCATTTGTTGATCCGCTTCCGACCATTCAGGCAAACCCACTTTTTCAATATTGGCATGCAAGGCCTGCCCCAATGCTTTGTTGAAATGCCCTGGCCAGGCAGTACCTAAAATTTGGTAATTCACATTGGTCTCGGTCATCATGGCTGCACCCTTGGCTATGCGTATACCCGCATCATACATGCTTTGAATATCGTTATAGGTTCTTTCTCTAAAATAATACCATACGCTGGCTTTAGAAGGAACCACATTGGGTTGGTCTCCACCATCTGTGATTACATAATGCGAACGCTGTGTAGGTTTTACGTGTTCTCTTTTAAAATTCCAACCAATATTCATCAGCTCAACTGCATCTAATGCACTCTTGCCCCTCCATGGTGCACCTGCTGCGTGTGCAGCATCGCCTTCAAAAGAAAACTTAACAGACACCAATCCATTCATGCCATTGTCACCATAGTCGCAACCAAAGTCTCCACTCACATGGGTGAAAATACAAGCATCTACATTTTTAAAATAACCGTCACGAATATACCATGCTTTACTACCCACTAATTCTTCTGCAACACCAGGCCAGATGAGCAAGGTTCCTGGAATCTTATTTTTGATCATGGCTTCTTTGGCTGCAATGGCTGCAAAGATGATCACAGCTTGTCCAGAATTATGCCCTTCACCATGACCGGGGGCACCTTCTACAATGGGATCTTTATAAGCTACGCCAGGTTTCTGAGACGCTTTGGGTATACAATCAATGTCTGAACCTAGTGCAATCACTGGACTACCATTGCCCCATTTGGCCATCCACGCAGTGGGTATACCAGCAATACCACGTTCAATGGTAAATCCATTTTTTTCTAAAATACTGGTTAGGTATTTTGATGTTTCTATTTCTTGAAAACCCAGTTCTCCAAAACTAAAAACCATGTCTACCATTTCTTGCACGGCTTTTTCTTTTCCACTTACACTGGTTAAGACTTCTTTTTTAATGGCGTCTACTTGTGTTGCAGGAATGGCTTTGGGTTGTGCCATTGTCATTTGCAAGAAGCAAAATGAAACAAGCGTCAAAGAAATTTTTTGAAGAATGGATTTCATAAATAGGCTTTTCTCAAATATAAGCATTCAAAATCAAGATTGATCAGGGTTTAGCCCATGAAAAAAGCCCGGTTTCCCGAGCTTTTTATTTGATATGATTTTTTGTTTATGCGTAAATCCGCTCTACATTTTCTTTGAATTTTTCCATCACCACTTTTCTCTTCAAACTCATTTTAGGCGTCATTTCACCTGTTTCAATACTCCACTCTCTTGGAATGAGTTCAAACTTTTTAATCTGTTCTACGTGATTAAAGAAATTGTTGAAGCTCTCTACTAACTCACGATAGAGTTCCAATACTTTGGGATGGTGTAAGGCGTCTTCTACCGTAGTAAATGGAATATTCTTTTCGCGCATCCATTCTTTTAGGGTTGGGAAAGAAGGCACAATTAAAGCGCCAACAAATTTTCTTTCTGCACCTACCACCATTACCTGCTCAACAAAAGGACTTTCTTTGAGTTTGTTTTCAATGGGCTGTGGAGCAACATATTTACCACCACTGGTTTTGAAGAGTTCTTTCTTTCGATCAGTAATTTTTAAATACTTGCCTTCATCCATGACGCCAATATCTCCGGTATGTAACCATCCATCTATCACGGTTTCATCTGTTAGGTCTTGACGTTTGTAATACCCCGCCATCACGCAGCTACCACTCACTAAGATTTCTCCGTCTTCGGCTAGTTTTAATTTGATTCCTTCAATTACTGGACCCACGGTGCCAAACTTGGTTCCACCAACGGCTTTTCTATTCACACTAATTACCGGACTATTTTCTGTTGGTCCATATCCTTCATAGACTGGAATACGGGCAGCATTAAAAATGCGTAAGAGTTTAACTTGACAAGCGGCTCCTCCAGTAACTATAAAATTAATATTCCCTCCTAGGGCTTCACGCCATTTTGAAAAAATCAATTTGTTTGCAATGGCCAATTGGGTATCATACCACCAGCCTCCGCTTTTTTGGTTATCATATTTTTCTGCTAAACCAACAGCCCAATAAAAGAGTTTTTTCTTGGTGCCTGTTAAGTGTGAACCCGCCGTCATGATTTTCTCAAACACTTTTTCTAACAAGCGCGGAACGGTAGTAAATCCATCAGGTTTTACTTCTTTTAAATTATCGCCAATGGTTTCTAAACTCTCTGCATAGTAGATGCTGATGCCACTAAACAAATAGATATAGGTACACATTTTTTCAAAAATATGGTTCAGCGGCAAGAAGCTCAATACCTTGGTATCAGGTGCGTCATTAAAAGGAAAACTTACTTTAGAATAGTATACATTGGTGTATATATTACTATGGCGCAACATCACACCCTTGGGTGTTCCAGTAGTTCCAGAAGTATAAATAATGGTTGCCAAATGTTCTGTTGGCACCATCGCTTTAGCCTCTGCCACTTTTGCCAAATTGGAAGGGCTTGACATTGCCATAACTTCTGTCCAGTGTGCTACACCTTCTAGTCTGTCAAAGCTGTATATCTTTTTCACAGAAGGGACTCTTTCGCAAACGTCTTTTGCTTTCTCGTATAAATCTTGGCTACTGACAAACACATATTTTACCGCAGCATCATTGAGAATGAATTCTAATTCCAATGGATTGGTAGTTGGGTAAACAGGTACCAAAATGGCTCCGGTTTGTTGGGTGGCCAAATCTGTAAATACCCATTCTGGTCTATTATTACTGATAATGGCAATCTTGTCTGCGCCTTCAGGCGTAAAATCATTGCCACTAATTCCTAATTCCAATAAACCAGCACTGAATTTATTGGCAATATCAGCTACTTCCGCAGTGCTGTATTTGACCCATTTGCCGTTTTCTTTTGAAGCTAACATATCCTGCTTGGGAAAATGTTGCAATTGGTGTTCAAGGCAATCAAATAATCTTTTACTGTTCATATGGCAATCGTTAAAGAGAAAAGCGTGGTTAGAACTGTCAATTTAGGGAAAAGCGGACAAATAAAAAAGCCGATGAAGATTCATCGGCTTTTAGGAGAAGTTTTAACAATTAGTTTCCGGTATAATACTGTTGTGTGGGTACTTTGAATACCCTTCCTTGTTGAAATTGTTGGTAGGCTTGGGTCTCTTTTGCGTGAACAGTTTGCCATTGTTGATAAGCCGCGGGGTCTAAAGCTGCGCCAAATACCCATTGTTGATAGGCATCCCAGATGCCTTCTTTTTGTAATTGCAATAGGTGGTCAATCAATCTCAATGGATATTGACTGGCTTTTTCTGCAGTCCAACTAGACAAAAATGCAGTTCTTGCCTGCAAAAGATTCTCTATGGTAATATTCACGGCTTTGTTGGCTGAATTGTTCTGACAAATAGCAGCGGCTAGTGATTTTTCAAAACTATTGCCATTGCCATATTGCTGCAAAGCGCCTGGTTGTAACAATGCTTGATAGGCATTGAGCAGCTTACCCTTGATAGTGGCTGTTCTAGCAGTATAACTTTCTAGGTTAATAAAATACTCACCATACAATGCTACACGCAACCACTTCCGGTTAAGGGCATAATACATACTGGCATTGTAATAATTATTGCTATGGTTGGGGTCTTGTTCTATGCCTTTTTCCCATTGCACAATGGCTTGATCTAATTGCTGCTGCATGGCCAAGAGCTCTCCATATTCATTGTACAGAACACCTGCTTTGGGAAATTTTAAAAGACCATATTTATACAATGTGGCACATTCCGAATAATTGGCTGCCGCCTTATAAGCCATTCCCAACATTTGAAAACATTGTGCATCGGCGTCAGCCCTATCTATCAATGGCCTAGACGTTTGGGCAGAAAGCATTGGATTGTTTTGCAACAAATACAGATAAGCCAAGTCTTTTTGCATGTCTAAATTAGTACTGTCTTGTTTTACTGCTTTTAGTAAAACGGTGGTAGCAGTTTCATATTCACCCTGACGCATCAAAATCTTGGCAGATTCATATAACTGCTTTGTGTCTTGTTGCGCAAATGCTTGGCAGCAAGTAAATAGAAGACAAACTATCAGGACTAATTTTTGCATGCGTTTGAATTATTCGTAAATCAAGTGCGTTAACAAACCGTCTCTTAATTTTGGTTCAAACCAAGTACTCTTAGGTGGCATTACTTTTCCACTATCTGCAATATTGAACAATTGATCCATAGTTACTGGATAAATGCTAAATGCTGCTGCCATCTCACCACTATCTACCCTTTTTTCAAGCTCACCCAATCCGCGAATACCTCCTACAAAATCAACCCTTGTATCAGTTCTTGGATCATTGATATTGAGCAAAGCAGAAAGCACATTGTCTTGTAAAATAGTTACGTCCAAAACACCAATGGGATCTTCTGTAAATGTACCTGGCTTAGCAATTAGTTTATACCATTGCTTGTTCAAATACATTCCAATCTCGTGTAAGTTAGCTGGCCTGACTGCCTGAATTCCTTCAATAGTAACTGTGAATTTTTCTTCCAATGCAGTTAAGAAAGCTTCTGCGCTTAATCCATTTAAGTCTTTCACCACACGGTTATAGTCCATGATGAATAACTGGTTAGAAGGAAATAGGGTAGTTAGAAAATGGTTAGAACCCTCTGTGGCAGCGGATCCTAAGGCCGCTCGCACTTTTGAAGCAGATGCTGCCCTATGGTGGCCGTCTGCTATATACGTGCAAGGAACTTGCTCTGTAAAAATGCGGGTGATATTGTCACAGGTACTACCATCACTGATAATCCAAATGGTATGTTGAATGCCATCTTCTGCTGTAAAATCGTAACCAGGTGACTTGGTGGTTTTCCATTTTTCAATAATCTGATCAATCTCTGTATTGTTTCTATAAGCCAAGAAAACATTTCCAGTTTGTGCACCAGATGTTTTAATATGGTTGATCCTATCCAGTTCTTTTTCTGGTCTTGTGAACTCGTGTTTTTTGATAATGTCATTTTCATAATCATCTACACTACTCACACATACCAATCCTGTTTGGCTTCTGCCATTCATGATTAACTGATAGATATAATAACATTCTTTTGACTCCCTAAATAAAGTATCGCGCTGAATAGAAGCCACCAAATTTTCTTTTGCTTGTTGGTACACTTCTTGGGCATGTATGTCTACAGATTCTGGTAGATCTATCTCACTTTTAGTGATATGCAAAAATGAAAAAGGATTACCCTGAACTTCTACTTTTGCTTCTGCACTGCTCAACACGTCATAAGGACGGCTTGCCACTTGCTTGGCCAATTGTGCTTGTGGTCTTAATGCTTTGAACGGTTTGATGTTTGCCATCTTGTATTTTTAGTGATTATTTTATCCGTGTTGTTTTGCAAAATCCTGCATCAGGTCTGTCATGGCTGTTACACTACTCATAGGAAGTGCATTGTACATGCTAACCCTAATACCACCTACTGTCCTATATCCTTTCACACCTACAAAACCCGCTTGTTTACACTGATCCAAGAATAGGTTTTGCAATGACTCGTCTTCTATAAAGAAAACGGCATTCATTTGACTCCTGTCTTCCTTGGCAACTTTGGCTTGAAAGAGTGGAAGACTGTCAATGGTATTATATAATAAGTCTGCGCGTTCTTGGCTTCTTCTTCCCATTTCTGCAAGCCCACCTTCCTGTTCAATCCACTGCAACGTAAGCATACTTACATAAACAGCAAAAACGGGTGGTGTATTCATGAGTGACCCTGCTTCAATATGCTTTTGGTAACTCATGATGGTGGGAATCTTGCGCTGAATTTTTCCCAAAATATCCTTTTTAATCACCAACATATTTACACCCGCAGCACCCATATTTTTTTGGGCACCCGCATAAATTAAAGAGAATTTTTTAAAGTCCACTTCCCTGCTAAAAATATCGCTACTCATATCGCCAATTAATGGAATCTCCACATTGGGATAGTCATGCCATTGGGTACCTTCAACTGTATTATTGGTAGTGATATGCAAGTATTTGGCATTGGCAGGAATGTTCAAATCCTTGGGTATATAAGTATGAGACCTATCGGCGGAGCTAGAGGCCAAAACAGCGTTGCCAAAGAGTGCAGCTTCTTTAAAAGCTTTGTTACCCCAAATGCCATTATCGCAATAAGCAGCCGTTTCACCTTGGTCCAAAAGGTTCATAGGAACCTGCATAAACTGGGTGGTTGCACCACCATGCAAAAAGAGTACTTCATATTGGTCATCTAATTGCATGAGTCTTTTTACAGAACCAATAGCCGAATCCAATACAGATTGAAAATGGCTGGTGCGATGTCCTATTTCAAGAATGGACAAACCCGTTCCATTAAAATCATGGATGGCATTAGCGGCCTGTTCTAGAACCGGTTGGGGCAATATTGATGGCCCCGAATTGAAGTTATGAACGCTCATTTCGATTGCTTGAAACCGCAAGTTAACCGATTTTACAGGAAAACTTAGGGCCGATTTGTGAATGGGAATCCCTTAGGATACCTGTTCATGTGACGCACTTACCCCACCAGAGACCACGTATTTCATGGCTTCGGCAGGATGTATATGGGGAGGAAGTTCTTTAATTTTTTCTTTTGGGACTAGGTAAGTGATACCTGAAATGGCATAAGAATGTGGTACATATACTGTTACATGCTCTTCCAAACCAAGATCTTTGCTGGTATGTTGGGTAATAAATCCAATCCGCCAAACATTGGGACCGTCTACATTCACCAACACAGGGTGGTCAAATTTTTTCTTATTCCCAGCAAAAGCTTCCAAAAAGTCCTTGACAGAAGAATAAATAAACTTGATGCCTGGGGTTCTTTCCAAAACGGTATCAAAAACAGCTACCAGTCTACCAACCACAAAAAGGCTTGATAACCAACCAACTAACAAAACAAGGGAAACTACCACTAAGAATCCCAATCCTGGTAAACGGGTCAGGTTTCCAGCCGCGTCTTTTTCTAATAATTCGGGGGCAAGGTTATTGATCAGGTTGGGCAAAAATCCATCTACATAATTAAATAGACCCAAAACCACCCAAATGGTAATGCCAATTGGTGCCAAAACAATCAATCCTTGTAAAAAGAATTGAAGCAGCTTTTTTAAATACGCACTCAAACTGGGCCGTGGCAGTTGCGGCATGGGTAGGATTTTGTTTTCAGAGAACAAAGAAAGGAGATTTTGATGGTTTATCCCTTTTTTTAACCGGTTAACAAAATTTTACAATTTTTTTATATGGAAACTTTGGCTACTAATAAAGTTTCCATAGTTTTGCGTGACTATTTTTAGATTATGGAAACAGATCAGCGAATTATCAGCAAGACACATGAACTTTTTATGCGATATGGCATTAGAAGTGTGAGCATGGATGATATTGCCTACCATCTGGGGATGAGCAAGAAGACCATTTACCAATATTTTGCCGACAAAGACGCCTTGGTTGACGGGGTTTTAGAAATTGAGATCCAGCGCAATCATAGGCAATGTGAATTGCACAAGCAGAATAAGGAAAACGCCATTCACGAGATTTTTATGGCCATTGATGACATGCAAGACATGCTCAAGCAATTAAATACTTCCATTGTTCACGACATTCAGAAATACCATCCAAAATCTTTTCAAAAACTCAATGAACACAAACAGGAGTTTTTCTATAAGATCATCAAAGACAATTTAGAATGTGGCATCAATGAAGGACTGTATAGACCGGAAATACAGGTAGACATTTTAGCCAAGTTTCATATTGAGTCCATTTTTGTGGTCATGAACGGAGAAGTATTTCCAACTTCAAAATACAGCATCTCTAAAGTAAGCCAAGAAGTATTAGAAAACTTTCTCTACGGCATTGCATCATTAGAGGGTATCCAAAAAATTCAACAATACAAAATACAAAGACAAAATCCAATTACACATGAACAAGCCAATTAAAAGCATGCTTTGGTTTTGCTTTCTTCTGATAGCAAGTATCCAAACCTTTGCTCAAAACAGCAGCTCTCATGCATTCTCTATAAAGGAATGTGTAGACTATGCACACAAGAACAATGTGCAGGTAAGAAATGCGCTGTTGAATGTACAGGTACAAAACCAAACTAACCGAGACATTACTGCTGCTGCACTACCTACCGTAACAGGAACGATTAGTGGAAACGATTATTTAACCATCCCAACATCCTTGCTACCTGGTGAAATTTTTGGTCAGCCGGCAGGAACCTATATTCCTGTACAGTTTGGTACCAAGTATAACGCCAATGCGGGAATCAACTTACAACAATTGCTTTTTGACGGGCAGGTTTTTATAGGCTTAAAAGCCCGTTCTACTAGTATTGAATTCCAAAACAAAAATGTAGAAGTTACAGAAGAAGCCATCAAGGCCAATATCTATAAAATCTATTATCAATTAGTAGCCAGTAAAACTCAGATTGGTATTTATGATGCCAACCTAGACAGGTTAAACAAATTATTACATGACACCAAAGTCTTGTATCAAAATGGTTTTGCTGAAAAATTAGACATTGATAAAATTTCTGTACAGGTGTCCAATATTGAAACTGAAAAACTGAAAGCACTGAATAGTATTAGTGTTGGTTATTTAGGTTTGAAAACATTGATAGGTATGCCAGTTAAAGACACACTGGTATTAACTGACCAGTTAACAGAAGACAAGATTAAACAAGGCATTAATCAGGATAGCGCTTTTACCTATGATTCTAGAAAAGATTATCAATACTTGAATCTTGCCAAAAAATTGAATGAGTTTAATATTAGAAGATACCAATTGAGTTATTTGCCAACAATAGCTTTAACTGGAGCGTATACCAAGAACGCACAAAGAAACCAATTCAATTTCTTTGGTAAAGGAGATTGGTTTACTACTTCCTTTATTGGATTAAATGTATCCATTCCCATATTTGACGGATTTTCTAAGGATGCAAAATTGAAGAAGTCTCGTATTGAACTCAAACAAACAGAGAATCAAATTGAGAACTTACGCAATAGTATTGACAATGAAGTGGAAACAGCTAGAATGAATTTTAGCGCATCTATTACCACTTTGGAATATCAGAAAAAAAATATGGAATTAGCAGAGAATGTGTTTAAACAGACAACCAAGAAATTTGAATTGGGTACGGGTTCAAACACAGAAATCACTGCAGCACAAACTGATCTACGAACTGCACAAGCCAACTATATCAATGCGCTTTACGGAGCCATTGTTGCTAAGGTTGACTTTTACAAAGCCGTAGGAAAACTATAAGCCACTAACTAACAATATAAAGATTACACCATGCAACAAAAACCAAATATCCTAATCCTAGCAGCTTTTCTAGTTCTGGCTGCTTGCGGTAGCAAATCCAATGATTCAGCTGAATTAACCGCCAAGAAAAAACAACTAGAAGATCTGAAAAAACAACAAACAGAAATTGGCAACAATATTGCCAAACTGGAAGCTGAAGTGTTGAAGATGGATCCTTCATCTAAGGTTGAAAAAAGCAAATTAGTAGTAACTGCACCTATTGTTACTGAAAAATTCACCCACTATATTGACCTTCAAGGTAAAGTAGATGCGGTTAATATTTCTTTTATCACTCCACGTGGTGGCGGAGGTCAGGTTCGTGAACTCTATATTAAAAAGGGTGACAATGTAAGCAAGGGTCAATTGATTTTAAAATTAGACGATGCCTTGGTAAAACAAAGTTTGGTAGCAGCACAACAAGGCTTACAGTCTATCAAAACACAATTAGCATTTGCTAAGAACTTGTACCAAAAACAACAGAATCTTTGGGCACAAAATATTGGAACAGAAATTCAATTGATAACTGCAAAGAACAATGTTGAAAATTTAGAGAACCAATTAAAGAGTACTGAAGAACAAATTAAAGTTACCCAAGAGCAAATGAAATTTACTTCTGTTTATAGCGATGTAAATGGAGTAGCTGATGATGTAAATGTACGTGTAGGAGAATTATTTGCTGGTCCTGGTCAAATTAAAGTAGTGAATACTACCGACTTGAAAGTGACTACTCAAATTCCAGAAAACTACGCTAACCGTGTTGGTGTGGGAACTACTATTCAAATTAGTTTGCCTGATATCAATCGTACCCTGGAAGCAAAAATTGGTGTTGCTGGAAAAATCATTGACCCAAATAGCAGAAGCTTTTATGTAGAAGCCAAAATTCCTTATGACAAGAATTTCCGTCCTAATCAAATAGCATTGGTTCGTGTGCAAGATTATCAAGCAGATAATGCAGTAACCATTCCAATCAACACTTTACAAAATGATGAGAAAGGAAGATATGTAATGGTAGCAGCTTCTGAAAATGGAAAATTAATTGCTCGTAAAAGAATTGTTGTAGCTGGCGAATTATACGGTAACAAACTAGAAGTGAAATCTGGTCTTAAAGCTGGTGATGTAATCATTGTAGAAGGACATCAGAGTTTGTATGACGGACAATTGATTACCACAGACGCAAAATAATACGCGCAATCCTATTTGCGAAAAACCATTAAACTACTCGTATGAGCGCATTAGAAACTATCCAGGGTAAGTTCAAAGAATTTGGACCTACCACCTGGAGTATTAAGAATAAAACATCCATTTACCTGATGATGCTTTTTGTGAGCTTAGCAGGTATCTACCAATTTGTTACCTTACCCAAGGAGCAATTTCCGGATATTGTAATCCCTACCATTTATGTACAAACCATTTATGTAGGTAATTCACCCAAGGATATTGAGAACCTAGTAACCAGACCCATTGAAAAACAAATCAAGGGTATTACTGGAGCTAAGATTAAAAAATTTACCAGTAGTTCTCAACAAGACTTTTCTGCCATCATGGTGGAATTTGACACTAATGTGAAAACAGACGTGGCATTGCAGAAAGTAAAAGACGCTATGGATAAGGCCAAACAAGACCTTCCAACGGATCTTACTTCTCCACCAACAGCCTTAGAAGTAAGTTTTAGTGAACAGCCCATCATGTATGTAAACATTAGTGGTGACTATGACCTACAAAAATTGAAGAAATATGCTGATGACCTAAAAGATAAATTGGAAGATCTACCACAGATCAACCGTGTAGACATTGTAGGTGCACCCGAGCGTGAGTTCCAGATTAATGTAGACAACTATCGCATGCAAAGTGCCGGTGTAACTTTTGATGATATTAGCAATGCCATTCAACGTGAAAACGTAGACATTTCTGGTGGTTTGTTAGAAGTAGGTACTATGAAAAGAAACCTACAATTAAAAGGTCAGCTGAAGACCGCTTATGATATTGAGAAAATCATTATCCGCAACCAAACAGGAGCTCCTATCTACTTAAAAGATATTGCAGTAATCAAAGATACTGTTAAGCAGAAAGAAAGCTTTGCCCGTTTAGATGGTAAGAATGTGGTTACCCTAAACATTATCAAAAGAAGTGGAGAGAACCTGATTGAAACCAGCGATGGCGTAAAAAAGATTGTAGATGAAATAAAAGCTACCAGTTTCCCCAAAGACTTAAAAGCGGTGATTACAGGAGACATGAGTATCAAAACCCGTACTTCTTTCACAGACTTAGTGAATAGTATTGTCATTGGGTTTATTTTGGTATTGGTGATCCTAATGTTCTTTATGGGTGTGGTAAATGCCTTCTTTGTGGCACTCTCTGTTCCCTTAAGTATGTTTGTGGCATTTGTATTCCTGCCTGGGGCCGATGTAATTGTGGGTGGCCACGTAACACTAAACTTTATTGTACTCTTTGCCCTCTTATTTGGGCTAGGGATTATTGTGGATGACGCCATTGTGGTTATTGAAAATACGCACCGAATATTTGTAGATGGTAAAGGAAAACTCTCCGCTACCATTTCTGCAAGAATGGCTGCGGGTGAAGTATTTATTCCTGTATTGGCTGGTACCCTAACTACCCTGGCACCATTCTTCCCCTTACTTTTCTGGCCGGGAATCATTGGTAAATTCATGGTCTATCTTCCTACCATGCTCATCTTTACTTTGGCAGCATCCTTGGTGGTAGCATTTATCATGAACCCTGTGTTTGCAGTTGACTTTATGAACCATCCAGAGGGTGAAGAAAAAGAACCCAAGTCTGCCATCTTTAAAAAGAAAGGTTTCTGGGCTGCGATTATTTTGGGTGTTTTGTTAGACCTGTTGGGTGCACCATTCTGGGGCAACCTGCTCATCTTCTTTATGCTCTTGGTGATTTTGAATAAATATGTGCTGGACGATGCCATTCACTATTTCCAAAACCATGCGCTTCCTTGGATCATGAACCATTATGAGACTTTGTTGCGCTGGGCCTTACATGGTTGGAGACCTGTATACCTTTTGTTGGCAACCATTGGTTTGTTTTTCTTTTCATTGATTTTCTTTGCCATGCGCAAAGTACCAGTAGAATTCTTCCCTAAAGGAGATCCTAATCAAATCTTTGTTTATGTAAAATTACCGGTAGGTACAGATGTATTGTATACCGATTCCATTACCAAAGTGTTGGAAGGCCGTGTAAATAAAGTATTGGGTACAGAAAATGGTAAGACCAACCCTATTGTAGAAAGTATTATCAGCAACGTAGCTGTTGGTGCCAGTGACCCTACTAGTGGAGACCGTAGTACGCGTTCAGAGCTAGGCAGGATTCAAGTGAATTTTGTGGAGTTTGAAAAAAGGCATGGCGCTGCTACTGCTCCTTTATTAGACAGTGTTCGATTGGTAATGAAGGGAATTCCAGGTGCAGAGATTAGTGTGAACCAAGAACAAAATGGTCCACCCACTGAGCCACCGGTAAATATTGAAGTATCTAGTGAAGAATTTGACAACCTGATTAAAACAGCTGTTGGATTGAAAAACTACTTGGATTCTATTCAAGTACCTGGAGTGGAAGAGTTGAAAATGGATGTGGATTTGTCTACACCAGAATTGACCTTAACCGTAAACAGAGAGCGTGCTTTAATTGAAGGTGTTTCTTCTGGTCAAATTGGTTTGGCTTTACGTACCGCTTTATTTGGTAAAGAAGTGAGTAAGATCAAAGAAGGTAAAGACGAATACAAGATTCAATTGCGCAACAATGAATTCCAACGCAAGAACTTGGTAGAATTGTTGAACATGAAGATCAGTTTCCGTGACTTTGCCAGCGGTGGTGCTATTAAAAATATTCCTATTAGTTCGTTGGTACATATTGAACCAACCAGCACTTTGGGTATGGTAAAACGTAAAAACCAAAAACGTTTGATTTCATTGCGTTCTAACGTATTGAATGGCTATACACCTACAGCCGTTAACCAAGTAATTGCTACGCATATTGATAACTTTAAGCAAAAAGCAGATGGCGTAAGCATTAAGCAAACCGGTGAAGGAGAGCAACAAGCTGAAACTGGTGCCTTCCTTGGTAAAGCATTGTTGATTGCTTTGATGTTGATTCTCTTTATCCTGGTATTACAGTTTAACTCTATTAGCAAACCGGTGATCATTCTTACTGAAATTATCTTTAGTGTGATTGGGGTATTACTTGGTTTTGGTATTACTGGAATGGGTGTATCGGTGGTGATGACCGGGATTGGTATCGTGGGTCTGGCAGGGATTGTAGTGAAAAACGGAATCTTGGTAATTGAGTTTACAGATGAACTCCGTGCACGCGGTATGAAGACCAGAGAAGCATTGATTGAAGCAGGTAAGACAAGGATTATTCCTGTGTTGCTTACCGCTTTGGCTGCTATTCTTGGATTCTTGCCTATTGCCATAGGATTCAATATCAACTTTATCACTTTGTTTGCAGAATTGAATCCGCATATCTTCTTTGGAGGAGACAACGTGGTATTCTGGAAGCCTTTGTCTTGGACCATCATCTTTGGTTTGGCATTTGCCTTCTTCATGACCTTGGTGATTGTACCAAGCATGTACCTGATCTCTGAAAGGCTAAGACGCCCAATGCGCAATATGTATGGCGGTAGATGGGTAAGTATGTTGGGTATTCCACCATTAACCCTGATCTTTTTGCCAATGATGGTGATTACCTTATTAAAACATCGTGCAAAACGCATCAAGCGCGCACAAAAATTAAAAAGCGCTAACACCGTGAACGAATCGTTCTTAGGCAGTTGGTTCTAAGCTGGTTTTTTGTTTGAACAGCCGCTCCCGCATGGGGGCGGCTTTTTTTTGCCGATTATCAAAAAGGAATTTGTTAGTTTGATAGGGCTGAGTAATTTGCTAACAAAAGAAAACTATGATGAACAATCACGAAATAGACTATCGCATTTTTGGAGAAGAAATGCAATACGTAGAAGTAGAACTAGACCCCAATGAAACAGCCATTGCAGAACCTGGTGCTTTTATGATGATGGACGATGGCATTGCCATGGAAACCATTTTTGGAGACGGAAGCCAACAAAGCAATAGCGGTGGATTATTTGGCAAACTCTTAAATGCAGGTAAACGTGTATTGGTAGGTGAGAACTTATTCATGACCGCTTTTACCAATATTGGTTCTGGCAAAAGACACGTGAGTTTTGCTAGCCCTTATCCAGGAAAAATTATTCCTATCAACCTGCAACATATGGGTCACAAAATCATCTGTCAAAAAGATGCATTTCTTTGTGCAGCTAAAGGAGTAAGTGTTGGTATTGAATTTCAGAAAAGACTGGGCACTGGTTTGTTTGGTGGTGAAGGATTTATCATGGAAAAATTAGAAGGTGATGGAATGGCTTTCTTACACGCCAGTGGTTTTGTAAAAGAAAAAATTCTGCAACCAGGTGAACTTATCAAAATAGATACAGGATGTATTGTTGGCTTTACAGCCGATGTAGACTACGATATTCAATTTGTAGGAGGCATCAAGAACACTTTGTTTGGTGGTGAGGGTGTTTTCTTTGCTACATTACGCGGACCAGGCATGGTTTGGATTCAGAGCTTACCCATTAGCCGATTGGCAGGAAGAATTTTACAGTATGGAACTACTTCTAGAAGAGAAGAAGGTTCTGTGTTAGGAGGTTTGGGTAATATCTTAGATGGGGATGGATGGAGATAAGTGAGGAGTGAAGAGTGAAGAGTGAAGAGTGAAGAGTGAAGAATTAGTAGAAGAAAAAATATATAAATCAATGTTAGGAACTGAATTTAAAGAACAGGCCATTTATAGAATGGAAGAAAGTAGAAAGCGTGTATTGGCCTGTTTGGATTTGGTGCCAGAAGAGCGGATCTGGGAACAACCCAATCCTGCGCTCAATAGCATTGGTAATTTGGTATTGCACTTATGCGGCAATATCACTCAATATATTCTGACCACATTGGGGGGCGCTGCAGACCATCGAAACAGGGATGCAGAGTTCTCCACCCGTGGTGGGAAGAACAGAGCTGAATTAAAAGCAGTGTTTGATAGTGTACTGCAACAAAGCATAGATCGCATCGCGTTAGCAACAGATCAGGAATTGGCTTTGGTAAAATCTGTACAAGTGTATGAATTAACTGGCATAGGCATTATCCTGCACGTAACAGAACACCTCTCCTATCATACAGGGCAAATTGCTTTACTCACCAAATTGATTACTGCAGAAGACCTTGGATTCTACAAGGGATTGGACCTGAATAAAAAACACCAGTAAGGATCATTAGCTTGAAAATAGTTAGTTGCTTGTCACTTTTGAATCGGCAGTTTTGATTGCCCTATGGGCGATATTTTTTGAGCTGGGCTACTGCTTTTTCCAGCGTAGCTTCCTGCTTGGCAAAACAAAAACGAAGCACTTTATTATCGGTACCGTCTTTGTAAAAAGCTGAAAGCGGAATACTAGCAACACCATATTCCTTGGTGAGTTGAATGGCTAGGTCTTTATCCGATGCCTGAGAAAAATGGCCATAACTATAGCACTCAAAATAACTGCCATGCGATGGAATACATTTGAATGGTGTATCCTTCATTAGCTCTCTAAAATAGTCACGCTTTACTTGCATTTGTGCACCTAGGTCTAAATAAGCATGTTGATTATCCATGTATTGGGCAATCCCCAATTGTTTGGGGGTATCACAACTAAACACATTAAACTGGTGTATTTTTCTAAACTCTTTCATGAGTGCAAGACCACTAATGCAATAGCCCAGTTTCCAACCCGTGCAGTGATAGGTTTTACCAAAGGAAAAACAAACAAAACTTCTCTCCAATAGATGCGGGTAGCGCAAAATACTTTCGTGTTGCAAACCATCATAGATCAAGTGCTCATAGACTTCATCGCTCAAAATCAGGATTTGTGTGTCTGCCACAATACTGCTTAATTCTTGGAGGTCAGTAGCGTTCAAAACCGCACCCGTAGGGTTGTGTGGCGTATTGATCATGATCATCCGGGTGCGACTATTCACCCTTTCCCTCACCTGATCCCATGGAATGGAATAATCAGGATAAGAAAGCGAGATCCTTACTGGAATGGCTCCATTGGTTTCAATATTGGGAATATAACTATCGTAAGCGGGTTCAAAAACAATCACTTCATCACCAGGCTGCAAGATTGTAGTTAACGCTGTATAAATAGCATAAGTACCTCCAGGTGTAATGGTAATATCAGTATCCGGATCAATGCTGGTGCCATACAAGGCTTGTACTTTCTCTGCTAGTTTTTGCCTAAGCAGGGGCAAACCAGGCATGGGTGCATACTGATTCCAATCAGCTTCCATGGCTTTGGCAACCAAATTGGTTAATGTCTTGTCCATGGGAAAATCAGGAAATCCTTGACCAAGGTTTACCGCAGCATGTTCCGTAGACAATTGACTCATTACCGTAAAAATGGTGGTACCAACAGTGGGCAATTTAGAAACCTTGATCAAATCATTCATGTATTGGCGTTTGCTTATTGCAGCAATTTACTAATATGTACCAACTTACCCTCATTATCCATTCCTTCTAAAATCAAGTGAAAGGATTTACTAAAGTCATTGTTGTAGAATGGCACTTTAATGGTTTGGTTATTTTTATCGGTATTGATCCAAGGCATCCACAATAAAGTGTTGCGCAAATCGGCGGTATTGAATCCAGCCTGTTGCTCTGCATAGTTGGGAGCATAGAATTCCTTTCTAGGTGAATAACCCATCCATTCCAGATAATCCAAGCCCTTGATATTACGGGTTGCATCAACACCTTTCTTAGTATAAATAGCAATGGCACCACCAGCACCTCCACCAAAACTTCCAAAGAAAGGAGGCCTAAATACTTTTATATAAGCCACGTCATTCATATTGATATTGAAAATTTGCTGAGCATCAGACTGAAACTCATTCAAGAAAAAATCTGTTCTTGACCCACGCCAAGTAGCAGAAGCATCCGGTGAATTGGGATTGTTAATCAGCAAACCAGCCACCCTGCTTTGTAAATAGCCTAAGACCGTATTGCCACCTTCATTGGCCTGTATCATGTCAAATTGAATTCCATCATTGGAAAATAAGCCCGATGCATATTTTTGATCCAGTTCTTGCATAGGTGTTTTTACTTTTGACTTTACCACCACTTCTTTTAAAGTAGTTTCTAGTTTCAATTGTTCCAAGCGCTTGGCTTCTGCCGCTATGAATTTCAACAAACCATTACCGGCAGTATCAATATTAAAATGGGTATTGGTGATCATCCTGTTTTTATCGGGGGTATACAAATTGTTCCAGATACTCACTTTGTTCTTGGCCCAAAGTGTGGTAGCGTTGAGTTTGTAAAAGATGCGGGTAGTATCGTATAAAATTACATTGGCTTGAGAGAAAGTTCCATCAGATTCAATGGGCAAAAAGATCATGGATTTAGAAGAATCCTTTGATTGCAAAATCATGTTCATTAATTCTGCTTTCTTGATCTTGTTTTCAGAGAGCCCTTCTATTTTTCCATACAAAGACAGATAAGCACTGTCTGCGGTGTACTTAAGTTTGGGTAATTTCTCAGCCATCACAGATTTCCAACTATACCTTCTCCAACCATTGGTCAGCATGACAAGGTCTAGTTGTTTGGCCAAGCTGTCTTCAGTACTGGTAAAATAATAAGCAGGATTGTGCACATAACCCTTGATATCACTGGTGAGCAGCAAGGAAGAAAGAATATTGTCATCCGAAGCCCCATTCACATTTCCGTCAGTAATAGCTAATGATAGATTGGCCAACGTGCTATCTTCTACCGTAATCTCAAAAACATTCTTACCCCTTTTCTCCAAACTCAAAGTATCTGTTTTAATAGAAGCATTCAAAACGTACTCTTCATTGTTTACAAAGAAGAGTCTTTCACAGAGTGGTTGATTATTGGCATCAAAAAGGGTTAGTTGGGCTACGCCCGATGGAAATTGCATCACAGGTATCTTACTACGGATAGCTGTTTTAGTTGTCAAATTAGCCACTGCTTTAAACAGGACCTCCCCATTGGCTTGCACCAATACCGTAATTTTCTTCCATGCTTCTGGCACTTCTGCAGAGCGATTGATTTCAAAATTTCTTTCCAAACTACCAGGATGCAAAATCAAGTTAACACCAACGGATTCAGCTGCTGGCAAAATGGTTTGATGACTATTGCCTAAAAGATCTTTCCAAATGGCAGTATAGGTTTCACCTGCTTGGGGCAGGTATTGAAAAGTTCCCATACCATGGTGTGTGGTAGCAAAATTGGTAATCTCTTCACCCGCTTTATTTTGAATGATCCCACTAATATGTTCTGGCAACCCATTTTGATTCACGGCTTTAAAAGCCATATTACAGGGGATTCCAATAATGGCATTTCCCGCTTCTGGTAAAAATTGAACCGTAGTTGTTGGAAGAACCGTAGTTGGTTTTTGAGCAGTACCCAAATTTGAAAGTATGGTCAGGGTTCTTTTGAAATAAAAAGCAGAATCAAAATTGCGCATCCAATTGGTATAGCCAATAGCCGTTACGGTTTCTCCTTGAAATTTATCCGGCACTACCCAATTACCCAAGGCCACGCCACTAACAATGGGTGCAGAAATATGCGCTGCTAATTTGCCATTGGCATCATGAAAGTCAAGATAAAAATTCTTTGAGAGATTGGAGGGGAGTTGCAAAGAACTTAGATAGGCTTTAAACCAAATGGTTTGACCAGGTGCATAACGCTTATTGTCAAACTGTACATACACTTTCTCAATGGGTTGCTGGGTGGTCCACCTGACTAATAAACTATCGGGCCCAATGACCTGAGCCTTACCCAATAAAGACAGGAACAAGAAAGCTTGCAGGAATAGGATTTTATTTTTCATGATGCTTCTATTCAGTTAATTCCGCTACGGTGCAGCAGACAATATTAGCATCAAAAAGAATGCCCATATTCAAATCTGGTGCACAATCAAATAATTTAAGGGGGGAGTTAGAAACTGAGCTTGCTAGACAGACGCTTTAATTCAATCTCGGCCAGTTTTGCTGTATAACTCAAGTTGATTAAACGGTAACTGGTATTTTCAAAACTCTGCTGCGCTTGTTTCACATCAATGATGGTAGCATTACCCAATTCAAATTTTTGGGTAATCAAATCCAATAACTGTTGAGATAATTTAAAATTCTCTCTTTCTGTTTTTAATTGCTCCAAGGTATTGGTATAAGCCTGATAGGTTTTTACAGCACCTGTTTCATAGTCCAATAAAAGGTTGTCATAAATGGTCTTAGCACTCCTAGTATTAATTCCGGCTACCTGTTGTTGCTTTTTTACAATGGATCCATTGTAAATAGGAATCTGTAGGTTCAAACCAATAAAGGGACCATAGCTTTGGTTCAATAAGATAAAACCAGCCGCACTACTTTGGCTAGATAAGTTAAAACCGGTAGTAGCTCTTAACGTGGGGTAACTAGCTGCTTTGGCTTCTTTTTGCAAAAGCTCATTGATATGAATCTGTTGTTGTTGTGCCACCACCAATGGGTTCTCACTCAAATGCGAACGAACACTGTCTAGTCGCAGGGTTCTATCAATGATAATGGTATCCTTAATTAAGACGGGTTGGTCTGCAGGTTTTAAGAAAATCAAATTCAGCAAATCAGTTTTTGCTAAATCAATAGCTAAGAACTGAGTTTGTTTGGCCTGCAAATTGGCATTCAAATCTAATTGTGCTTGAAAGATATCGGCATTATTGGCAACTCCCACTTCCTTTCTTACTTCTAAAATGGTCAGTTTCTGTCTAGAAACTTCAATGGTTCTATCCAATGCCTGTAAGAAATATTGTTGCCTAACCACATCATAGTATTTGGCCATCACAGCTGCAATGGTATTTTGCACCTGAGAAGCCAATAATTGCTGGTTCTGTTTTTCTAATTGATCCAGTCTTTCCCGGGTAGCTTGTACCCTAAGACCATTGTACAATAGAATACTAGCGGTAACATTTGCAGTAAGGTTATTACTACCAACATTACTTCTTTTGGTATCTCTAGTGGGATCGGGGAATTTTTGATTGATGCTGGTAATGGTTTCATTATCGTTGGCTGCTGCCGTAACGGTTGGAAGCCCTCCAGCCACACCAGCACTATTGTTGATGGTGCTAATGTCTAAGCTATTCTGAGCCAGTTGAATATCATAGCTATTTTTCAACGCCTGATTAATGGCGTCTGTTAGTGTAAGCCTTTGTTGAGAAAAGCCCTGAATGGCTAAAACGCTAAACAGGAACAGAAACAGTTTCTTCATGCTATGAAATTACCAATGGCCAAACAATGTCTCAAATAAATTACAGCAACGGGTGATTAGCTCACCAAAGTACCCAAATCAGAACCTTCAACCACTTTTAAGAGGTTACCAGGTTCATTCATATTAAATACTATAATGGGTAGCTTATTTTCCATACAAAGGGTAAAAGCCGTCATATCCATCACTTTCAGATTCTTGGCAATACACTCTTCATAGCTGATTTTGTCATAGCGAGTGGCAGTGGGGTCTTTTTCAGGATCAGCCGTATAAATGCCATTTACCCTGGTTCCTTTCAAAATCACATCGGCCTTCATCTCAACTGCGCGGAGCGATCCTGCCGTGTCTGTAGTAAAATAAGGATTACCCGTACCCGCACCAAAAATGACCACGCGGCCTTTTTCCAAGTGACGCAGGGCTTTTCTACGGATATAAGGTTCTGCAACTTGGTCCATTTGGATGGCAGATTGTAAACGGGTATAGACCCCAAATCGCTCCAGCATAGACTGCATGGCCATAGCATTAATCACGGTGGCCAACATACCCATATAATCGCCATGGGCACGTTCAATACCACTTTCTGCTTCATTCATTCCCCTATAAATATTTCCACCGCCAATGACTATAGCCACTTGAACACCTAAATCAGTCACGGATTTAATATCCATGGCATATTGTTCAATGATTTTGGGGTTAAAGGGATCGCCATTGCGTTGGTCGCCCAACAAGGCTTCTCCAGAAAGTTTTAGCAGAATGCGTTTGTACTTAGGAAGCATAGTTGCAGTTATTTATGCAAATAACCTTAATTTTTCACGAGCAACCAAAAGGAATAGGTCAATTGCCATTTGTATTATATTTGAAACAGGTCATCATCCCTATTATGTCAAAAAACGCATCCCCACACTGCGCTTGGGCAAAGCAACCTTACAAAACCATCCTGTTTTTTGTAACAGTATGTTTTTTGCTTTCTGGTTATAGGGTGAGTGCCCAGTCAGATAATTTTTCTATTGCATCAAAAAGTTTTCTCTTACCCCAACCACAAGCAAAGGGAAAATTTACGCAGGCCCTTTCTATCTATTATGTAGTGCCACCTAGAATCTGGACCCTAGATATGGTCAACGCTCCCATGTTTAATTATAGCGCCAAATACAGTTTGGGTAAGGGCTTTAATGTTCAAGGAGGGCTTTCTTCCTTAATCATTTCTAATCGATTCAATTTTGGACCTTTTTGGAACCATCAATTTGGAAAAGATTATCTAGGCATTGGGTATCAACTAGGTTTTAATCTGGGTATGCTCAATCATTTTGGTTTTGAATCAACGCTAACCGGTTGGGAGCAACAACCATCCATAACTTGGGGGCATGATTTTGGCAAAACTGCCTTAACCGTGCGTGGCGATTTCTATTATACTAGCAGTATGAACGTAAGTCATGGGGGGAATAAGATTCCTTATAACAGCGGTTTTATCAATGGTGGCAGTATTACAACAAGTTTTGAACAAAGACTCTATAAACAGAAAACCATGTCCCTTGGTTTAAAGCTCAATTATTTGCGCTACCATATTTTGGCATGGCCAGCATTACCCGTGAATAGTTATCGATATGTTTTTCCTGAATTCCAATTAGGATTAAATCTCTAAGGGCATGAAAGCAATTGTTACACATACATTAGCCATCCTGTTCTGCTTCCTGTTCACAACTGGATGCAGAAAGAACTTAATTACCATCCCCCCGGGATCCAAAGATGAGAACCTGGTAAATACCCAATCCATTCCTGGTAGCACTATGAAAAAAATGGAGGGAATTTATACCCTTACTGCAGGATCAAATGAATTGGGGGAGCAGTTTGTTTGTAAAGTATCTCGCTATAAGGTTTCTTTTTTTAGCAATAAAGAAGGCATTTTTATCATTTTAAAATATGGTAAAGCCACTGATGGTTCTATTCAGTTTTCTGGCTTTTGGCGATATTCAGAAAAGAAAGACCAGGGTAATATTCAGTTTGCAATTACTGCAGCCAATGGCGCCACGGATTTACTAAATGGCATTGTCAATAATTTAAAAATCACGGGTGTGAATGGTAGCAGTATGCAACTCCAATACCTGCGTAAATTTTCAGACAAAGCACTAAGTAAAGATTTTATGATCATGGCCCACCATGGGGTACAAACCACATCTGATCCACCCTTTGCAGAAAACTCTTTGCTTAATGTGTTGAATGATGAAGACTATGGTTGCAGAGGTTTAGAATTTGACGTTCGATTAACCAAGGATAATGTTCCCATTTGTGTACACGACGCCACTATTGATACCAGACTAACATTGAAAGGACCATTGTCAGGTGCATGGGACCAATACAATTTCTCATTGATCAGTTCTTATGTAACCTTGATTGATGGACAAAAAGTTCCTTCTGTGGAACAAGTACTGAATGCCTTTATAGATAGCACCAATTTGACTTATTTGTGGTTAGACATCAAAGGCAATAAAGACATTTTTAAATACTTGGAACCAGTGATTAGAAAGGGATATGCCCGAGCTGCTGCTCAGAACAGAATAGTACATTTTATTGCAGGTATGCCTTCGGCCGATGTAATTGCAGAGTATAAAAAGCAACCCAGTTATGCTAGTCTTCCAACGCTTTGCGAGCAATCTGTGGAATTGGCCATTGAAAACGGAAGTAAATATTATGCACCCAGGTTTACGGAAGGGTTGGTATTGGATGCGGCTCAAAAAGCAAAGGCCAATGGGATTAAAGTATTGAGCTGGACTTTGAACGATAAAAATATGATTCGCAATTATTTGGTGAATGGACAGTTTGATGGCATGATCTCAGATTATCCCGCTTATGTGGTCTATGATTATTATACTTTGTTTTAAAGCATGAAGATGAAAAGGAAATTGATATTGACAGTTGGTTTGTTAGCAGTCATGGTTGGTACCATTTCTTTGCATGCCCAAGATTTAAGCCAAACTGCCAAACCCAAGAAACATCGCTTTAGCATCTATGCCGGATTGGGACCAAATTTCTATTTCAATAATTTAGAAGTATCTAAGCAATACGTTCGAGAATTCAACTTTGCATTTGTTACGCGCTTTATGTGGGAACCAGGCCACAACTTAAGTCTGGGTTTAGAAACAGGTTACAATGGTTTGTACAGCATTAAGGAAAACCCAACAGTGGTGAGCCAAGTGAAAATTAGCAATGCAGTTATTCCCATTCAATTAGTCATCTCCATGAAATTCTTGCAAGACTTTTATGGCAGTTTTACCATGGGGCAATCCATCTTACTCAATAAAGTCTATACCAAAACACCCATCGGTGAACAAAGATCAACGGCCACCAATTTGTCTTTGGGAGATTTTGGTTTAGCAGCTGGATACAAAAAATCTATCAGCCCAAAAATCTATTTGGGTGCAGAACTCAAGGGCTTTTATTCTTCCAAACTGGATGATAAAAATTTGGGGCTTGTCTTTTTAACGGGATTCCGACTCTGATGATTTTATTTTCGCCCAGCACTTTGCGCAGTTGAACCATGGCGTCAATTCCATTATAATTGGCAGATTCCACAATTCAATAGCGTTCTAAATACTTGGGATGCAACAAAAACATAGATCTCAGTTAGATCATTTAGCAATTGTTGGGTAATTTGATTGGTACCTTTTTCCAAAAAATATCAAATGCTACCGGAAACCTGATAGATGTAAAACCCAGTTGATGTGCCAAAGCTACCTTGTCCATTACTTTGCGGCAATTACCCAAACTGTTCAAATATCCACTAAGCTTAGTAGGTAAATCAATAACAATATAAATAACAGTTTACTAAATGCTATTGCTTATACCTAAACGTAAACGACTTTTTAAAAGTCCTCGTTAACTCATCGTACTTGTGATCAGTATCCTTATTCATAACTTTCTTGATATTGACTTTACAGTATACTGGTTGACGATATTGGTTGTAGGTATAAGATAACTGAATCAAGTCTTTTAATGGGGTCTCCGTTTCTCCTCTTTCTATAGAATATTTCATTGGATTATTCTGATTCAAATAATGCCAGTTGATTTCCAAATCTCCGTAATCAAAAGACCTACGGTCATTATCTTCCTTTCCCTTAGTTTCAAAAATTAGGGTGATTTTTTCGTTGGAAAGTAATGGAGCAATATTTAATTGATGGAGTGGATTAATGGCCTGGTCAAATTTGGTAAATGTAAAATATGCACGAGGATAGAATTTGCCTCCAGTATTATGTTCGGCGGATTCATATCTAATATTGTGGTCCTGATTAATCTCAAAAGAATTTGAATATATATTGGGTGGAATATACGTGGTTGAATCCTTTTCACTAAAATCTAATACACGTTTTAGTTTAGAAGCTGTCTGTTTAAAAAATGTTACCGTTTTTGTAGCATTGGTAAGATCCAATTTTGCATTTAACTCTCTGAAAGGATAGTTGATGATACTATCTCCAATATGTATGCCGTTTTTCAATAGAAAAATCTGGTCTTCTACATCAGCTCCTAACCATTTCCCGGTTTCTTCATTAAAATCATTTGTTTCAACGCGTCTTAGATAAGGGAGTTGTTCATTATTATGGTATTTAAAATATTGATGTTTTATTGTCTTTTCAGAGCTGGTTTTGCCGTTGGGGGATTCTTTGGTTTCATACAGCATATCTGTAATGGCCGTTACCCTTTTTAATTGATCGTATTCAAAAAAAACAGCCTTGTAATTTCCTTTTACAGTATCACTGACAATGCTTATAAGTAAGGGGGTATTTGTTTGTGGAGCAGGTTTGTTCTGTGCCATGGAAACAAAAGGAAGTAAGATGAGTAGCAATAGGAATTTCTGCATAAAATTTTATGGGATAAATTGAAAGATTTAAACTGTCTATTTTTTATCAGTACTGTCCGAGATAAAAAGGAAAGATAAAAAAATGAGCCATATATTTTACGATATGGCCCAAAACATATAGGTTTAGTTTACCACAACTTAACTATATGAACAATAGTACAAATTTTTCTGGTA
>Ga0209480_10000456_pt1 | contig 34362 bp, 25 predicted proteins | sample JI61114C2DNA_FD_187501 | JGI IMG/M metagenome (GOLD analysis project Ga0209480, IMG submission 187501) | Wastewater effluent complex algal communities from Wisconsin, to seasonally profile nutrient transformation and Carbon sequestration -... | ecosystem: Engineered > WWTP > Effluent > Algae... | reverse complement strand
AATTCAAGTGAAGCATCTTCAATTTGATCTTCTTCAAGAGATACAAATCCGTCAAAATGATTGGTTTCTCCACCCAAATAAGTAATTGTAGAATCTTTCATTTTGATTAATACATCAGATTGGTCAGAATCAATAGTCCATTTCGTTGCCATAATTAGTTGGTTTATAAGGTAAAAAGGCTTTTAGGTTTAAATTTCTGGTGCAAATATATGCAGGAAACTTTGAATACCAAAATAGTTTCCAAAGTATTTTGTAAATTTATTCTAAATTTAAAGCCAGAGGTTTTTTACTTTACTTATCTTGCTTTACATTTGGAATCTTAAAAATCAATGTCAATGCTTACCATTAACGAATACCAAGAGCAATTTTTACTCTATTTAAAGAGTCAAAATTTTAAAAAACAACCTAAGAATCTTTACGAACCCATAGAGTATATTTTGCAATTGGGAGGCAAACGCCTGCGCCCCGTTTTGACTTTGATGACCACCGATATTTTTGATGAAGATTATAAATTAGCCTTCCCAGCAGCGATGGCAGTTGAGGTTTTTCATAATTTTTCGCTTGTTCATGACGATATTATGGATGATGCGCCTTTGCGAAGAGGCAAGGTTACCGTTCACGAAAAATGGGATATCAACACCGGAATTCTCTCTGGCGATGCTATGTTAATTTTGGCATACCAATATTTCGAAAATTACCAACCCAAAACGTTTCGGAAACTCGCCAAATTGTTTAGTAAAACCGCTCTCGAAGTTTGCGAAGGTCAACAATACGATGTCGATTTTGAGACCCGAAATGATGTTTCTATTTCAGAATATTTGAAAATGATTGAGTATAAAACAGCTGTTCTTGTGGCAGCAGCAATGAAAATGGGTGCCATAATTGCCCAAACATCAAAGGAAAATACCAAATTAATTTATGATTTTGGTCTTAATTTAGGATTGGCATTTCAGTTGCAGGATGATTATTTAGATGCTTTTGGTGACCCAAAAACTTTTGGCAAGCAAGTGGGAGGAGATATTATCGAAAACAAAAAAACCTATTTGTATCTAAAAGCAATTGAGTTTTCTAAACCCGAAGTTAGAGAACAATTGTTGCATTTGTTTTCCATTCAACCAGAAGATAATTTGGAGAAAATTAATTCTGTGAAAGAAATTTACAATGCAACTGGAGCTTCATTGGCTACACAAAAAGCCATTCAGGGTTTCACTACGAAAGCTTTTAAAACCTTAAAAAAAATTGATGTTTCCGAGGACAAAAAAGCAATATTGAAAGCTTTTGGCGAGAATTTGATGCAAAGAAATTCCTAACGCATTTCCACATCCTCAAAATGGATTAACTTTAATTTTAAAAAACGTTTCAAAAAACAAAAAGAAATTAAACTGTTGTTGAAAGCCCTAATCTAAACAACTTGAGTTCAATTAACAATCAGGATGCTTGAACAAGAAAAAATGTTTTCAAAAACAAAAACCACTTAAAGTTTTTTGCGAACGAAGCAAAAATCTATAAAAGCGAATGCCTCCATAAATAAAAGAAGCTTGAATCCAAACTAATTTTTACATTTGTGTAAATGTACTTTTTAACCCAAGTTATGTATGAATACTAAATACCATAATGATATAGAAACTTATTACGATGAATGTAACAGAGATTATGAAATTGTTTGGCAGTTGAAGCATTCTTTGGCATTGCATTTAGGTTTTTGGGATAAAGAGACATTTACAAATAGGCAAGCATTATGGAACATGAACTATCAAGTTGCACTACATGCACAAATAAAAAGTTCCGATTTTGTTTTAGATGCTGGTTGTGGCGTTGGTGGCACATCACTTTTTTTAGCAAACAATATTGGTTGCAGAGTTCAGGGTATTTCAATTTCTTCTACACAAATTGACGATGCTATTCAAAACAAAAAGACTCTTGACACTCAAAATTTAACCCAGTTTTCGCGTCAAAGTTATTACGAAACAAATTTTGAAGACAATACATTTGATGTGGTAATTGCTATTGAAAGTGCTTTATATTCAGAGCCTAAAGATAAATTCTTAAAAGAAGCCTTTAGAGTTTTAAAACCAGGGGGCAGGATAATTGTTGCTGATTGGTATTTTCGACCATTAAAAAATGAATCCGAAAGATATAACGTGGATCAATTTGCCAAAACTTGGGCAGTTGAAAATTTTATTTTTGAAAACGATTATCGTAACGACCTAACTACAATTGGATTTAAAAACATTTTAATGGACGATGTCTCTGAAAATGTGTTTCCCTCAGTGGCTATTTTATATAGGGCTTATTTTCCAGGAATATTTATTAGCAAGATTTCAAATTTGTTTGGTAGAAGAACAAAAGCACAGGTTGAAAACAGTAAGTCTGGGAAGTTTCAGTACTTGACCTACAAGCAAGGAACGTGGCGATATAATTATTTACTCGCTTTTAAACCAGATGCTTCTGAAACAACATACGCCAATTTTTCTGAGTATATGTTAAGCAAACCTAGTCTGAAACTTTATATTGATAAAGAAAATTTTCAGGAAAGGTTTCCTATTATTTCTAGGAAAGGTTTCTCCACTAGAAACTTTTTCAAAAGAATCATGCATTGGTATTTGGAAACAGAAATTAAAGGAAACAATTGTTAGATTTTTTCTACCTCATCGAAAGATAATGTGAAGAAGTAGCTGTTCAAAAGAAATTTGGTTTTAAAGAGAAAACAAACAGCAAAACTTGTATTTTTTAATACTTGACGCGATGTTCTTTTGGTCAAAATTATGGAAAATTAGGAATTGAAAATAAAGAATATGTACATTGCCCCATTAAATACCGACTTGTTGTTCGAAGAAGCCCAAAAGGAATTTTTGTACCTGAAATTAATTGAGCAAATCAATAAAGATTTTAATTTGGCCAATGAAGGAATTGATTTCCCTAAAAGCATTGCACCCGAGGAATTAAAAATTCAATTGCACGAAAAAATCTATCGAATGATTCAATACAAATTTGCCGAATATTTGAATCTGCTATATATCATAGATGTTTCAGAAGACCAAATCAAAAAACTCGATGGTTCCGATTTAGTTATTCTAGCCGAAAATGTTGCTTTTTTGATTCTGAAAAGGGAGTGGCAAAAAGTGTGGTTTAGGAATAAATATTAGAAATAAGCCCGAACAAAAGGCACAAAAGGTTCAGTGTCATAGCGGTCATTTTGCAAAACGTTGTAGCCAATACCAATCGTAACATTTCCAGTTCGATATCCAGCGCCAAGAATTAAACTTGTGTCCCAATAATCCTCAGAATAATTACTGAAACCTTCTTCTTGATAATTTACACGGGATTCATTTAATCCTACTGAAAATTGAATTTCTGGAATTGGATTTATCAAAACAATAGTACTAATACCATATACAACCGAAGAATAATAATTATTTGAAGACACATAGTTCAAATTGAGTCCAGCTCCTAAAGCTACTGTGGGGTTAAAATTGTAAATAGCACTTGGCGCCAAAAAGATATCGGTATATCCTGAAGAAAAATTCAATCCAATTCCGCCGCCAAATTGTACATTTTTCCAGAAATTGCTAGGTTGTTTGGCCGTATAGGTAGGTCCTTGTGCCGATATAAAATTTAAAAAGAACAGAAACAATAAAACTAATAATGGTCTAAAGAGGGTCAAATTATGATTTTTTTTCATGTTTTGATGATTAATTTAACAAATTATTACGTAAAAGTACGTAAAAAAATATATTCTGTGTATTGATTTATTGTACTTTTGCCAAACTATTTTAACAAAAAGCATATTATATATAATTATGGATAGGTTTTCATTTTTAAACGCGGCTCATACCGAATTTTTCGCACAATTGTACGATCAATATTTAGAAAATCCAGATAGCGTAGAGCCAAGCTGGAGAGGTTTTTTTCAGGGTTTTGACTTTGGAATGGCTACTTATAATAAAGAAAATCCAGTAGCTCAAACAGACAATAAAACTACAGCTACACCAGAAAATAATGCTGGCATCGAAAAATTGCTGAAAGAATTTAACGTAATCAAATTAATTGATGCCTACAGAAGTCGTGGTCATTTGTTTACCAGAACAAATCCAGTTCATAAAAGACGAACCTATTCGCCAACATTAGACTTAGAGAATTTTGGACTTTCGAAAGCCGATTTGCCTTTAGTTTTTGATGCTGCCAGAATAATCAAAATCGAGCCTTGTAGTTTGGCTGAAATCTTAGGCCATTTGGACAAAATTTATTGCCAATCTATTGGTGTTGAATATATGTACCTTCGAAATCCAAATGATATCAAATGGATTCAGAGTAAAATTGGGCATAACGACAATCAACCTGATTTTTCGATTGAAAAGAAAAAGGCAATAATGCACAAACTAAACCAAGCGGTTGCCTTTGAAAATTTCTTGCACACCAAGTATGTGGGTCAAAAACGATTTTCACTCGAAGGTGGAGAATCTATTATTCCTGCTATCGATGCCTTGATTGAACAAGCTGCCGAAAAAGGGGTGGAACATTTTGTGATGGGAATGGCTCACCGTGGCCGTTTGAATGTTTTGGCTAATATTTTCGGAAAATCTACTCAAGATATTTTCAGCGAATTTGATGGTAAAGATTATAACGATCAAGAATATTTTGATGGTGACGTAAAATACCATTTAGGGTTAAGTGCAGAAAAAAGAACTAGTACAGGAAAAATCATTAATATTAATTTGGCACCAAATCCGTCGCATTTAGAGACCGTTGGAGCTGTAATTGAAGGAATAACAAGAGCCAAACAAGACAAATATTTCCCTAACGATTTCTCGAAAGTATTGCCAATTGCCGTTCACGGTGATGCTGCAATTGCAGGACAAGGAATTTTATACGAAATTATCCAAATGTCACAATTGGATGGTTACAAAACAGGCGGAACCATTCATGTTGTCATCAACAACCAAGTTGGTTTTACCACAAATTATCTTGACGCTCGTTCTTCGACTTACTGTACCGATGTTGCCAAAGTAACCCTTTCGCCAGTATTGCACGTGAATGCTGATGATGCCGAAGCCGTTGTTCACGCTATGTCGTTTGCCTTAGATTTTAGAATGCATTTTGGTCGTGACGTTTTCATAGACTTATTAGGATATAGAAAATATGGCCATAACGAAGGAGATGAACCACGATTTACACAGCCTATTTTATATAAAATAATTGCCAAACATAAAAATCCTAGAGATATTTACGCCGAAAAATTATTGGCAGAGGGAGTTATTGACGACACTTATGTTAAAGAATTAGAGACCGAATACAAAGATGATTTAGAAGTCAGTCTGGAAGAATCTCGTAAAAAAGAATTGACCATAATCACTCCATTTTTGCAAAATGAGTGGAAAGGTTTTGAAAGAGCAGGAATTTCACAAATGCTTACCAAAGTAGATACTTCTTACTCCAAAAAAGGTCTTACGGCTGTAGCCAATGCTATTTGTAATTTGCCAACCGATAAAAAATTTATTAATAAAGTTCAAAAATTAATCAACGATAGAAAAACAATGTTTTTCGAAACCAATAAACTAGATTGGGCTATGGCCGAACATTTAGCTTATGGTTCATTATTAAGAGAAGGTTTTGATGTTCGTATATCGGGTCAAGATGTAGAACGTGGTACTTTTTCGCATCGTCACGCTGTTGTAAAGGTCGAAGATTCAGAAGAGGAAGTAGTTTTAATTAATAGTTTGGAAGGGAAAAAAGGAAAATTCAACGCTTTCAATTCGCTTTTATCTGAATATGGAGTTCTAGGTTTTGATTACGGATATGCCCTAACAAATCCAAATGCGTTGACGATTTGGGAAGCACAATTTGGCGATTTCTCAAACGGAGCCCAAATAATGATTGACCAATATATTTCGTGTGGAGAAGACAAATGGAACAATCAAAACGGGATTGTATTATTATTGCCTCACGGATACGAAGGTCAAGGAGCAGAGCATTCCTCAGGACGAATGGAACGCTTTTTGCAACTTTGCGCCAGACAAAATATGTATGTTGCCGATTGTACAACGCCAGCCAATTTCTTTCACTTGTTGAGAAGACAAATGAAATTGAAATTCCGCAAACCGCTTATCGTCTTTACACCAAAAAGTTTGCTTCGTGATCCAAGAGTTGTTTCTAGTATCGAAGAATTAGAAAATGGTAGTTTCCAAGAAACCATCGATGATGAAACCGTAAATAAAGCGGAGGTTAAAACCCTAGTTTTCTGCACAGGAAAATTCTATTATGATATTACTGCCGAAAGAGAAATCCGAGGAAGAAAAGATGTGGCTGTTGTAAGAATCGAACAATTATTTCCATTACCTACAGATCAATTGAAAGAAATTATTGCCAAATATCCAAATGTTGATGATTATGTTTGGGCACAAGAAGAACCAAAAAACATGGGAGCTTATGGTTATATGCTGATGAATTTCAATCAAGTAAATTGGAGATTGGCTTCGTTAAGAGTCTCCTCTGCATCGGCATCAGGAAGTTATACAAGGTCTAAAAATCGTCATGCAAAAGCGATCAAAATGGTTTTCGAAAAAGATTTTGTTAGATAAAATAATAGTATAAAAAGATTTAAGATTCATAATTTAATATAAATAAGATGATTTTAGAAATGAAAGTCCCATCACCAGGGGAATCTATAAAAGAAGTTGAAATTGCTACTTGGTTAGTAAAAGACGGAGATTATGTAGAAAAAGATCAAGCCATTGCCGAGGTTGATTCTGATAAAGCAACACTTGAATTGCCAGCGGAAGCCAGCGGAATCATCTCTCTAAAAGCAGAAGAAGGCGATACGGTAGCTGTTGGAGCAATTGTATGTCATATTGATACTGATGCTGCAAAACCATCTGGTTCAGCACCTGTTGCCGAAGTTAAAAAAGAAGAAGCTAAAGTTGTTGAAGTAAAGAAAGAAGAAGTAAAAGTAGCTGCTCCAGTTGCACCAACTTCATACGCTTCGGGAACTCCTTCGCCAGCAGCAAGAAAAATATTAGACGAAAAAAACATCCAACCTTCTGACATTGTTGGAACTGGAAAAGACGGAAGAATTACCAAAGATGATGCTATCAATGCCGTTCCATCTATGGGAACTCCAACGGGTGGAAATCGTGGTTCTGAACGCACTAAATTATCTATGTTGCGTCGAAAAGTTTCTGAACGATTGGTGGCTGCCAAAAACGATACGGCTATGTTGACTACTTTCAACGAAGTGAATATGACCCCAATCAACACCTTGAGAAATGAATATAAAGACGCTTTCAAAGCGAAACACGGAGGTCTTGGTTTAGGATATATGTCGTTTTTTACAAAAGCAGTTACCAGAGCCTTACAATTGTATCCAGATGTAAACTCTATGATGGATGGCGATTATAAAATTGCCTATGATTTCTGCGATATTTCGATTGCCGTTTCTGGCCCAAAAGGACTTATGGTTCCTGTTGTTCGAAATGCTGAAAACTTAACTTTCCGTGGCATTGAAGCCGATATCAAACGGTTGGCTTTGAGAGCTCGTGACGGTCAAATCACGGTTGATGATATGACAGGTGGTACATTTACTATTACTAATGGTGGTGTTTTTGGTTCTATGTTATCTACGCCAATTATCAACCCTCCTCAATCTGGAATCTTGGGAATGCACAACATTATCGAGCGTCCAATTGCCGTAAATGGTAAAGTGGAAATTCACCCAATGATGTACGTAGCACTTTCTTATGACCACAGAATTATCGACGGTCGTGAGTCTGTTGGTTTCCTAGTTGCTGTGAAAGAAGCATTAGAGAATCCAGTAGAATTGCTTTGTGATGGAAATCCTAAAAAAGCATTTGAGTTGTAGTAGTATCAAATTCATAAATAGCAAAAATCCGTTTAGTTTTATTTCTAAACGGATTTTTTGTTTATTTGTCTTACTAACCAATACTTTTTATGGCATCAAATAAAAAACAAGCCGCAATAGGTTTTATTTTCATCACTATGTTAATTGATATTACTGGGTGGGGGATTATCATTCCAGTAATACCAAAATTAATTAAAGAATTAATACAAGGAGATGTTAGCGATGCAGCGAAATATGGTGGTTGGTTAACATTTGCTTATGCTATAACCCAATTTATGTTTGCGCCTTTAATTGGTAATTTGAGTGATAAGTTTGGGCGAAGACCCATAATCTTAATTTCACTTTTTGCTTTTTCATTGGATTATATATTATTGGCCTTTGCCCCAACTATTACATGGTTATTTATAGGAAGAATAATAGCTGGTTTAACAGGTGCAAGTATTTCAACCGCTTCGGCGTATATAGCTGATGTGAGTACGCCAGAGAATAGAGCCAAAAACTTCGGAATGATTGGGGTGGCTTTTGGGCTAGGATTCATAATTGGACCCGTTATAGGAGGTGTTTTGGGGCATTACGGATCTAGGATTCCGTTTTATGCAGCGGCAGTTTTGTGTCTTATGAATTTCTTGTACGGCTATTTTATTTTACCCGAATCATTATCAAAAGAAAACAGAAGAGCCATTAATTTAAAAAGAGCCAATCCAATTGGTGCCTTTCTGAATTTAAAAAAATACCCTTCACTATATGGATTATTGATTGCTTTGTTTTTGATTTATGTCGCATCCCATGCGGTAGAAAGTAACTGGAGTTATTTTACGATGTATAAATTTAGTTGGGACGAAAAAATGGTCGGAATTTCGCTGGGCGTTGTTGGGGTTTTAGTAAGTCTAGTTCAAGGAGGATTGATACGATGGACTAGCCGGAAACTAGGAAATGAAAAAAGTATTTATATTGGAATGGTACTATATACTATCGGAATGTTTTTGTTTGCCTTTGCATCAGAAAGCTGGATGATGTTTCTGTTTTTGATTCCGTATTGTCTTGCAGGAATTGCTGGTCCAGCATTGCGAGCTATTATTTCAAATCATGTTTTGCCATCAGAACAAGGCGAAATTCAAGGGACAATTGCAAGTTTAATGAGCGCCGCAACCATTATTGGGCCGCCAGTAATGTCGAGTCTTTTTTATTATTTTACACACAAAGGCGCGCCATTTGAATTTGCAGGAATGCCATTTATTCTTGGTGCTTTATTGATGATTATTAGTGGCTTTGTTTCTTATTTTTCGTTGAAAAAATATGCTATTTCAAATACAAACAATGATTAAAATAATCAATAATTCCTTTGCCTTTCATTAAAATATCTGCACCAATAATACCGTGAACAGCCTTGGCTTTATATGAAATCAACGCTTCATTGACGTGGGATAAATCAAAAATCACAAGATTAAAATCACTGCATTTCCAATTGCCTAATTGTAGTTTGTTTTTGTGAGCAGTTTGAGTCGTCATTCCAGTTGCTCCAGCACCAGAAGCTTTGGTTTTTGAATCTTTGGCTTCGAGTTGAAACAATTCGATGCTTTCAAAACCAATGCAACTATTAGAAGCTCCTGTATCGAGAATAAAGTTCCCTTTCACACCATTGATTTTTGCCTTGATGAGCAAATGCTGGGTTTTCGAAACCTTGAATTTTATTTTTTTGTAGTTTTCTTTTTTAAGAAGATAAGGAAGGTAATTCATTTTCGAAAGTGTTTAAAGACCAAAAATAGTCCAATTAATAGCAATAATCCAAGAATATAAAAAGAATAATTCGTTGGTTTTTCCGCAGCTTCAATTCCGCCATAATACACAAAGGCACTCCAATAATAAGGCGATTTTTTGGCATTCGAAACCGATTTGTCGTTCAAGAAATCAAGTTTGGCTTGATGATTGGCTTCCAAATAAGATTGACCGTTTTTGATATTTTTATAAAAATCGGCCATAAAAACCGAAGTGGTATAATCGTTTACTTTCCACAACGAAAACAATAAATTTTGGGCTCCGGCAAACTGAAAACCTCTGGCAACGCTCATCGCTCCTTCGGATTTGTATAGTTTTCCGATTCCAGTTTCGCAGGCACTCAAAACCACCAAATCAGGATTGATGTTGAGGTTGTACAGTTCCGAATACAGGATTTTTTGTTCATAAAACTTAATACTTGCTGGTGTTTCTGTATCGCCCGATGTAGCGTGCGTACTCAAATGCAAAATCGAAAATGAGGCAGCATTGTTTTTAAAATTATTGAAAGTGGCGTTTGAATTTTCGAAAAACTGGCCCTCAAAATTAGATTTTATGGATTGCATTTCTTTTTTGGAGAAAGTCAATTCGTAAGCCGTTTTTTCGAAAACCGGGAAAATGCCAAGAACCGTTTTCTTCTCGCTTGAAATGGGTGTTCCTTCCAAATAGAAACTTGCCGAATTGTTGTAGGCAACCTTAAAATCATTCAATAAATAGTGCATTTGGGCAAAATTGGTGGTTGAAGATTCTTTGGTAATTAAGGCTTCAAAAGGCAGGAAATTTAAAACACCATCGGGAATAATGATGAGGTTTTGGTAGGTTGAATTCGTTGGTAATTTCAACATTTTGTAAAGTGAATTGCCATAATGATTGTAGCCCGAAATATTGTCTGTAATTTTGTTGGCATCGCTAAAATAATCCAAAAAGGAAATTATTTTTGGTGTTGCTGTGTCAGTTACGTTAAAGTATTCCAGTTTTATCCTTTGGTTTGCCAAAGTGAAGATATACATATTCTCAAAGCCCGAAAAATACTCCACCAGTATCGATTTATCTTTTTCCAGTTTTGAATACAAAGATTTTAAATCAATGTTTTCGGCAGAATTGATTTGGTTTTTCTCCCTGATTTTTTTTAGCGAAAGCATCAATTCGTTTTGTTTTTTTATGGCTTCATTTATTTTTGAAACATTCGCCAAATCTCCTTTTTGCTGTTCTTTCAGGATTTCGTTGTTCCAGTTTTGCAGTTGTTCCAAATGCAATGTTTCTTCTCTAGAAGCCTTTTTTTTATTGGAAAGATAACTTTTCAAAACTCCTGATTTGGTGCGTTCCGAAAGCAGGAAAGCATTTTCTACATAAGCGATTTTGTTTTCTTTTTTGTAGAGAAAATTATAAATGGCAATACATTTTTCGGTTCGGTTTCTAATACGAATTTGGTTGATGATTTTTGAATTTTCATAAACCAATAAGTTGGCAAACAAATCCTCTATTTGAAAGGAAAGTGCATACGTTTCCAAGGCTTTTTTGGGTTGGGCTTGTTCTACAAAAATTTGGGCTTGCAAGTCCAAAGCGTCCAATAAAATGGTTTCGGCATAAAGAGAATTGGGCTTGGGCAGAATGTTATTTTGATTGGAATAGCTAGGAATCAAAATCTTGAAAACAGATGTTAGAATCGTGTTTGCCTCTGATAATTTTTGTTGTTGAAACATTAAGTTCGCTTCTTCATACTTGAATTGGGCTAGCTTTCGAGGCGAGATATTTGGGGTTGCAAAGAAATAGTTCTTGGCTTTTTCAAAATAGTTCTTGGCTAAATCGATGTTTTGCCATTGGATGTTTAAGGCTGACAAATTGCGGTAACAATTGGCTAGTGTTTCGGTTTGGGTTTTGTCAGATTTTAATAGTTGAATGGCCGATAAATAAGAGCTTTCCAGTTTATTGAAAATATTGGGAATGGGTTTTGAAAAGTCTGGATTTTTATAACTCAACACATAATTGTTTCCCAAATTGTTGAACAAATTTCCTTTTTGAATGGCCGATAATTTCTCGGTTTTAATGGTTTTTTCGAGCAAATCAATCGCTTCGTTTACTCGTCCCGTGTTTTGATACACATTCGACAAATTCAGGATTGCCGCTATTTTTTGGGCTTGGTTTTTCTCGGTTTCGGCAATGAAATAATACTGTTTGATGGTGTTTTCGGCATTGTCGTAATCGCCAACTATCGTGTAAAGGTTGCCCAAAGGTTTCAGGCAATATTCGGTTATTTCGTAATTGGAAAGTTTGTGTTTTTGATAAATTTGCCAGCCTTTTTCATAACTCGAAATGGCTTGATTGGTTTTGCCAAATTGATTTTCATAATAGGCTTTGTTGCAATTGAGCACAACAATTGCCAGCAATTCATTTTTGGTTTTTGGTTTTGGATTTTTCCAGAAATCAGTTTCTGTTTTGGCTAAATTTTGCAATCCTTCAGCGGTTGGATTGACGGAATACACATCAATAGCATTATAAATTCTATCTTCTGGCGCAAGCGGATTTTGTCCAAAAATATTTAGATTTATTACAATCAGAAGAAAAAAAAGTTTTTTAACCATTAAGGAATTAAGTTTGTTAAGTCTGTTTTATAAAAAAAACCGCGACAATCTGTTTAAATCAGTGTCATCCGTGTGCCAATAATTAAAATTTCCAAATGGCATACAATTGGTAATAATTGAAATTGTCTTCAAAATTCATCACATATCTTGCTCCTAAACTGGGCCCGATTCTCGCCGCTCCAATGGTTATATCAAATAGCAAACCCGTTTTGAAATTAGTAAATGATTCTTTTTTAGTATTGGATTCATTGGTTGTTGAGAGTAAAAGTTTATCGGTTGGCCCTTCAAAAGTTTCTATTTTCAGGTTTTGTTCCTGTTTCTCCGAAACATTAAAATTGGCTTGCAATCCGGCTCCAATTCCAATAAAATTATTAATGTTATAACGCATCAAAACGGGAATTTCCCAATTGATACTGCTATTTTCTATCGAAGTTGTGGTGCGTTGCAATTGTCGAACACCATTGGCATTTTGGACAAATGTTTCTGTTGTTGTCGTTGTTCCGTCATACGTATTTAAACTATTTACAAACTCGGCTTGCCAATAATAACGATAAGATTTATAGGGTGAAATGGTCGCTCCCACAAAGTAACTCTTGGAATTCTCCAAGTCTGGATAATAATTATAACCCGCTTTGGCTCCAACAGAAATTCCGGGACTGAATCGAGTCGTGGCATAATTGGTAATGATGGGCTCGTTTTTATCAAAAATTATGGCGGTTCTACTTTTGGTGTTTACTTTGTGAAAATCTTTATTGAATTTCATCGAATATTTGACAAAGCCTTTGGTACTGTCTTTTTCTTTCACATTTTTTTGCTCGCTTCCCGGCAAATAAATGTTTTTGAAGGTGAAGAAAATTTGATTTTTCTTGATAATTGTGTCCAAACAACTTATTGTAGGTTCTTCGTCTTTGGGACAAATCGGACATTTTGGATACATATCTTCTACTTGAAATGTTTTTTTATCGAACATATCTGGAATATCGGTTTCCAATCGGATCATTCTCGCTGGACCTTCGCCATTGTTTTGGAAACGGGTTTTGAAATTGACTCTTTTGAAACGCACCAATCTATAATTCATAAAACTTCCGTTGGAACCCATTTTGTTGGGGTCGTGTGAAGTCACGATTTCCATTTCCAGATTTTTTATTTTGTGGTTTTTATAACTTCTATTCGGTACAAAAACACTTCGCATAGTCACGGTGGCACTCGTGTCTTTAATCATTTCGGGCGTGGTCTTGTGGGTAAAAAACACGTTGCGGGTCTCGCCAGGATTTACGCCGTCAAATTCTAAAATGGTTACGTTTTTATATGTTTTGTGCGCTTCAGCTAATGTAGCATCCAAATCTTCTTCGGTGGTCGTAGTTCTGTATTTTTTGGCTGTGGCCAATGCGTTTGCGGAAGCCAAATAAGAATCGGTGTTTTCTAATTCATTTGTCGATGCAACCAAATTTTCTTTCACTTCTCGTTCGCCAGCATACGTTCGGAAATTGACCAATTCAAAGTTGTTGTTTTTGAATTGTTTTTCATTGTAGAAAAGATACAATTTCCCGTCGGCGACATAGTTTTCCATATTTTGATAGCTTACAATCACTTCCATTTGCTGATCGGGAATAGGGTCGCAATTTTTTTGAATAGCCAATCCGTTTTGATCTTCGATGGAAGCTATATCAGTGTAAACTTCCTCATTCGAAATTTCGTTTACGGCAACAGTTTTGGGTCTAGTTGCTGGCGGTTTTCCATTGTCATAATTGTTGGTTACGACAAGTCGAGTGCTGTAAGTTCCTTTGTTTTTATAAACATGTTTGGGTTCGGCTTCCTTGCTGTAATGTCCATCGCCCAATTCCCATAAATAAGAATAAGAAGGTTTTGGCGCACCAGCAATCGGAATTAATGGAGGCGTTTCGGGTTTGAATTTTACCGCATTTGCCTTTTGATTATAAGTGATATTGGCTCTTCGAGTTACGGTATCTTTTACCTTGGTTTGCGAAAAAGAAAATAGTGAGAATAGAAAAAAGAAAAGAGAAATTTGTTTTTTCATAATTCATTTGGTTTAGTTAAAGTCTTTAAAAATATAAAAAAGTGGTGAGCAAATCACCACTTCGTTCAAAAAGTTCTGTTTTAGACTATTGTATTGCATTGATGGCGGCCACCATTTGAGCTTCAGTTACTACTGTTGTTTCTCCCAAAGTAAAAGTATAAACATCACCTGCTGCAACCGTTACCGCTTTGATGGCATATCTCCAGTTACCATTGTCTTCGGTGGCGAAAATCACGTGACAAGCCAGTCCTATCGGAATTTGACCGTAATGTTCGCTGAATTGTTTTGTAGTTGAATTGTAAGTGTCTAATTTGGCTAAAGCATTGGTTCCTTCTCCATCATAAGACAAATAAATGGCACTATTGGTGTTGTCATAGCCAGTTGGAACTTCGGCTAGAATAGTAGTTCTAGGTCTGGGGTCACTATAGAATTTATCCACGTTTGTCCAGCCAAAGTTGCCAAAAGATACATTATAAGTATTTTGTTTAAAATCAACATTTCCGTCTTTTTGTCCTCCCGTGCCGGCTGCGTTACGAGGATTTACCCAAGCTAAATTTTCAGGATCGGTGGTAATATCTCCTGCCCAAAATAACATTCCAGTGTCGATTGTTCCGGTTAAATTTGCCGGTACTTGTAGTTGAATGCTTCCATTTGCAACTAAATCTACACCACCTTGGGAAGCTTTGATGAAGAATTCTCCACCTGATTTTAGCAAACTTTTTTTACCATCAGCCATAACACCCATTGTAGGTTTGTTAGTGATTAGCATATTTCCTTTGTCGAAAAGCTCAATAAAAGTAATATCGATTGCTCCTGTTACAGGGTTTCCGTTTTTAGTAAGAGCATTTCCGTCTAATTTTATTATCACTCCTTTTGCAGATGTTAATGTTATGGTTCCTGTTCCTGCAGTTGCAGTGAAATTTTGTGTATTTTTTTTGATTCCGGATTGTGTAATTGCTTTGAAAGCTGCCGATGAAGGAGGTGTTGGAGTTGTGTTTTCATTGTCAGTGCAGCTTGCGAAAATGATTGTAGCTAAAGCTAAAAGTCCGATGTTTTTTAAATTTGATTTCATAATTTCTAATTTTTAAAATGGTTATTTATTGTTTTCTATTGTTATATCAATTCGGGTTTGATATTGTTACCCTTTATTTTGAATTTTATTTTTTTTAATGCTGGTTTCAATGTTATATCAACTTCCGGTTTAAATTGTTACCCTTTGTTTTCGATTTATTTATCGGGTAATTAATGCCCAAAGTTTAGTGATGAAATTGATTCCTAATTTTTTTAATTTTTTCATAGTCTAAAAGTTTAAAAAGTTCCTAATTGCCTATTAGAATTATTTAAAAAAAAGGTAAGATTATCTAATGTTTCCAACACTGTTTTTTGCGGTGTCGTGTTTGGTTTTTAAAACATTCGATACTGAGCTTTTAGGAGGAAAAGGATTTCCATCATCCTGACCGTTTGGCCTTGTAGTTCTTTCGTTTGTTTGATTACTTTTAGTTCTTGTTTTTAGAACCTCAACAGGTTCTGTAGTTTCGTCAGAGACAGAAGTCATTTCTCCAGACATACTATTTTCTTTAAAATAAGGATTGGTAATTGCACCAGTGCTTGACAAATCGCTTTTGGCTTTTACGATGTCTTGGGTTGATTTTTCTGTTTGTGCAAAACCAATTGATGTTGCTAAAACCATTAGAAGATAATATTTGTCAATGGTGTTTTTTTCTGATTTGTGATGAGTTGATTTCATAATTTCTATTTTTAAAGGATTATAATTTTTGATTTATACCGTTATATCAATTGGGTTTTAAATTTGTTACCCCTTTAATCTGAATTTATTTCAGATTCTTTTTTACATTAGCAGATAAATATTTTTTTATGGCACAAAGCACAATTCATCCCGACCAAATTTATATCGATGGACTTGCCAATAATAATTCGGCGGTAATTCAATCTATTTACAAGAAGTTTGTACCTAAAGTGGTTTCGTATATAAAGAACAATTCTGGAGATCAAGACCAGGCGCAAGATGTGGTTCAGGAAATTATGATTTTGCTTTTTAATCAGGCTAAAGCCAATAAATTGCAACTGACTTGTCCGTTTGACGCCTACTTTTTTTTATTGTGCAAAAGAAAATGGTTGAACGAACTCAAAAAATCTTCGAATAAAGGGGTAACAATAGATGATGATTTACCATCTACTAATGAATCCACCGAACAAATGGTGACCGAAACCGAACTATTCGACGAAAAACAGCAGCTTTTTGATTTGATGTTTCAAAAATTGGGCGATAAATGCCAGGAATTATTGAAATTGAGTTTCACCATCAAATCGATGGAGGAAGTTGCCGAAAAACTCAATGTAACTTATGGTTATGTGAGAAAGAAAAAATCGTTGTGCGTTGGTCAATTAACCCAGTGGATTCAAGAAACCAATAGCTTTCAATCTTTAAAAATTACTTAGCCATGAACGAGGAACGCTACATAAAATTCGATCAATATCTTGCCAACGAAATGTCTGCCGAAGAGAAAACAGTTTTCGAAAAACAATTGTCTGAAGACCAAGAATTGGCAACATCATTAGAGGTTTTCAAGGAATTGCATCTCCATTTGGAAAATAAATTTGGAAAAGAAGCCGAATTTAATGCCTATAAAAAAAATATAGAATCCATTTTTAAAAAACACTTCAAAACCAAAAAATCGAAAGTTATTGATTTGCGATCTTGGCATTATGCGGTGGCGGCTTCTGTAACAATTTTATTTGGATTGTTTCTTTTTCAAAACATAAATCCAACTTTTGAGGATTATGACAATCCCGAAATGGCCACTTTTGTTGAAAGAGGAGATGTAAACGAAAATTTAAAATTGGCACAAGATGCTTTTAATGCAAAAGAATATAAAAAAGCAATTCCAATTTTTGAAACGGTTTTAAAAACCAATAAATCGCCTGAAATTCAGTATTTTTATTCCATTGCACTTTTGGAAGACAATCAACTTCAAAAAGCCGAAATCAATTTTTCAGATTTAAGATACGGAAATTCTATTTACAAAAACAAGGCGACTTGGTATTTAGCACTTTCAAAACTCAAACAGAAAGATTTTAGATCCTGCAAAGATATCCTGTTGACTATCCCTGATGATTTCGAAGATTACGACCAAGTTCAGGAATTGTTTAACGAATTGGATTAAATTTTTTAACATATAAGGCATTTAAGGTCATTTAAGTAGTTTATTCCAAAACTTATCTGAGCTTAAATGCCTTATATGGTTCGTTTTTTTTTGGCAACATTGTATATTTGCTGCTTAAATTAAGCTTGCAATGACAATTACCGACACGCACACCCATTTATATTCGACTGAATTTGACCAAGACCGCAATGAAATGATTCAGCGTGCCATTGATGCTGGAGTTACACGATTCTTTATCCCTGCTATTGATTCTACTTTTACATCATCGATGTATGAATTGGAAAAAGCTTATCCCGAAAATATTTTTTTGATGATGGGCTTGCATCCAACGCACGTCAAAGACAATTATCTCGAAGAATTGCAACATGTTGAAGAAGAATTGGCCAAAAGAAAGTTCTATGCGGTGGGCGAAATTGGTATCGATTTGTATTGGGATAAAGAACATTTACCACAACAACAAGATGCTTTCCGGAAACAAATTCAATTGGCAAAACAGTACAAATTGCCCATCGTAATTCATTGTCGGGAAGCTTTCGACGAAATTTTCGAAATGTTAGAAGCAGAAAAATCATCTGATTTATTTGGAATTTTTCATTGTTTTTCGGGGACTTATGAGCAAGCCTTACAAGCCATTTCGTACAATATGAAATTGGGAATTGGCGGAGTTGTGACTTTCAAAAACGGGAAAATAGACCAATTTTTGAACCAAATCGATTTGAAACATATTGTTCTAGAAACCGATTCTCCCTATTTGGCACCCGTTCCTTTTCGAGGAAAACGCAACGAGAGTAGTTATCTCAACAAAGTTGTCGATAAATTATCCGAAATTTATAATTTACCAAAAGAGGAAATCGCTAAAATCACTACCGAAAATTCTAAAGCCATATTTGGGATTTAACAATGATATTAGCTAACTTTAGGTTTTTTTTTGTTCATTTGTCCAATTAAAATGATTACCAAAATGAAGAGATTTGATGCCATAAGGCCGTTTTATGATACTGAAATTAACGAAGGGATTTTAAAAGTTATTGATCATCCGATGATGAAAGCCTTGATGAATTTTTGTTTTCCAAAAGTGGAGGATGAAGTTTGGAAGGAGCAACTCAGAAAAACCCATTCAATACGTGATTTTCAGTGTAATTTTATTTATTATGGTGTAAAACAAGTTTTAGAAAAAAGTTCTGATGGACTCACTACTTCTGGGTTTGAAAAATTAGACAAAAACACCCCGTATCTTTATATATCTAATCATCGCGATATAGTCTTAGACACCACTTTATTGAACGCTTGTTTGTTTGAAAACGGCAAATTGATGACTTCCTCTGCTATTGGCGATAATTTAGTTAAAAAACCTTTTTTAAGAATTTTGGCCAAATTAAATAGAAATTTTTTGGTACAGCGAGGTTTGACACCACGAGAATTATTGGTCAGTTCTAAGTTACTTTCTGAATATATGGCTCAGTTGTTGGTTCATGAAAACCGTTCGGTTTGGATTGCTCAACGTGAGGGAAGGACCAAAGACGGAAATGACGAAACGAATCCGGCGGTACTAAAAATGATAGGAATGGGGTCGGACGAATCGGATTTGATGGATTATTTCAGAAAAATAAAGGTCGTTCCTGTTTCCATTTCTTATGAATATGACCCAACCGATGCCTTAAAAATGCCACAATTAATGGCTGAAAACAATAACGAAATTTACATCAAAGAGAAAAACGAAGACATTATGACTTTGTTGAGTGGAATTATTGGTCAAAAGAAAAGAATTCACATTCATATAGGCGATATTCTTGAGAATGAAATCGATGAAATTAAGGTGAATTATGATACTACAAACAAACAGGTTCAAGCATTGGCGCAGGTAATTGATGATTCTATTTTGAGTAATTATAAACTTTGGCCAACCAATTATATTGCTTATGATATTTTGCATAAAACCACAAAATACCAAAATTTGTACACTGAAAACGAAAAGTCGCTTTTTGAACGCAGATTAGAAATGCGAATTGACCATTGTAATCCATTTGCACTGCAAAGTTTCTTGGCGATGTATGCGAATCCTGTTGTCAATAAGTTAAAATACGAAAATGCAATCTAAAGCAAAAATTCTCTTGATTTATACTGGTGGAACTATTGGTATGATGAAAGATTTTGAAACTGGAGCACTCAAAGCTTTTAATTTCGGTAAATTACTTCAAAAAATCCCTGAATTAAAACAATTGGATTGTGACATCGAAACAGTTTCTTTCAAAAAGCCAATTGATTCCTCAACAATTAATCCCGAAAAATGGGTTGAAATTGCCACAATCATCGAAGGAAATTATGATAATTTTGATGGATTTGTAGTGCTTCACGGTTCAGATACCATGTCGTATTCAGCGTCAGCTTTGAGTTTTATGCTCGAAAATTTATCAAAACCAGTAATTTTTACAGGCTCCCAATTGCCAATAGGTGACTTACGAACCGACGCAAAAGAAAACCTAATAACTGCCATTCAGATTGCTTCTTTAAAAGAAGAAAATAAGTCTGTAGTTAGCGAAGTTTGCCTTTATTTTGAATACAAATTGTATCGAGGAAATAGAACCACTAAGATAAATGCGGAAAATTTCAATGCGTTTATTTCACCAAATTATCCTACTTTGATAGAATCGGGAGTGAATTTGAAGACATTTCCTGATTTGTTTTTGCCAAAGACAAGGGGAAAAAAACTTAAAATTCATAAAAAATTAGACACTAACGTAGCCATAATAAAAATGTTTCCCGGCATAAGTGAAAAGGTTTTGTCGGCAATTTTTGATATTCCGCAACTAAAAGGAATTGTATTAGAAACCTATGGCGCAGGAAATGCTCCAACCGAAGATTGGTTTTTGTCCTTATTAAGAAAAGCTATTGACAACGGATTATATATCGTTAATGTAACCCAATGCTCCATCGGAAGTGTGAACATGGGAAAATATGAAACCAGTACTGCCTTGAAGGAAATTGGAGTGATTTCTGGTAAAGACATCACAACCGAAGCCGCCATTACAAAATTGATGTACTTGCTGGGACAAAATGTTTCGAAAGAAAATTTTAAAACTCTTTTCGAAACTTCATTAAGAGGAGAATTGCTATAAAAAGCGATTATTAATTTTCAAAAGTCGAATTTTTTCGTGTTCTTTGCAGACCAATTTAGAAAGGTGGCCGAGTGGCTGAAGGCGCACGCTTGGAAAGCGTGTATATGGCAACATATCGAGGGTTCGAATCCCTTCCTTTCTGCAAAATGAAAACCCTTAAAATCATACGACTTTAAGGGTTTTTTTCTTTTTAAAGGAAATCTTAATTTATTCTTTTAATCTTCTGGAGTTCAATTCTATTGTAATTTCGTCCATCTTTTTTTGATTGAGCGGATATAAAAACATCAATCCAGCTGCAATTATTGTAATAAGGGCAGGAACCCAACTCATTAACATAATTATTCCGGGAATCGAACCAGTTATTGCAGCGGTATCTTGTCCGTCATAATGGAAAGCCCCTAAAATTAATCCAATAATTGCTCCGGCAATTCCGCCACCAAATTTTGTGGCAAATGATCCAGCCGAATAAATAAGCCCAGTGGCTCTTCGTCCGTTTTTGAATTCTGAATAATCTGCTGCATCACCTAACATCACAAAAAACAAGGTAGGAAACATTGCCGCCGCAAATTCAGATGCCATTCCAAGTGCAAAAATGGCTTCAATGTTTGTAGGGTCACAAAAAACAAGTAAGGCATTTAAACCTCCTGAAAACAGCAACGAATAGATGAATAAATTACGCTTTCCAAATCTTTTTCCCAAAGGAGCAGTTGCCAATGCACCCGCTACAGAAACCAACATTAAGCCAATTAAAAAGGAGGCTGACAACAATTGATTGTTTAAATAATGGGTGAAATAAATGATAACAATTCCTTGTTTTATGGAATTATAAACATTGAATAATAATCCAACGAACATTACAACCACCCAAGGTTTATTTGCAATTAATTCTCTCAAATCTTGTTTTAAATTATTTTCTTGTTCTTTTGGCGGTTGAACTCTTTCCTTTGTAGTGTAAAATGTAACAAACATAAAGAATGTTAGAAAAACAGACATCAAATACATGGAGTTACTATAACCACGATTTTGGTCAACGATTGAAATAGAACTTTCATCAATATCAGGTTCTCCAGTGACAGAAAAGGAATATTCTTTATTGGCCTCCATAGAAAAACTTTTTCTATTGGTTGGAGTATTTTTTTCTGGTGTTAAAGTTGCATCGTTAAAAGCAAATGTTGCAAAACCATTTTCTGTTTTAATAGTAGCATTTTGCACATCTTTTGAAGTGGAAACGACAACATTGTATTTTTTCTCACTCAATTTATTGACTTCAATCGAAGGATTTACATTTCCGTAATAGGCAACCAAAAAAAGTAAGGCGCCTTGCACAAGCATTCCACCTCCAAAGGCTCCTGCCATTCTAAAGGAGCCTAAACTTGTTCTCTCTTTGTCATCGCCAGTCATTACTGCCATAAGAGCGCCGTAGGGAATATTATTTACGGTATAAATTAAGGTGAAAAAGATATAAGTTAAGTAAGCATATAATAATTTTCCCGAAGATCCAAAGTCAGGATTTGTAAATAATAAAGCAAGAATCACACCCAGAGGAATGGCAGACCATAAAATCCAAGGGCGAAATTTTCCATATTTTGATGTAGTTCTGTCGGCAATAATCCCCATCAAAATATCGGCAATACCGTCGCTAAAACGTGCTACTAACATTAAAACACCTACTACTACTGGACTCAATCCTAAAACATCGGTATAATATATAAATAAAAAGGTCGCTACGCCTCTCCAAGCAATGTTTGCAGCACCATCTCCTAATGCGTATCCTATTTTTTCTTTTAACGATATTTTGTTATTCATAATTCAAATTTTGGTTTTAGGAGTTTGTTTTTATTTTTTAAAATTACTGTTTTTTTATTTGTTGATGGCGTTAATTGCATTTACAAGAAATGCTAAAGGTGCATTCCAATTTATTGCAATTTCATTTGTAGAATAACTACATTCCATATCTACATAGGACAATGCTGGAAAATTTGATTTATAATTGTTTTCCCCGCAATCTGATTTTGCAGCCGTAGTTGGGCCACCCACTAAAAGGCCTGGAATTGGATTTTCAATTCCATCAGCAGAGGAGCGTCTGTCGTGAATGTGTTTTGGGCTATTGTCTCCAAAATTGGTCACAAAACACATATTTAATGGATTTGAACCTAATATATAATGAAGGCAATCCTCGGCTACTTTCAAATATTTTTTGTCCCCAGTAATTTTGTAAGCGTGTATCAATAATAGACCTTGATTTGCTAAATCGCTATTGCTTCCCCAAGAAAAAGTATTCATCGAAATTTTGAATGGCGATGCTTGGTTTATTATGCATAATTGATTTGCGGTGTTTAATAAGTTTTGTTTTATGAGTTCTATTTTGGCTTTTATTTTACCATCCTTTATTTTGTCAGTAGAGGAAACTAACGAAAAAGCACCAAGGGATTCTACTTGTGGCCAAGTAGGAGTTTGTATTTTTAAATTTTCAGGTAAATGATTTAAATACTCTTCATTTTTGGTTGAAAGGTAAAGCTCAATAGCTGCCCAATATTTTTCATCGTCTATATTATTGTCTCCATATCCACCAGTCGAAATATCTTTTGGTTGTACATATAGCACATTTGGATTTTTTTGCGCCCATTTCCAAGCGTTTTTTGATGCTTCCAAACAAGAGCTGGATAAATTAGGATATTGTTTTTCGAACTTAGAAAAAATACGAGAAGCTTTTGCCATTACAGCAGCAAAATCTAAAGTAGCTGCGGTAGCTTTCATTACAACAAATCGATCTAATTTATCGTCTTGCGGCATCACCATTCCACAAAAATTTTTGCTAGTCAATTTGTGATAAACGCCTCCGTCATTTGGATCTTGCATAGTTAACATCCAACGTAAATTGACCAAAATTTCATCTAGAACATCCGGAACTTGATTGGAGTTTTCTGGAATATTCAATTTCAACTTGTTAGAATATTCAGGAAACATTTCGTACAGTTGAAGCAAAGTATGAACCGTAATTCCAGAATTTACAATGTATTTGTTGTAATCACCAGCATCATACCAACCGCTTGGAGATGAAATTATAGAACCTTCCGGTCTTTTATCAGTAGCTGCCGATGCGTGGATGAATACTTTATCATCAGGATGTCCCAACGGGCGAGCATAGATTCCGGCATATTTAGCATCAATAGGTTCAGAGGCACGTGCTAAATAAAAGGCTTCGAGTGATTTTTTTCCTAAAGATTCGTAAACGGTATCATCGATAGTAATTGCTTTAGAAGAATTTCCAACGACAATAGAATATTTTCCGGGTTTTTGAATGCTTGAAAAATCAGCAATTCCCACACTTGTTCCTGAATGTTCCCAATATTTTGGCGTTGAAATTTCACCATTATAAACAACTTCATTGTTTGAAGTGTTTATGATTTTAAAAGTTTTCACTTCTGAATCACTTATAAAAGCTCGTTTTTCGGAATTTGGTTTAAATCCAACCTGATTGGTAAAAATTGTTTGTGCTTTGATTGATGAAGCTAAAAAAAGTAATAAAAATGTTAAACTACAAATTAGAAATTTTCTGTTTTTCATGGTCAAAATATTTGTGTTTGAATAGCATGGGGTAAAATCCAGATTTCGGTTACTTTGATTCATTACAACCGCAACAACTTTTCCAAGAGAGAGGTTGATATTAATTGGCTACAGCTGGTTACTATGTGTTATCTTTAAATTGGTACTATCGGTCGAATTTATTTGATGGTTATCTTTATTTTTTTCGAAATATTTGTTGACGAATTCCCAACATAAATCATATAATCGCCTTTTTCTAGATTCCAATTCGAAATGGTTTCGTCATAAAAACTCAAACTATTCGTATCAATCGAAATTTTGAAAGTACCGTTTTCTCCTTTTTTAACTTCTACTTTTTGAAAACCTTTCAACTCTTTTTCTGCTCTACTCACTTTGGAATTCAATTTTCCGATGTAAACTTGAACCACTTCGGCACCGTCAAGATTTCCTTTGTTTGAAACCATTCCAGAGATTATTATAGCTTCATTTTTTGAATATTCTTTCTTATCTGAATCCAATTTTGAAAGTTCAAATTTTGTGTAAGACATTCCTTCTCCAAAAGCAAATAAAGGTTTGATCTTCTTAGTGTCATGCCAACGATAACCCACCAAAATATCTTCTTTGTAATATTGGTTGACATTATCACCTGGATAACTCAATTCTCCAAAAGAATGTGCTGCATTATCGCTCAATTTTTTAGGAAACGAAAAGGGAAGTTTTCCAGATGGATTGACGTCTCCGCTAATTACATCAGCAATGGCATCGCCAGCAACGCTTCCTAAATACCAAGTTTGCATTATGGCTTTTACATTAGCTATCCAAGGCATTTCGACTGCATTTCCGCTGACTAATACTAGCCCCGTGTTTTTATTTACTTTCAAAATGGCATTCAAAAGTTCATCTTGTCCAAAAGGTAATTTATATTCTGTTCTATCCACTCCTTCACAATCTTGGAGGTGATTTTTATTTAATCCACCAAAAAACAATACAATATCTGCTTTCGAAGCGGCTTCGATGGCTTCTTTTTTCAGTTGATTGGCGTCTAATTTAGAAGGGATAACTCTGCCATAAGCCGAAGGCCCAGAGGCATATCCCATTGCGTGAATTATTGTTGCATTTTTGTATCGATTTTTTAAACCGTCTAAAGGAGTTACTTCATTCAAAGCTTTCAATTCAGACGAACCACCACCTATAGTCATTGATTTTGTTGCATTTTCTCCAATCACTGCAATAGTGATTTTTTTAGAAGCATCAATAGGAAAGAATGAAGCTTCATTTTTCAGTAACACAATTCCTTCGCCTGCAATTTTTCGCGCAACATCAATATGTTCTTGATTGTTAATTCTTCCAAAAGAACGATTTGGATTCATATTGGTTCGAAACATTAATCGTAAAATTCTTCGAACTTTATCGTTTAAAACCTCTTCTTTGATTTCGCCACTTTTAAGCATTTTCAAAAATGGATTTGCCAAATAATAAGAATCGTAGGCATTTTTAGTTGAGGTTGTTAAACCATCTGTGCCAGTTCCCATTTCGATATCCAAACCATTAAGAGCGGCTTGTTTTGTATCGTGTGCACCACCCCAATCGGTGATTACAACTCCGTCAAAATTCCAATCTTTTTTTAATATTTCATTTAATAAAATGTTGTTGTGGCAACAAAACTGACCTCTGAATTGGTTGTAGGCTCCCATTATTGACCAAACCTTTCCTTCTTCAACAGCGGCTTTAAATGCAGGTAAATATATTTCGTGTAAGGCTCTATCACTAACTTCTACGTTGATATGACCTCTCCATAATTCTTGATTGTTGAGTGCATAATGTTTGACACAAGCGGCAACTCCATTTTGTTGAACTCCTTGAATGTATGGAACCACCATTTTTGAAGCCAAATAGGGATCTTCTCCCATATATTCAAAATTTCTACCGTTTAATGGCGTACGATACATATTTACACCAGGCCCCAATAACACATCTTTTTTACGATAGCGTGCTTCTTCTCCAATACTTATTCCATAATCTTTAGCTAATTTTGGATTAAATGTCGATGCTAAACAGGTTAAAGCTGGAAAGGCAGTTATAGAATCATTAGTCCAATTGGCATAACCCCAATTGTCCCAATTTATTTCTCCACGAACTCCGTGAGGACCATCGGACATCCATATTTCTGGAATACCAAGTCTTTCGACGCCGGGTGAACTAAATTTTGATTGTGCGTGACACATTGCTACTTTTTCCTCTAAAGATAAGGAGGAAATTATTTTGTCAATTTTTGTTTCAATAGCTTTTGTGCTGCTATTGTCTTGAGCGTTTATAACTATCATGGCGTTGCAAACAATTGTGAATAAGGTGATTTTAAAAGTATCTCTAAGCATAAATATTATTTTTATTATTCTTTATATAATTTATTTTTGGTTTGTTAAGAGTCAGTTTTTGGGTATCAATAGTTCTACATAAACTGGCAGATGATCAGACGGATATTTTAAATTTTTGGAATCGCTTAAAACTGCAAACTTTATGACTTTGAAGTTACTGTTTTTGGAAATAAAAAGATAATCTATACAGTCTGTTACAGGTTCGTTGTGTTTAAATCCGTTAAAAGTTCCGGTAGGTCCAAAGGGTTTTTCTTCTGAAATTTCGCGAGTATCAAGCATCATTTTTTTTAAATAAATTATTCGCTCTTCATTTGGTTTTGAGTTAAAATCGCCCATAAAAAACACGGGGTATTTTTGTATATTTAGTGTCGCTATTTTCGAAAGAATAAGCTGAATTCCGTTTGTTCTAGCCATTTCACCTATATGATCTAAGTGAGTATTAAACACCCAAAAAGATTTTTTTGTTTTCAAATCTTTAAACAAAGCATAGGTACAAACCCTGTTGAATGCTGCATCCCAACCTTTTGAAATAACATCGGGTGTTTCTGAAAGCCAAAAAGTGTTGTTTTGTAATAATTGGAAACGCTCTTTTTTATAATAAATATTCGAAGATTCTCCTTGTCCTATTCCGTCCCTTCCTATCCCAATGTAGTTATATTGTGGCAGGGCAGAGGCAATATCTATTACTTGATTTGGTTTTGCTTCTTGAACACCAAAAATATCGGGTTCATAAAATTGCATTTGCGAACAGAAAAATTCTTTTCGATTTGACCAATTATTTTCTCCATCACTATCAATGTCTAAACGAATGTTGTAGGTCATTAATTTTAATGATTGAGCATTCCCGAAAACGAGAATGAAAGTAGTCATTACAGCCAATAAATATTTCATTTTTAAATTATAATACTATTGAGATTCAGATTGAAAGTTTAAAATAATGAACTGTAAATGATTTTACATTATTTAGAAAATATTTGTTTTCATTATTACTTCTGTTGACGAAAACAGAAGCAAATAATGAAAAGCTAACTAACCAAAAACCATTAATTATATACTCTTACATAATCAATTTCGAAAGTTGATGAGACAAAATTTGTATCAATTGCTCCACCAAAATTACCGCCAATGGCACAATTTATAATCAGGAAAAATTTATCATTAAAGGGTGTGCTTGCTGAATTTGTAAAGGTTTTAAAGAGTTGATTGTCAACGTAAAACTTGATGTAATCTGCTCGCCAATCTACTGAATAGAGATGAAATTCTGTAGCAGCATTAGAAATAATTGTTGTGGAACCATCACCAGTTGCGCCTGAATGTCCAGGATAATGGAGCGTTCCATAAATTTTATTCATTTGATTGCCAAGATGTTCCATCACATCAATTTCTCCACAAGCTGGCCAAGATGCAGTGTCAATGTTATCCCCTAACATCCACAAGGCGGGCCAAGTTCCTCCTCCTGAAGGCATTTTTGCTCTGAATTCTACTTTTCCATATTTGAATGAAAATTTTCCTTTGCTAAGAAGTCTTGCCGATGTATAGCTGCTTCCAAGATAGTTTTCTTTTTTTGTAATAATTTTCAAAACACCACCCTGAACGATTGCATTATCAGTTCTGTTGGTATAATATTGAGGTTCGTTATTTCCCCAACCTCCAGCGCCTAGATCATAACCCCATTTGTTGCTATTTGGTGCTCCATCAACATCAAATTCGTCACCCCAAATTTCGGTAGTAGCAACATATACAATTATAGATTTTGTTGCATTAAAATATTTTATGCCATTGAAAGCGGTCACTTGTACCTCGTAGGTTTTTGTGCCACTAGAAGTATAAGTATGAGTAAAAACTCCTGTTGTGGTTTCGATGGTTTCTCCGTCACCAAACACAATTTTATAAGAAGTGGCATTATTTGGACTGATATTAAATTTAACCAATCCGCCTCCATTTCCGTTAGGCAGCTGCGTAGTTGTTCCAACTACTTCGGCATTTATAACTATTTTTAATTGTGTTTCGTCGGGCTTGTTATCTCCACCGTCATCACCTGAACTGCAACTCAACAATGCAACGAATACCATTAAAGGCAAAAAGAATATTTTTTTGAATAGTTTCATTTTTGGGTTGAATTTGCTTGTAGATTAAAGAATAAATCTAACTAATTACAGTAGTAGATTTAGTTAAAGATTGTTTTTATTTGTTTTAGAATGAGGTAATTATAAAAGATATTATTTATTTTTTTAGAAATCTATTATTCAAAAAAAGGGAAGAGTTGAATCTTCCCTTTTTGAATTTAAACTAACTAATTCACTAAAGTGGTTTGAAAACGAATGTCCAACCAGTTCCATTTGCTTCATTGTTACTTAAATAAAGTACCATTCGGGTTTGTGTAAGTTCAACAATTGTGTACACACCATCTTTATTTCCAGCAGCATAACCTAACATTTTAGATTTGCTGATGATCAATTTTTTATTAGCAACATCTAGTACAAAACTACCTTTTGTTGGTGCTGCAGTTTTGGTTTCGTAATGATTGTAATTGGCAGCTCCATTTAAGTCGAAGTGCATTTTTCCAGCAGAGTCAGAAGGAGGACAACAAGTTCCACCAGCATTCCACCAAGCTCCCATAGCTCCGTCAGGATTACCAGGTGCAGACATAAACCACCAAAACTTGTCGTCATTTGCAGTACCGTCAAAAACCCATGTTTTACCTGCAGCAGTATTAGTACTTACTAAATCGTACCAATCTTGATCCAAAGGTGTATCTAGTTTGTCAACTTGAACATCAATTGTTTTTGTAAAAAACTGTGAGCCTAAAGTTCCTACATAAGTAAATGTGTTTTTTCCTGGAATTGGATAAACAACAGTTACTTCATTCGTAAGAGCTTTTCCTAAGTTGTAATCCCAATAACCTGTTATTCCAGGGGATGTCATAGTAAGAGTAATCTTATTGCCTCCGGGTGTACTTTGAGTAGCTACTAGTTTAACTCCTTCAACGTTTGTTGTGTCTGATAAGTGATCTTCATCTACCATTGGATCGCAGGCCGAAAAAATCAGCATAAACGAAGCAAGTAGAAGGTATATTATTTTAATATTTTTCATAATTAAATTTTTTAATTGTTATTAAATTTTTACCAACCTGGATTTTGAGTATAGACTCCATTTGACAATCTAATTTCCGATTCAGGAATTGGCATTAAACCTTTTGTTTCTGCTCTATATTTTACACTATAAGTAGCGTCTTTTCCAGAATTTCTTACTGGGTATGAATCGTTAAAGGCTGTTGCTACATCTCCCCAACGCACTAAATCATACCAATGTAAAGCTTCGAATGCAAATTCATGTAAACGTTCTTCTTTTATAGCATCTAATGAATATGCAACAGCTGGTAATTTCGCTCTAGATCTTACGACATTCATTCCTGTAGCTGTTTTAGTAATTTCAGAGTGCATTAACAATACATCGGCATAACGCATATAGATAAAATCTTGAGCGTGCATCAATTGCATGTCGGTATTTCCCCATTTATACATTTGAACAAACATACCTACGTTGCTATTGGCTGCATTGGGATGTTGAAGAGAGGTATATTTTTTATTGAAATACCCTGTTTCGTGATCTCCTTTGTCTCCTTTATAGCCATCAGTTCCTTGTTCTGCTTTACCAACCTGAATGATGGAACCTACTTTTCTTGGATCGGCATCAGCCCAATTGTTCCATAATTTTGGACTTACAGTACCCATTCCCCAACCTGTACCGAAAGGTACCAAGGAGTTGTCACGCATTCCTGTAAATAAGGCAAGTCTATTGGTGTACATTGGTCCATTAGTCCATCCCCAATCTCCAAAAGAGAATCTTTGAACAAACATAGTTTCTTTGTTGCCTGTTCCAAAGGTTGGTGTAGCACCATCTTGTCCTACCCATGACAAATTTTCAGTGGCAGCCCAAGGCAATACGGTTTTGCCCGCACTTATATTTACGTAAGAATAAGGCCATAAATTTCTAAAATCGGAAGCTAAAGCATGACCGCTATTAGTCATACAGTCGTTCAAATAGGCTGTAACATCCGTAGCACTTAATGTTTTTCCGTCAACTAATGGTAAATCAGTAGTAGCTTTTTGTTCGATATTTGTCATATAGCCAGTGTAGAATAAATAGACACGTGCCATATAAGCTTCAGCAACCCATTTGTTGGCATGACCATATTGAGATGTAGGGATACTAGGAAATGGTGTGGCTGGCAATGACTCAATTGCAGCTTTTAAATCAGTAGCAATTTGTGCAAAAGTTTCGGTATAAGTCGCTCTACCAACTGTTCTGTCAGCGTCTAGTGAGTTAATTAATGGAACTCCGCCAAAGAATTTAGCTAATCTAAAGTTGAAGAAGGCTCTCATAAACAAAGCTTCTCCAATAGCTTGTTTTTTGAATTTATCCGCTTCTTCTACAGTTGTGAAATATTTCGAAAAATCTGCAGCTGGTGTTTTATCGATAATCGCGTTGGCTCTTGTTATTCCATAATACGATTGTACCCACATATCGCGATAGGTATCTTCAAGAGGGTCTTCGAAATTATCGACCCATTTGGCAGCTTTATCATCTGGTCCGCCACCACCTAACATCGTGTTGTCTAATAAATTGGCGGCCATTTGTTCTTCGCTCATGGCATTTTGAATGTAAATGGCATTGTAAACACCCGCCATAGCTTCGTTGATATCTGTAGGTGTTTTGTAAAAATTCTCCGAATTTTTCCCGTAAAGATTCTCTGAATCTAAATAGTCAGTGCAACTAGTGGCAACAAAAACGGTTGCAATTGCGATTATATATGTTATTTTTTTCATTGTCTTTGTATTTATATTAAAAATCTGCACTTAGTCCAAACATAACTGTTCTTGCTTGTGGGTATAAACCAAGGTCTATTCCTGAAGCCCAGCTTGCATCATGTCCAAAACGTACTTCTGGATCCATACCATCATATTTTGTAAAGGTATATAAGTTATTTACAGCAGCATACACTTTTAAGTTAGACATAAATTTAACATTAGAAAGAACTTTGCTAAAGTTATACCCTATAGTTAAATTGTTAATTCTCAAGAAATCAGCATCGTGCATATAGATATCAGAAATATATTGTGTATTTCTGTTGGATACTGAAGACAATCTAGGCATTGTATTGGATGTGCCCTCACCATGCCAACGATTAAATACATCAGAAGTATAGTTTTGTTTAGGACTATCGGCAAATGATCTGTAAGACTGCATTACTTGCATACCATATTTGCCTGCCATTGTAGTATTCAAATACACCCCTTTGTATTCAAAGTTTAATTGGATACCTAATTCGAAATCTGGATTCGGATTGCCTAAATAAACCATATCCTTCTCATCAATTGCACCATCTTTGTTTTGGTCAACAAAACGAACATCTCCAGGACGCTGATCGCTGAAGTATGGTGTTCCGCTTGGGGTTAACCATTCATTTGCTTCTTTTTGATTTTGAATAATACCTGCTGATTGGTAGCCATAAAAGTACCCTATTGGTTGTCCTACTTGTACTCTAGAAACTTCTCCAGTTCCTTGAGATAGCACATTGCTTGGTCCGTGGATAATACCATCAGAATTGGCAATTTTAGTAACTTCGTTTTTGTTATGAGCACCACTTAGGGTAATACCGTATTTGAAATCACCTACTTTGTCATTCCAGTTTACAGAATATTCAATACCTGAATTTTCAACATTTCCTCCGTTGATAGAAGGAGCTGGAGCACCATCTGGACCGCGACCTTTTGGTGTTACCAACCAGTCTATGGTTGTTTTAGTGTACCAGTCGAAAGTTACTCCTAGTTTAGAATCCAATAGTTTAGCATCGATACCAAAGTCTAACTGTTCTGAAGTTTCCCATCCAATACCAACATTAGGAACATTGCCGATTACTGCGGTTGTGCCAGATACAGGTTTTGTGTCGCCAAAAAAGTACCCTGGGAAAGAATAATTAATATTGGCTATATATTGGAAAGGATCAATAGATTGATTTCCGTTTTGACCCCAACTTGCTCTCAATTTGGCAAAATTAAGTACACTTGCAGTGCTAGACATAAAGTCTTCTTTTGTAATTACCCAACCTGCTGATACTGATGGGAAATAGGCCCATCTGTGGTCTGGATGAAACTTTGAAGATCCATCAGCACGAAATGTAGCAGAAAGCAGGTATTTTTCTTTATAGTCGTATTGTGCTCTTGCGAAGAAAGATTGTGTAGCTCCACCACCGGCAGCCCAATCAGCTCCACTAGCAGTAATATCACTTATTGAAGCTGGGTTTGCAGTATTGTTTAAATAGGCATATTTTGGATCGCCTGGGAAAGTTAAATTATTTCTTGTTGCACTTAAATTATTATTAATTTGATCTCTAAGTAATTCTGTTCCTATTACAGCTGTAATTTTATGCTCTCCAAATTTAGTATCATAAGACAGCGTATTAGTCCAAGTAGTGTTAGCCCCAAAGTACGAGTTTTGAGAGGCTCCGTTAGTAGCATCATTATAAAGTACTCCTAAATGATAGGTTGGGTTCATTGATCTACCATTTCCAAACCAAGAATCAACTCCATAAATCGTTTTGAATTTTAAATTCAAAAAAGGTTCAACTTCTAAAAAAGCATTTCCAGTAATATTATTGCCCTTACCATAATTGTAGTTGTGTCTGTAATACATTACGGCCAAAGGATTGGTTTGTCCAGTGTTCAAACCATCTAAAGTTGGAGTATATCCAAACTCATTGATATTTCTATCTATAGCAGTTTGCCAATAAGCGGGTTGCAAAGGATTTTGAACTAAAGCATTGTGCAAATCGTTCCAATAAATGTTCCCGGTGGCTATAGATCTGTTTTGAGTATTTGAATAAGTGAAGTTTTCTCCAACAGTAATGATGTTGTGGCTGTCATTTTTCTTCAATACCATTGTAGTGTTGAATCTGGCAGTTAATCTTTTGTATCCAGCGCCAGTAATGTTTCCGCCAAGCATACCATCTTGGTCAAAATAGGAAATACCCGCTGAATACGTGATATCTTCGCTACCTCCAGTAATGTTCAAAGCGTGGCTTACTACTGGCGCATCTTTTTTGGTCATTTCATTAATCCAGTTAGTTCCCTCCCAACCGTCTTGTAGTTTTGCCCAAACATCATCACCTAATTGTTTTCCTGCTCCAGGATAATTGGTTTCTAGCCAGTTGTTATCGTGAACCATTGCATTCCAATCGGTTGGAGCTAGACCGTCATTTATTCTTCCTTCGTCATTAAATATACATATATTCTTGGGCATTTAATGGATCCAAGTTTTTATATATATTTTGAATTCCAAAATAGAAATCATAGCTAATTTTTGCTGGTTTCCCTTTACGTCCTTTTACAGTAGTTACTAAAACAACACCGTTAGCAGCTCTAGAACCATAAATTGCTGCAGAAGCGGCATCTTTCAAAACATCAATAGACTCAATGTCAGATGGATTCAAATAATCGATACTGCCTACAGATACACCATCTACGATGTATAATGGGTTTGAATTGCCAGTAGTTCCTAATCCACGAATGGTTACTCTAGTACCTGCACCTGGTGATCCATTATTTTTAGTAATGCTGATACCCGCTGCAATTCCTTGAAGCGCTTCCATAGCCGAACCTGTGTTCAGTGATGCGAGATCTTCTCCTTTAAAATTGGAACTTGCTCCTGTGATTAGACCTTTCTTTTGAGTACCGTACCCAATAACCACTACTTCCTGTAACGATTGCGATTCAGGATTTAATTTTGCATTGATGGTAGTTCTGCCTTTAATGGCTTCTTGAACTGTTCCGTAACCTACGAAACTAAAAACTAAAGTGCCATTTGAATCGGCTTTTAATTGATAATTTCCA
>Ga0209480_10000455_pt1 | contig 34411 bp, 24 predicted proteins | sample JI61114C2DNA_FD_187501 | JGI IMG/M metagenome (GOLD analysis project Ga0209480, IMG submission 187501) | Wastewater effluent complex algal communities from Wisconsin, to seasonally profile nutrient transformation and Carbon sequestration -... | ecosystem: Engineered > WWTP > Effluent > Algae... | reverse complement strand
GAGCTCGAAGGTGTTGCGCTCGGGCGTGCAGCGACGGACCCACTCGAGGTCGCGGCGGTCCTGACAGCGGGTCGGCTCGGTGGCGGTCGCAGTGACCTGTCCCGAGGGACTGGTCGCAGTGACCTGTCCCGAGGGACTGGTCGCAGTGACCTGTCCCGAGGGACCGGTCGAAGTGACATGTCCCGAGGGACCGGTGCTTCTGTCCGAAGGGGCAGGTGTGGCCGGGCTGCTCGGTCCGGGGGCCGGCGGCGCGTCGGCGCGGGCGAGCGGCGCGGCGGCGAGGGTCGCGAGGGCGACGAGCCACCGCAGCACGCCCGGGGTGACCGACAGGAGGGGCGCGCGGGTGACGATGAGCTTGCTTCGAGTCATTGCGTCGGGTGAAGTACCGACCCCCCTCCGGTCGATCGGTGGGGTGACCGCGGAGTTGTGCGGGCGCGCTGGCGCGCGGCGGGGCCGCGACGCTCAGTCGGCCGGCAGGTCGGGGCAGCTGCGCTGGTACGCGCGCTCGCCGATGTGCCGGGCCCAGGCGTCGGGCCCGAGGTTGCGGCCGGCGCGGGCGCAGGCCTCGGCGAGCTGGACGGGGAGCTCGACGGGCATGACGCGCGCGAGGCCGTCGGCGCCGGCGGTGAGGGCGAGGCGGCCGTCGGGGCTGAAGCTGCCGAGCCAGAGCGTGTGGTCGGCCCCGCCCGGGGCGCCGTGCTGCGGCAGGAGCAGGGCCTGGTAGCCGTCGCCGTCGCGGCGCCACAGGCGGGCGGTGCCGTCGGAGGAGGTGGTGAGGATCGCCAGGCCGTCGGGGCTCGGGGTCGCTACCCACACGGCGTCGGCGTGGCCGAGCAGTAGCATCGGCGAGCCGCCGTCAACGGGCCAGATGCGGGCGGTGCCGTCGGCCGAGGCGGTGAGGATCGCGCGTTGTTGCGGGAAGGGGCGGACCTGCCAGATCGGGCCCTGGTGGCCGCGCAGGACCAGAGGGGCGCTCGGATCGGGGAGGCTCCAGACCCGCGCGGTCGCGTCGTCGCCGGCGCTCAGCAGCTGGCGGCTGTCGGCGGTGAAGGCCAGGCTGCGCACCGGCCCGGTGTGGCCGGTGAGGGTGTCTGAAAGGACAGGTGGCGGCGTGTCCTCGGCGAGGGAGGGCTGAAACCAGAGGCGCACGAGTCCGTCGTCGCCGGCGGTCGCCAGGTGGGCGCCGTCGGGCGCGAAGGCGAGCGCGCGCACCGGGCCGGTGTGGCCGGTGAGGACATGCGTCGTGTTCGGGACGCCGTCCTGCGCGATGCCCACGAGGTGGACGCGGCCGTCGTCGGCGGCGAGGGCGAGGCGGTCCCGGTTCGGGCTCCACTGCAGCTCGAGGAGCGGGGCGCCGCGCTCGGCCGCGGCGGGCAGGGTGGCGAGCAGGGTGGGCGGCGCGCTGTCGAGGGACCACAGGCGGGCGAGGCCGTCGGCGCCGGCGGTGGCGAAGTATCCGCCGTCGGGGCTGAAGGCGGCGGCGATCGAGCTGCCCTCGCGATGACCGCGGAGCACGATCGGCGGGCGAGGGTAGCGCGGCCAGAGGCGCGCGGTGCCGTCCATGCTGGCGGTGGCGATCGTGCGGCCGTCGGGGGAGAAGCTGGCGTGCTCGAGGCCGGCGGCGTGGCCTCGCAGCAGGTCGGGGTCGTCGCCGAGCTGCCAGCGGCGGGCGCTGCCGTCGGCCGAGGCGCTGAGGACCCGGCGGCCATCGGCGCTGAAGCGGGCGTTGACGACGCTGCCGCGGTGGCCGTGCAGGACCAGCGGCGGCCCGGGCTGGTCGAGCTGCCAGACCCAGACCGGCCCGCCCGCGGGTGTCCCGAGGAGCAGGTTGCGATCCGGGCCGATGCGCACGCCCCCGAGCAGCTCCGCGTGGCCCGGCAGCGGCGTGACGGCGCTGCTGCCGTCGCGCTCCCAGACGCGGGCCGTCTCGTCCGTCGAAACGGTGATGAGCTGGGATCCATCGGCGCTGAAGCTGGCGGCGTAGACCTCTCCGGTGTGGCCGCGCAGGCGCAGCGGCGGACCGCCGCGCAGCGGCACGATCGCGGCGCTGTGATCCGCCGAGGCGAGCGCGACCTCGCGGCCGTCGGGGCTGAACTCCGCCGTCCACAGGCCGCGACGCGCCGGGTCGCCGGCCGGGAGTCGTAGGATACGCGGCGAGCCGCCGCGGACGGGCCACAGTCGGGCGCTGCCGTCGGCCGACGCGGTCAGCAGCTGCGTGCCGTCGGGGCTCCACACGGCGCGGCGCACCGGGCCGGTGTGCCCGCGCAGCAGCTGCGGCGCGACGTCCGGGCGCAGCACGACCGCGAGGTCGCCCGCGCGCGCGAGCAGGGCGCGGCCGTCCGGCGACCACTCGAGGTCGCGCAGGTCGAGGACGGGGCTGTCCCAGCGGACAGGTGCTTCGATGATGTCCTCGGGGACAGGTGATATGTCCTTGGAAACAGGTGTGGTAGTTACGATGGTCCTGTCCGCGGGGACAGGTGTGTGAGTTGCGATGGTCCTGTCCGCGGGGACAGGTGTGGTGGTTGCGCCGGGGAGGGTCCAGACCAGCGCGCCGGGGCCGACGAGGGCGGCGAGGCGGGCGGGGTCGGGGCTGAAGGCGAGCGAGTGGATGGGCTGGCCGTCGGCGGGGCGCAGGGGGATCGGGCGTCGCGGGTCGGCGGTGGCCCACAGCGTGACGGCCCCGTCGCGCTCGCCGGTGGCCAGCCAGCGGCCGTCGGGGCTCTCGGCGACCGCGTTGATGACGGCCGCGCCCGGGCGCAGGAAGGGCCGGCTGCGCGCGCTGTCGAGGGCGTCGAGGAGCGCCTGCTCGGCCGCGAGCAGCGGTGGATCGCCGCTGCGGGTGTGCACGGCGACGGCCTCGATCGCGAGCAGCAGGCGGAGCACCGGGTCGCGCCCGGCCTGGAGGTCGGCCTGGGCGGCGAGGCGGCGGGCCTCGCCGCGGCGCTGCTCGGCGTCGGTGTCGGCGCGCGCGCGCGCGGCCTCGGCCTCGGCGGCCGCGGTGCGCGTGCGCTGGGCGGCGAGGTCGGCGGCCTGCTGGCGCGCGCGGAGCTCGAGCAGGCCGAGCACGCCGAGCGTGAGGATCGCGAGGCCGAGGACCGCGAGCGCGGCGCGGCGACGCCAGCGGGTCGGGTCGCGGGAGAGCGCGAGGAGCAAGGGATCCATCGCCGGCCAGCGGGCGGCGGGGTCCGCGAGCAGGCCGCGCTCGACGACCCGCTGCAGCCACGTGGGCACCTCCGCCGGGCGAAGGCCGCGGGCCGGGACGCCGCGCTCGATCGCGGCGCGCAGGACCTCGGGCTGCTCGCCCGTGAACGGCCGCACGCCGTGCAGCGCCTCGTGCAGCGCGGCGCAGAAGCTGAAGACGTCGCTGCGCAGGTCGGCCTCGCCGCCCGCGAGCTGCTCGGGGGCCATGTACGCCGGGGTGCCCAGCACCGCGCCTGGCGTGGTCAGGCGCGCCGGGTCCGGCGAGGCGAGGGTGGGGCCCTGGCCGAGCAGCGGGTCCGACCCGGGGGCAGGTGACCGTGAGCCGGCGCGAGGAAGGACTTCGTCGGCGTCCGGTTGCGAGCCCGGGCGGTCGGATGTCTGAAGGGACAGGTCATGGTGAGGCGGCGGGGCGGAGGGGTCCGGGTCCGTAGCTGTCCTGAGGGACATGTCACTGCGGTTGAGCGGCACGCGGGCGAGGCCGAAGTCGAGGACGCGGGGGCGCTGGTCCTCGTCGCCGACGAGCACGTTGTCGGGCTTGAAGTCGCGGTGGACGAGGCCGCGGGCGTGGGCTGCGGCGAGGCCCCGGCCGGCCTGCAGGTACATGGCGACGGTGTCTTGCCAGGGGCGTGGGGTCCGGGTCTGCCAGGCGCGCAGGGTCTCGCCCTGGATGAACTCCATGGCGAGGTAGACCTGGCCCTGATATTCGCCGACCTCGTAGACGTGGACGACATTGGGGTGGGAGAGGCGGGCGAGGGCCTGGGCCTCGCGGCGGCTGCGTGCGCTGGCGTCGGGGTCATCGCGGCCTGGGCGGACGAGCTTGATGGCGACCTTGCGGCCGAGCTGCTCGTCGTAGGCGGCATAGACGACGCCCATGCCGCCGGCGCCGATCCTTCGCAGCACGGCGAAGCGGCCGACGCGGGTGGACTCGGCGGGTGCGCCGAAGAGGCGGGCCTTCAGGTCGGCGCGCGCGAGCTGGTCGGCGAGGGGAGGAGCGGCCGGCGCGGGCACGGTGCGATCGCGCGCGGCGTCGGGGTCCTCGGCGGGCATCGGCCCCCAATGTAGCGGAAAGCGGTCACTGCCAGCCCTGCTGGCGGCGCAGCTCGAGCGCCCAGACGTCGAGCTGCTCGGGGGTCACGGCGGCGAGCTGGGCGGCGTGGACGGGGGCGCGGGCGAGGAGCAGCGCGACGCGCTCGCGCAGGCGCTGCTTGCCGCGGGCGAGGCGGCCGCGCACGGTGCCCTCGGGGAGCCCGAGCACGGCGGCCAGCTCGCTGCCCGAGAGGCCCTCGAAGTACATCAGCTCGAGCACGACCTGGTCCTCGACGGGGATCTCCCGCAGGGCCTGGACCAGGCTCTGGGCCTCGCGCTTGTGCGCGATGATCGAGCTCGGCGAGGCGGCCTCGAGCTCCTGCACGCACACGCTAGCGAAGTCGAGGGCCTCGCTGTGGCGCTTGTAACGGGCCCGGATGTACTTGCGCAGCACGTTCTGGGCGATCGCATAGAGATACTGGCGGACGCTGGCGTCGCCGCGGAAGCGGTCCTTGCCGGTGGTGCAGCCGAGGAAGGTCTGGCCGACCAGCTCGGCGACGTCGTCGTCGCTGCAGACCTTGTTGCGAAAGAAGCGGGTGATCGCGTCGAAGTGGCGGTCGACCAGCTGGTTACCGGCCTCGCGGTCGCCGCCTTGCCAGGCCTGGAGGAGCTCCGCGTCGCTGCGCACGCGCAACATCGTACGCGAGGCGGCGCGGCTTGGGGAGCGCGGATGACGGGGTGCTCGCGCTCGTATACCCTGGCGAGATGTTGCCGGATCTGGTCGCTGCGCTGGCGCTCGCGTTTCCGATCGTCGCGGCCGCGCCGGGCGTGGAGGGGCCGTGCCCGGGGTACTACGACGATCCCTGCGAGGACGTCGCGCGCTGGGTCTCGCTCCAGGCCCACAACGCCGACAAGATCCCCAGCGACGGCGTGCTGGTGCTGCAGGGGGCCCATCCCGGCCTCTGGGACGAGAGCGTGACGACGAGGGTGGACGTGCAGATCGAGCTCGATCTCCAGCCGGTCACCGGCGTGCTCGAGCTTGGCCCTGTGCGAGGCGTTCTGGTGTGGCGCCCGGACGCGCCGTGGATCCCCGGTGCGCCCTACCATTTCAGCGTGACCGCGACGCCCGCCGATGACGGATCGGATTGCGGGCCACCGACGCTCACCGCCAGCGGCGACCTGACCGTCGACAGCGAGCCGGGTGCTCCGCTCAAGGTCCCGGTGCTCGCCGCGGAGGTGAGCGTTTATCTCAATCAGAACATTGGCCTCGATAGCATGGCCTGCTGCGAGGGCGAGGCACCGGCGGCGCACCTCACCAATTGCGGCTACGACGGCGTCGTCTGGGACCCGGCGGTGTGTACGTCGATTCGCGGGACCGGCTTTCTATCGGTGATATTCACCGGGCTTCCCGCGGCCGAGGGACCCGCGGCGCAGCAGATTGTATACACCCGCAAGGCCGACGGGCTGGCAGATCGCAGTCTGTTCGAGCCGGTCTTCGGCGTCGAGCTGCCGGGGCCGTTTTGCGTCGAGCTCGAGGCACGCGACCTCGCCAGCGGCAAGCTCACCACGAGCGGCAGGCAGTGCTTCGGCGAGGATGTCGCCGACAAGCTCGGCTCGCAGCCGATCGAGCCGCCCGAGGAGCTGACCTGCTCGCTGCAGCGCTGCGAGCCGACCGAGTTCGGGTGGGACCTCGAGCGATGTATGCCCCACGAGCCGCCGACGGGCGAGGCCGATGCCGCGGGTGAGGGCGAGGGTCGCGGATGTGGTTGCGTCGTGAGCAGCGCGGGCGACACGGGGCTGCTGGCGCTCATCGGGCTGCTCGGCCTGGCTCGTCGTCGGCGCGTGAGTGGTCGCCGGGCATAGGCGCGGAACGATAGTCGGACACTGGTCCGCAGCCGTATTGCGTCGAATTCGCGGCCCTGGACCTCGCCAGCGGCAAGATCACCACGAGCGGCGAGCGCTGCTTCGGCGATGACGTCGCCGACCAGCTCGGCCCGCAGACGATCGAGCCGCCCGCTGCGCTCACCTGCCCGCTGCAGCAATGTGAGGTGACCGAGTCCAGCTGGGACCTCGAGCGCTGCAGGCCCTACGGGCCGCAGCCGGGCGAGGCCGAGGCCGAGACGGCGGGCGAGGATACGGGCGAGGATACGGGCGAGGATACGGGTGAGGCCGACGCTGCGGGTGAGGGCGGCGAGGCCGGATGTGGCTGCGTCGTGAGCAGCGCGGGCGACACGGGCCTGCTGGCGCTCATCGGGCTGCTCGGCCTGGCTCGTCGTCGGCGCGTGAGTGGTCGCCGGGCATAGGCGCGGGACGACCGTCGGACACTGGTCCGCAGCGATTGCGCGAGGGGGGGCATGGGAGTTTGATCGCGGGGATTCGCCATGACCGTTGTAACAACGGTCGTTGCGCGGGGACCAAGGAGATCCATGCTCACCGTCCGCGTGCATCCCTCTCTTCTCCGAAGCTCCGTCCTCGCCGCGCTCCTGGCGTTGCCCGCCTGCAACATCGTCGTGCTGGGCGACGACACCGAGGGTGGGTCCACCACCTCCGCGACCGACATGACGACGTCGGGGGCGCCGACCGGCGGCGGCATGGAGGAGAGCGGGAATGTGCCGACGACCGGCGACCCGACCGGTGATGTCGAGTGTGACTTCGCCGGCGCGGTCCAGCCGATCTTCACGGCGAGCTGCAGCTGCCACGGCGGCCCGCAGCCGGCGCAAGGCCTGTCGCTGGTCGAGGGTTCGGCCTACGCGGCGCTGGTCGGGGTCGCCAGCGCGCAGCAGCCGGACACGTTGCGCGTGCAAGCAGGTGCGCCCGACGCGAGCTACCTGATCCACAAGCTCGAGGGCACCGCGGCGGTCGGAGCTCGCATGCCGCTCGGTGGTGAGCTCGACGCGGCGCAGATCGACACGATCGCGGCGTGGATCGCCGCCGGGGCGCCCGAGGTGGAGACGTTCACGTGTCCTGGCGGGGCGACCGGTGACGTGGGCGCCGTGGCGATCGATGTCGACGGGCCGATCCAGGTCCAGGTCGGCGAGATCGTCGCGGTCGAGGCGCTCGTGACGACGCCCGGCGGCGAGCCGCTTCCGGACGCCGCGCTGACGTGGTCGAGCAGCGCCGAGCTGGCGCTCTACGTCGACGGCAGCGGCGTGCTGCTCGGGGTGTCGCCCGGGACCGCCGAGCTGCGTGCGCACAGCGGCGGAGTCGACAGCGCGCCGATCATGGTCGAGGTCGTCGCGCATGTGCCGGCGGCCGCGACCTTCACGCAGGTGCGCGCGGTGACCGATGCGGGCTGCGCGGTCGCGGGCTGCCACGTCGACGGGGTCGAGCCCGGCGACCTGCGCTTCGACCGCGAGCCGGACAAGTTGTGGGAGAACCTGCTCGAGGACGGCTCCGAGGAGGTCCCGGGGCTCGCGCGCGTCGAGGCGGGCGCGCCCGAGGCGAGCTACGTGGTTCAGAAGCTGGTCCAGCGCGCGCCCGCGGTCGGCGGGCAGATGCCGCTCGGCGGCGGGCCGCTGGCGGCGGAGGAGGTCCAGGTGATCGTCCGCTGGATCCTCGCTGGCGCGCTCAACGATTGATGGGGGCCTGCTCGCGGATGATATCGGTGGGAAGGACGCTGATATGCGCTGCCCGCTGATATATGGTGTGATCGCTATCCGGCGCTGAGGACCACGACCGGGCAATGTGCGTTCTTCAGCATGCTTTCGACTCGATGGCCGAAGAAGGCGCGGGCGCTGACGGCTCGGAGGCTGCTGCCGATGACGATGAGGTCATAGTCGCCCTCGCGGGCCATCTCCAGGATCAGCTCCTCGGGGCGGGCGCCCTCGAGGACGACGGTGTCGATGGTGGCGCCGAACTTGCGGCCGCGCTCGGCCTCGCGGGCGACGATCTGGTCGCCGAGCTCGCGGGGGCGGCCGGTCTCGATGTCGTTGGCGTCGGTGCGCGAGATGTGGACGATGGTGAGGGTGGCCTTGGTGCTGGCGGCGAGCACGGAGGCGAGCTCGACGGCGTTCTTGCTGTATTCGGTGCCGACGGTCGGGGCGAGGATCTTCTTGGGCGACCAGACGCGGAAGGGCTCGGGCTTGCCGGCGCCGCCGGGGGGCTCGCGGACGATCAGGGTCGGGCAGGGGGCCTTGCGCACGACCTCGTCGACGATGCCGCCGAGCAGGGTCGCGGAGTCGGGGCCGCGGCGGTTCTCGCCGAGCACGATCAGCTCGTAGTCGCGGTCGGCCTCGACGAGCACCTGCTCGGCGGGGCGGGGGTCGGAGATCAGCTTGAGCTCCGGGCGGTTGTTCTTGAGCAGGCGCAGCGGCCGGGCGATGCGGGCGAGGGCGAGGTCGCCGACGCGGGCGTAGCGGCGAGCGCGGCTGCCCCAGACCTGATACCAGGCGCTGTGGATCGCCTGCGGGCGGACATAGACGGCGGTGCACTCGACCGGCTGCTCGTGGCTGAGGTAGCCGATGATCTGGGCCGGGAGGTCGACGGAGTGGGCGCTGCGGGTGACGAGCATGACGCGGCGGATCTGGCGGATGAAGCTGTTGGCGTTGACGGCCTCGGTCTCGAGGCGTTTGGCCTCGTGCTCGCCGATCTTCACGCGGCCGAGGCACCAGCGCAGCATCGGCGGGGCCATCAGCGAGGTGACGATCGCGACCATGACGATGATCGAGTACATCTCGACGGTGAGGATCCCGAGGCCGAGGCCGACGGTGGCGACGACGATCTCCATGGCGCCGCGGGCGTTCATGCCGAAGCCCATGGCGAGGCGCTCCCAGTGCGAGAGGCCGGCCATCCAGGCGCCGAGGTACACGCCGGAGATCTTGCACGCGCAGGCGAGGCCCAGGACCTGGAGGCCGATGATCGCTACCTCCGGCTGGGCGACCAGGGTGAGGTTGACCTTGACGCCGGCGGAGGCGAAGAAGATCGGGGCGAGGAAGCTCGCGGTGGTCATCTCCAGGGTATGGGCGACCTCCTTGCGGAAGCGCGGGGCCTGGCCGACGAGGATGCCGACCGCGAAGGCGCCGAGCACCGCCTCGATGCCCATCTGGTGGGTGAGCGCGGCGGCGCCGAAGGCGAGCGCGATGATCAGCGACATCTGCGCGTTGGCGCCGCCGATCCGCTTGTCGACGCCGGAGATGATCTTGGAGAAGATCGGGACGCCGATCGTCAGCATGAGGCCGAGGAACAGCAGGGCGCCGCCGACGGCCTGGGCGATCGAGAGCGGGTCGATCTCGCCGGCGGTGGCGAGGCCGGCGACGACGGAGAGCATGATCCAGCCGACGGTGTCGTCGGTCATGGCGGAGGCGAGGATCAGCTGGCCGATGTCGCGGCGGATCAGCTTGAGGTCCATCAGCACCTTGGCGATCACCGGGACCGCGCAGATGCTCATCGACACCGCCATGAACAGCGCGAAGACCAGGCGCCTGTCGGGGTCGGCGAGGTAATCGTCGGGCAGCCAGAAGCCGTATAGGACGCCGGAGATCAGCGGGATGCTGATGCCGAAGCTCGAGACGATCAGGGCATATTTGCCGCGGCGCTTGATCAGGCCGATGTCGGTCTCGAAGCCGGTGGACAGGATCAGGAACAGGACCCCGAGCCAGGAGACGACGGCGAGCAGGTCGGCCTGGCTCTGCACCGGGGGGAAGATGAACGCCTGGACCTGCGGGGCGAGGGCGCCGAGCACCGAGGGGCCGAGCACGACGCCGGCGACCAGCTCGCCGATGACGGCCGGCTGGCCGAGCTTGCGCATGATCTCGCCGAGGAAGCGGGCCATCGCCAGGAGCACGGCGATCTGCAGCAGCAGCAGGAACACGGCGTGGTGGGGCAGCGACTTGAGCACCGTCGGAGCGGCCTGTGCGGCGCCGGTGACGGCGAGCAATGCGAGGGCGGAGGTTCCGAGGGTCATGGTGTATTCACGGTGCGGGCGTTTTAGAGCATGTTGCGCCAGCGCAGGTCGAGGGTGACCGGACCGACGGCGGCGGGGCGAAGCTGGAGATAGTCGGCGCCGGCGGGGCTGGGCTCGACGAGCCTGCGGCGGCACAGGTCGTCGATCTCCGGGCCGGCGCCGTGGCCGAGCAGGCGCAGGGTCTCGAGGATCTGGGCCTCGGTGCGGGCGCCGTGCTGGGCGAGGGTGGCGAGCACGAGGCGCTGGGCGAGGCTCAGCTCGGTGAGGGCGCCGCCGCGGCGGCGCGGGAGCGGGCGGACCAGGATATCGGTGCCGGCGTGCGCGTCGATGCGGCTGGCGATCTGCCAGTAGTGCAGGGCCTGCTGGAGGTTGCCGGCGGTCATGCGGCCGAGCTGGGCGAACCACTCCTCGCCGGGGTCGAGGAGGACCTCGGCGCGGGTGAAGGGGGCGCGCAGGCGCTGGAGGAGCGGGGCCCGGCGGGCGCGGAAGCGCAGGCCGAAGCCGCTGACGCGGTGGCGGGCGCGGAGCATGCGCTCGAGGAACTCGGCGGGTTCGGGCGCGATGTTCACGACCTCGCCGAAGTAGAGGGGGAGGCGCAGGCAGGTGTCGAGGAGGGTCGCGGCCGGCTTGACCATCAGCACGATCCACAGGATCGCGTCGTCGGTGGCGCGGATGAGGTCGAGCAGGGCCTGGACCTGCGCGAGGCCCTCGGGGGTGCGAAAGAACAGCTGCTCGCTGTTCTCGAGCACGATCGCCTGGCGGCGGTCGAGCAGGCGCAGGGTGTGGGCGAGCTCGCGGAAGTTGGCGGCTTGCGGCGCGCCGGTGGCCTCGGCGAGGGCGGCGGAGAGTCGGGCCTCGCTGGTGAGGTGGGGGCCGAGCGGGAGCCAGCGGACCGGGAGTTCGCCGTGCAACTCGGCGCGGACGCGGTTGACGAGGGTGCGCTTGCCGGCCCCGCGGTCGCCGACGACGAGCAGGCCGCCGCGGCGGTCGGCGCCGAGGGCCTGTCCCGAGCGCCATGTCTCGAAGACCCGGCGGCAGGTGGCCTCGAGCGCGGGTCTGGGCTGGTAGAGGTCGGCGAGGCCGAGGGGGATCTCGCCGAAGAGGCGGCGGTAGAGGACGGGGAGGCGGTCCTCGGTGGGGGTCTCGCTGGTGAGCGCGAGGTCCCAGTAGCCGAGGCGGGGCTGGTCGCCGCGGAGGAGGCCGCGCAGGTCGTGGACGAGCTCGCGGACGACCGGGGCGGCCTTGCCATAGGCGTCGCTGATGCCGCTGCGCAGGCCGCCGAAGCGGTGGCTCCACCACGGGGGGGTCCGGCGGTGCTCCCGCTCGGCCAGGGCCTGGTCGATCTCCTCGGGACGGTGGGCGCGCAGCGGGGCGAGGGCGTCGTCCATGTGCGCGGAGCTGGTGGTGATGAACCAGCGATAGGTGTGGTCGACGTCGTGGCCCAGGCGCTCGGCCAACTGTTGCACGAGGCGGACCCCGTGGCCGAGGCCGGTGCGGGCCGACTCCTCGCGCTGCTCGGCGACGCGGCCGTCCTCGACGATGAAGAGGTGGTAGTCGAGGACGGTCTCGATGCGCTCGAGCTCGGCGGTGGCGACGTCGACGACGGCGCCGAGGCGGGCGCTGAAGGCCGTCAGGGTGGCCTGGAGGTCGGGGAGGAGCGACTCTTGCAGCCAGCGCCGCAGCGGCACGGGGACGCGGACGGCTTCGCGGGGTTGGGCGTTGCTGGAGTCTTCGGGGAGGAGGTCGAGGGTGAGGGTCTCGGGCTGGCGGTTGATGGTTTGGTCGACCTCGTCGCGGAGGACGGCGAGGGCGCTGCCGTCGGCGAAGCTGGCGGCGGCGGCGCGGAGGGTGCCGCGGGCGCGGTGGATGGCGGGGCGGATGTCTTGCTCGAGGGCGAACTTCCAGCCGCGGCACTCGGGGACGGGTTCGGCGTCGGGCTCACTGGTGGTCAGGAAGCCGGCGATGGTGCCGGCGGGCGCGGCGATCGTGGAGGGGGCCTGGATGGGCGTCAGGACGGCCCGTGAGGTGGTTTGGAGGGTATTGGTGACCTGCTCCAGCTGGAGCGCGCAGTTCCCCTGGAGCCGGTCCTCGACGAGCTGGCCGACGCGTTCCTGGAGGCCCGCGAACCACTGGGCCAGGCGCAGGGCCTGTGGGTCGAGGATCACGGTGGGGAGGATATCAGCGTGGTGGCGGGCAGGGTGGGGGGCGTGGGCCCCACTGGTTCGGGGGCGAGCCCGGGCGCTCAGGCCGGGCTCAGGTACTGGACGCTGAACAGGCGGTCGCGGTCGCTCCAGACCTGGCGGACCGCGAGACCCGCGGCGGCGGCGAGGCCGGCGAACTGCTCGAGGCTGTACTTGTGCGAGTACTCGGTGCGCAGGACCTCGCCTGCGCTGAAGTCGAAGCGGTGCTCGTCGATGTGGACGGTCTGTGGGCGCGCGCTGAGCAGCTGCATCTCGATGCGGCCGGCGTCGGCGTCCCAGATGGCGCGGTGCTGGAAGTGTTCGAGGTGGAAGTCGGCCCCGAGCTCGCGGTTGATGCGGGCGAGGAGGTTGAGGTTGAAGGCCGCCGTGACGCCGCGGGCGTCGTTGTAGGCGCGCTCGAGGATGTCCTGGTCCTTGCGCAGGTCGACGCCGATCAGGAGGCCGCCGCGGTCACCGATGAGGTCGGCGATGTTGCGCAGCAGGGCGGTGGCCTCGGGGGCGGTGAAGTTGCCGATGGTCGAGCCGGGGAAGTAGACGACGGTGCGGCGGGCGGGGGGGAGGCGGTCGGCGGGGACGGTGAAGGGGCGGGTGAAGTCGGCGCAGACGGGGAGGACGGGCAGGCGCGGGTAGTCGCGCGCGAGGGCGCCGGCGGAGCTGCGGAGGAAGTCGCGGGCGATGTCGACGGGGACGTAGGCGGCGGGGTCGCGCAGGTGGTCGAGGAGGACGCGGGTCTTGGTGCTGCTGCCGCTGCCGAGCTCGACCAGGAGGGTGTGCGGGCCGCAGGCGGTGGCCATCTCCGCGGCGTAGTGGCGGGAGATCGCCAGCTCGGTGCGGGTCGGGTAGTACTCGGGCAGGCCGCAGATCTGGTCGAAGAGCCAGGAGCCGTGGTCGTCGTAGAAGTACTTGCAGGGCAGGCTCCGGGGCCGCTGTGCCAGGCCGTCGAGGACGTCGCGGTGCAGGTCGGCCGCGGGCGGGGCCAGGTCGATCAGCGGCAGGGCCGCGCGGGCGACGGTGACAGGCGCGGTGAGGTCGGGGCGGGGGCGGAGTGAGGGCATGGTCACCTTGCGAGGCGAAGGCCGGAGAACTGCCAGCGCGCCCCGGGCGGGAAGAAGTTGCGGTAGCTCGCGCGGATGTGCGAGCGGGGCGTCGCACAGGAGCCGCCCCTCAGGACCATCTGGTTGCACATGAACTTGCCGTTGTACTCGCCGAGGGCGCCCGCGGACGGGCGAAAGCCGGGGTACGCGACGTAGGGGCTGGCGGTCCAGACCCAGACGTCGCCGAAGAAGTGGGGATGGTTCGAGGGGACGGGCTCGAGGTGGTGGTGCTCGACGAAGTTGCCGGTGATGGGGTGGGTCCGGGCGACAGCCTCCCACTCGGCCTCGGTGGGCAGTCGGGCGCCGGCCCAGCGGGCGTAGGCGTCGGCCTCGTAGAAGGAGACGTGACAGACGGGCGCGTGAGGGGCGAGCGGGCGCGGGCCGTGGAGGGTGAAGCGGCTCCGGTGGTCGGCGGACCAGTAGAGCGGGGCGGCCCAGGCCTCGCGGCGGACCGCGTCCCAGCCGTCGGAGAGCCACAGCTCGGGGCGGCGATAACCGCCGTCGGCGATGAAGGCGAGCCAGTCGGCGTTGTCGACCGGGCGCGCGCAGACCTCGAAGGGCGCGAGGAGGACGCGGTGGCGCGGGCCCTCGTTGTCGAAGGCGAAGCCGCGGCCGTCGTGGCCGAGCTCGACGATGCCGCCGGGGTGCGCGTGCCAGCGCGGGGTGTCCTTGGGGACAGGTTGTGCGAAGGATGGCTGGCTGTCCGCGGGGACAGGTCGATACGCGGGCTGCAGCGGGTTGTGGGCGAGGAGGTGCTGGAGGTCGGTGAGGATCAGCTCCTGGTGCTGCTGCTCGTGGTGCAGGCCGAGCTCGGTCCGCAGGGTGAGCTCGGTCGACAGGCCGGCGGCGAGCGCCGCGTGCATGCCGCGGTCGATGTGCTCGCGGTAGCGCAGCACCTCGGCGAGGGCGGGGCGCGTCAACAGGCCGCGCTGCGGACGGGCATGCTGGGCGCCGACGCTGTTGTAGTAGGAGTTGAAGATCAGCGCGTAGGCGGGATCGAAGGCGCGGTGGCCGGGCAGCTCGGCGAGCACGAAGGTCTCGAAGAACCAGCTGGTGTGCGCGAGGTGCCACTTGACCGGGCTGGCCTCGGGCATCGACTGGGCCAGCATGTCCTCGGCCGACAGGCCGGCGATGAGCGCGAGGGAGGCCGCGCGGACCGTCGCATACGCGGCGGCCGCGGCGGCGGGCGGGACAGTCGCGGCGTGGGGCACGAGCGCGGGCGCGAAGTTCGAGGGCTCGAGGTTGCGGTCCGGGGCGGTCATGGCGGTGGTCGCGCGGTTCCGCGCCGGGGGGCCTCAAGCATGGCAAGAGCGGGGCAGGATGCAAGCTGTGGCGGTCTGGGCGGGTCCTCAGGAGAGTTGCTCGAGGAACCGCGCGAGCTGCTCGGCCTGGCGATTGCGGTCGTGATGGCGAAGCACGTGGGCGCGGGCGGTGGCGCCGAGGGTCTGGCGCCCGGCGACGCCGAGGTCGGCCAGGGCGCGCAGGCTGGTGAGCAGGGCCGCGGGGTCGCCGGGGGTGAAGGCTAGGCCGGCGTGTGCCTCCTCGACGAGGGCCCGGGCCTCGCCGCGGACGCCGAGGAGGATCGGTCGGCGCATCGCCATGGCCTCGAAGATCTTCGAGGGCAGGACGCCGGCGAAGGTCGGGCTGTCGCGCAGGACCACGGCGCTGATGTCCGCGGCGGCGAGCAGACCGGGGACCTCGCGGCGCGGCACGGCGGGGAGCAGGTGGACGCGGTCGCCGACGCCGAGCGTGTCGATCTCTGCGGCCAGATCCGCGAGGCCCGCACCGTCGCCGACGACGACGAAGTGCGCGTCGAGGTCGGCGGGGGCGATGGCGGCGGCGCGGGCGAGCAGGCCGACGTCGTGGGCCATGCCGATCGTGCCGCAGAACAGGACGATCAGCGCCTCCGCCGGGATGCCGAGGCGGGCGCGCAGCGGGGCGGGCGGGGCCTCGGGGTCGAAGAGGTCGAGGTCGGCGCCGTTTTTGATGACGGCGACGCGCGCCGGGTCGACGCCGTGGGCGAGGAAGTGGGCGACGAAGCTATCGGTGACCGAGACGATGCCGGCGGCGCCGCGGTAGAGGCGGCGCTCGAGGACCTCGAGCGCGCGGATCGCCGGATGGCTCGCAGGCAGCGCGCCGACGCTGACGATCGACTCGGGCCATAGATCCCGGACCTCGAGCACGAAGGGCAGCCGGCGCAAGCGCGCGAGCGCGAGGCCGGCCAGACCGGTGAAGATCTGCGGCGAGGTCGCGAGCACGAGGTCGACGGGCGGGAGCTTGAGCGCCGCGAACGCGACCTGGGCGGCCGGCATCGCCGCGTAGCCGAGCCCGCGGACGACGACGCCGCGGTTGGCCGCGGGGAAGGTCGGGACGCGGTGCACCTGGATGCCGTCGATGTCCTCGCGGCGATACTCGGCCGCGCGGTAGCCCGGGTAGACCACGCCGCGCGGGTGGCTCGGCTGACCGGTGACGACGTGCACCTCGTGGCCCAGCCGCACGAGCGCGCGCGAGAGCTCGTGCACCCGCGCGGCCGGGGCGTTGCTCTCCGGCGGGAAGTAGTGCGAGAGGTAGGCGAGGCGCACGCGGGTCCTCGGTCTCAGCTCGGCCAGTAGCAGTAGCCGTAGTCGGGGAGGCACTGCATGCCGTCGGGGCACACCTGTCCGTTGAGACAGTAGAGGACGCAGGCCTTCCCGCCGTCGCCGTAGACCGCCCGGCAGCCGGCGATCGCGGTGCCGGTGGTCGGCGGGGCGAAGCAGTCGCAGTCGTCGACACAGTCGTCGAGGGCGCAGACGTTGAAGCCGCCGCTCTGCGGGCCCAGGCAGGTGACGCTCTGCGGGCCGCCGTCGGCGGTCCAGCCGCACAGCTTGTTGTTGGTGAGTCCGTTCGCGTCCTCGCAGGCGTTGTACGCCCCGGAGGGTCGGCCCGGGCACTCGTCGGCGGCGGCGGTGGTGGTGGCGGTGGCGGTGGTGCTGGTCGGCTCGGCGGTGGTGGTCGCGGATGTTGTCGAGGTCGAGGCGCCCGCGGAGGCGCCGGTGTCGTCGCTGGTCTCGCTGGTACATGCGAGCAGCGCGAGCAGCGAGGCGAGCGAAAAGGAGCGAGCCCTGGCCATCATGGCGGCATGCTAGCCGATCCCGGCGGCGCTCACGGGGCGGCGATGAGGCGGTAGAACGGGGCCGTCGCGTCGGGGAGGGAGATCTTGGCGCGGATGTGCTGGGGGATCGTGATGTCGGCGAGGGCGGTGGTCCAGGGGCCGTCGGCGGCCTGGGCGGACTCGAGGGCGTAGAGCTTGCCCGGGACCAGCTGGGTGGTCTCGATCGTGAGCAGCAGGTCCTCCCAGGAGACCACGGCGCCGCCCCACGGGCGGGCCAGCGGCTCGCCGACGAACACGCCCTCGCCGGGCCAGTCGACCGACTTCCAGTAGGCCTCGATCACGGTCTCGCCGCGGAAGTAATGCGGCAGCAGGGCGAGGCTGTTCGGGAACTTCCACGGGTAATTGCAGGGCTCGAAGGCGGTGCCGTAGCTGGCGGTCGCGCCGGCCTCGAGCCAGCGCACGATGCTCATCTGGCCGCTGTCGGGGATCTGGCCGCCGTAGGAGGTGAGGTGGTCGGCGACCGCCCCGGGCAAGTAGGTGTTGCTGGCGATCTCCGGCACGGCGGCGAGGCCCGTCAGGTAGAACAGGACGTCGGGCTTGCCGGTGATGAAGTCGACGGCCATCTTGGCGCTGTTGTCGATGTACTCGAGCTGGAGGCCGCCGTCGTGGGCCCAGTCCGACTGCGACTGCGAGAGCTGCGGCCAGCGCACGCTGCGGTCGGGGTCGGTGGTGCGCATGAAGTAGCCGGTGCCGGCGGGGAAGGTGCCGTCGGCCGCGACGCCGCGGTCGATGACCTTAAAGACCTCCTCGGCGCTGACGCCCGCGAGGTGCATGGCGGGGCGCAGGCCGTGGTCGGTGAAGGGGGCGAAGGAGGGCGAGTCGTAGTAGCCGCTCGGTGCGGTCATGCTGCAGGGGTTGCCCTGGCCGCTGCAGAACTTCTTGTCGACGCCGAGGGCGAGGGCGCTGACGAGCGACTGGCAGTCGACGCGGTGCGGGTTGGTCCACGAGACGGCGAAGGCCTGGATCTGCGGGTCGATGGCGGCGTCGATCTCGGCCTTGAGCGCGGTGAAGTCGGCGGCGCTGAGGGTGTTCGCGGGCGGGAAGCTGAGGGTGATGATGTTGCCCGGGGGGATCTGCCGGGCCTTTTGATAGTAGTCGGCGACGGCGAGCGACTGTGGGTCCTGGTCGTTGACGAGGACGGCGAGCTCCTCGGCGATGATCGAGGCGCGCGGGAGGATGACGGTGGGCATCACCGGGTCGCCGGTCGTGTCGTCGGGATCGGTGGTGCTCGAGCTGGTGGTTTGTGGGTCGGCGGTGGTGCTCGCGCTGGAGGTCGTGGTCGGGTCGGGCGTCGTGGCGCCGCTCGTCGGCTCGTCGCTGCTCGAGCTCTCAGGGCTCGTGGTGCTCGCGCTCGTGCTCGTGCTCGCGCTCGTGCTCGTGCTCGCGCTCGACTCGGTGCTGGCGTCGTCCCCGGCGGGGCAGGCGGTGAGCGGGAGGAGCAGGAGCGCGAGGTGGCGGCGGATCATGCGCCGCAGGATAACGCGCGCCCGTGAACTGTGTCAGTGCACGGGCGGCAGCCGCAGCTGAGGACCGCGGTGTCAGTTCGGGTCGTTGCGGCGGCGGGCGGTCAGTGCAGGCCCGTTGCGGCGGCGGGCGGTGTCAGTTCGGGGCGTTGCGGCGGCGGGCGGGCGGTCAGTGCAGGCCCGGGTCGTTGCGGCGGAACAGGAACAGGCGGCCGCGGGGGCTGCGGACGACGATCAGCTCGTTCGGGTCGTCGCCGTCGCGCAGGAGGGCGGGGTCGTGGGCGCCGCGGTAGCCGGGGTGGAGCGGCGCGGCGGATTCGCTGCGGGCGGCGAAGTACAGGAAGGTGGCCAGCAGCAGCAGCATGAAGTGGCCGGTGTAGAGGCCGAGGGCGGCGAAGCCGAGGGCGCTGACCTTGCCGATGGTGGCGGCGATGCGGGTGGCGCGGAGGTGGCCGATGCGGCTCGAGAGCGCGGCCCGGAGCACGCGGCCGCCGTCCATCGGGAAGGCGGGCAGCATGTTGAAGACGGCGAGGCCGAGGTTGGCCCAGGCGAGGCTGCCGATGAAGCTGTCTGGGCTGACGTCGCCCGAGATGGCCGCGAAGGTGAAGAGGCTGCCGGCGAGCAGGAAGCTGACGATCGGGCCGGCGAGGGCGACCAGCAGCTCGACGCGCGGGCGCATCTGTCGGGCCTCGATCTGGGCGACGCCGCCGATCGGGAGGAGAAGGATCTGCCGGGTCTCGAAGCCGAAGTGGCGGGCGGTCAGCGCGTGGCCGAGCTCGTGCGTGACGACCGAGGCGAACACCGCGAGCATGAAGGCGACGCCGAGCAGCGCGGCCAGCAAGGTGCCGCCGCTGGTATAGCTGCTCCACCCCGCCCACAGCAGAAGGAGCAGGAAGGATGCGTGGACGCGGGTGTCGATGCCGAACAGTCGGCCGAGGTGCCAGGACCAGGACATGGGCTCTCAGAGTGAACACGTCCGGGCCGCGGTCAAGGTGCAGGCCGCGGGCGGGCCGCCAGCGCCGGGTACGGGGCGAGGGGGGTCCGGGCGGCCCCGGGCTCCGCGGGGGTTGAGGATCGCGCGGGCGGACGGCGCCGGGCGAACACTCGCAGCAAGTGCGCGGGGTTCAGGTCGCGGCGGGGAAGCGGGCGCGTTCAGGTCGCGGTGGGGAAGCGGGCGCGTTCAGTTCGCGGCGGGGAAGCGGGCGCGGGGTTCAGGTCGCGGCGGGGAAGCGGGCGCGGGGTTCAGGTCGCGGCGGGGAAGCGGCCGCGGAAGGTGAACTGCGACTGCGGGTTGCGGCCGCTCGGGGCCTCGCGGGCGCGGTAGCTCTCGGGGAGCTCGGCCGGGTCGCCGATGGCGCCGATGGCGACGGCGGCGAGGGCCTCGTACTGCTCGGGGTCGACGCCGAGCTCGGTGTAGGCGCGCTGGGTGTCGAAGCCGGCCATCGCGTGGGCGTAGAGGCCGAGGACGCGGGCCTCGAGGGCGAGGGCCATCCAGGCGGAGCCGACGTCGAAGGCGGCGGTGCGGTTGGGCTTGCCGTTGTGGCTGAAGTTTCGGCTGGCGAAGAGGACGAGCAGGAGCGGTGCGCGTGCTGCCCAGGCCTGGTTGGCGGGGACCAGCAGGCCGCACAGTCGGGCGTGGTCCTCGGCGGCGCTGGACTCGGCGTAGACGACGCGCCAGGGCTGGGCGTTGAAGCAGGAGGGGGCCCAGCGCATGGCCTCGAACAGGCTGGCGAGCTGGGGTGAGGTCAGGGGGTCGGGGCGCAGGGCGCGGGGCGACCAGCGGTCGAGGAAGCGCGGGTCGACGTCGGCGTCGGGCTGTCGTGACGTGGTCATGGGGACAGGTCCTTGAGAACAGGTTGAAACGGTCAGGTTGGAACGGTCAGGTCGGCTCGGCGCGGAATTCCAGGCGCAGGCCGCCGGGCGGGACCGGCGCGGCGATGCAGCGGCGCGGCTGGATCTGGTTCATCGCGCTCCAGCCCGGGGTCGGGCTGCACAGCCAGGGGGTGCCGTACGGGGCCGTGATGCGGAAGCGGTGGCCGCCGGCGCTGCGGCCGTGCCAGACGTTGTCGCGCAGGATCATGGCGCAGCTCTGGGGGACGAACAGGCGCATGGTCGCGGCGACGTGCGGCTCGACGCTGTCCTCGCAGATCAGGCGCTCGCCGTCCCAGTGCAGGCGCCGACGGTGCGCCCCGGCCGCCCGGTAGCCGAGCACGCGGGCCTCGAGGTGGTCTGGCCCATGAGACAGGTCGCTGGTGCGCGCGCGGCCGCCGACCCGGTGGCTGGCCCACAGCTCGTGCTGGTTCGGGTCGCCCTCGCCGACGGTCACGGTGTTGTGCGCGCGGGTGCTGCGCGCGTAGTCCCGGCCGCTGCCGGGCACGTAGGTGCCGACCCCGGCGTCGATGACGACGCGCTCGCCGTGCAGCGAGAGCTCGATCGCCAGGCCGTCGGCGTGGATGTGGCCGGGCTGGTGCGCGAGGCCCACGCCGCCGGTGTTCCACAGCAGGGTCCAGGGCCCGAAGCTGCGGCGAAACAGGCCGGCGTGCACGGCGTCGGCGGAGCCCTCCGGGAGCTCGCGGCCGAGCCGCCCGGCCAGGCGCTGCGGAGTGACCGGGGCGCGCAGCTGCGAGTCGTTCCACAGCGCGACGTCGCCGTCCGGGTGGGTGAAGGCGGGGAGGGCGAGGACCATGCGCTCGAGCGCGGCCGCGAGGCGCAGGGCGACCGGAGCGTTGACGCGGGCGGGGCCCAGGGCGACGACGCCGGCGAGCTGCTCGGCGAGCAGGCAGTGGTAGGAGGGCGTGCGCTCGCGGTGGACGCCGTCGGGGCCGAGCTGGGCCTCGACCTGGGCGGCGAAGGCGGGGAGCAGGGCGACGAGCGGGGCGACGGCGGGGCCTGCGAGGGAGAGGCCGGCGGAGCAGAGGGCGGCGAGGTTGGTCCAGACGTGGTTGCCGCCGAGGTGATGTTCGACGTGCACGCGCAGGTGCTCGAGCTGAGCGGCGAGCGAGCCGAAGATCCTTCGCCTGGCGCCGGCGTCGAGGTGCGACTCCTGCTCGCCGAGCCAGCCGAGCCAGTGCAGCGTGCGCATCGCGGTCGGGTAGGGCTCCCAGCCGACGCCCTCGAGGTGGTGCTCGATCCAGTGCTCGACGAGCGCGCGGGCGCGCGGGACCGGCAGCTGCGACAGCCAGCCGTGGTAGTGCAGCGTGTAGCGGTAGAGCGGCTCGGCCTCGGGCTCCCAGCCGTCGACGCAGGGGTCGTAGGTGCTGTGGCCGAGCAGGCGCAGGCCGCCGGTCGCCATCAACATGCCCTCGACGGCCGGCGGCGGCATGGCGAGCGCGACGCCGGTCAGGCCCTCGCGGGCGACGCCGGCCGGACGGCGCGCAGGACCGCGCAGGCGGCGAAGACCCTGGTACAGGAACTGCCGCGGGGTCAGGTGCACGAGCGTGCGCAGCCAGGTGCCGGAAGTCATGGGCGCGCGGACAGGAGGCCGACGGGATCGACCACCATGAGGTGGAGCAGGTGGTCGGGGCGGAGGTGCCGGAACTGGCGATGGGCCACGAGGATGACGAGGATGTCGGCGTCGGCGAGGGCCTGCGTGAGGCCGACGAGCGGGGCCTCGGGGATCGGTGAGCGCTGGAGGTGCGGCTCGACCACCGACAGCTCGAGCTCGGGGTCGGCGGCGAGGGCCCGGGCGACGTGCAGGGCGGGGCTCTCGCGCAGGTCGTCGATGTCGGGCTTGTAGGTGAGACCGAGGCAGGCGACCTTGGGGCGGCGCAGGCGCGCGGCGAGGTGACGGACCTGCGTCAGCACGCGCTCGGGGCGCTGATCGTTGACCTGGCGCGCGGCCTGGATCAGCGGCGTGTCCTGCGGCGCGGCCGCGGCGATGAACCACGGGTCGACGGCGATGCAGTGACCCCCCACGCCCGGTCCGGGGCGAAGGATCTGGACGCGCGGGTGACGGTTCGCCAGGCGGATCACCTCCCATACGTCGAGGCCGAGGCGCGCGCAGACGTTGGCCAGCTCGTTGGCGAAGGCGATGTTGACGTCGCGAAACGCGTTCTCCGCCAGCTTGCTCAGCTCGGCCACCTCGGCGCTGCTGCGGTGGACCGTCCCCCGCGCGAAGGACTCGTAGAACTCGGCGCAGCGGAGCGTGCAGGCGTCGGTCAGGCCGCCGACGATGCGCTCGTTCTCGACGACCTCGCGCAGCACGGCGCCCGGCAACACGCGCTCGGGCGCGTGGGCGAGGAAGACATCGCGGCCGGGGACCAGGCCGCTGCTGGCGATGATCGGGGCGACCAGCTCGCGCAGGGTCCCGGGCGGGACCGTCGACTCGAGCACGACGAGGCAGCCCGGACGCAGGGCGGGGACGAGCGCGTGCGCGGCGGCCTCGACGTGGCGCAGGTCCGGCGAGTGGTCCGGGGTGATCGGGGTCGGCACGCAGATCAAGAACGTGGCCGCAGGGACCGGATCGGCCACGGCGCGCAGGGTGCCGGCCGCGACCGCGGCACGAACCAGCGCGTCGAGCTCGGGCTCGACGATGTGGATCCGCCCGGCATTGATGGTGTCGAGGATGTCGCGGCGCAGATCGACGCCGGCGACGCGGCGGCCGACCGTGGCGAGCACCGCGGCCGTCGGCAAGCCGACGTAACCGAGGCCCAGCACGCACACGTCGTACTCCGAAGTTTCCGGGGCGGGGGGCGTGGAGGGGGGCACCTTCGTGGCATGCTATCGGCCAGCCGCGATGCCGTCCACCCAGCCACGCATCCTGATCGTGTTCGGCACCCGCCCCGAGGTCATCAAGCTCTGGCCGGTCGACCGGGCGCTCCGGGCCCACAAAGACTGGCAGGTGACCCTCTGCAACACCGGCCAGCACCGCGAGCTGGTGCCACCGATTCTGGACAGCTTCGGCCTGGTCCCCGAGGTCGAGCTGGGGGTGATGAACCCGGGGCAGAGTCTCAGCTCGCTCATGGCCCGCCTGCTCGACGCCCTGGACCCCGTGCTCGACGCCCTGCGCTTCGACTGGGTGGTCGTCCAGGGCGACACGACGACCGCCCTCGCGGCCACGATCGCCGCGTACCATCGCCACGTGCCGGTCGCCCACGTCGAGGCCGGGCTGCGCACGCATGACCTCGCCGCCCCGTTCCCGGAGGAGGGCAACCGCCAGCTGATCGGCCGCCTGGCGAGCCTGCACCTGGCCCCGACCCCGCGGGCCCGCGACGCGCTGCTGGCCGAAGGAATCGGTCCCTCGCGCATCGAGGTCACCGGGAACACCGTTGTCGACGCCGCGCGCCGCGTCGCCGAGCGCCTGCCCGCGGACGGCGTCCCTCCGGCCGGCGCCCCGCTCGAGCTGCTGCGCTTCTCCGGCACCCGGCCCCTGGTGCTGATCACCGGCCACCGCCGCGAGAGCTTCGAGGGGGGCCTGGCCGCCGTCTGCGACGGCCTCGCCGAGCTCGCGCGCGCCTACCCGGGCGCCGACTTCGTCTATCCGGTCCACCTCAACCCCAGCGTCCAGAGCGCCGTTCGCAGCCGCCTCGCCGGCCTCGCCAACGTCCACCTGCTCGAGCCCCTCGACTACCCGGCCGCGGTCTGGCTGCTGCGCCGCTGCCTGTTCGTCGTCACCGACTCCGGCGGCCTGCAGGAAGAGGCGCCGGAGTTCGGCAAGCCGGTGCTGGTCACCCGCGAGAGCACCGAGCGCAATGAGGGCATCACGGCGGGCTGCGCCGAGCTGGTCGGCTACGAGCGCGCGCATCTGGTCGCCGCTGCGCGCCGCTTCCTCGACGACCCGGCGACGGCACCGCTGGCGATGGCCAACCCTTACGGCGACGGGCAGGCGGCGGCCCGCTGCGTCCAGGCGTTGCGGCGGCGGCTGGGTCTCTCGCTGACGGAGCTGCCGAGCTGGCCCTGAGCCGTGATGAGTTGTGCGTGAGGAGTGGTTCGGAGCGGCTCGCGGCGCGCTGGGCTATCATCCGGGCCGTGTCACGGGGGACAGGTCGTGAGGCGCATGCCCCGAGGGACAGGGGAGGCGGGGCGTGAGCGCGACGCCGTGGGTGTTGTGGGTGGCGGGCAGCGTGGCCTTCATGCTGGTGGCGCTCGGCATGCCGCTGGCGATCCGCGGGTGGAAGGCGCTGGGCCGCAAGGACCGCGAGGTCAGCCTCCGCAAGGTCCACACCGGGGAGATCCCCCGCGTCGGCGGCTTCGTCCTGATGCTCGGTTTCGCGATCGTGGCGATCCGCGGCCTCGCGGGCACCACCGAGCTGTCGGCGGCCCACGAGTGGTTCTCGCGTAACTCGATCACCGGCGCGGTGCTCGGGGCGCTGATCTGCGGCGGCTTCGGCCTCTTCGACGACCTCGTCGGCCTGCGCGCCCGCTACAAGCTGGCCGGGCAGCTGCTCGCGGCCAGCCTCGCGGTGTTCGGCTTCGGCCTGCAGTGGGAGGCGCTCGCCGCCCTGCTCGGCCCCGCGTCCGTGCTCGCCGACCCGCTGACGGTGCTGTTCCTGGTCGCGGGCGTCAACGCGATCAACCTCAGCGACGGCCTCGACGGCCTCGCCGGCGGGATCACGGCGATCGGTCTCATGGTCGTGGTGCTCGCCGCGGCCAGCCACGGCGCGGCCGCGGTGGCGGTCGGATGGATCGCCGCGACCGCGCTCGGGGCGGTGCTCGGCTTCCTGCTGCACAACCGTCACCCGGCGCGCGTGTTCATGGGCGACGCCGGCAGCTACTTCCTCGGCTTCCTGCTGACGGCCCTGTTGCTGCTGGTGCATCCGGTGCGCGAGCGGGTCGCGATCATCAACTTCTCGATCCCGCTGATGGTCCTGGCGCTGCCGCTGTTCGACATGACCCTGGCGATCGTGCGCCGGGCTGCGCGCGGTCAGCCGATCTTCGCGCCCGACTGCGACCACATCCACCACCGACTGCTCGCCCGCGGCCTGCCGCACGCGCGCGTGGTCCAGGTGCTGTGGCTGTCGGCCGCGCTGTTCGCCGGCCTCGCCTACCTCAACGTGATCGGCGTCGGCGGCTGGTCGACGCTCACCGGCGCGGTCCTGGCGATGCTCGTGGTCGCGGTGCTGCTCGGCTATCACAACCTGCTGCGCCGGCTGCCCGCCTTCACCGGCGACCACCTGCTCGGCCTGCGCGACCGTCGACGCCAGGTGATGGAGATCCTCGCCGCCCTCGACCTGATGGCCGCCAGCGAGAAGGACCGCGAGGAGCCGCGCTGGCGGCGACTGACGCCCGAGCTGGCGCCGGTGCTCGCGCGGCTCGGCGTGCCCGGCTTCGAGGTGCGGCGCGGCCCAGAAGTGATCACCAGAGCGGGCGAGGACCAGGGCGCGTGGGCCTGGCTCAGCCTGCCGCTGCCGGGCTCGTCCGGCGTGGAGCTGCGGCTCGCGCTCGCCGTGCGCCTCCCCGAGCTCCAGTCGGACCAGCTGATGCTGATCGAGCGCGTGGTCGCGGTCCTCGCCGGCGCGCCGGCAGGCCAGCGCTAGCGCGGAGCGGCGATCTCGGCGCTCTTACGGGTCACTCGGCGCTCACTCGCCGGGCTCATCCGCATCCTGCCCGGCAGCATCCGCGACCGCCGCGGGCGCCTGGCCGGCCTTCACCTGCTCGGCGATCTCCACGAGCGTGTAGCCGGTCTCGAGCTGCTGGTGGATCCACCCCGCGCGCTCCACCGCCCAGCCCGGCCAGCGACTGTGCACCCCGGCTCGGCCGCGACTGATGATCGTCGGCTCGGGCAAAAGCTCCATCTTACACCAGCGGCGCAGCGTGTCGCGGTGAACTTCACCGGCCGCGGCGGAGACTTCCTGCGTGGTGGCAAACGGGCTCTTGGGGGCTTTGGTCCGGGCCGGCATGGCGGGTCCGAGACTCTACTTGCTGTGGAAGGCGCGGGCGAGGGGCCCTTGAATGAGGAGTCCGGATGTGCGAGGCTGTGTTTGGAGTGGATCAAGAATGATTCAACATAGCATCAAGATAAGAAAATCACTGCGCCTAGCGTGGGACAAACGCGCTCTGCAGGGCCACTGCGGGGCCTGCGGGGGCATGTACGCGGGGACCATGCCGGCAGAATTCGCGGTCCTCGTCGGTGAGCAGCGGGTCCCCACCGGGGCGCGGACCGCCGACCTGCTCGAGGCCTATCGCTGGTTGCACGAGGCCCACGGGCGGATCTCCCCGGCGACGGATGGGTCCGGTGGGGGAAGTGGACCGCAGGGCAACACACTGGAGAGCCCGTGGATCGGCTGGCGATGCGGGCCCAGAGAGCAGTGGCGACGACACGGCCCGCTGCTCTCACTGCCCGAGCTGGCGCCCGACGGCGGCCGGCTGGATCCCGCGCCGCTGGTGTCGACGCCGCCGGTTGCGTCACCGCGGGCCGCACGCGCCCGGCTGCGCACGTTGCTACGGCGCGGGGGGCTCGATGCCCCAGCATCCGCCTCGCTGCTGCAACGCTACGAGGGCTACTTCCCGAGCATCGAGGTCGCGGGTGCGCAGATCCTTCACGCCCGCTTCGGAAGCGATCCGACCTGGCTTCGCTGGTTCGACCTGCGCGCCATGCTGTGGGATGTGATCGCCTCGGCGGCGCTCTGGACCCTGCCAGACCGCGGTGAACGAGGCTGGCCCGCAGGGCTGCATATTTTTGCCAGCTGAGATCCTCGACCCCCGACGCTGATTCTCCCACGCAGGGCGGGGATGACGGCAGGGACGCGGTCCTTGGCTTGGAGGGAGCGCTCGTCTACTATCGCCTCGCCGTCCCAGCGACCTCCCGTCGCGCACGGGCAACGAACCCGAACACCGAGGCAACACGATGAAGTGGGTCGAAGTCAGGCACGATGGAGACGGCAACCGCGGCGCCGCCTATGTGGCCGAGGTGCCCGGCGGCGTGCTGGTCCGCACGGTGACGCACCTCATCCTTCACACCGGCCTCTACGTGTCCGAGGCCCTGGCCTTCGTGCCCAACGTGACGGCCTCGGACTTCGAGCGCAAGCCTCGCGACGAGGACTAGGCCTGCGCTGCGGCGGTCGACAGCTGCTGTCGATAGCTCAGCGACTCGGGTGACAACGCAGAAGGCCACGCCGGCGCGAGCCGGCATGGCCTTTGGGACATGTCCCGGGCGCCAGGCTCAGGACTTGCTGCCGGTGAGCATCTCCTTGAGCTCGGGGATGTCGCCGAGCAGCGGCATGAGGATGACCTCGATGCGGCGGTTCTGGGCCTTGCCGTCCTCGGTGCCGTTGTCGGAGACCGGGTCGTTCTCGCCGTAGCCGGCGGCGCCGATGTTGCTGGAGGTCATGCCCTGGGTGATGAGGAACTGGACGACCTCGACGGCGCGTGCGGTCGAGAGGTCCCAGTTGTTCTTGAATCGGGCGGTCTTGATCGGGACGTTGTCGGTGTGGCCGGCGACCAGGAATTCGCGGTCGTTGAGCGACTTGAGGGCGGTGGCGAGGTTGGCGAGGGCGGCCTGGCCCTCGGCCTTGAGCTCGGTCTTGCCGGAGTCGAAGAGGATGCTGCTGGCGAGCTTGACGACCAGGCGACCCTTGCGAAACTCGACCTTGATGGTGCCGGCGTCGACGAGCGCCTTGAGCTTGCCGAACAGGTCCTTGTAGACCTGCAGCTCGGCCATGCGCTTGGCTCGCTCGGCGCGCAGCGCCTTGAGCTCGTCCTGGGTGGCGCCGGCCTTGCGGGCGAGGTCGGCGTTCTGGTCCTCGAGGATCTTGATGTCGTTGGAGAGCTTCTGGATCTGGCCCTCGAGCTCGGCGATCTTCTGCTGCAGGGTCAGGTTCTCGGCGCTGAGCTGCTTGTTCTTGCCCTGCTCGGCGCTGAGCTCGCCCTGGGTCGCCTCGAGCTTCTTGTTGGCCTCCGCGAGGGCTGCCTCCAATTCCTTGCGTTTGCAACCGGTGAGCGCGAGCGAGGAGAGAAGGAGGGCAACGAGGATGCTTCGCATGGCCCCGAGGCTATCCCATGCCGGCCGATTTTTTGATCCCGAACTGCGGGCTTTGTAGGATGCCCCCAGCAGGATCTCGACGAAAAGGTCAAGATCTTGAGATCTCAAGGAAAAATGCCCAAAGCCCGAGAGCGTTCAGAGTCCGCGCGCGGCGCGCGAACGCGCGAGACTTCTTCCGGTTTGCCGCGGCCGTGGGGCGAGTTCCTCGGCATCGCGCTGCTCGCCATCGGCGTGCTGATGGTCGGCGGCCTGTGCTCGTACCAGTTCGGCGCCGGCAATTTGATGGGCCCCGTCGGTCGTCTGGTCGCCAGCGCCCTGTACGCGACGCTCGGCATGGGCGCCTACCTGCTGGTGCTCGGCGTGCTCGGCCTCGGCATCAAGGCCCTGCTCGGCGAGACGATGGAGATCCGCGCCGGCGAAGGCATGGGCTTCGCCAGCGCGACCATCGCTGGTTGCGTGCTGCTGCACGTCACCTTCCCGGAGTACCGCAGCCACGGCCTCACCGCGGGCGGCCTCACCGGCGAGGTGCTCGGTGAGGTCGGCCTCGGCCTCTTCGACCGCGCGGGCACCTACCTGATCGCGCTCGCCTTGCTGGCGGTCGGCCTGTTCGCCTCGACGCCGCTCTCGGTCGCGCACATCGTCGCCGGCGCGCGCTTGCTCGCCCGCGGTACGGTCGCGGTCGGCGTGTACCTGTGGGGCGGCGTGCTCGGCCTGGTCGAGGCCCTGCGCGGCAAGCCGGCCGCGGACGACGAGCTCGAGGAGGAAGCGGACGAGCTCGACGAGGACGAGGAAGAGGAAGAGGAGGATGAGGAGGAGGCCGAGGCGGCCAAGCCGAAGCGTGCGCGCAAGCGCGCGCCCGCGGCTGCACCGCTCGCCGCGCTCGGGCCCGCCGCCGAGGAGGCGCCGCGGTCGATCGAGCCGGTGCTGCCGCCGTCGGAGCCGCGCAAGAATCGCAAGCTGGCGAAGCGTCCGGAAGACCTGCCGGAGATCGTCGTGACGGCGCCGGCCAGGCCGGAGGAGGCGGCGAAGGCCCCGGTCAGCCCGGTGAACCCGATCAGCCCGGTCAAGCGGAAGGACCGGTCGCTGGACGCCGAGGAGGTCGAGGTCGGTGATGAGTCGACGGCCCCGAAGCGGCGCCGCAAGCCCGCCGCGACGACCCCGGAGCCCGCCGCGATGACCCCGGAGCTCGCCGCGATGGCCCCGGAGATCTCCGTCGACGAGGACGTCGATCCGGTGCGCCGCGAGGAGCGCGAGCCGCGGGAGGCCGAGGCCGACGACGCGCCGATGCTGATGCCGCGGGCCGGCAAGAAGCCGCCGCCTCGTCCGCAGGAGCTGGCGCGCGCGGAGGGGTCGACGCCGGTGCAGATGCCGCTGCCGGACGGCGAGGCCGTCAAGCCCGAGCGCATCAAGGCGATCCCGGGGATCGTGCGGCTGACGCCGGGGCCGTTCCTGCTGCCGCCCTCGAAGCTGTTCGAGCTCCCGGACCAGGCGGTGACCGAGGTCGACAAGGGCTTCGTGCTCGAGCAGGCCGAGCGCATCGAGCACGCGCTGTCGACCTTCAAGGTCACGGGCAAGGTGACGAAGATCCACCCGGGTCCGGTGATCACCCGCTACGAGTTCAAGCCCGATCCCGGGGTCAAGCTGTCGCGCATCGAGAGCCTGGAGAACGACCTGGCGATGGCCCTGGAGGCGATCTCGATCCGCATCCTGGCGCCGATCCCGGGCAAGGCGACGGTCGGCTTCGAGGTGCCCAACGTGGTCCGCGAGACGGTGGCGATCAAGGAGATCCTCGACAGCGAGGGCTTCGAGGCCGGACGCACCAGCAAGCTGCCGATCGCGCTCGGCAAGAACATCACCGGCAAGCCGATCAGCATCGACCTCGCCAAGGCGCCGCACCTGCTGGTCGCCGGCGCGACCGGCTCGGGCAAGTCGGTCGGCGTCAACGCGATGATCTGCTCGCTGCTCTACTCGTGCACGCCCGAGGACGTGCGCATGATCATGATCGACCCCAAGATGCTCGAGCTCAGCATCTACAAGGACATCCCGCACCTGCTGCTGCCGGTGATCACCGACGCCGAGGCCGCCAACCTCGCGCTGCGCTGGGCGGTCGACGAGATGGAGCGCCGCTACGCCGTGCTCAGCGACGCCCAGGTCCGCGACATCGGCGGCTACAACAAGAAGCTGCCGCTGCTGCTCGAGCACTTCGAGGCCGAGAAGCGGATGCTGGCGGAGGAGTCGGCGCTGGCCAGCAGGGAGGCCGAGGAGGAGGGCGAGGACGCGGTGGCCTCGGAGTTCTTGGCGGGCATCGCCTTCGACCCGGACGGCCACCCGATGAAGTCGATCGGCGGAGACATGCTGGGGGCGAAGCTCGGCGACCGGCCGGAGAAGATGCCGTACATCGTCATCATCATCGACGAGTTCGCGGACCTGATGATGGTCGCCAGCAAGGAGGTCGAGACCAGCGTCGCGCGCATCGCCGCGAAGGCGCGGGCCTGCGGGATCCACCTGATCCTGGCGACGCAGCGGCCGAGCGTCGACGTGATCACCGGCACGATCAAGAACAACTTCCCGTCGCGCATCGCGTTCCAGGTGACCAGCGACATCGACTCGCGGACGATCCTCGACGGCAAGGGCGCGAAGCAGCTGCTGGGCATGGGCGACATGCTGTACATGGACCGCGGCGGCCAGCCGCAGCGGGTCCACGGCTGCTATGTGTCCGAGGACGAGATCTTGAAGGTCGTGGCCTTCATCAAGAAGCAGGCCCGGCCGGTGTACAACCACACGATCGCGGCCAAGCGCGACGAGGACGCCGAGGACGAGCCGAACGACCGCCGCGCCGATCCGCTCTACGATAAGGCCGTCCAGATCGTGGCCGAGACCCGCAAGGTCAGCACCAGCATGATCCAGCGGCGCCTCAACATCGGCTACAACCGCGCGGCCAAGATCGTCGAGCAGATGGAGGAGGATGGGGTGATCGGCCCGGCCCGGGGCACCGCGCCGCGCGAGGTCCTGGTCCAGGCGGCCTGAGCCCGGTCGCCCTCGGCGCCGCTCCGCCCGCGTAAACGCGGAGTAAACGCGGGGTCCATCGCCGTGGCCGCGGATGGCTGTCCGCGGCGCTAAAAGCGTGCTATCCGGGGCTTCAGGCCGTCTTTCCGGACCCGCGCGTCACCCCGCGCCGCCGGTCCGGCGGCCGTGAATCGGCCCTCCACGCTCGTCGTCTGTGCCCCCCGCGTGGGTGAACCCCACAGGAGCCCGTCATGCCTGCTTTTACGATCTGCGCCTTCTCCCTCGGTCTGTTCTGCAGCGCCTCCTCCCTCGACCTGGCCGCCGCGCCGGGGCCGACGGCGGCCAGCGTCAGCGACGCCAAGGCTGCGCCCATCGATGTGGCCGCGCCGACCGACAAGACCTCGCCCTCGGCGGTGCTCGCGTCGGTGCAGTCCTTTTACGACGGCACCGTCGACCTCACCGGCAACTTCCGCCAGACCTACGTGCATCAGGTCTACGGCACGCGCACCGTCAGCAACGGCGTGCTGCGCCTGCGCAAGCCGGGCATGATGGTGTGGGACTACAACAACGCGGCCGACCCTGACTTTTACGTCGACGGGCAGAAGCTGTGGGTGGTCGAGCACGACACCCGCCAGGTGGTCAGCCAGAAGGTCGAGGGCAACTCGAGCCTCTCGGGCGCGATGAAGTTCCTGTTCGGCGGCCAGAAGCTGATCAAGGACTTCAAGGTGCGGATGGCCCCGGAGAAGCCGGCGAAGGCCTACGCGATGCCCGGGCACAAGGTCATCGAGCTCAAGCCCAAGGAGCAAAACCCCCATTACAAGACCCTGCTGCTGGTCGTCGACGAGCAGACGGGTCGGGTGGACGCCTTCGTGGTCCGCAGTCAGGACAACAGCACCAACCACTTCGTGCTGACCGACGTGACGACCAACAAGGGCCTGGAGGCCAAGGACTTCAAGTACAAGATCCCCAAGGGCTACGTCGAGACCAAGCAGTGACGATGAAGTGAGCTCCGCGCCTGCGGATTGCTCCCGGGGCCCCGTCTGCCGAGGTGGCGGCCGGGCCCGGTCGCGAGCGTGCTCCCGGGTCGGGCGTGACCAGGCAGTGAGGGATGCGGCCTCGCACGCGTGCTGGCGGTCCTGCATCGCAGTTGCGGGCGGATACGGGGGCCTGGTACCGTGCCGCGCCTGCGAGCGCCGTGGACGGCGCCCAGTTTAGGGAGAGATCCGATGCTTCGACCGACGTTTTCCTTGAGCCTGATGACCCTGTTGGCCGCGACCACGCTGGCGGCCTGTACCGCTGACAAGAACGAGACTGACACCGACGGTGGCACGGGCGGCACGGGTGGCACCACGGCTGTGACCGCGACCGGGACGGATCCGACGGAGGCTTCCGGCACCACGGCTGCGGCGACGACCTCGGAGTCCACGGCGGACCCGACGACCGACACCACCCCGACGACCACGATGACGGGCGAGACGGCGGCGGACGGCGAGGCTTGCAGCCAGAACGACGACTGCATGTCGCTGGGTTGCCTGAAGTTCCGCGATGCCGAGGACGGCGAGTGCGTGGCGGCGCCTGCGAACATGGCGACGCGCATCGCCGGCACGCTCCTCGACTTTGCGACCAACCAGCCGATCCCCAGCGTCGAGCTGCGCGTGATCGGTGCCCTGAGCGCGCTTGGTAACCCCGCCATGGCGACGCCGGTGGCCATGGGCAACGCGGACGCCGCCGGCAAGGTCGACTTCGTCAGCCCCGAGGCGCTCAAGGAGGGCATCGGCATCGTCGGCATCATCACCGGCGGCGACTACTACACGACCGCGACCGGTCTGGCCTCGCCGACGGCCGGCAAGTACGGGCCGATGAACGGCATCCGTGACATCTGGGCGGTGCCCACGGCGAAGCTGACCGAGTGGAGCGGTCTGCTGGCCGCGGATCCGGACGTGATGATGTTCCTGCCGCTCGGTGACAACGGCGGCGTGATCGGCCTCGCCCGCGACGCGGCGACCAGCGCGCCGCTGGCCGGCAAGAAGGTCGTGCCGGTCAACGACGCCAGCAAGGCCTTCGTTCGCTACCTGGCGGACGACGGGATGAGCTTCAACAGCGACGCGACGGGCGCGACGGGCGTCTTCATCGTGGTGAATCCCGGTCTGGCGGAGGAGTTCACGGTCGAGGGCAACCCGGAGATCACGGCCAAGGCCGGTAGCGCCAAGGGTGCGGCCTTCGTCATGATCCTCAACCTGCCCTGAGGGTTCGGGCCCTGAGGCATCGGCCTCGGGGCTTCGCACAGGGGCGATGGCCGCGGAGCGTTCGCGGTCATCGCCCTCGTTCTTGGTTCACACGTAGCTGTTGGTGGCGGGGTCCCAGCGCTTCCAGGCGCCGTTGATCTCCTTCAGCAGGTCGGGCTTGCCGGTCTCGACCTTGAAGCGGGTGGTCGTGAATTTGCTGGCCAGGTCGGCGGATTTCGTGAGGTCGACGAAGATGTTGGCCTCGTCGATCGCGTGGTAGGTGGTGAGCATCTCGACGCCGTCGAGCTCGACGGTGACGAAGCCGTTGCGCGCCGAGTCGGCGTGGGCGAGGTGGCGGTTGGTGCCGGTGCCGCGCAGGAGCTGGTCGATGTTGCCGGCGAGGTCCGAGGCGCCCGGGGTCGCGCTGAGGGTGGGGTCGGCGGCGACCTGGAGGACCAGCAGGGTGGCGTAGGTGCCCGAGCTGATGGCGCTGCCGACGAACTCGACGATGTGCTTGCTCGGGTCGTCGTTGGTGCCGGGGACGCCGGCGTAGAAGGCGTGGATGTCCCCGGTGAGGGCGACGACGTTCTGGAGCTGGCTGAGCTCGCCGAGGATCTCGTCCCGGCGGTCGCGCATGCCGTCCCACTGGTCGGCGTTCATGTAGAATTTCTGGTTGAACGGCTCGATCGGGAAGTTGGTGAGGTCGATGACGAGGGGCATCAGGCTGTACTCGTTGCCCCACAGCTTCCAGGTCTCCTTGGCGCCCTTCATGGTGTCGAGGAACCACTTCTGCTGCTCAGCGCCCATGGCGTCCTGGGTCTTGCCGCCGGACTTCTTGTAGTTGATGGTCGCCCAGAGGTCGAAGGTGTCCTTGATCACCAGGTAGCGGGAGCCGATCGAGGCGTAGTTGCCGAGCTTGCCGAGGTGGCGATACGCGAGGCCGCGCTCGAGGGTCATGAGGTCGACGTCGGGGATCTCCATGACGCCGGGGTTGTCGAGGCTGGCGATCAGCTTGTTGACGTGGATGGCGTCGAGGTTGCCGGTGATGACGGCGGGGTCGAGGTCGAGCTGGGTGGCGGCGCCGACGAGCACGGCCTTGTAGGTGCCGCTGGCGAAGGTGTCGATGTCGACGTAGGGGCTGGCGGCGGCGGGCAGCTCACCGAGCTCGGCCATCAGCTCGGCCTGGGTGAGCACGACGGTGCCGGGGAACGCCTGCTCGGGGA
>Ga0209480_10000454_pt1 | contig 34450 bp, 33 predicted proteins | sample JI61114C2DNA_FD_187501 | JGI IMG/M metagenome (GOLD analysis project Ga0209480, IMG submission 187501) | Wastewater effluent complex algal communities from Wisconsin, to seasonally profile nutrient transformation and Carbon sequestration -... | ecosystem: Engineered > WWTP > Effluent > Algae... | reverse complement strand
ACTGGACGAGCTGCTGGCCCGCCTGCGGGCCCTCACCCGGCGCAACAAGCCCGAGCCCACCGACGGGACGCCCGCCCACCAGGGCACCCAGGTGCTCAGCTTCGACGGGCTCTCGCTCGACCTGCAGACCCGCGAGGTGACCCGGCACGGACGCCGCATCTCGCTGACCCGCACCGAGTTCGCGCTGCTGCAGACGTTCCTGGAGAACCCGCGCCGCGTCCTGGAGCGCGGCTGGCTGTTGAACGAGGTGTGGGGCTTCGACTTCCCGACCACGGCGAACTCGCTGGAGGTCTACATCGGCTACCTGCGCCGCAAGACGGAGGGCCCGGGCGAGTCCCGGCTCATCCACACCGTCCGCGGCATCGGCTACGTGCTGCGAGAAACGGCGCCGTGATCGGTAGGCTGCGCGCCCGACTCGCGGCCCATCGGCGAGCACTGCAGGACCGCCTGGCCCTGCTGATCGCCGTCGCCGTCTTCTGTGCCGTGGCCGTCACCGGCGCCGCCGCCTACCTGATCACGCTCACCGCCGTCTACGCCCAGCTCGACAACGAACTCACCACCGTCGCGTCCGTCACCTCGACGATGCTCAGCGACGACATCGAGAACATGGGCGGCATCAACACGTCCGCCTTCCAGGCCGCGAACGTGAACGTCGAGGTGCTGAAAGCCGACAACTCGGTCTTCCAGCTCCCCAACAAGCCGAGCTTCGTGTCCCCGACGGAGCTGGCGATCGCGATGACGGGCGAGGGGGCGTCCGCCCGGACCGACTACGCCAAGGACGGTGCCCCCTACCGCATCATCGCGGTTCCGCTGATCGACCAGACGTCCGGAGCGCACTACGCGCTGGTCCTGGCGCGTCCGCTGTCGTCGACGCTCGCGATCATGAACAGCCTGCTGTTCTCGCTGCTCCTGGTCGGCGCCCTGGCGATCCTGGCGGCCGCGGCGGTCGGGTGGGTCATCGCGCGGGCGTCCATCGACCCGCTGCGGCAGCTCAGCGGGGCGGTCGCCAACGTCACCGCCACCATGCGCCTAGCCCCCGTATCCGTGGACGGCAACGACGAGGTCGCCGACCTCGGACGCGCCTTCAACCGCATGCTCAAGGCCCTCGACTCCTCCCGCGAGCGCCAGCGGCGCCTCATCGCGGACGCCGGCCACGAGCTCCGCACCCCGCTGACGTCGATGCGCACCAACGTCGAGCTGCTCGTCGCCGACGACAAGGCCGGCATGCTGCCCGCGGGGGCGCGCGGCGACATCCTCCGGGACGTGGCCGCCCAGCTCGGCGAGTTCACCACGCTCGTCGGCGACCTGGTGCAGCTCTCGCGCGAGGACGCCGTCCAGCCGCACCCCGAACCCATCGACTTCCGCGACGTCATCAACAGCGCCCTTTCCCGCGTCAAGCGTCGCGGGCCCGGCATCACCTGGGACGTCCAGCTCGCCAACGGCCTCTACCTGCTCGGCGAGCCCGACGCCCTCGAGCGCGCCGTCACCAACCTCCTCGACAACGCCGTGAAGTTCTCGCCGCCGGACGGGACCATCCACGTCTGGCTCTCGGACGACCGGCTGCGCGTGGCCGACGAGGGCCCGGGCATCTCCGACGACGACCTCCCGCACGTCTTCGAGCGCTTCTTCCGCTCCGACAAGGCGCGCACAGCCCCCGGCTCCGGCCTGGGCCTGTCGATCGTCACGCAGACCATCGAGGCGCACGGTGGGTGGGTCCGGGCGGGGCATGCCCGCGAGGGCGGCGCCGAGTTCGTCGTCCGGCTGCCCGGCTCCACGACCTCCCCCGAGGACGCCGCCGCCCAGACCGAGGACGCCACCGCCGACTGACCGGTCAATTGGCCGATTCGCGCACTGAAGGCGCGAAATTGCTTGCCTTCACCATGCGCGGTCGGCAATAGTTCACGTCAGAGCGACCCCCCGCGAAGGAGCGACATGAGCGCCATCCCCTCCGAACAAACCCTCAGACAACGCATGTTCCGCCGCAAGGCCCTGGTGCCGGGCGGCCAGGATTCGGGGCTGAAGCGCTCGATCGGGCTGTTCCAGCTGACCGGCTTCGGCGTCGGCGCCACGATCGGGACCGGCATCTTCTTCGTCCTCGGCACCAACGTGCACAAGGCCGGCCCCGCGATCGTGTTCTCGTTCATCATCGCGGCCATCGTCGCCGGCATCACGGCCGTCTGCTACGCCGAACTGGCCAGCTCGGTGCCGGTCTCCGGCTCGTCCTACTCCTACGCCTACGCCACCCTCGGCGAGGTCGTCGCGATGGGCATCGCGGCGTGCCTGTTGCTCGAGTACGGCGTCTCGTCCGCCGCGGTGTCGGTGGGCTGGTCGCAGTACCTGAACGAGCTGCTCCGCAACACCGTCGGGGTCACCGTCCCCCACGTCCTCGCCGCGGCCCCCTGGGACAAGGACCCGGGCTTCGTGAACCTGCCCGCCATGGTGCTCGTCGGCCTGTGCGTGCTGCTGCTCATCCGCGGGGCCAGCGAGTCCGCGACCGCCAACGCGGTGATGGTCTGCATCAAGATCGCGGTCCTGATCATGTTCGTGGTCATCGGCCTCCAGGGCTGGAACTCGAACAACCTGGCCGACTTCGCCCCCTTCGGCGCGCAGGGGGTGTGGGCGGCGACCGGCGGCATCTTCTTCTCGTTCATCGGCCTGGACGCCGTCTCGACGGCCGGCGAGGAGGTCAAGGACCCCACCAGGACGATGCCGAGGGCGATCATCCTGGCCCTGGTCATCGTGACCGCCATCTACGTGGCGGTGGCGCTGGTCGGGGTGGCTGCCCAGCCCTGGCAGGAGTTCCAGGGCCAGGAGGCCGGGCTCGCCCAGATCCTCGCGAACGTCACCGGCCAGACCTGGCCCGCCACCGTCCTGGCCCTCGGCGCCGTCATCTCGATCTTCTCGGTGACGCTGATCACCCTGTACGGCCAGACCCGCATCCTGTTCACGATGGGGGTCGACGGCGTCGTCCCGCCGGTGTTCAACAAGGTGGACCCGCGCACACTCACCCCCGCGACGAACACGCTGATCGTCGGCGGCTTCGTCGCCCTGATCGCCGGGTTCGTCCCGCTGGACGCCCTCGCCGACCTCTGCAGCATCGGGACGCTGGCCGCGTTCACGGTCGTCTCGCTCACCGTCATCCTGCTGCGCCGCCGCGACCCCACGCTGCACCGTCCCTTCAAGGTGCCGGGCTACCCGGTGACCCCGATCCTGTCGATCGCCGCGTGCCTCTTCGTGATGTCCGGGCTGCCGCTGATCACGTTCGCCGCGTTCGTCCTCTGGGTGGGCGCGTTCCTCGTCTTCTACTTCTTCTACGGCATCAAGCACTCCACCCTCGAGCCCTACCCGCGCAGCGACGAGAAGGTCGAAGCGTGAGCGTCGTCGTCGGCTACGGTCCCGAGGCCCGCGGCAACGGCGCGCTCGCCCTGGCGCGGCTGCTGGCCGAGTCGGCGTCCGAGCCCCTCGTGGTCTGCTGCGTGCTGCCCGACCGCTGGGAGCCGGTCTCGATCGCCCGCAGCTCGGACGCCGAGTTCGACGCCCACCTGTCCGGCCTGGCCCGGCACGCCCTGGACGTGGCGCGCGCGGCCCTCGCGGGCTGCGACGGTGTCACGTACGAGGTCGTCAGGGCGCGGTCGGGCCCGGCGGGCCTGGTGGACGCCGTCGAGCGGCACGGCGCCCGGTACCTGGTGACGGGGTCGTCCGGCGACGGGGCCTGGGGCCACATCGCGCTGGGGTCGGTCACCGACCGGCTGCTGCACAGCTCCCCCGTGCCGGTGGCCGTGGCGACGCGCGGCCTGCGCTACGCGCCCGGCACGCGGATCGGCCGGATCACGGTCGCCCTCGACGGCACCGCGGCGAGCCGGGAGATCCTGGCGGAGGCGGCCGACCTGGCGGCCTCGGTCGGGGGCACACTCCGGATCGTGAGCTTCGGCGTCCGGGCGGGCGAGATGTACCCGCCCGAGGCGGGCCTGCGGGTCGAGGAGCGGGTGGCGGACGCCTGGCGCGTCCAGGTCGAGGCGGCGATCGCGGACGCCGTGGCGGCCGTGCCGTCGGCGTCCGGAATGCGCCCCGGGATCGTCCTGGCGGAGGGGGCGTCCTGGGGTGAGGCCCTCGACGTGCCGGACTGGCACCCGGGTGACATGCTGGTCATCGGGTCGAGTTCCGGCCAGCGGCTGCTGTCGCGGGTGTTCCTCGGCTCGACGGCCGCCCGGATCGTCCGGCACTCGCCGGTGCCCGTGCTGGTCACCGGCTAGGCCCCCGGCCAGAGGAGTCGTCATGGAGTACACCCGCCTCGGACGCACCGGCCTGCGGATCAGCCGACTCGCGCTCGGCTGCATGAGCTACGGGGACGCCGCCACGCCCGGCGCCCACCCGTGGGCGCTGCCCGAGGCGGACGCCATGGCGTTCTTCCGCCAGGCCGTCGAGCTGGGCGTCACCCTCTGGGACACGGCGAACGTCTACCAGGCGGGCACGTCCGAGGAGTTCGTCGGACGCGCCATCACCACCTTCTCGCGCCGCGAGGACATCGTGCTCGCCACGAAGGTGTTCGGGCGGATGCACGACGGGCCGGGCGGCTCGGGGCTGTCACGGAAGGCGATCCTGGAGCAGGTGGACGCCTCCCTGCGGCGCCTGGGCACCGACTACATCGACCTCTACCAGATCCACCGCTTCGACCCGGCGACGCCGGTCGAGGAGACGATGGAGACGCTCCACGACGTCGTCAAGGCTGGGAAAGTGCGCTACCTCGGGGCGTCCTCGATGCACGCCTGGCAGTTCGCGAAGCTGCAGCACGCCGCCGACCTCGGCGGCTGGACGCGGTTCGTGTCGATGCAGAACCAGTACAACCTGCTGCGCCGCCAGGACGAGCGCGAGCTCATGGCGATGTGCGGCGACATGGGCGTCGGGCTCGTGCCCTACTCCCCCAACGGCAAGGGACGCCTCGCGCGTCCGGTGGGGGCGCAGAGCACCCGGTCGACCACCGACCACGTCGTGCAGGCCTTCGACAGCCCGCGCGACGAGCCGGTGATCGACGCCGTCGAGAAGGTCGCCGCGGCGCACGGGGTTCCGATGGCGCAGGTCGCGCTGGCCTGGGTGCTGCGCAACCCGCTGGTCTCGGCGCCCATCGTCGGGGCGACCAAGCCGCACCACCTGGCCGAGGCGGTCCAGGCGTTGTCGCTGACCCTGTCGGACGCCGACGTGGCCGCCCTCGAGGCGCCCTACGTCGACGCCGGACCGTCCTGGTTCTGACCGCTACTCGATGCCGCAGGACGCCTCGGCGGCCTGCACGTCGGCCTTCAGCTTGGTCTTCTCGGCCTCGGTGAGGCGTCCGAGCGGACGGGTGATTTCGGCCTTCGCGATGCACGCCTGCTGGTCGGGGGTGAGTCGGGCGAACCCGACGAGGAAGCGGCCGGGCGCCTTGACCCTGGCCGGCAGCGTGACGCCGCACTTGTCGGCGGCCGCCTTGCCGGCCTTGACGACCTCCTGGCGCTGGGCCGGGGTCAGTTGGCCGGCCGGCGCGGTCAGGCCCTGCTGGGCGAGGCACGCGCGCTGCGCGTCGGTGGTCACGCGGAGGAAGACGCCGATCCCGGCGCCGGCCTTCGGCTGCTGACCAGCGGCCGGGGACGCCGTCGGGTCGGCCTGTGCGCTCACGGCGAATCCCACGGACGCCACGGCGGCGACTGCGATACCCGCGACTGCTATGCGAGTCTTGGTGATGTTCATGATGACTCCTTTGCTCTGGTTGTCTCCACCTTCCCGGGCGCGGCTGGAGTCGGCTTGACCGGTTCCTGGGGATTGGCTGGCTCCGGCGGCGTCCAGGTAACGTTCAGCAACCCTCCAGGATCCCGTGGGACGCTGGCGGCGTGAAAGCCCGGATCTTGGTCGTCGACGACGAGGAGAACATCGCGTTCCTGGTGCGCTCGGCCCTCGCGCTGGCCGGGTTCGAGGTGCGCGCGGAGGGCACAGGCGCCGGGGCGCTGGAGGCGTCCGGCACGTTCGACCCGGACGCGATCATCCTCGACATCGGCCTCCCGGACGCCGACGGCGTCGACCTGCTGCGCCGCCTCCGCGACCGCGGCTGCCAGGCGCCGGTGCTGTTCCTGACGGCGCGCGGCACCACCGAGGACAAGGTCCGCGGCCTGACCGCAGGCGGCGATGACTACATCGTCAAGCCGTTCGCGCTCGAGGAGCTGGTCGCGCGCGTCCAGGTGGCGCTGCGGCGCGCCGGGCGGGCGGCGACGGCGTCCAAGCTGGTGGTCGCCGACCTCGTCCTGGACGACGACAGCCACCGGGTCTGGCGGGCCGGGGCCGAGGCGTCGCTGTCGGCGACCGAGTTCAAGCTGCTGCGCTACCTGATGGCCAACGCGGGGCGGGTGCTGACGCGGGCGCAGATCCTCGATCACGTGTGGGAGTACGACTTCGGCGGCGAGTCGGCGATCATCGAGAGCTTCGTGTCGTCGCTGCGCAAGAAGGTGGACGCCGACGGCGTCCGGCTGATCCAGACGATCCGCGGGGTCGGCTACTCGATCCGGGAGCCGTGATGAGCCTGCGCCGCCGGCTGCTGCTGGCGCTCGGCGGGATGCTCCTGGTCCTGGCATTGGCCCTTGTCGGCGTGCGGATCGCGCTGGCGTCCTATCTCACGAGTCAGGTCGATGGACGGCTGCTGACGCTGGCCGGGGACGCCCGGCAGGTCGTCGCCATCGCCCAGCGCGCCGCCAACGGGACGACCGGACCGGCGACCGAACTGGTGTCCGAGGTGTGGGTCGGGGGCGTCGGCGTCAACGGGCGGACGGTGACGGTGCAGGCGCCGTCCGCCGACCCGGGGCTGGTGCCGCGGCTGGACGGATCCGAGCCGGTGGGACGCGCGGTGAACCGGGCGACGGCGTCCGGGCGGGCGGCGTCCGTGCGGGTCGTGGTCGTCCAACTGAACGACCGGCGGCGGGTCGCGTTCGCGGTGCCGCTGACAGAGGTGGACGCGGCGGTCGGTCGACTGACATGGATGCTGGGGCTGGCCTGGCTGGTCGTGGCCGGGGTGTCCGCAGCGATCGCGGTGTGGGCGGACCGGCTGGGGCTGCGTCCCATCGCCCGGATGACCGCGGTCGCGCGGGCCGTCACCGGACGCGCGGGGGCGGGCGGGGCGATCGACGCGCGGGTCCCGCCAGGGCGTCCCGGGACGGAGGCCGCCGAGCTCGGCGACGCCTTCAACACGATGCTCGACTCGGTCGAGGCGTCGGCCGCGCGGCAGCGGCGGTTCGTGGCGGACGCCTCGCACGAGCTGCGCACCCCGCTGACGACGCTGCAGGGCTACTCGGAGCTGTACGCGCGCGGGGCGTTGGACACCCCCGACGCCGTCGCGGACGCGATGCGGCGGATCAACGCGGAGGCGTCCCGGATGGCGGGGCTCGTCGACAACCTGCTCGCCGTGTCGACGGCGGACGCGGCGCCGCTGGCCCTCGGGTCGGTGGACCTGGGCTCGCTCCTGGCCGACGTCGCCGCCGACCTGCGGGCGACGGCGCCCGACCGTGCGGTCTCGGTGGAGGTGGCGCCGGGGCTGGTCGTGACGGCCGATGCGTCCCGGGTGCAGCAGGCGGTGCTCGCGCTGGGCACGAACGCCGTTCGGCACGGGGCGGGGCCGATCCGGCTGTCGGCCATGGCGGACGCCGGCGGCGTCCGGATCGAGGTCTCCGACTCCGGCCCGGGGATTCCGGCGGCCGAGCAGGAGGCGATCTTCGAGCCGTTCCACCGGGCCTCGCCCGGGACGCGCGGGTCGGGGCTGGGGCTTCCGCTGGTCGCAGCCATCGCGCGCGCCCACGGCGGGCGGGTCGGCGTCCGGTCGGGCGTCGGGACGGGCACGACGTTCTGGCTGACGCTGCCGGCTGCGTCCTGATCGGGTGAAGACTTCCCGGTGGTAGTCGGCCGGTAAGTCTTCACCGAATCGCACGCGACGCCCCGCATAGCTCCTCCCAGGTGGATGCCGTCTGGCGCGACGCAACCTCGGGACCTGAGCCGCACGATCGTTTGCACGATTCGTTGCGGTGGGTCCGGCGTGACACCGCTGACGACGCTGGGGGAAGGGTTGACTTCGGTCACATAAGCGCCACAATTGTGGCCATGAGTGCAGAGCCGCTGCGGGAGGTCCGCGACCACTTCAGCGAGGTGGTGGACCGCGTCGAGAAGCAGCACGAGCGCGTCATCGTGACCCGCAACGGTCGGGCGGTGGCCGTGCTGATCAGCCCCGCGGACCTCGACCAACTCGAGGAGACACTCAGTGTGCTGTCGGATCCCGAGGCGCTCGCCGACATCCGCGAGGCCGACGCCGCCTACGCGCGCGGTGACGTCGTACGGGGCGTCGAGGCGATCAAGGCGCTGCGTCCGTGATCGAAGGGGGGCCCTTCGATCTCGTCCTGACTCCACCGGCTATCCGGGCGTTGCAGGGTCGGCTCCCCGAGGCGGTCGCGGCGGCGGCGATCGAGTTCATGACCGGCCCCCTCATCGAGAACCCCCGGCGCGTGGGGAAGGAACTGCGCGGCGAACTGGCCGGCGTCTGGTCCGCCCGCCGGGGCACGTACCGCATCCTCTACCGCATCCACGCCGACGCCCACGAGGTCGTGGTCGTCAGGATCGACCACCGGCGGGACGTCTACCGCTGAGCCTGCGGTCGACGCGGCAGACTGTGGCGATGGAGTGGATCGCGTTCGCCGTCACCGTGGCCGTCGCGGTGGGCGCCATGCTGTGGCGGCGGCGGTCCGCGGGGCCGTCCATGCCCGACACCCCCGCCGAATTCCTCGCCGCGGCCGCCCGCGCCGACGAGGGGGCGGGCGCGCTGTTCGGCGAGGCGTCCGGCGTGCGGTTCCCCGGCCCGCGGGCGCGGGCGTGGGCCTACGGCGTCCTTTACGAGGCCGGGGTGGACGCCGACGCCGACCCTCCGTACGCCGCCGGACTGCTCATGCGGGCGGAGCCCCGGCTCACCCGCGCCCAGGCGGACGCCCTTGTCGGGCTGATGTTGTAGGTCTCAGGCGTCCAGGCGCGCGACGAGGCGACGGGACGCCGTGGCGCGGTAGGAGTCTTCGATGAGCTCGGCCAACTCGTCCCAGTCGGTGGCGTCGGTGAGGTCGAGTCCCGTCCAGCCGGACGTGGCGAGGTAGGCGGGCAGGTAGGCGTCCGGACGCTGCCGCAACACCTCGCGTCCGGCCAGGTCGGCCTGCAGGACGATCGACCGCTCGTGTTGCACGTAGACCCCGTCGACCTTGACCGAGCCGCCGTAGTAGGCGAACACCTTGGCGGTGAAGAACGCCGGGTGGCCGTGCGTGATCTTCTCGGACGCCTCGGGCAGGGCCGACGCGAGCGCGCGCACGCGGGCCAGGAGGGGGTCGTCGAGGGAGAACATCAGCGGATGGGTCATGGGTCCGCATCCTGACCGCCCGGGCGCGACGGGGCAAGGGGTGGGGCGTCCGCCAAGGCTCGCCGAGGGCGTCCCTTTGAACCGGGGCCCCATGCGGGTATAGGAATGGCACGGGCCGACACCGGCCCTCGACGACGAGGACGACCCATGCGTTACGTGCCCGAGCCCTTCAAGATCAAGATGGTCGAGCCCATCAGGATCACCACCGAGGACGAGCGCCGCGCCCTGATCGCGGCGGCCCGCTACAACGCGTTCGGACTGGCGGCGTCCGACGTCTACATCGACCTGCAGACCGACTCGGGCACGGGCGCCATGAGCGACTCGCAGTGGGCGGCGCTGATGCGGGGCGACGAGTCGTACTCGGGCGGACGCAGCTACTTCGAGCTGATCAAGGCGGCGCGGGAGATCTTCGAGTACGAGTACATCCAGCCCGTGCACCAGGGACGCGCCGCCGAGAAGGTGCTCTTCCCGGTGCTGGTCGAGCGGCCGGGGCAGGTCGTGATCTCGAACACGTTCTTCGACACCACGCGGGCGCACGTGGGGCTCGCCGGCGGGCGTCCGGTCGACTGCCTGTGCGCCGAGGGCCTCGACTCGTCGGTCGAGCACCCGTTCAAGGGCAACATGGACGTCGAGGCGCTGGCGTCCCTGATCGCCGAACACGGGGCCGACAACGTCGCCGGCATCGTGATGACGATCACGAACAACTCCGTCGGCGGGCAGCCGGTGTCGATGGCGAACATGCGGGCGGCGGCCGAGATCGCGCGGGCCAACCGCATCCCGCTGGTGATCGACGCGGCCCGCTACGCCGAGAACGCCTACTTCATCCAGCAGCGCGAGGAGGGCTACGCCGACGTGTCGCTGCGCGACATCACGCGCGAGTTCTTCGCGCTGGCCGACATCTTCACGATGAGCGCCAAGAAGGACGCCATCGCGAACATGGGCGGGCTGCTCGGCGTCCGGGAGGAGGGCGAGCACGTGCCGGACGTGAAGTCGCGCGTCATCTCGTACGAGGGTTACGTGACGTACGGCGGCATGTCGGGACGCGACCTCGCCGCGATGGCCGTCGGGCTGGTCGAGGGGCTGGACGCCGACTACCTGAAGTACCGCGTCGGGCAGACGGCCTACCTGGGGGCGCGGCTGGACGAGGTGGGGGTGCCGTACCAGCGTCCGGCGGGCGGGCACGCGATCTTCGTCGACGCCGGACGCCTGCTGCCCCACATTCCCTGGTACCAGTACCCGGGCCAGGCCCTGACCGTGGAGCTGTACGTCGAGGCGGGCATCCGGGGGACGGACATCGGGTCCTACCTGATGGACCGCGACCCCGTCACCGGCGAGCAGCAGCGCGCGCCGTTCGAGTTCACACGCCTGGCCCTGCCGCGCCGGGTCTACACCCAGGCCCACCTGGACGTCATCGCCGAGGCCCTGGGCGAGGTCGCCGCCCGCGCCGAATCGGTGCGCGGGTACGAGATCGAGTGGGAGCCGCCGGTGCTGCGGCACTTCACCTCGCGGCTGCGTCCGGTGGGGTGAGGGGGACGCCGGCGGCCGACCCGGGCAGCGGGGCAGCCAACTGATCGAAGGTCAGGTGTGGGGCCCATCCGGGCGGCGTGTCCAACGCGGCTAGGACCGACACGCCGCCTGGATCACGTCCGAGAACGGGTGCCTTTCGGCCGCTTCCTCCATGTCGAGGACGCCGCCGCCTGGCCCCCTCGAATCCGCCTGGCTCCCTCGAATCCGCCTGGCTCCCTCGAATCTGCCTGGCGATGTCGCCAGGCGGATTCGAACAACTCAGGCGTTCTTGCCGAAGGGAAGCGAGCGTCGGGCGGCACGCCCGGGGGCCAGCCGGGCAGCGTGCCGGAGTTGACCCGGCAACCCCTCAGCCAGCCGATAGCAAGCCGGGATGAGGGGGCCGATCCGGGCGGCGTGTCCCACGCGGCTACAACCGACACGCCGCCTGGATCACGTTCGTCCGCGCTGCCGGGCCCGTGGTCGGCCAAGCGTGCGACTACGTCCGCCGATCTGGGTGAGGATTGATGAGTCCGAGCTGAACATCGACCACCCAGATCCAGCCAAGGGGGGCGCACTAAGGCGGCCGTGGCAGGCCGGGCACCGCCCGGGCCGCTGCGCAAGCCGCCCCACATAGCCGAAGCCGCCCCACATAGCCGTGAACCCTTGACCTGCAGGTGGGGCGCCCACGGCAAACCCGGGCGGACTCGGCCAAGTGGGGCGTTTGAGGTGGGGCACGGCGGGGACAGGATGTCGCGGGCCGGGGACGACACGGACGCAACCCGCGCACCCCGGCCGACCGGCAGGGACCCGACGAACAAACCAGACGTCGCGGGGGCCGGGGACGACACGGACGCAACCCGCGCACCCCGGCCGACCGGCAGGGACCCGACGAACAAACCAGACGTCGCGGGGGCCGGGGACGACGCGGACGCAACCCGCGCACCCCGGCCGACCGGCAGGGACTCGACAAAGAAGCTCCGGGGTGGGACGCCGTCCGGGGTGTGGCGGGCGTAAAGAGGCCGGGGGACCCCGAGGAACGAGGGGTCACCCGGCCTCCCGGGCGCGGACGGCGTCCCACACCGGAGCGGCAACAGACCGCACCCGAGAACCGACCAACAACCAGCCCACACCGACGGCGTCCGACTGCGGCCCTATGAGCGCGCGGCGAGCACCGCCTCGGCGCCAGCGGCGAAGGCGGCGCGGTTCATCTCCATGAGGTGCGCCTTGCGCTCCCCCAGCTTCTTCGCCATGGCTTGGAGGATGCTGGCGGCGTCCAGGCAGTGGGTCGTCTCGGCGAAGGCGCCGAGCATCACCATGTTGGTGGTCTGCAGGTTGCCGACCGCGATCGCGAGCTCGTTGGCGGGGACGTAGAAGACGCGGACGTCGTCGCGGGTGACGGGCACGTCGACGAGCGAGGTGTTGATCAGCGCGACCCCGCCGGGCACCAGGTCGGCGACGAACTTCAGCGACGGCACGTTCATGACGATCACGGTGGTGGCGTCGGAGTGGACGATCGGGCTGGCGATCTCGACGTCGTCGAGGATGACGTCGCAGTTGGCGGTGCCGCCGCGCATCTCGGGTCCGTACGAGGGCAGCCAGGTGACGTGGCGTCCCTCGTCGAGGCCGGCCTGCGCGAGCAGCTGGCCCATGGTCATGATCCCCTGCCCGCCGAAGCCGGCGATGATGACCCGCTCGGTGCTCATGGCCGGACCGCCTTCCGCGGATCCCGCAGGTTGCCGAGCGGGTAGTAGGGGATCATGTTGTCCTTCAGCCAGCCCAGCGCCGCGACGGGCTCGATGCCCCAGTTCGTCGGGCAGGTCGACAGCACCTCGATCAGCGAGAAGCCCTCGCCGGCGAGCTGGGTCTCGAAGCCGCGCTTGATGGCGCGGCGGGCGGCCTTGATGTGGGGCGGCGAGTCCGACGACACGCGCTCGATGAAGGACGCCCCCGGGATCTGCGCCAGCATCTCCGCGATGCGGATGGGGTAGCCGGCGGTGTGCGGGTCGCGTCCCAGGGGCGAGGTGGTGGTCTTCTGGCCGACGAGCGTGGTGGGCGCCATCTGGCCGCCGGTCATGCCGTAGATGGCGTTGTTCACGAAGATCACCGTGATGTTCTCGCCGCGGTGCGCCGCGTGGACGATCTCGCCGGTCCCGATGGACGCGAGGTCCCCGTCGCCCTGGTAGGTGAACACCACCGAGTCGGGCAGCACACGCTTGATGCCGGTCGCGACGGCGGGCGCGCGCCCGTGGGACGCCTGCTGCACGTCGCAGTTGAAGTAGTCGTACGCCAGCGTCGAGCACCCCACCGGGACGACCCCGATCGTGCGGTCGAGCACGCCGAGCTCCTCGAGCACCTCCCCGACGAGCCGGTGGATGATGCCGTGGGTGCAGCCGGGGCAGTAGTGGGTCTCGACCGTCGTCAGGCCGAGGGTGCGGGTGAATGCGCTGGTCATCACAGGTCCTCCATCTGGACGCCGACGGCCACGTGGGCCGCGTCGCCCGCGTGGTGCTCGGCCAGGATGTGCTTCACGGTGTCCGCGATCACCTTCGGGATCGGGATCATGCCGCCGGTGCGTCCGATGAAGTGCACCAAGCGGTGCCCCTCGTTCGCGATCTTCACGTCGTCGATCATCTGCCCCATGCTCATCTCGACCACGAGCAGGTTCTTCACCCGCTCGGGGAGCCGCGCGATGCTCGCCTCCGGGAACGGGTAGAGCGTGATCGGCCTGATCAGGCCCACTTTGACGCCCTCGGCGCGGAGCATCCCGATGGCCGACTTCACGATGCGGGCCGTCGTGCCATACGCGACGAGGACGATGTCGGCGTCCTCGACCTGGTACTCCTCGACCAGCACCTCGTCGGCCCGCATCGCCTCGTACTTGGCGAACAGGCCGAGGATGTGGTCCTCCAGCATCTCGGGCTTGAGGAACAGCGAGTTGATGACGTTGCGGCGTCCCGGGTGGTTGCGGACGCCGGTCGTCGCCCAGGTCTTCTCCGGCAGGTCGGACGCCGCCGCGCGCGGGGTGATCTCGACGGGCTCCATGATCTGGCCGAGCATGCCGTCGCCGACGATCATCACCGGGTTGCGGTACTGGTCGGCCTTGTCGAAGGCCAGTTGGGTGAGGTCGACCATCTCCTGCACCGTGGACGGCGCGTAGACCAGCAGCTTGTAGTCGCCGTCGCCGCCGCCGCGGGTGGCCTGGTTGTAGTCGGACTGCGCCGGCTGGATGCCGCCCAGCCCCGGCCCGCCGCGCACGATGTTGACGATCACGCACGGCAACTCCGCGCCCGCCATGTAGGAGATGCCCTCCTGCTTCAGCGCGATGCCCGGCGAGGACGACCCCGTCATCACCCGCGCCCCCGCGCCCGACGCGCCGTAACACATGTTGATCGCCGCGATCTCGCTCTCGGACTGCACGAACACCCCGCCCACCTCCGGCAGGTGCGCGCTCATGTACTCCGGCAGCTCGCTCTGCGGCGTGATCGGGTAGCCGAAGAAGAACCGGCACCCCGCCGCGATCGCGGCCGCCCCGATCGCCTCGTTGCCCTTCATCAAGACCCTGCTCATGACCGCGCCTCCTTCGTGGGTTCGAACTTCTCGACCGCGATCACCAGGTCAGGACACATCACCGCGCACAGGGCGCAGCCGATGCAGGCGTCCTCCATGCCCGCGATCACGTGCGCCGGGTGGTAGCCCTTGCGGTTGATGACGCCCTCATCCATGGCGAGCATGTGTTCCGGACAAGCCGAAACGCACAGCCCGCAGCCTTTGCAGAGGTCGCGCTCGAACGCGACCGAGCCTTTCGCCATCGTCCTCACATCCATTCGTCTCGTAGGTACAGCCCGATGGGCAGCAGCCGGACGCCGGCGGCGTCCAGGTCGGATCGTTCGGCCCGCGTGAGCCCGGTGAGGGCGTCCGGGATCGCGGACACGTACGCGAGGGGGACGCCGCTGGCGAGCGTGACGTCCGCGCACAGGCGAATTCCGGCGCGGACGTCCGCGGTCGTCGTCTCGCGCAGCAGGTGGGTGTTGGAGACCAGTCCGGACGCCGCCAGCCCCGTCACCGACTCGATCTGCCGCAGGTAGCCGAGGACGGCGTCCGCGGTGGCGGTCTCCGGACGGTTGGCGTTCACGACGAGGAGCAGGCGGTGCTCGCGGCGGCGGACGTCGGCGCCGAACTGGGCGAGGATCTTGGCGCCGACGGCGTCCCCGCCGAGGTCGAGGATGACCTCGACGCCGGCGTCCGTGAGGGGGCCGCGGATCTCGGGCGAGATGGCCGGCAGCTCGAGGGTGGTGACGTGGCCGAGCGAGGAGCTGATGACGCGGACACCGGCGTCCTCCATGAGCGCGGCCCGCTCGCGGGAGCGGAAGTAGGGGTTGACGATGTCGAGGTCGGCGAGGGCGACGCGGCGTCCGGCGGCGGCCTCGGCGAGGGCCAGGTTGACCGCGAACTCGGTCTTGCCGCTGCCGTAGTGGCCGGTGACGACGAGCACGGGGTTGGGCGGCGGGGCGGCCACGTCGGCGTAGGAACGAGCGGCCTCCTGGCCGCGCAGCACGCGCAGGGCGCCGTCGCGGAGGGCGGGCAGCTCGTCCTCGCCGGGGTAGACGGCGACGTCGGCCACGAACCGGACGCGCTCGGTGATGGCGGCGACGATCGCCGAGTCGTGGGCGAGGCCGCCGGTCAGCAGGACGGCGTCCACCCGGCCGCGCAGCGCCGCCGCGCAGGAGCCGATCTCCTTGGCGACCTGGTAGGCGAGGGCGTCGCGGGCGAGCGTGGCGGCGGCGTCCCCGGCGGCGGCGCGGGCGTCGACCTCGCGCGCGTCCGAGGTGCCCAGGAGGGAGGTCCAGCCGCCGCGTCCGACGAGGAGCCGCCGGGCCTCGTCGGGGGCGTACCGGCCGCTGAGCAGGAATTTCACCCAGGACGCCGTCGGCAGACCCCCGGCGCGCTCGGGCGCGAAGGGCCCGTCGCCGTCGAGGGCGTTGTTGACGTCGACGACGCGTCCGCGGCGGTGGGCGCCCACCGAGATGCCGCCCCCGAGGTGGGCCACGATCAGATTGAGGTCGTCGTAGCGGCGTCCGGTCTCGGCGGCGTAGCGCCGCGCGACGGCCTTCTGATTCAGGGCGTGGAAGATGCTGCGGCGCTCGATCTCGGGGTGGCCGGACAGGCGCGCCACCGGTTCGAGCTCGTCGACGACCACGGGATCGACCACGAACGCCGGCAAACACGACGAGAGCGCGCTCACACCTCGATTGTGCGTCGAAACGGCCGTTTCGGCGCCTTGAGCGGGCTCTGCTCGTGTTGCAGCGGAATCCCGGGCGGCCGCCGCCTCCCGGGCGAGGCCGTCGGCGAGGATGCCGCCGAGGTTCGAGGCGTGCTCGCCGTACCGGGCGCCGCCCAGGTCGGCCAGGAGGGCGGCGTCCACCCGGTAGGTGCCGCCGGGCAGGGGCCGGCAGAGGCCGCCGCGGCCCACGACGGCGTCCAGGGTGGCGAGGGGCACGTCGGCGCGCGCCAGCTCGGCGAGGACGACGGCGCGCCGAAGGAGTGCCTGGTCGGCGACGCGCGGGGCGAGGTCGGCGGCGGCGTGCCGGACGGTGGCGGCGACGACCTGCGCCTCGTCGTCGTAGACCGCGAGCTTCGTCGATGTGGAGCCCGGGTTGATCACCAGGACGCGCCTCATGTGGCCTCGCGCTGCAAGGAGTCGGCCACGAGCATGGCCAGGGCGATCGAGTAGAGCTTGGCCTGCTCGGTGTCGACGCGGGAGGTGAGCACGATGGGCCGCTTCGCGCCCACCACGATGCCGGCGACCCAGGCGTGGCCGAGGAAGACGAGCGCCTTGTAGAACACGTTGCCGGACTCGATCTGCGGCATCAGCAGCACGTCGCAGTCGCCGGCGACCTCGCTCGTGATGCCCTTGGTGCGGGCGGCCTCGCGGTTGATGGCGTTGTCGATGGCGAACGGTCCGTCGACGATGGCGCCCTCGATGTGGCGGGTGCGGAGCTCGGCGGCGTCCACGGTGGCCTGCATCTTGGGGCTGACCTTCTCCTTGGCGGCGACCACCGCGACCTTGGCGGTCTCGATGCCGAGGGCCCGGGTCACCTGGAGGGAGTTGCGGATGATCTCCTCCTTGGTGTCGACGTCGGGGGCGATGTTGATGCCGCCGTCCGTCATCGCGAGGAGCTTGTCGTAGTGGTGCAGTTCGAACAGCGCCACATGACTGAGCACCTTGCCCATGCGCAGTCCGTGCTCGGAGTCGAGCACCGCGTGCAGCAGGATGTTGGTGTCGATCAGGCCCTTCATCAGGATGTCGGCACGGCCGTCGGCGACCAGTTTCACGGCCGTCGTGGCCGCCTCGACGGGCGTGGGGACGTCGATGATCTCGTAGTCGGTGGCGTCCATGCCGAGGGAGGCCAGCTCGCGCCGGATCGCGGCCTCGTCGCCGACGAGGATCGAGGACGCGATGCCCAGGCTGCGGGCCTTGTCGACCGCCTCCAGCACCTCCTGGTGCTCGGCCGCGCACACCGCGATGCGGCGGTCGGGCAGCGCCACCGCGCGGGCCAGGATCTCGGCGAAATGGGTGATCATCGGGGCTCCTCGTGGTCGGGCTGGTCGGGCTGGTCGGGCTGGTCGTCAAGGACGGAAGAGGCGTAGTCGCGGGCGGTTTCCTGGTCGTCGAGGACGCGGAAGGCCCCCTCGGCGAGCGCGGTGAGTTCGTGCTCGCCGGGGTGGACGCGGACGGGGGCGAGCCAGTCGACGAGCGGCCGGATCGCGTCGATCAGGGGCGCGCAGTGGGCGGCGCCGCCGGTGAGCAGGACGGCGTCCACCCGGCCGGCCAGCGCCGCCGCGTAGGCGCCGATGCTCTTGCCGATCTGGTAGGCCATGGCGTCCAGGACGGCTCGCGCGTGGGCGTCCCCGGCCGTGACGCGGCGCTCGACCTCGGCGAGGTCGTTGGTCCCGAGGTAGGCCCGGACGCCGCCGGCGCGGTGCAGGAAGGTGCGGGCGGCGTCCCAGTCGGGCAGGCGTCCGGAGTGGACGAGGTCGGCCACCTGGCCGGACGGGAGGCCGCCGCAGCGCTCGGGGGAGAAGGGTCCCTCCTCGTGGGCGTTGTTGGCGTCGACCATGCGGCCGCGCTCGATCGCGACGATGGAGATGCCGCCGCCGAGGTGGGCGACGACGAGGTTGGCGTCGGCGAGGGCCACCCCGCGCGCGGCGCAGTCGTGGCGCGCGACGGCGCGCACGTTGAGGGCGTGCAGCAGCGACTCGCGGCGCAGGTCGGCGAGGCCCGCCACCCGCGCGACGGGGGCGAACTCGTCGGTGGCGACGGGGTCGACGACGAAGGCCGGGGCGCCGCGGGCGTCCGCGATCGCGCGGGCCAGCAGGCCGCCGAGGTTGGCGGGATGGTCCCCGCGGACGCCGTCGCGCAGGTCGGCCAGCATCGCGTCGGAGACGGCGTAGGTGCCGCCCGGGATCGGGCGCAGCAGGCCGCCGCGTCCGACGACGGCGTCCAGGCGGGTGTCGTTTGCGGCCAGCCAGGCGGTGATCGCACGGAGGCGTCCGGCGTGGTCGGAAGGCTGATCCGGGCTGACGGGGAGGCTCGCGGAGGCGATGGGTTCGGGGGCGGCTGCGGAGTAGGTGCCGACCTTGGTCGAGGTCGAGCCGGGGTCGATCACGAGCACGCGGTGCGCAAGGACACGCTCTGGCCCTGCAGCGGCTGCAGGCGAGCGCTCGGGGGTTCTGGCCAGGGTCGCTGGCGCGCTCCGTTGCGTCATCATCGTCGTGCGATGCGTGGACGCCGCCGGGCCGCCCCGGCCATCGGTGGCGGCCGGGTCGAGCGCTGACGACCTCGTCAGCCGGCCACGCCCACGGGGCCACGCTAATGCGGACGCGTCTGGTTCGCGCCAATCACCGAAGACTCACCGGCGGACTGCCCCCGGAAAGTCTTCACTGATTCGGCGTTCGATCAGCCGAGTTCCAGGCAGTGCGCCATCACGGCCTGCTGAACGGGCAACAGGGACGCCTTGAAGCCGTAGCCGACGAACGGCCAGTTCGAGGCGACGGCATCCGCGGACAGCTCGTTGCCGCGGGTGAAGGGCGGGCACGGGTTGAAGAGGACGCCGGGCTTGGCTCGGTCCATGAGCTTGCGGGTGACCCGGTACGGGGCGAGGGCCCGCTTGTGCGGCCCGACGGCGTCCGTGAGCACCACGTCTGCCTTGGTGATGGCGACGTCGAGGTCGTCGGTCCAGTCGAGGCCGGGGGTGGCCAGGTCCGCCGGGCAGCACTGCGCGAGCCTGAGCCCGAGGACGCCGGCCAGCTCCTGCCAGGCCCGGGCGATGTTGCCGTCCGCGCCGATGAAGAGGAACGAGAGCCGGCGCAGGTCGGGACGCACCTGCCTCAGCGCGTAGGCGTCCGAGAGCACCTCGCACGGGTGGTTGACCCTGGTCATCGCGTTGATGACCGGCACCTTACGGCCGGCGGCCAGGGCCTCCAGCTTGCCGATGTCGGGGTGCCGGACGACGAGCACCTTGGCCCAGTTGGCGAGGTAGCCGGCCACGTCGACGAGGCTTTCGGGCTTGTCGAGGGTCTCCGGCGGGAACAGGATCGGCTGCAGCCCCATCAGGTCGGCGCCGCGCTCGAAGGTCAGTCGCGTCCGCAGGCTGGTGGCCGGAAGGAACATGACCGCGGCGCCCTCGGTGCGGGGGCCCTTGCCCTTGCGATACGCGTCCGCGAGTGCGAAAACGGCGGCGACGTCGTCGCGCGTCCAGTCCGTCAGTCTCACCAGATTCCGCATGGTCCTCCCCCGGGGGAACACTCTAGGACCAACCCCGGAGGCCTCCTACGACGTGTTGTAGGAAAGCCATATGAGGCAGCGTGCGGAGCCCTCGGCGGAACGCCGGGGGTGCGTTCACCGTACTGACACGTGCGTCGCTTAGGGTGACCTGCATGCGCCCCCCGCTGACCGCCCTCGCCGCCACGACCGCGCTCGCCCTCGTCCTGGGCGGCTGCGCGCCGACGCCCGCGCCGCAGGGATCGCCGAGTTCCGCGGCCGTCGCCTCCGCGGCCCACTCGCCCGCCCCATCGTCCGCCGCCACCTCGGCCGCCGCCCCCGCCGCCAAGGCCGCCGCGTCGGCGTCCCTCGTCAGGTGGCCGGACAACGCGAAGATCCCGCACATCTTCTTCCATTCCCTCGTCGTCGACCCCGACAGGGCGTTCGCGCCGTCCTCGTCGGCGGCGGGCATCGAGCAGTACATGGTGACGATCGGGGAGTTCCGCAAGATCCTGCAGTCGCTCTACGACAAGGGGTTCATCCTGGTGCACCCGCAGCGGATCGCCGCCCGGGACGCGTCCGGCGTCATGCGCTGGACGCCGCTCGACCTGCCCGCGGGCAAGCAGCCGCTGATCCTCTCCATGGACGACGCCAGCTACAACAAGGTGACCATCGGCAACGGTTTCGCCGACCGCTTCACCCTGGACGCCGCCGGTCACGTCACGAACGACTACACGGACGCCGCCGGCAAGACGACCCAGGGCGCCTACGACGTGCCCACCGTGCTGGACGAGTTCGTCGCGGCGCACCCCGACTTCTCGTTCTCGGGCGACAAGGGGACGATCGCGCTGACCGGCTACGAGGGCGTCCTCGGCTACCGGTCGTCTCCGCGCGTCTACGGCGACAACGCCACGACGCAGGCCGAGATCACGAAGGCGAAGGCGGTCGCGGCGGCGCTGAAGGCGTCCGGCTGGAACTTCGCCAGCCACTCCTACGGGCACCGCGACTACGGCAAGATCGCGCTCGCCGAGCTCCAGGGCGACATGGGCCGCTGGAAGGCCGACGTCGAGCCCATCATCGGCGAGACACCGATCCTGATCTACGCCTTCGGCGCCGACATCGAGGGCGGAAACGCGCGCTACACGACCTCGAACGCGAAGTTCGCCTACCTGAACGGCACCCAGGGCTTCGACTACTTCTTCAACGTGGACGGCGGCACGCCGTACTGGTCCCAACTCGGGCCCACGTCGTTGCGTGCGAACCGGATCAACATCGACGGCATCACGCTGTCGCGCGCGATCGAGGGACGCCAGAAGGTGCTACCGCTGTTCTTCGACGCCAAGGCCGTGGTCGACCCCAAGCGTCCGCTGCCCACGCCGGGGGCGTGAGCCGCCCCTGCCCTTCGGCTCAGGCCGCGGACGCCTCCGCCGCCGCGGCCGTGACATCGAGGGCCGCGACGTCGCCGATGACCACGATGGCCGGGGGCCGGACGCCGTGGGTGCGGGCGGCGTCCGCGATGGAGCCGACGGTTGCGCGGACGACGCGCTGCTGCGGCGTCCCGGCCTTCTCGACGACCGCCGCGGGGACGCCGGCGTCCTTGCCCGCCGCGAGCAGGGCGGCGGTGATCTCGGGCAGGTGCAGCGTCCCCATCAGGATCACGAGCGTCGTGGAGAGCCCGGCCAGCGCGGCCCAGTCGAGCGTGCTGCGCGGGTCGCCCGGCGGCACGTGCCCCGAGACGACCGTGAAGCCCTGGGTCAGCGAGCGGTGCGTGACCGGGATGCCGGCCAGCGCCGGAGCCGCGATCGCCGACGACACGCCCGGGATCACCCGCACTGGCACCCCGGCCGCGGCGCAGGCGAGCGCCTCCTCGCCGCCGCGTCCGAAGACGTAGCCGTCGCCGCCCTTGAACCGGACGACGCGGCGTCCGGCCAGCGCGTGCTCGATGAGCAGCTCGTTGATGCGCTCCTGCGAGGTCTGCCGGCCGTGAGGCTCCTTGCCGACGTCGATCAGGACGGCGTCGGGGCGGGCCTCGTCGAGCACGGCGAGGGGGGCGAGCCGGTCGTAGGCGATGACGTCCGCCTCGCGGATCGCCCGCAGTCCGCCGACGGTGATGAGGTCGGGGTCGCCGGGGCCGCCCCCGACGAGGATCACGCTGCCGGTCCTCATGCCACTCCCTGGTTCGGGGACGCCCACGCGCCCAGTGCCTCCACGGCCACGTCGCGGGCCTCGGCGACCAGCCGCGGGGCCCGGCCGTGCGTCGAGACGACACCCACGGTCAGCCCCCCGGCCGCGCCCGTCGCCGGGGTGCGCGCGCTGCCCCACTCGACGGCGTCGGCCCGGACGCAGAACACCCGCCGCTCTTCAGACGCCGCCCCGACAAGGGCGTTCGCCTCCGAATCCGAGGTCGCGGCCAGCACGAACCAGGCGCCGTCGAGGTCGGCCGCCTCGACCGGGCGGGCGGCCCAGGTCAGGCGCCCCTCGGCTGCGAAGCCCGCGATCAGCTCGGTCGCCTCGGGCGCGACCACGAGCACGTCGGCCCCCGCGTCGAGCAGCGCGGGCACCCGCCGGGACGCCACGGCCCCTGCCCCGGCCACCAGCACCCGGCGCCCGGCGAGGTGCAATCCGGCGAGGTAGGGGCCAGCGAACTCGACGAGAGCCCGCTCAGCGGCGATTTCGGCCGGAATTCGTCCGGTTTCGGCTGTTGAGCGCGCTCTGCTCGTGTTGGACCCCTCGGCCGCCTCGCGGTAGAGCCCCGCCACGGCCCCGACGAGCGCCGGGTGCACCCCGATCGGCCCGCCGACGCGCGCCACGGGCAGCCCCGCGAGCCGCTCGGCGTACAGACCGGGCGCGAGGAAGTAGGCGGCCACGGTCACGTCGCGGAAACCGTCGGCGGCCAGCTCGGCCGCCCTCGCCTCGACGGTCGCCCCGTCGCCGTACAGATAGCCCACCCGCACCGGCACCCCGAACGCCCAGCAGAGGTGGGTGGCGACGCGCTCGACCTCGGCCAACGCCTCGGCGCGCTTCGACCCGGCGGCGGCCAGGAGGATCGCGTCCCCAGGCCCGCCCGCCTCACGCACCCGGTCGGCGACCGCGTCGAGCAGCAACGGGCCGACATGGCCCGTGACGACGGCGTCGCACGCCGCCCCCGGCACGTCGACCCCCACGTGATACCCCGCCGTCAGGAACGCGGGCACGACGATCGCCCCTTGTGTCAGCGCGGACGACAGGGTCCGGACGCGCGCGTCCACCCACGCCGTCTCCACGCCGACCCCGTCCAGGCGCGCGGCCACGGCATCCCGCAGGTCCGACGCGAACGCCGCCGCCCCCGGGTGCGGCGAGCCGTGCAGCGCGACGACGAGGCGGCCCATCAGATCACCCAGTCGAGCAGGTCGGCGTCCAGCTCGGGCTCCGCCGACGCGCGCACCATGCCGGCGGCCAGGCTGGCGCCGGTCTGCGGGTCGATCAGCAGGAACGAGCCGTTCGTGCGCGAGGACGCGTAGTCCTCGGCGGCGATCGGCGCCGCCAGCCTCAGCTGGACGCGTCCGATGTCGTTCAGCGCCAACTCGTCGGCCGCCGTGGGCGCCAGCGTGTCCAGATCGAGCCGGCCGTGGACGCCGCGGACGACGGCCTGCACCGTCCGCGTCCCGTGCTTGACCAGGACCCGCGCCCCCTGGCGCAGGGGCCGCTCCCCGAGCCAGGCCACGGTTCCGTCCAGGTCCGCGGACGCCTCCGGCACCGACCCGGACGCCAGCAGCTCGCCGCGGCCGATGTCGAGGTCGTCGGCCAGCCGCAGCGTGACCGACATGGGCGCGAAGGCCTCGTCGAGGGTGCCGGCGGCGGTGTCGATGCCCGCCACGGTGGTCACCCGCCCGGACGGCAGCGCCGTCACCTCGTCGCCCACCCGGACGCGCCCGGTGGCGATGCGCCCGGCGTAGCCGCGGTAATCGCGGAACTCCGGAGCCGCCGCCCCCTGCGGCCGGATCGTCAGCTGAACCGGGAACCGGAAGGGCGAGTCGGCGACGGCGTCCTCGGGCTCCAGGGTCTCCAGCAGCTCCAGCAACGACGGCCCCGTGTACCAGGGCGTCCGCGCCGAGCGGTCGACGATGTTGTCCCCGACAAGAGCCGACACCGGGATCGTCCACACGTCCGGGACGCCGAGGCTGTCGGCGATCCGCCGCACCTCGGCCTCGACGGCCGCGTAGGGCTCCTCCGCATAGTCGACCAGGTCGATCTTGTTCACCGCGACGATGACGTGCGGCACGCGCAGCAGGCGTCCGACCGAGAGGTGCCGACGGGTCTGCTCGCTGACGCCGTAGCGGATGTCCACCAGCAGCACCAGCACGTCGGCGGTCGACGAGCCGGTCACCGTGTTCCGCGTGTACTGCACGTGGCCGGGGCAGTCGGCCAGGATGAACGTGCGCGCCGGCGTCGCGAAGTAGCGGTACGCCACGTCGATCGTGATGCCCTGCTCGCGCTCGGCGCGCAGGCCGTCGGTGAGCAGGGCGAGGTCGACGTGCCCCAGGCCCTTGTCCTCCGACACGCGGCGGACGGCGTCCAATTGGTCGGCGAGCACCGACTTGGAGTCGTACAACAGGCGTCCGACGAGGGTGGACTTGCCGTCGTCCACGCTGCCGGCCGTGGCCAGCCGAAGCAGGGTGCTCATCAGAAGTAGCCCTCTTTCTTGCGGTCTTCCATGGCGGCCTCGGAGAGGCGGTCGTCGGCGCGGGTCGCGCCGCGCTCGGTCACCCGGACGGCGGCCACCTCGGCGATCACGTCGGCGACGGACGCGGCGTCCGACTCGACCGCCCCCGTGCAGCTCATGTCGCCGACGGTGCGGTAGCGGACGCGGCGGGTCTCGACCACCTCGGAGGGGCGCGGCGACGTCACCTCGCCGACCGCGATCCACATGCCGTCGCGCCGGAACACCTCGCGGTTGTGGGCGTAGTAGAGATCCGGCAGGGGGATGTTCTCGGCCTCGATGTAGCGCCAGACGTCGAGCTCGGTCCAGTTCGAGAGCGGGAAGACCCGCACGTGCTCGCCGGGACGGTGCCGCGGGTTGTACAGGCTCCACAGCTCCGGACGCTGGTTGCGCGGATCCCACGCCCCGAACTCGTCGCGCAGGCTGACGACGCGCTCCTTGGCGCGGGCCTTCTCCTCGTCGCGGCGTCCCCCGCCGAACACGGCGTCGAACCGGCCCTCGGCGATGGCGTCCAGCAGCGGCTGGGTCTGCAGCGGGTTGCGGGTGCCGTCGGCGCGCTCCAGGAGGCGTCCGTCGTCGATGTAGTCCTGGACGCTGGCCACGATGAGCTTCAGCCCCAGCTCCTCCACGACCCGGTCGCGGTAGGCCAGCACCTCCGGGAAGTTGTGGCCGGTGTCGACGTGCAGCACCGGGAAGGGCACCGGCCCCGGCCAGAAGGCCTTGCGGGCGACGTGCAGCATGACGACCGAGTCCTTGCCGCCGGAGAACAGCAGCACCGGACGCTCCAGCTCCGCCACCATCTCGCGGACGATGTGGATGGCCTCCGATTCCAGCGTGGCCAGGTGGTTCAGCCGGGACGCCGCCGGTGCGGTCGGCGCGGGCGCGGTCATCAGGCGTCCTTCGAGGTCGCGGCGACGTGCAGGCCGCACTCGGTCTTCGCGAGGCCGGCCCAGCGGCCGGCGCGGGGATCTTCGCCGGGCTCGACGCGCCGCGTGCACGGCTCGCAGCCGATGGACGGGTACCCGTCGGCGAGCAGCAGGTTGATCGGGACGCCGTGGCGCTCGGCGTAGCCGGCCAGGTCGTCGAAGCTCCAGGCCGCGATGGGGTTCAGCTTCACCAGGCCGTGCGCGGCGTCCCACTCGACCACGGGCGTGGACGCGCGACTCGGCGAGTCCTCGCGGCGCAGCCCGGTGACCCACGCCTCGTAGGACGCGAGCTCTCGTCCGATGGGCTCGACCTTGCGCAGCGCGCAGCACAGGGTGGGGTTGCGCTCGTACAGCCGGGCGCCGTGCTCGGCGTCCTGCTCGGCGACGGTCTGCCGCGGCAGCACCTCGACGATCCGGGCGTCGGTGGACGCCGCGAGCGCGTCCTTGGTGCCGATCGTCTCGGCGAAGTGGTAGCCGGTCTGCAGGAACAGCACGTCGACCCCCGGGGACGCCGCGGCGGCCAGGTGCGCCACGACGGTGTCGCCGGCCATCGAGCAGGCCACGGCCAGGCGCGTCCCAAACGTCTCGGCGGCCCAGGCGAGCAGGTCCTCGGCCGGGGCGTCCGCGAAGCGCGCGGCGGCGTCCGCGGCGAGGGCCTCCAGCTCGGCGGCCGAGCGCAGGCGTCCCGGGCCGTGCGGGGCGGGCGTGCCGTCGAGCGGGCTCATCGCAGCGAGTCCTCGTCCGTGCGGGCGACCCAGGCGGAGAAGGTCTCGCCGGCGTCCCTCGCCTCGACGAAGCGCCGGACGACGCGTTCGACGTAGTCGGGCAGGTCGGTGGCGGTGACCTTCAGGCCGCGCATGGTGCGTCCCAGGCCGGCCTCGTCGCGGTGATCGGACGCCAGCCCGCCGCCGAGGTGCACCTGGAACGCGAACTCGTCGGTGCCGTCGGCGGCCTTGGCGATCTGGCCCTTCAGGCCGATGTCGGCCACCTGGATGCGCGCGCACGAGTTCGGGCAGCCGTTGACGTGCAGGCTGATCGGCACGTCGAGGTCGACCCCGGCGAGGCGCTGTTCGAGCTGGTCGATCGTGACGCGAGCGGTGTCCTTGGTGTTGACGAACGCGAGCTTGCAGTACTCGATTCCGGTACAGGCCATCGTGTTGCGGCGGAAGGGCGACGGGGTCGCGGTCAGCCCCCAGGGTTCGGCGGCGGCGACGAGGGCGTCCACGGCGTCCGGGTCGACGTCGAGCACGACGAGCTTCTGGTGCGGCGTCAGCCGGACGCGCCGCGAGCCGGCGGCCTCGGCGGCGTCCGCGAGGGCGATCAGCCCGGCGCCCGACAGGCGGCCGACGGTGGGCGCGAGGCCGACGTAGCGGCGTCCGTCCTTCTGCTCGTGGACGCCGACGTGGTCGCCTGCCCCGGACGCCGGCGCCGGGGCGGGGCCGTCGGGCAGGGCGTAGCCGAGGTACTCGTCCTGAAGCACCTGGCGCAGCTTCGCGGGGCCCCAGTCGGCGAGCAGGAACTTCAGGCGCGCCTTGGCGCGCAGGCGGCGATAGCCGTAGTCGCGGAACAGTCGGATGACGCCGTACCAGACGTCCGCCGCCTGCTCGGCCGTCACGAACGCGCCCAGCCGCTCGGCCAGGCGCGGCACGGTCGACAGCCCGCCGCCGACCCAGAGGTCGTAGCCGGCGCCCAGTTCGGGGTGCACGACCCCGACGAAGGAGATGTCGTTGATCTCGTGCACGACGTCGAGGGACGGGTGCCCGGTGATGGCCGACTTGAACTTGCGGGGCAGGTTCGCCAGCTCGGGGTCGCCGAGGTAGCGGGCCAGGATCTCCTCGATCACCGGCGACGGGTCGATGATCTCGTCGGCCGCGACGCCGGCCAGGGGTGAGCCGAGGATGACGCGCGGGGTGTCGCCGCAGGCCTCGATGGTGCCGAGGCCGACGGCGTCCAGGCGGCGCCAGATCTCCGGGACTGCCTCGACCTCGATCCAGTGCAGCTGGAAGTTCTGCCGATCGGAGACGTCGGCGGTGCCGCGTGCGAAGTCGGTCGAGATGTGGCCGATCTCGCGCAGCTGCTCGGTGGTGAGGGCGCCGCCGTCGCTGCGGATGCGCATCATGAAGTAGCGGTCGGAGAGCTCGTCGGGGCCGAGCGAGCCGGTGCGTCCGCCGTCGATACCGGGCTTGCGCTGGGTGTAGAGGCCCCACCAGCGCATGCGTCCGTGGAGGTCGTCCGGGTCGATCGAGTCGAAGCCCTGCACCGAGTAGATCTGCTCGATGCGCTCGCGCACGTCCAGGGGACGGCCGTCGACCGCCTTGAACTCCTCGTTCGCGTTGAGGGGGGCGCGTCCGTCGACGGCCCACTGCCCGTTGCTTCGGGTCGGCGTCTGGGTCATGTTTCTCCTTGTCAGATGACGTAGTCGTCGAAGTCGGCGGTCGCGGGGTCGAGCGGTGCGGAAGCCTCCACGCGCTCCCCGCGGGCGAGGTCGAGCCGCTCGGAGTCGGCCCGGTTGAGGCGTGCCGCGAAGCGTACGCCCGCGGCGTCCACCAGCTCCACGACGGTCTCGGAGCCGAGCCGGGCGATCCGGTCGACCGTCGCGGGCACGGTGACGACCTGGGACGCCGCCGGTGCGGGCGTCGGGTCGTCGGGACGCCGCAGCTCGACGCGGTGCGGGCGCACCCACGCGCCGCCCACGCGGGCCACGGAGCCGACGAAGCCCATGACGAACGCGTTCGCGGGGCGGTCGTAGACGGCGAGCGGCTCGTCGACCTGCTCGAGGCGTCCCTTGTTGAGGACGGCGATCCTGTCGGCGACCTCCAGGGCCTCCTCCTGGTCGTGCGTGACCAGGACGGTGGTGACATGCACCTCCTCGTGGAGGCGGCGCAGCCAGGCGCGCAGGTCGGCGCGGACGTTGGCGTCCAGGGCGCCGAACGGCTCGTCGAGGAGCAGCACGGACGGCTCGATGGCCAGCGCGCGGGCCAGGGCCATCCGCTGCCGCTGCCCGCCCGAGAGCTGGTCGGGGTAGCGGGCGGCGAGCCCGGCCAGGCCGACGAGTTCGAGCAGCTCGGTCACGCGGGCGTCCGTCTGGGCCTTGGGACGATGCCGGATCGCGAGCCCGAACGCCACGTTGTCGCGCACGGTGAGGTGCTTGAAGGCGGCGTAGTGCTGGAAGACGAACCCGATGCCCCGGCGCTGCGGGGGCTCGGCCGTGACGTCGACGCCGTCGATGACGACGGTGCCCGAATCGAGGGTCTCCAGCCCGGCCATCGCGCGCAGCAGGGTCGACTTGCCGGAGCCGGACGGGCCCAGCAGCGCGGTCAGCGAGCCGGACGGGATGTCGAGCGTGACGTCGTCGAGGGCGTGGAAGGCGCCGTAGGTCTTCGTGGCGCCGGTGACGGTGATCATGCGGTCCTCCTCCTGGAGCGCTCGAGCAGGGCGGTCACGGTGAGGGTGGCGAGCGACAGGCCCATCAGCAGGGTCGCGGCGCTGTAGGCGCCGTGGGCGTTGGCGGGGTCTGCGTAGCGCGTGTGCACGAGAAGGGTCAGCGTCTGCGAGACGCCGGGCAGGTTGGACGACACCAGCAGCACCGCCCCGTACTCGCCGAGGCCGCGCGAGATCGTGAGCAGCGTGCCGTAGATCAGCCCCCAGCGGATCGACGGGAGCGTGATGCGCCAGAACGTCTGCCAGGCGGACGCCCCGAGCGTGGCGGCGGCCTGCTCCTGGTCGTCGCCGAGCTCGCGGAGCACCGGCTCCAGCTCGCGGACGACGAACGGCACGGTCACGAACGCCGTGGCGAGCACCATGCCGGGCAGGGCGAAGATCACCCGGACGCCCGCGCCCGCGAGGGCGCCGAACCAGCCGTTCGCCCCCCAGAGCGCGATGAGGGCGACGCCCACGACCACCGGAGAGACGGCGAACGGCAGGTCGAGGAGGGCCTGCAGGATGGCCTTCCCGCGGAAGCGTCCCCGGACGAGGGCGAGGGCGGCCAGCGTCCCGAGGACGACGTTGAGCGGCACGACGATCGCGAGGATCAGCAGGGTCAGGTTGAGCGCCGAGATGGCGGCCGGGGTGCTGACGGACGCCGCGAAGGCGCCCAGCCCGGGTGCGAACGCGCGGTAGAAGATGGTGCCCACGGGTAGGACGACCAGCACGGCCAGGTAGGCCAGGGCCGCCGTGCGCAGGGTCAGGCGGGCGCGGGTCGAGAGCTTCACGAGGCGTCCCCCCGCTTGTCGCGGGCCAGGAACCGTAGGGCGACGAGCACCGACACGGCGATGGCCAGCAGCGTCACCGAGACGGCCGCGGCCCCGGCGGGGTCGCCGATCTCGATGCGCTGGGCGATGTACTGCGAGGCGACCTGGGTGCGTCCGGGCAGGTTGCCGCCGATCAGCGCCACCGACCCGAACTCGCCGACCGAGCGGGCGAAGGCGAGGGCGGTGCCGCCGATGACGGCCGGTCGGATCGCGGGCCAGACCACCAGGCGCAGGGTCGTCCAGTTGTCGGCCCCCAGGGACGCCGCCGCCTCCTCGGCCTCCCGGTCGAGCTCGGCCAGCACGGGCTGCACCGACCGGACCACGAACGGCAGGGTCACGAAGGCGAGGGCCAGGGCGACGCCGACCGGGGTGGCGTTGAGCCGGATCCCGATGGGGCTCTCCGGGCCGTAGAGGCTCAGCAGCACGATCGACGTGACGATGGTCGGGAGGGCGAACGGCAGGTCGATCAGGGCGTCCACGAGCCGCTTGCCGGGGAAGGCGTCGCGGGCCAGGACCCACGCGATCACCGTGCCCGCTACGGCGTTCACCACGGCGACGACTGCCGAGAGCCCCAGCGTGACCCCGAGGGCGGCCAGCGCGGACGGCGCCGTGATCGCGCGCACGAAGCCCGCCGGCCCCTCGCCGAGGGACGCGACCGACAGCGCCGCGAGCGGCAGCGCCACCAGGACGCCGACCCACAGCACCACGACGCCGACCACCAGCCGGGGCGTCCCGGCGCCGGGCCGGCCCCGCACCGGGGCCGAAGCCCTGGGCGGGGCCGGGCGCGCAGCCTGGCTCGGTGTCGTCATGGTCGCCGTCACGTCGTCGCCTTGGAGTAGATCTTCGTGATCGCGCCCGTCGTCTTGTCGAACAGGGACGCCGTCACCGCGGGCCAGCCGCCGAGGTCGGCGACCGTCCACAGCTTGGCCGGCGCCACGAACTCGGGGTGCGCGGCCAGGACGGCGGCGTCCGCGGGACGGTAGCCGGCCCTCGCGACCGCCTCCTGCCCGGCGGGCGTCGAGATGGACGCGACGAAGGCCGCGGCGGCGTCCTTCTTCGTGCTCGTGCTGACGACGGCGACCGCGTTCTCGATCTTGAAGGTCTGCGGCGGGACGACGTACTCGAACGCGTCCCCGGCCTTGATGGCCGCGATGGCCTCGTTCTCGTAGCTGAGGAGGACGTCGCCCGTCCCCTGCCGGAACGTCTCGGTGGCCTCGGCCCCGGACGTCGGGAAGGTGTGGACGTGCTCGCCGACCAGCTTGGTCACGTAGTCGAGGCCGGCCGCCGAGTCCTTGCCGCCGTTGCTGGCGACCGAGTAGGGGGCGAGCAGGTTCCACTGCGCCGAGCCGGAGCTGAGCGGGTTCGGGGTGACCACCGAGACGCCCGACTTCAGCAGGTCGGACCAGTCGTGGATCCCCTTCGGGTTGCCCTTCCGGACGACGATGACGACGACCGAGCCGAACGGCGTCCCCTTGTTGGGGCCGGACGTCCAGTCGGAAGCCACCAGCTTGGCCGAGACGAGGCGGGTCACGTCCGGGGTGATGGAGAGGGCGACCACATCCGCGGGGGCGCCGGCCGCGACCTTGCGCGACTGGTCGCCCGAGGGCCCGTAGGACACCAGCAGCGGCGTGGTCTTGCCGAGCGCGTCGAAGGCGGGCTTGGCAACGGAGAAGGCGTAGACGTTCAGGGCATTGCCCGCCGAGGTGCTGGTGGACGCCGCACCGCCGACGACGTCGCTCGCCCCCCCGCCCGCGCAGCCGGTCAGCATCGCCATCGCGACTCCCGCGGCGCCGGCGACGAGCGCGCGGCGGGCGACGGGGCGGACGGTGGACGCGGTGCGGGGGAACATGATCGGGCTCTTCTCTGTGCGGCGGGCTGTGCGGGCTGTGCGGGATGGGCCTCGAACGAGCGGCTCAGGAAACAGAGAAGCCGGGCGACAAGGCCCGGCGATGAAAGGTGCGGGCGCGTCAGAACGCGCAACACATGGCGGAGCGGACGCGACCCAGATCCACGTGGGCACGGCCCACGAGGACGACGGTTTGCGCGCTGCTCATGCGACGACTTTAGGCGAGTACGGGGCGGGCGTCCGACCCGGCGCCCACGCCCCGCGGCGTCCGAGGCGGGTATCGACGCTTGTCAGAGCGGCGTCCAGATGGCTGAAACTTCAACCGTTTCCGTCTCGCATGCCGGAACGCCGCCCGCGCGCGGCCCAGCGAACGCGGATCGGGTCGCCGCGCCGGCCGACGAGCCCGACCCCCTGCATCCGTCTTGCCGAGTCTCGGGGTCTCACGCTCCGAGACGAGTTCGGTTGAACTTTCATCCACCCATTACCTTCGCGACAAGCAGTGACGCCGTTTCGCCGACCCCTCCTGCGCCCAGGAAGGGACAGTGTGTCCGAATCAACGGGTACCGTTCCAGGCATGACCGGACAACTGACCCTCCACCTCGTGGGACGCCCCCACGTGGATCTGGGTCGCGTCCGCTCCGCCATGTGTTGCAAGCTCTGACGCGCCCGCACACGATTAACCGGGCGGCTCGCCCGGTTCGGCTCAACGCCCCACCCGCGCGCCGGCCCTCACCAGAAAGCACCGAGGCCCAGTGACGACACTCAAGACCCTTGATCGGGTGGTGATCCGGTTCGCCGGAGACTCCGGCGACGGCATGCAGTTGACCGGCGACCGGTTCACGTCCGACACGGTCTTCGTGGGGAACGACTTCGCCACGATGCCGGCGTTCCCGGCCGAGATCCGCGCACCACAGGGCACCGTCGCGGGCGTCTCGTCCTTCCAGTTGCACTTCGCCGGCGAGAACATCACGACGCCGGGTGACCAGCCCGACGTCCTCGTCGCCATGAACCCGGCCGCCCTGCGCGCGAACCTGCACGACCTGCGGCGCGGCGGCATCCTCATCGCGGACGCCGGCGCCTTCACCCCGCGCAACCTGGCCAAGGTCGGCTACGCGACCGACCCGCTCACCGACGGCAGCCTCGCCGACTACGACGTGCAGGCCCTCGACCTCACCGGCATGGCGACACGGGCCGCCGAGGGGCACGGCCTGAGCCGCAGCGACGCCGCCCGCACCAAGAACATGTTTGCGTTGGGCCTGGTCAGCTGGCTGTTCTCCCGCGAGCCCGAGCGCACCCTCGGTTACCTGGACAAGAAGTTCCACAAGCACCCGAGCATCCGGGACGCCAACAAGGACGCCTTCCGCGCCGGCTACGCCCTCGGCGAGACCCTGGAGGGGATGGCCGTCCGCTACCAGGTGCCGCCGGCGCCGACGCGTCCGGGCACCTACCGGCAGATCTCCGGCAACAAGGCCCTCGCGCTGGGCCTGATGTCGGCAGCCGCCCGCGCCGGCCTCGAGCTGTTCCTCGGCGCCTACCCGATCACGCCCGCGACCGACATCCTCGCCGAGCTGGCCAACGCCAAGGACCACGGCGTCATGACCTTCCAGGCCGAGGACGAGATCGCCGCCATCGGGGCCGCGCTGGGGGCGTCCTACGCCGGACGCCTCGGCGTCACCTCGACGTCGGGTCCCGGCATGGCGCTCAAGACCGAGATGCTCGGGCTGGCCGTGATGCTCGAGTTGCCGCTCGTGGTGGTGGACGTGCAGCGGGCGGGGCCGTCCACGGGCATGCCGACCCGCACCGAGCAGGCCGACCTCAACGTGGCCCTCTTCGGACGCCACGGCGAGGCCCCGCTCCCGGTCATCGCGGCGTCCTCGCCCGGCGACTGCTTCGCGGCGGCGTACGAGGCCGCGCGCATCGCCATCGAGCACCGGACGCCCGTCATCCTGCTCAGCGACGCCTACCTCGCCAACGGCGCCGAGCCGTGGCTCGTCCCCGACCTGGACGCCCTCCCGGCCATCGAGCCGAGGTTCGCGACGGCGTCCGAGGGTGGCTTCGAGCCGTACGCGCGGGACGCGAACGGCGCCCGCCCGTGGGCCCTGCCCGGGACCGCCGGGCTCGAGCACCGCATCGGCGGGCTGGAGAAGGCCGCCGTCACCGGCGCGATCAGCTACGACCCCGACAACCACGCCGAGATGGTGCGGCAGCGGCAGGCCAAGGTGGACGCCGTGGCCGTCCCCGACCTGGAGGTCAACGACCCGACCGGGGACGCCGACGTGCTCGTCGTCGGCTGGGGCTCGACCTGGGGACCCATCGACGCCACCGCGCGCCGGGTGCGCAAGGCCGGGCACAAGGTCGCGACCGCGCACCTGCGGAACCTGGCCCCGCTGCCAGCGAACACCGGGGACGTCCTGCGGGCCTACCGCAAGGTCGTCGTCGCCGAGATGAACACCGGCCAGCTCGCGATGGTGCTGCGCGCGAAGTACCTGGTGGACGCCCAGCCCTGGACGTGGGTCCGCGGCCAGTCCATCTCGCCGCGCGTGTTCGCGTCCGAGTTGCTGACCATCGTGCAAGCCGAGGAGAACCGATGACCGACACCATCGCGGACGCCGTCGGCGCCGGTCTGCCCGGCGGGCTGCGCGGCGTCCCCATCGCGTTGACGACGCTGGGACGCAAGGACTTCGCATCCGACCAGGAGGTGCGCTGGTGCCCGGGGTGCGGCGACTACGCGATCCTGGCCTCGGTGCAGGGGGCGCTCGCCGAGCTCGGCATCGCGCGCGAGAACACGGTGATCGTGTCGGGCATCGGATGCTCGTCGCGGTTCCCGTACTACATGGACGTCTTCGGCATCCACTCCCTGCACGGCCGCGCGCCGACCCTGGCCACGGGGATCGCGCTGGCCCGTTCCGACCTGTCGGTGTGGGTCGTGACCGGCGACGGGGACGCGCTCTCGATCGGCGGCAACCACCTGCTGCACGCGCTGCGCCGCAACATCAACCTCAACATCCTGCTGTTCAACAACCGCATCTACGGGCTCACCAAGGGCCAGCCGTCGCCCACGT
>Ga0209480_10000453_pt1 | contig 34513 bp, 23 predicted proteins | sample JI61114C2DNA_FD_187501 | JGI IMG/M metagenome (GOLD analysis project Ga0209480, IMG submission 187501) | Wastewater effluent complex algal communities from Wisconsin, to seasonally profile nutrient transformation and Carbon sequestration -... | ecosystem: Engineered > WWTP > Effluent > Algae... | reverse complement strand
GCCTTTATTGGTCACTTTTCCGAGGTTGACAAAAACGGAAGTTACGCCGTTAGCACCCGGAATGGATTTACTCTGCAGTCCGTCACGTGTATCAGAACTATACAGATCAATTGAACCGGTAATGCGGTTTTTCAGCATGCCGAATTCAATACCAAAGTTGGTGGTGGATGTTTTTTCCCAGGACAGATCCGGTGTACGGAAGGTAGTGGGTGCGGTACCAATGGCGGCTGTTCCGTTACCCCAGTTGTAGTTGGTAAAGGCCAGCGGACCACCGGTCTGATAAGGAGCGATGGAGGCATTTCCCACACGGCCATAACCAGCACGTACACGGGCACTGCTGAAAATATGCTGGTTGTGGAAGAAATCTTCACGATCCAGCTGCCAGGCTACTGAAGCAGAAGGGAACCAGGCTCCTTTATTGCCTTCAGCCAGCACAGATGAATTATCATACCGGTTACTGAATGTAAACAGGTATTTATTTTTAAAGCCATACTCCACACGACCCATATAGGAAAGATACTGGGTGGCAGAGAAGGTACCATTACCTGTAACCGTAGCATCCGTATTCCTGTTCAGTGAATACCATTTCTGTGCTTCAAAAATCAGGTTATTGGCACTCATGGACAGGGAGGACGCCCTGTTCAGGCTCTGCAATTCCTGCAGCAGGGTCACATTCAGTGAATGATCTGATGCAATCTTTGTATTATAGGTCAGGATATTATCATATACCCAGGAAGAAGACTGGTTGGTGGTCTGGGTGGCATTGGCCACACTGCCGAGACGGATGGAAGACTGCGCGCCGTTGAACTGTCCGCGGATAGAACTGCGGGTATCCAGTCCGAACATGGTGCGGTATTTCAGTCCTTTCATAAACGTCACTTCCGCAAATACATTTCCGAATACACGATTGATTTTGGTTTCATCAAAAACGGTATTGCGGTCATTGATCGCGTTGATAATCTGCGCGTCGCGGTTGGGGAACATGATCCAGTTACCGGCCGTATCAAATGGCTGCACCAAAGGAATCATACCGGAAGAGTTACCATAAGAACTGGTACTGGCGTTGGTGATACTGTGAATGAAATTTACCGTAGCACCAAAGCTGATAAACTTTGCCGGTTTGAATTCGGCTGAATTACCCACAGTATACCGGGTATAATCAAAGCCGTACTCAATTCCTTTCTGTTTAAAATAGCCGGCATTAAAAGAAGCTTTGAATTTCTCACTGCCTGCAGTTACACTGATATTATGGTTGGTAGTGGTACCATGGCGGAGCCCCACTTCATTCTGCCAGTCAAAGCTTTTCACTTTAGAGGGGTCGTACATATCCACGCTGTCCAGCTGGGTGGTGATGCCCAGGTTCTGCATCATGGCTCTTTCTTCAGCTGTAGTGGCTCTTTTACGTGCAATAAACGTACTGGTAGCCGGATCGTATACATTCCAGGTATAGGCTTCTTTAATTGAATTCCACTGCTCCACACTTCCGAACCGGGTCCAGAAGAGGGCAATATCATTTAAAGCGGAAGGATAATAATATAACGGGTTAGAAGCTGTAGCCACCCCCCTTGTACGGGTATAACTTTTATCTGCGAAAAACGCCTGTCTCCAGGAATCCGCTATTTCCGGTCCGTTAAAAATGGGCAGCTGCCGGATGATTGTCTCAACCGACTGGGAGCCCTGGTAATTAATAGATACTTTACCGGCTTTCCCTTTGCGGGTGGTAATCTGTACCACGCCATTGGCGCCCCGTACTCCATATACAGCAGTAGCGGCGGCATCTTTCAGGATATCCACTGATTCGATATCAGCGGGGTTCATATCATCAATGGTGTACGACACAGGGAAACCATCCACCACATACAGCGGATCGTTACCGGCGCTGAGCGAACGGTTACCACGGATACGGATAGACGCACCCTGACCCGGGCGGAAACCACTCATGGTAACATCCACACCGGCCAGCCGGCCCTGCAGTGCCTGCGTAATATTTGTGGTCTGAACGGAACGGAGATTATCCCCGTTAATGGATGTGGTGGCACCGGTTACTTCTACTTTCTTTCGGGTACCATACCCTACCACCACCACATCCTGCAAAGCAGCCGCGGTGCTGGTCAGGGTGATACTCACATCCGTTTTACCAGCCAGGGGAAATTCCATCTCGGTATATCCCACGGAGGTGATCAGCAGTACTGAATTGGATGATGGCACCGTCACTTCAAATGTACCATCCGCACGGGTGGCGGCACCAGTCGTGGAACCTTTCACCTGAACAGTAGCACCCTGCAACGGTTTGCCGGTTTCATCTGAAACCTTACCAGTGATCTTAATATTGTTTTGAGCTAAAATAAAAAAGGGTAAGAGCAGGAGAAATGCGCATATACGCAGTCCTCTGCCTAAGGCAGTTGGTAGATTCATACAGCAGCAATTATTTGTTTACAATAGCTAAGATTGTAATATGTCAGGCTTAGATCGTCCTGAACTATCCTGAAACAGGAGATTTATTTACGCAATCGTTCCCGGAAAGCTGTATAACGTAGTAACGGTTAGCCCTTAGGGTGATTATGCCATGTAAAAAACATCTTTCAATGAAACCGACACCGGGGAATTATCCGCATTACTTTCCATGATATCCTTCATATAGGCCCACCATTTTTTCATAACCGGATGAGCCGGCAGTTCATCCATCATGGCCGGGTCTGCGATATCCAGTACGCCAAATAAAAAACCTGTTTCTTCTTCCAGGAAAATGGAATAATTACTGATACCAGTTACTTTCAGCAGGTCCACCAGTTCCGGCCAGATCTCATCATGCCGCTTTTTATATTCCGCTTCCTGGCCCTTATACAGCTTCATTTTAAATGCAAGACGTTTCATATAGCAGTAAATTAAGATAAAAAAATAGTTCAGCCTGTGCCGGTAACCGTCACGTACTGTCTGCACCGAATCCGGGAGGGAATTTATGCGAATTGCATTTTTTACATGAATTTTACTGAGCTTTCCTTTATAATAAACCGCACGATTGCACATGAAAAAGTTATTCATCCTCACCGGGTTCCTTTGCTTACTGATCGCCGGTAACAGTCAGTCGCTCCCTTCAAAGAAAAAAATACTGAAACCCATGCGGCTGACCAATCAATATTTTATGGAGAAATGGCCTGATGCCGGTAAATCCATTTTTACCAATATTGAACGGCCCAGCAATATCTGGACGCGTGCGGTATATTATGAAGGTCTGATGGCCCTCTACGGTATTGATAAAAAGAAAGTGTATTATGATTACATGCTCCAATGGGGTGAAAAACATAAATGGGGGCTGCGGGGCGGAATCAAAACCCGCAATGCCGATAACCAGTGTTGCGGACAAACCTATATTGACATGTACCTGCTGGACGGGAAACAACACCCGGAGCGGGTAAGGGATATTAAAGCGAGTATGGACAGCATGCTGGTTACACCCAAAGTAGATGACTGGCATTGGATTGATGCCTTACAAATGGCCATGCCGGTTTTGGTTAAACTGGGTAACCTGTATAATGACACCAGTTATTTCAAACGCATGTACGAAATGTATGCGTTTACCAAATACAAACATGGCGGTAAAGGCCTGTATAATACAGCAGAGAAATTGTGGTGGAGAGACAAGGATTTTGTACCACCCTATAAAGAACCCAACGGGGACGACTGCTACTGGAGCCGGGGGAATGGCTGGGTGGTGGCCGCCCTGGTGAAAACACTGGAAGCCTTACCGAAATCCGATCCGCATTACAACGAATACCTGCAGGACTATAAAGACATGTGCGCCGCCCTGCTGCCCCTGCAACGCGCCGATGGCTACTGGAATGTAAGTCTGAATGACCCCAATCATTTTGGCGGAAAAGAAGTGTCCGGCACCTCCCTGTTTATTTATGGTTTCGCCTGGGGCATCAATAACGGCATACTGGAAAAGAAAACCTACAAAACCGCCATTGCCAAAGCCTGGAAAGCCATGGTAAAAGAAGCAGTGCATCCCAACGGCAAACTGGGTTACGTACAAGGAACAGGTAAGGAACCAAAGGATGGTCAGCCTGTTGGCTTTGATAAAACGCCAGATTTCGAGGATTATGGCCTGGGTTGTTTCCTGCTGGCCGGAACGGAGATTTATAAAATGAAATAAACGGATATGAAAGACCTGCTGTTGCTGCTGGCTTTTTTGTCCTGTGTTGCCGGTATAAAAGCACAGCGGGTAACGTATAATTTTAATCCGGCCTGGAAGGTATGCACAGGCGATGATTCATCATACAGGGATCCCGGGTACAATGACCTTCATTGGAAAAAAGTGACCCTCCCCTATGCCTGGAATGAGGATGATGCCTTTAAAAAAGACATAGCCGATCTCTCCACAGGTATTGCCTGGTATCGTAAACATTTTCGTATTCCCACTGAACATAAAGGGAAAAAAATCTTCATCGAATTTGAAGGCATTCGTCAGGCAGGTGATTTCTATGTAAATGGGAAACATATAGGCCTGCATGAAAACGGTGTCACCTCTTTTGGTTTTGATATTACCGAATGGGTGAAGTTCGGGACGGAAGAAAATGTAATAGCGGCAAGAATTGACAATGACTGGGATTATAAAGAGAAAGCAACGAACAGCAAGTTTCAGTGGGAGGACCGGAACTTCAATGCGAACTATGGGGGAATCACTAAAAATGTTTTTTTGCATGCCACCAACAGGATCTATCAAACACTGCCGCTTTATACCAACCTGAAAACACAAGGTGTTTATGTTTTCGCGTCTGACTTCGATATAAAGAGTCGTTCGGCCACCATTATGGCCAAATCAGAAATCAGGAATGAAACGCTGTTACCGGCAACGATTGAATTAACCATGGAGATCTATGACATGAAAGGCCGGCATATTGCCAGGATTCCAGGCAGCAGAACAACCATTGAAGCTGGTGCATCATCCAGCCTGGGTGCCATGGGCGTTGTTGAAGGGCTGAATTTCTGGAGCTGGGGCTATGGATATTTATATGATGTTAAAACGCTCCTGACCGTGAATGGGAAAGTAGCGGACATGGTGACCACAAGAACGGGGTTTCGCAAAACTGAATTTAAAAATGGAATGGTTTACCTGAATGACCGGGTAATCCAGGTGCATGGGTATGCGCAACGCACCTCCAATGAATGGCCGGCTATCGGCATGAGTGTACCGGCCTGGGTCAGTGATTACAGTAATAAAAAGATTATTGAAAGCAATGGCAACCTGGTCCGCTGGATGCATATCACTCCCTGGAAACAGGATATTGAAAGCTGCGACCGGGTGGGACTGCTGCAAGCCATGCCGGCCGGTGATGCAGAGAAAGATGTGGAAGGCGTGCGCTGGGAACAACGTAAATCCGTAATGCGGGACGCCATTGTTTACAACCGCAATAATCCCAGTATTATTTTTTATGAGTGCGGCAATGAAAATATCAGTGAAGCACATATGCGGGAAATGAAAGCGATCCGCGACAGTTTTGATGCACAAGGTGGAAGAGCGATCGGCAGTCGTGAAATGCTGGACAGTAAAGAAAGTGAATACGGTGGTGAAATGCTCTATATCAACAAGAGTGCAAAGCAGCCGGTCTGGGCCATGGAATATTCCCGGGATGAAGGATTGCGCAAATACTGGGATGATTATTCTCCTCCCTATCATAAAGACGGTGACGGCCCTTTATACAAAAACGCCCCTGCCAGAGAATACAACCGCAACCAGGAATCGCATGCTATTGAGAATGTGGTGCGCTGGTATGAGTACTGGAAAGAACGGCCCGGTACCGGGGAGAGGGTTAGTTCCGGTGGCGTCAATATTGTTTTCTCCGAAACGAATACCCATCACCGCGGAGCGGAGAATTACCGCCGCAGCGGGGAAGTGGATGCACTGCGTATACCTAAAGAAAATTTCTATGCACACCAGGTGATGTGGAATGGCTGGGTGGATACGGAGAAAGAGGGAATCCATATTATCGGGCACTGGAATTATACGGACAGCACAAAGAAAAACATGTATGTTGTTTCAACAGCCGACAAGGTGGAGCTTTTTATCAATAACCGCTCACTTGGTTTTGGCAAACAAAGCCATCGTTTTCTCTTCACCTTCCCCGAAGTTCAATGGAAGCCCGGCATGATCCGTGCCATTGGTTACTCAACAAAGGGAAAGAAACTCAGTGAACAGGTGAAGAAGACCAGTGGCCCTGCCTATGCGTTACGCTTAAAATCATTCACCCATCCGAAAGGGGTGCAGGCAAACGGGCATGATCTTATTTTAGCCGAAGTGGAAGTGGTGGACAAAGAAGGCAACCGTTGCCCGGTGGCCATGGATACCATTCACTTTACATTGACCGGTGCCGCTGAGTGGAGAGGCGGAATGGCACAAGGACCCGGTAATTATATTTTATCCAAAGATCTGCCGGTTGAATGTGGGGTAAACCGGGTATTGATCCGGTCCACTACCAATGCTGGTTTAATCAAACTGACGGCCAGTGCTGCCGGTTTAAAAAGCTGCAATCTGCAATGGCAATCAATGCCGGTACCCGTTACGAACGGCTTAAGCAAACACCTTCCCTCGTATGAATTGAAAGGTGATCTGCAAAGAGGACCCACCCCTGCCAATCCTTCCTTTACAATCAGCCGGATACCTGTAGCGATTATCAGGGCCACAGCAGGCAGTCTGGTTGACAGTGCCTTTGCCAGTTATGATGATAATGAACTGACGGACTGGTACAATGATGGAAAACTTTCCACTGCCTGGATTGAATATGAACTGGAAAGAACGGCCAGCATCAGCGAAGTGAACCTGAAATTGAATAATTTCAGGTCGAAATCCTATCCGCTGCGGATATTGGTGGATGGACAGGAAGTATTCCGGGGTAATTCGGAAAAAAGCCTGGGTTATTTTTTAGCGGTATGTAAACCCGTGACTGGTAAAAAAGTACGGATTGAATTAATGAATGCAGCCGATGTTCAACTGAATACCGGCACTGAATTATCCGGCAAAAAGCTGGATGACGGGGTGAGCCGCGATGATGCAAATAATAAAGGCCGGTTAAGTATTATAGAAGCGGAAATCTATACCTCCAAATAAAACGGAATGAAAAATTTATTGCTGTTCATCTTCTCTCTTTTCCTGTTGCATCCGGCATCCCATGCGCAACAAAAAAAACAGCCGAATATCATTTTCATATTTGCTGATGACCTGGGATATGGAGAGATCGGTTGTTATGGTCAGCAGAAGATCGAAACGCCGCAAATTGATAAAATGGCAGCGGAGGGTATACGCTTCACGCGATTCTACTCCGGTTCCACCGTATGTGCCCCTGCACGTACGTCGCTGCTTACCGGTATGCATACGGGGCATGCCCTGATACGAGGCAACCTGCCATTCGCACCGGAAGGACAAATTCCTTTACCTGAAAAGGCAAAGACCTTTGCCAACTACCTGCAGGAAAACGGCTATGCCACTGCCGCCTTTGGTAAATGGGGACTGGGCTTTAACCAGAACAGCGGCGATCCCAACAAGCACGGCTTTGATCGTTTTTACGGATACAACTGCCAGAGCCTGGCACATGATTATTATCCGCCCTATATATGGGATAATCATCAGAAAGTGGAATTGCCCAACAACGGAAGAGATTCAGTGTATTCAGCTGCGCTGATTCATCAGCAGGCGTTGGAATATATTAAAACAGCGGGCTCTCAGCCCTTCTTTATGTACCTCCCTTATACATTACCGCATGGCGATGTGATCGGTCCGCATGATGAATGGTATTCACACTATGCGAAAAAGTTCAATGAAACAGCACTGACCGGAAATAAGCTGAAGACCCGTGCCCATAATGCTGTGCCCGAGCCACTGCCCCATGCACAGTTTGCCGCGATGATCTCGAGACTGGATCAGTATGTGGGCGAGATCATCAAGGCTATTGCGGAAAAAGGGCTCGCTGAAAACACCCTGATCATTTTTACCAGTGATAACGGACCGCACCGGGAGAATGGCGGGGATCCTGAATTCTTCAACAGCAGTGGTGGATTCCGTGGAATCAAGCGTGACCTCTACGAAGGTGGCATCCGGGTGCCGTATGTAGCTTATTGGCCTGGTAAAATCAAACCAGCAGTGAATCATGCACCCGCTGCCTTATGGGATATGTATCCCACGGTACTTGAACTGGCTGGCATTAAAAACAAAGTAAAAACAGACGGACTGTCCCTGGTTCCTGTATTGCTCAATAAAGGAAAACGCAAACAGCATAAATACTTCTATTGGGAGTTTCATGAAAACAACGGTCGACAGGCGATCAGCTGGAAGAACTGGAAAGCGATCCGCTTAAATGTTTCCACTGCAACTCCTTCACCGGTGGAGTTATATGATATTTCAAAAGATCCGGAAGAGAAGAACAATCTGGCTGAACAATTCCCGGCCATCGTGAATAAATTGTCCGTGTGGATGATGAAGGCGCATGTGTATAATCCGGAATGGCCTTTACTTTTTTCTGAAAAGAAATAAATCACTTTCTTTTATATTGCCCCCCTTGTTAACCTATCAACCTGTCAACTTTTCATCCTTTCTTTACAAATTATTAATCAGATAATCCTCCTCCAGTAATGCATTCGCTTTCATGTCATCCCATAATGCCACCGGCACTTCACAAGTGGCCATGGCGATATTGGGTTTCACTTTTTCAGGGTGAGACGTGCTTAATGCTACTGAGTTCACCCCGGGTATACGGAAGCCGAAATTAAAACAGGCTTCAGCGGGGGTTACATTGTGTTTGGCACAGAGTTCAAAGAATTTGGCCCGCCAGGCATATTTGGCTTTCCCATCTTCTGTTTCCGGGTCTACTTTTTTATAGTTATAAAAATCACGGCCGACCAGGAATCCCCCGTTAAACACGGCGGAGTTGATGATGGCGACTCCCTTACTGTGCAATTGGGCCATAAACTCGAGCAAAGGTTTTGGATGCGAGTGAACAGTGATACTGTTCGCAATCATTACCCAATCCAGTTCCACATCCTGTGCGATGCGCTGAATGCTCTTCCAGTTCTTCGCGCCTACACCTACCGAACTGATCTTTCCGGCTGCTTTCAGTTCCTGCAGGGCTTTATACGCATCCAGTATATCCTGGTAGCGCCGATTGTCATCGGCTTTATCCGTGGCAGCGGCCAGGTATTCATCCGGGTCATGTACGGAAGCGGTTTGTGTTTTGTATTTTCCGAGCAGTTCATTCCCTTGTTCATAACAATCAAGTATACCCTGATAACTGATTTTCTGTACGGCATCATGTTTCAGGTTATGCCATACACCCGGTTCAAAGGTGGGTTCAGGGCCGCTTAACGGAATCCGGTACCAGGCCAGCTTATTACTGATAATCACGTTTTCGGGCGGTACACCCATTTCCTCCAGGCACTGACCCAAAACCTCAAGGGCCAGTCCCGCCCCGTATTTACCGGCCGAGTCAAACATCACGGTGCCGCCGGGCGCATTATTTACACATTCCCTGACAATAGCCAGTTTGGTGGCATAGGGGATTTCTTCGTATATATTTCCCAGTGCGGTACTGCCGAAGATCACCGGGGGAAAATTCACTCTTGCTGACATAGTAGCTGCTTATAAATGATAGAATCGGGTTGCGTTGCCGGAGAAGACCTCCTCCTGCTCAGCGGGTGAAAATGTAGCGAAATAATCTTTAATAATGGCTGATACCTGTCCATAGGAGGCGGCAACGGTACACACGGGCCAGTCGCTCCCGTACATTAACCGCTTTGTTCCGAAGGAGTTGACCACCACATCGAGGTAAGGTGTAAAGTCTGCCGTTTGCCAGTTCGAATAATCGGCTTCAGTAACCATTCCGCTGATTTTACAACAGAGATTGGGAAAAACAGCCAGTTCACGGATATCCTTTTCCCATTCATCAATAAGTCCTTTTTTAATATATGGTTTGGCCAGGTGATCCAGTACAAACCACTGATCCGGGAATTGTGCAATCATTTCCTTTACGGCTTTTAAATGCTGTGGGAAAACCAGCACATCATAGGTAAAGCCGAACGCTTTCAACATACCAATTCCCCGGAGAAAGGAAGGCTGGAGCATAAACGATGGATCCTGACTTTGCAGGACATGCCGGAATCCCTTTACCACCGGAAAACGACTGAAATAATCCAGCCGTTCCGCCACATTCTCCGCACGCAGATCCGTGTAGCCAACAATTCCTTTAATGTAGGAATATTGCTGACTGAGGGCAATCAGGTATTCTGTTTCTGCTTCGTTCTGATCGGCTTCCACGGCCACTGAACCGGCCACTCCCTGCTCCCTGAACACCACTTCCAGTTCCGCCGGCAGAAAATCCCGCCGGATTGCTTTCATATCATCATCAATCCAGCTGTGTTTTGCGGGTTCGTATTTCCAGAAATGCTGATGACTGTCTATGATCATGAGGGTTTGTTGTTTGTCGTTTAGTCGTTTAGTTGTTTAGTCGTTTAGTTGTTTAGTTGTTTAGTTCACTTTCTACTCACCCTTCGGCAATGCTTCGGCAGGCTCCCACCTCCGCTTCGCTACGGTCGGCAGGCAGGGTGACAACCGGTGTCCTTGTCATGGTGAGCTTGTCGAACCATGAGCTTGTCGAACCATGAACTTGCAGAAGCATAAACCAAATCACTTCTTATAATCATAACAAACCTGCCTGCTTGTTCCCAATCCATCGATCCCCAGTTCAACCACATCGCCTTCTTTCAGGAAGATATTCGGGTTGAAGCCAAGGCCTACACCGGCAGGTGTACCGGTGGATACAATATCACCTGGCAGCAGGGTCATAAACTGACTGATATAAGAAACCAGTACCGGAATATTAAAGATAAGGTCATTGGTATTGCTGTCCTGCATCATCTTTCCGTTGAGGGATAACCAGAGACGGAGATTATGCGGATCAGGGATCTCGTCTTTCGTTACCAGCCAGGGACCAATGGGAGCAAATGTATCACAGCCTTTCCCCTTGTCCCAGGTACCGCCGCGTTCCAGCTGGAACTCGCGTTCACTCACGTCATTGTGCAGGGCATAACCGGCTACATAGTCCATAGCTTCCTCCACTTCTACATAGCTTGCTTTTTTCCCCATAACAAACGCGAGTTCCACTTCCCAATCCGTCTTTACGGAATTCTTTGGAATGGTGATCGGGTCATTGGGTCCATTATAGGAAGTGGTGGATTTAAAGAAAATAATCGGTTCTTTCGGAATCGCGGCATTGGTCTCTTTCGCGTGTTTGGAATAGTTGAGACCAATACATACAATTTTAGAAGGGCGGGCCACCGGCGGACCGAGTCTTGTTTCAGCAGGCACTACCGGTAATTTTCCGGATTCATTTTTCACGATGGCAGCTACCCGCTGCAGACCATCTTCATTGAAAAACTGTTCATCAAAATCACGGGTGAATGCACTGAGATCATAATTCACCCCATCGATATGCACCCCGGGCTTTTCCGCGCCGGGATTACCAAACCGGATCAGTTTCATAACTACTTAATTATTGAGATTAATAAATCCGCCATCGATCGGATAATCGTTGCCGGTTATAAACGAAGCTTCATCACTACAGAGATACAGGGCCAGGGCCGCTATTTCATCCACATGGCCCATCCGTCCGATCGGCTGGCTTTTAGATAATTTTTCAAACATTTCCGTTTCTTTACCCGGATAGTTCTTTGCAATAAAGCCATCTACAAAAGGGGTATGGACACGGGCCGGTGAAATACAGTTACACCGGATATTAAAAGGCATAAAATCACGGGCCGCCGATAAGGTCATCCCTACCACAGCACCTTTGCTCATGCTGTAAGCAAACCGGTCGGTAATCCCGACAGAAGAGGCAATAGAAGCCATATTCAAAATCACCCCGCCGCTTTGTTTCATCACCGGCAGTACTTCATGCAGACAATTGTACACGCCTTTCACATTGATGTCAAAAATGCGGGTAAAATCCTCCACGGAAGTGGTTTCCGCCGTACCCACATGCGCCACTCCGGCATTATTCACGAGAATATGGATGGCAGCCAATGAAGCAATGGCTTCTTTTACAGCCGTCTGATCCGATACGTTGCAGGTTATATACCGTGCTTTTCCTCCGGCAGCGGAAATTTCCTCCACTGTAGCAGCCGCACCTTTCTCATCCAGATCCAGTATACAAACCACGGCGCCCTGCCTGGAAAATAAAAGGGAAATCGCACGACCGATACCGCTTCCGCCTCCGGTGATTACTGCTGTTTTATTTAATAGGGAAAACATGTGAGCTGATTATATTCAGGTTAATTGAAAGATCTTTTGCATCGGTATCCATTTCTCGCCTTCCCCGGCCCAGGGCAGTGGTTGCTGAAACTTCCACATCAGCTGTTCCCATTCCTGCACCGCCGGATTGGCGGCATCCGCCTCCGCTTTTTTGACCGGATCAAAATCATCCGTGGTTTCCATGATCATAAAAAGGCGGTTACCGGTGCGGTAAATTTCCATTTGCAGGATACCGGCGGCTTTGATACTTTCCGGGATACCGGGTAATTGGGCACCCGGCTGATGCCATTGTTCATACTCCGCAATCAATGCCGCATCATCCAAGAGGTCAAGTGCCAGACAAAAACGTTTCATACTATGCTGATTTAAGCGTTGGCTGTACGCGGTATCCTCTTAATCCAAAATAAAGGATCACCGCAAAACAGACTAAAGGTACAATATAGGCCAACTGAATGTTCCCTGTACTGTCTGCAATCAATGCAAACAAGGGAGGCAATATAGCGCCACCAACTATCGACATGATAATGAGGCTGCTTCCATACTGTGTATCCGTACCGAGGTCTTTTATTCCCAATGAGAAAATGGTGGGGAACATGATGGACATGAAGAAGGCGATACCGATCACCGCTACCAGTGCCAGCGTACCGGACATGAACATGGCCATGGCACTTAATGCCATATTGGCTAACGCATACATCGCCAGTAACCGGGGTGGCGGTATATATTTCATCAGGAAGGTACCGACAAACCGGCCTATCATGAAAGCCATGCCACAACCCCAACCCAGGTAATCGGCCGCTTCCACCTTATCTATAGAAGCCGCCCTGGTAGCGTATACAATGAAAAAACTGAACACACAAACCTGTGCACCTACATAAAAAAACTGAGCCGTCACACCCCATGATAAGTGCTTATGACGTAACGCATGCAGTATCCCTTTACCGGCCTGTACATCATGCCCGTCGCCGTCTTTTACTTCCGGAAGGTGTGTAAACCAGAATATAACTGCTACCACAAGTATCAGGAGGCCAAGAATGAGATACGGCATTTTAACCGTGGAGGCTTCTGAGGCTAATGCCAGTTTGCGGGCGGCATCTGTCATGCCGGAAAGCTCCGCTTCTGAATAATCTTTTGTCAGAATGATCCGGGCGCCTATAATTGGTGCCAGCGTGGCAGCCAGCCCATTAAATGACTGGGAAAAATTTAACCGTTGCGTCGCCGTTTCCGGATCCCCCAGTAATGAAGCATACGGGTTGGCCGCTGTTTCGAGAATGGTCAGTCCGCAGGCGATGATGAACAATGCTCCAAGGAAAAAGACATACTGCTGTGTATTGGCAGCCGGTATGAAAAGGAAGGACCCGAAGGCAAAGAGCAGCAACCCGAGAATCACCCCGGCTTTATATCCGTATTTCTTCATGACGAAACCGGCCGGAATCGCCATAACGAAATAAGCAATGAATACGGCGCTATCCACCAGCGAGGACTGCAGATTATTTAATGTAAAGGATTTTTTCAGATGCGGGATCAGGATCGGATCGAGATTATGGGCAAATCCCCAGAGAAAAAAAAGGGACGTGACCATGATAAAGGCGAAACGGTATTTTTTGCTGGTTAATGAAGCCATAGTATGTGTTGAATCGTTAGTGTTTATTTTTATTAAAACCCGGAGCGGGCAATGCCCATTTCCAGTCCGCGCAGTTCAGCCAGTCCTCTCAGCCTGCCGATCCCGGAATACCCGGGATTTGTTTTTTTCTTCAGGTCATCCAGCATCTGGTGTCCATGATCGGGCCGCATGGGAATGGATACTTTTCGTTGTTGCATCAACCGGACGATCTCCTTCACCGCGGCATACATGTCCACATCCCCTTCCAGGTGATTGTCTTCATAAAAATCTCCCCATTCATTTCTTTTGGTGCTCCGCAAATGAATAAAATTAATCCGGTCGCCAAATTCCTTCAGCATTTCCGGCAGTGCATTATCCGGCCGTACACCAAAAGATCCGGTACAAAAACAAAGTCCGTTGTGCAGGGAAGATACGGCTTCAATGAGCATACGGATATCCTGTGCTGTACTGACCACCCGGGGCAGCCCCAGAATCGGATAAGGAGGATCATCCGGATGAATCACCATATAGACCCCGTTTTCCTGTGCCACCGGAATCACTTCCTTCAGAAAATGAATGAGGTTGGAACGCAGCCGGTCCGCATCAATATTTTTATATGCACCGAGTGCCTGACGAAACTGCTCCAGTGTAAAACTTTCTTCACTGCCGGGAAGACCGGCAATAATATTGCGTTGCAACAACTCCTTCTCCTCTGCTGACATGGACTCAAAACGTTCCCGCGCCCTGACAAGATCTGCAGCGCTGTATTCATCTGCTGCACCTTTACGCTGCAACATGTACACATCAAATGCCACAAAAGCCGCTTTCTCAAACCGGAGGGCTTTACTGCCATCCTCCACCGTATAGGCCAGATCGGTACGGGTCCAGTCCAGTACCGGCATGAAATTATAGGTGACGATATGAATTCCGCAGAGCGCCAGATTGCGGACCGATGTCTTATAATTCTCAATAAAAGTTTCAAACCCGGCAGCCTGTGTCTTGATGGCTTCATGTACCGGCACGCTTTCCACCACAGACCAAACCATACCGGCTGCCTCCACTTCGGCTTTGCGTTTATTGATTTCTTCCACGGTCCATACTTCCCCATTGGGAATATGGTGAAGGGCCGTTACCACACCGCTGCATCCGGCCTGACGTATATCAGACAGACTCACCGGATCTTTGGGACCATACCAGCGCATGGTCTGTTGCATTGTAATATATTGGCTCATGAACTTTTTTGTTGAAAGGTTTGGATGTTGAGCTGTTGAATCGTTTAGTTGTTTAGTCGTTTAGTTGTTTAGTTGTTTAGTTGTTTAGTTGTTTAGTTGTTTAGGGGCTGAAACATTACGGTTCTGATTCATCAATCCTCACTTTCCACTTTCCACTTTCCACTCTCCACTTTCCACTCTCCACTTTCCACTCTCCACTCTCCTTACTTCAGTTCCAGCACCACAATACTCTTCGCGGGCAGTTCCACCACCAGTTCATTGCCTTCTTTTTTTGCAGCAGTAAAGGGCAGGATCTTAACGGCTTCGGGTCTGTCAAAACTATTTATATCAGTAAGCTTGGAAGAACTCAGGATTTGTCCAGTGACATTCGTCCATTTCACACCCGGCATGGCGGCTCTGAAACTGATCTTGTTATTCGGATCGATGTTGACAAATGAAATATGAACAACACCTGCTGAATCGATGGATGCCGAGATGTTCAGGGCTGCTATTCTAGTGTCCCCGTTTTTATACAATGGTGAAGTGAATGCCACATTCAGTCTTTTGGCATCATGATGCACTTTATACAGATCAAATACATGGTAGGTGGGTGTTAATAGAATCTGGCGCCCCTGGGTCAGTACCAGTGCCTGCAATACATTCACCGTTTGTGCCAGGTTGGCCAGTCTTACCCGGTCGCTGTGGTTATTGAAAATATTCAGCGTAGTAGCGGCGACAATGGCATCCCGCAGACTGTTTTGCTGATAGAGGAATCCCGGATTGGTACCCGGTTCCACATCGGTCCAGATACCCCACTCATCCACGGCCAGGGCTACTTTTTTACCGGGATCATACTTGTCCATGATGGTACTGTGACGGGTCACCAGTTCATCCATATACAGACAGTTCTTCATGGTGGTGAAGTATTCCTTTTCATCAAAACTGGTTGCTGAACCTTTCTTGCCCCAGGAACCGGTAGGAATGGTATAATGATGAAGACTCAAACCCCACATATCATTCACGTGTACTTTCTTCATCATTACTTCCGTCCAGTTATAATCGGAGGAACTGGCCCCGCCGGCTACTTTCATCAGAGGGGCATTCCGGTAATTGCGTGCATATACGGCATAGCGTTTATATTGGTCAGCATAAAATTCAGCCGTCATATTACCGCCGCAACCCCAGCTTTCATTTCCCACCCCCCAGAATTTAACACTCCAGGGTTCTTTGCGTCCATTCTGTGCACGCAGATCGGTCATGGTGCTTTTGGCATCGGAGTTCAGGTACTCCACCCACTTAGCCATTTCTTCCACGGTACCGCTGCCCACATTCCCAGAAATATAGGGTTCTGTTTTGAGCAGCGTACAGAGTTCGAGAAATTCATGGGTACCAAAACTATTATCCTCGGACACGCCACCCCAATTCGTGTTTACCATATAGGGGCGTTCTTTACGCGGGCCTATTCCATCACGCCAGTGGTATTCATCGCCAAAACAACCTCCCGGCCAACGGAGGTTGGGAATATTAATTTTTTTCAACGCTTCCACGATATCCAGGCGGATACGGTCTTTCTTTGGCACTTGCAATGTGTCACTTACCCAGAATCCGTCATAGATACAACGACCCAGGTGTTCGGAAAAATGTCCATAAATGTGACGACTGATCACGGCGGCCGGAGTCTGACCGTCCACTACCGCGTTTACCTGTAACTGCGCCGGGAGGTTGATGGTCAGCAATAGTCCGGCTATCCATAATGTGCAAAGTTTTTTCACGTGTATATGTTTGATTATTTAACGATTGCTTTTTTTCCTTTTTGGGCAGCTGTGCCTGCCAGGTTAAAAGTACTTAAAGATAAGACCCGGTACGATTCCAGTACATGATTAAAATAGGCGGGCCTGTTCTTTCCCCAGCTGACACTGCAGTTCCTGACCATAATCCCGGTGGCTGCGTCAAAATAAAAACCAGCAGTGGTTCCTTTTACAAAACCATCTACATTGGCCGGACGGCGGTCGTATATACCTCCCGGGTGTATTGTGGTTTTATTCAGCATAATATCCACCCCGTCAAAAACGACATTGGATATCTTGTCTTCCGATTCTCCGCTCACATAAACACCGTTTTCACTGGTGCATTTTATATTGCTGAATGTGATATTCCTTACCTGGCCCACGCGCCCTTCTGTCGCCCCTTTCGGGAAACGCCAGTTGGCATCCTTGTGGTTGATGGCAGCCCGGCGATAGGCGGTGATATAAATGGGTTCCGCTTTCCCCCACCACACATCGGAAAAGAACCGGCCCTCAATTATCATATTAGAAAAAATGATATCCTCCACCAATCCCTCGTCCCGGTGCTGAATACCCACCCCACGGTTACTGTTCTTGATGATGCAATTATTAAAAACCACCTGGCGGATCGTATCCATATTTTCGGAGCCGATTTTAATAGCACAGCTGCGGGAAGTCATAGTACAGTTAGTAACCGTGATATTTTCACATTTCCCAAAATCCGCATACTCCCGCCTGTTTTTTAAACAGATGCAATCGTCCCCACTTTCAATATAACAATCGCTGATGCGCACATTCCGGCTATGATCGATATCAATTCCGTCGCTGTTACGGACTTTCAGGCTGTTCAGCAACGTGATACCGGAGATCACCACATCATCGCAACCGATCAGGTGGATCGTCCAGTAGGCGGAGTTGCCGATATGAAGATCATGCATACGGATATTCCGGCCTCCAATAATCGTCAGCACATGCGGACGCGGGTCGCGGACATTGAAAGGCTTTAACACATACGCATCTTCTTCTTCGGCTCCCATAAAAGAAATACCATTGCCATCAATACTGCCACTCCCGGTAAAACTGGCATTTTGCAGGTTCTCAGCCCATAACCAGACCATGCCTTCACCCGGATTTTCGCGAAAGGCACTCCTGGTATATAGACTCTCATCCGGACTGGCCAGTACTACAGCTCCGGCCGGAATATGATAATCTATTCCCGAGGCCAGCTTTACAGGTCCGCAGAGGAATGTATGCGGGGCGGGGAATACTACCTGTCCGCCTCCGGCTGCCGCTGCGGCATCGATTGTTTTCTGGATGGCGGCCGCATCATTGGTACTTCCATCCCCTTTGGCTCCGTAATCCATAACATTGAAAACGGTTCCGCTTCCTGCATACAACAGGTGTGCAGCCAGGTTTAACAACAGTGAGAGAATTATTTTCCGCATTATTTTAATTTATCTGATAATGAAAATGCACGGGCCGTTGCGGCAGTCCCCCATCGACCCGGTTTATCTGAAAGCACCAATTCCAGCACACCTCCATTCCGGATCATATTCCAGGTAATAAAATTTTTTCCGTAACTGCGCCCGTTCCATATCACCGATTGAATATAGACTGCCCCGGGAGAGCGGTGTTTTGTTTTAATTAAAAAAGATTTACCGGCCGTTTTCATTTCCACTTGCTCAAATAAAGGGGCAGACAGCAGGTATTCACCGGAAGCCGGGTTCACCGGGTAAAAACCCATGGCGGCAAATACATACCAGGCACTCATCTGGCCGGCATCATCATTGCCACTGAGACCACCCGGCCCGTCACTGTATTCCTCTTCCAGTATCTTCCTTACTTCCAGTTGTGTTTTCCAGGGAGAAGCGGTATAATTATATAAAAACGGAATCTGGTGGCCGGGTTCATTGCCATGCCAGTATTCTCCACGAATGAATAAACTGTCGAGTGAATTTTCGAATGCCTTTGTACCACCCATCAGTGCCGCCAATCCCATTATATCATGCGGCACATAAAATGTATACTGCCGGGGTGTGCCTTCCGTAATATAGGATTCGCGGATATCGGGGTGAAAAGAACCGGTAAAACGACCGGATGCATGTCGTCCACGCATCATCCCCACTTCCGGATCAAAGACATTTTTATAATGAAAGGACCGTTTTCTTAACGCGATATAGTCTTCCGTTTTGCCCAACCCTTTGGCCATCTGGCTGACCGTGTAATCATCGTAGGCATACTCCAGGGTACGGCTCACCTGTTCTTTTTTATGAAACGCTTCCTGCACACTGTCTTCAATGGGTAAATAACCAAACTTCATATAGGAAGTCAATGCTCTTCTGCCCATCCCATTCTTATATTCAGCATACGTGTCCGGTGTTTCAAAAGCATTTTTGCGGATCAGTGCATAGGCTGCCTGTATATCAAAATCACGGAGTCCCTTATTCCAGGCACCGGCGATGAAAGCCGCCACATGATCACCGATCATCGCTGCAGTATAACTGTTCCAGCATGGGAAGATCGGCAGCCAGCCACCCTGTTGTCCTTTCAGCACCAGCGAACGGATCAGTGCATTGGTGAGGACCGGATCGATAATCTCCAGTAAAGGCAACTGGGCACGATAGGTATCCCACATGGAGAAATCATCATAATATCCACCCTTACTCATTTTTTCCAGCTGCGCCTTACCGGCAAAACGCGGGTAGGTTCCATCCACATCACTCATCAGTCGTGGGTGCTGCATAGCATGATAAAGGGCGGTATAAAAAACCCGTTTCGCTTTTTCATCACTGCCTTTTACATTGATTTTTCCGAGTGCTTCTTCCCACTCAGCGCGGGTGGATGATTCCACTTCAGTAAATGAATGGCTATTTATTTCCTGCTGCAGATTCAATCTGGCGCCTGCCAGGCTGCTGAATGAAGTCCCTATGTTGACCGTCAGCCGCTCTCCTTTCTTCAGGTAAAAACCAATATAGGCTCCGGCTTCTTTTTTCCCGGAGAGACTATCAGCAACCGTCCGTTCATTTCCGTTGAAAACACCATGCACGGTAAATTTTTTCAACGGCTGAATATAAAACCATCCTTTAAATCCGGCTTCTTCCCCCCATCCCTGGTAAATACGATGTACCGGGTTGGATCCGGTAATCGTACCATCGGACTTGTTCACGGCAACCATCCCTTTTCCAAAGTCACTGTTTGGTATAATCAACAGATAGAGGCTGTCATCGCGGGTCATGGTGAATTGCAATACACCACAACGGGCTGTACCGGTCATTTCAGCTATGATACCTGCATCAGGTAAGGACAGTTTATAATAAGAGGGACCTGTGGTTTCATTAAAGTGTGAGAAAGGGATACTGTATTCTCTGAGTGAGGTACGAAGAGAACCGATAACCGGCATAATCGTTAAACTGCCATAGTCCTGTGTACAGGAACCGCTGATCCAGTGGGTACCCCGAAAACCGCTGAGTAAACTGTCTTTATAATAATATGGCGGCTGGCATTTCACTTCGGTGGTCCGGGTCTGTGCCACCCATTGTGTCATTCCAAAAGGAGTACCTGTGGAAGGAATAGTGTTGGCATTGGACTCTTTACTGCCTGCCTCACTGTGCTTTTTTGCAGAAATGGTAGTGGAAGCCGCCGTGCCGGAAAGCGGTTGAACATAGCGGGTCAGAGACTGGGCATTACCCGCCAGGGAAAGATAGCCCACAAGGAAGAGGGCAAGCATCGTTTTGCCACAACTATGATTCACAGTTCTAAAAATAAGCTGATGCGTTTGTCGGATCATCATGGGGTATACTGTTCGGCTGCCGGAAGTTGCATGCGTATTCAGGCAGTCATTTTTTCAACTAAAGAAGTCCTTCGATTTTCAAGACCACCGCATGCTCACAGGGAGCGGTCAATGGCATTTTCACCCCAAGATAATCGGCGAGTTGCTGCCATACCAGTTCACCCTTGTAACCCAGCATACTGACTTTGCCGATCTTCTTCCCATTGGTAAGTTTGGAAATATAACCGAGTGATTCGATCCTTGCCTCATTCTCCCCGGGCCAGCCCAGGAGAAATGCATAAAGGATATTTCCTTTTATCGTGAACCGGATATCTTCTGCCGTGAAAGGCTTCCCTTTCCCTTCATTAAAACCCTGGGCAGATAAGGGTGCTGCCGTTTTAATAGCAGGACCTTCGCCGAATACCGTCCATGGCCTGGTGCCATAGATCGCTTCACTGTTCACTTTCATCCAGGCACTGATCTCTTCAACAATCTTCCGTTCCTGGTCATCAATAGAACCATCTCCCCGCACGGGGATATTCAGCATCAGGTTCCCATTCTTACTCACCACATCCGCGAGGGTATGCACTACGGTCTTTGCAGATTTGTATTTATGCTGCTCATAGCGTGGACGGTCGTAGTGCCAGCTGCCGATACAGGTATCGGTTTGCCAGGGTAAAGGTTCGATATTATTGCTCTGTCCCTTTTCAATATCCCAGACCATGCACTTCCGCTGTTCCTCATTCAGGATCTTGCCGTTGATCACCACATCCAGTTTGCCGCGTTTACTGATACTACGGTTGTAAAAATGGGCGGCTACCCGAAGACCTGCATCACTGACCGGCCATAATGGCAATGCGGTATCATCAAAATAGATCAGGTCGGGGTCATACTTGTTAATGAGATCAACCGTGCGGTTATAGAATTTTTCACAGTAGGCTTTTGAAAGTTTAGTGGCCCCGTTTTCCCAACCCCACTGATTATGGATATGGTTTTCATTCTCACTGCCCACACTGCGTTCGCCGCGTTGCTCATACAGATCCTGCGGATCGAATTTTCCCCACCAGGTTCCCTTGCCTTGTTTTTTGTTCAGCATCCCATCATACGGAACACCGGCAAATGCACCTGCTTTATCGGCGTTCCTTGATTGCTCGTAAAAGATAGGGGCATGTGCGGCATGCACACTGACACCAAAACGCAGATTATTATTCTTTGCTGCTTTTGCCCAGCCACCAATGATATCTTTCTTCGGACCAAGGTTGACGGAGTTCCAGCGATGGTATTTACTGTCGTAATTATCAAAATTATCATGGTGATTGGCCATGGCCATGAAATACGCCGCACCGGCATTCTTATAGAGTGCAACCAGTTCTTCCGGATCCCATTGATCCGCCTTCCATTCGTTGATCACATCCTTGAAACCAAACTTAGAGGGATGCCCGTATTTCTCCACATGGTATTTATACACCCGGCTTCCTTCAATATACATACTGCGGGCATACCAGTCACCATACTCCGGCTGGCACTGTGCCCCCCAATGGGCCCAGATACCGAACTTGGCATCCCGGAACCAATCAGGCACCTGGTATTGCTGCAGGCTTTTCCAATCGGGAGCAAAGGGCCCTTTGGCCATCGGCTCACCCGGACCCGGAAATGCGGTTAACCATTCCGGTGATAACTGACTGCTCATATACATCGCCGGAACGGCCATTGATAACTGACGGATCATTGTTCTGCGTTTCATATACAATTCTGTTTATTTGAAATATAATTGATGCCGGAACGGTGTCATGCCTGTCAGAAAAACACGATCTCCGGTTGTTTTCAACGTTCCAAAATGGGTACTGTACCTTTCTCCTTCCAGGTTTTCCGGTACGGCATTCACCAATGAACCGGGTCCGAAACGGATCTGATCTTCTTCAAAGGAATAGACCGCGGTTTCTCCTGCCAGACATTTATTTCCTTTGGCGTCGGTGGTTAAACCGGTAAACGAGCCGCCTTCTTTAAAACAAAGCTCAAGAGTGACCGGCACTTTATTTTGCCCGGTTATAGTAATTTCCAGTTCCACTTCCCCGTCTTTCTCCGTCATAATCACTGTTGTATCGAGTGTCTTGATATTACTCTGTGGCCGTTTTGAAAAATCCATTTTATTCCAGAAACGGTCATCCACACTTGGGCTGAGTGTATAATCACCGGCTTTATTTCTTTTATTCAGCGGCAATGGCTGGTAATACGGCACCTGTAGTTTTTTGTGCAACACGTAACTGCTTCCCTGTTTCTTTAGTCCATCACTATAGAAGTAACCCATACTGAAGAAGGTGGTGGATAACCGCAGATATTTAAGCACGGCTTTGCCTTTACGGTAGCTGAAAAAATCTGGACTGCAGGACCGGCCGGAAGCAATGATCAATGGCCAGTCAATGCCACCAAATAAAGTGATACTGGTCTGATTATGTTTAATGCGTAGCAGGTGTGAAAGAGAAAACAGCTTTTCATAGCGGTCAGGCAGCGCTGACGGCGCAGGCAATGACTCCTGCAGTACTTCATTCTCCAGGAAATAAAATAATCCCTGTTGCAGTACTTCCTTATCAAACCAGGGTGTCGCTTCAATCATTTTACAGATGGCCGCGAAATGCCGGTCCTTGTCATGAATAGCCAGGTAACGGTACTGCAGGTAAAAGATGGTGGAATGCCGGCAGAGATACTGATCCTGTCTGCGGGAATTATTACTGACCAGATCGCCGTTCAATTCCTGACTGAAATAAAAAGTGCTGAGGTTCTTACGGACATATTTCAGCAGTTCCGGTCGTTTCAGGTTACGGGCCATGGTGATAAAGGCGGTATTCTCCACCATGGAGTAAGTGCCGCTGCGTTCCGGGTAATAGCCGTCTGCATCCTGATAAATACCTTCAGCAAGCCATTCATTGATACGGGTTACATATTTTTTATCCGGATATAAACTATGCACCTGTGACAAGGCCGCACAGATCACCCACCGGTGATTGGGTGTATGAATACCACCGGTACGAAGGGCCTCGCCTGCTTTCAGTATCATGGTTTTGATCTGATCCAGTACCGGTTTCAGTTCAGGTACCTCTTGCAGCTGCAGTATGGCCGTGGCTGTGGTAACAATTTCAATAACGAAAGCCGTATCCGGAGGTGATTCAAGGTTACCGATATTCAATGTACCGTCCGGCCCCTGTGAGTCGGTGAGGAAACGGGCCAGTAATTCCAAACGAGAAATGATTTGCTGATCATGGAAATAGGCCGACGTTTTTTCACAATAGGAAGCCGATAAAACGGCAAAGTCATACGCAGTTTTCCGGCTGAAGTTGAGTTTACCTTCCTGCACGGTATTCAGGAGTCCGGTGACCAGCTGGTCATTGGCCACCATCAGCCGCTTTATCAAATCCTCATCCCGGCTAACTTTAGTATTTCCGGTAAAAGAAAATAACGGGGCACAGACAGGCGCTAATCCGGCCATTGTGCTTAACCTGATAAAATCTCCCCTTTTCATATTCATTCCATTTTTTCTACCAATAAATTGTATATAAAGCCGCCAGTATACCGCAGATAATCACCGAGCCCAGTACAAAGGAAGGACTTACTTTGAACATGGCTTTATCCACTTCAATGGTATGCCGGTCTTTCTCGCTTTTTGGCCAAAACAGGCTGACAACGATCATAACGATTGCCACTGTAAAGAACGTGATGGTCATCCGGTCCAGGAAAGGATAATCCGGAAATGCACCTCCGGTCCATCCCGGCAAAAACTTCAGAATGGTGGACACCGGAATGGTTATAACGGCTCCCACCAGTGCCGCCGCCGCCGTAGTTCGTTTCCAGAACATACCCAGCAGGAAGATGGCCAGTACTCCGGGCGAAAGGAATCCCGCATATTCCTGAATAAACTGATAGGCCTGATCGAGTGAGCGGAGGGCCGGGGTGATCAGGGCTGCGATCAGCATGGAAATTATGACTGCCCAACGACCGATCAGCACTACTTTACGATCGGGCGCTTCCTTGTTGAAATATTTTTTATAAATATCCAGTGACCAGATGGTGGAGATACTATTGGCTTTACCGGCCAGTGAAGCCACGATCGCCGCAGTCAATGCCGCAAAAGCGACTCCTTTCAATCCGGCCGGCAATAAGTTCATCAGGGTCGGATACGCATGATCCGGTTTGAGTACGGTGCCGTCCACCATTTCCTGCTGAAACATGCCGTTCTTATGCAAGACATACATGATAATACCAGGCAGCACGGCTATAACAGGAATCAGTAATTTAAGGAAGGCGGCGAACAGTATTCCATTACGGGCGGTTTTGAGATCGGCACCGAGTGCTCTTTGTACGATATACTGATTACATCCCCAGTAGGCCAGGTTATTGATCAGCATACCGCCGATCAGTACCGATAAACCGGGAAGATCCATATAGTTTGGATTGGTTTCATCCAGAATCATATGAAAGTGTTCCGGTGCTTCTTTTTGCAATACCCCCAGCGCACTGAGTATATCTCCATCATACCCGAATTTATCCGCCAGCAGGGTGAGGGCCAGGTAGGTGGTTACCAACCCGCCAATCAGGAGAACCAGCACCTGTATCACATCGGTATACCCGATTACTTTCATGCCGCCAAGCGTTACGATAATGGAAAAAACCGTGAGCCCGGCTATACTCCATTCAAAGCTCAGTGGTGAAATAGAAGAGATGGCCAGTGATCCAAGGTAAATGATAGAGGTAAGGTTTACAAAGACATAAACAAGTAACCAGAACACCGCCATGATCGTACTCACGGTATCATTATACCGTTGTGCCAGGAACTGCGGCATCGTGTAAATCTTATTCTTCAGGTAAATGGGCAACAGGAATACCGCCACTAGAATCAGGGTGCCGGCGGCCATCCATTCATAGGTGGAGATGGCCAGCCCGATCTTGAAACCGGAGCCGGACATCCCTATAAAGTGTTCGGCGGAAATATTGGAAGCAATAAGTGATGCGCCAATGGCCCACCATGTCAGTGAACCTTCGGCCAGGAAGAATTCCTTACTGCTGGTACTGACATTTTTCTTCCGGTGATAGATATAATATCCATAGGCCGATATGGCTATGAAATAGATAAAAAAGACGACATAGTCGGCTGTGTGCAAATGGTTCATTTGGCAAAAAATTAATCGTTGGTTGTTTGTTTCTAAAACGACCGCTTCAGACTTTCCAGAAAAGCCGGTTGCGGTATAAAATATAAAGTCCGGCCAGTTGTATAAGCCCTACCCCGGTCCATAATATGGCGGAATGCCAGGGTGCCGGGGCCATACTGATCAGTCCGCCAAACAAAAACTGTGAAGTGGATTCAAAATTGATTAATCCGTGAGCCGCCACATAGATCAGGATCGAATTCGTTCCAATCCAGACCAGGGGGCTGCTCCATTTCCCGAATCCTTTCACATCAATAATATAATAAAAGAGAGCAAGCGCCATCATGCTCCATCCCCCCGCCACGAGTACATAGGATGAACTCCAGAGGATTTTATTTACTGGAAAAGCCAGGTTCCATACCCAGCCGCCCAGTAATAAAGTTATTCCTGCCCCGGACAAATACAAGGCCTGTACCGGCGTATAGCCTTTATGTCCGGATGAACGGATATACTGACCTGTGACCACACCCAGCAACGCGGACGCCACGGCCGGGATAGTGGAGAGCAGTCCTTCCGGATCATATACTTTACGATGCAGTTTGCCGGGCAGAAAATTCCGGTCAAACCAGGCCGTGATATTTCCTTCAGGTGTGATCATCCCGGCCCCATATCCGGGAACCGGCACCAGGTAAAGCAGGGCCCAATAGCCAATCAGGATGCCGGCTATCCAGTACATGATTTTTCTGGAAGGCACATACAGATAAATCAGGGCAGCGCCGAAACACCCCAGGGCAATCCGGCCGAGCACACTGGCAAATCTCGTTTGCTCATATCCGTTAAACCTGAGTGCGCCGTTTACCATGCATCCCAGCAGGATCAGGATGATTGTTCTTTTGAGCAGCGAACGTAAAATCTTACTGCGGGCGGCTGAACGGTCCATCCCGGGCAGTTCCAGTTGTTTACCCATGGAATACGGCATACTGACTCCGGCTATAAAAATGAATAAAGGAAAAATCAGGTCATAAAACGTAAAGCCGTTCCATACTGTATGGTGAAGCTGATTACTCATGCCCACCAGGCTTCGTTCAATAATATTCATCGGGGCTTCGCCGCGGATCTGCCAGTCAACCGTACTTTGTACCAGTCCGTATTTATCCTTTACAGCACCCGCCAGTCCATGAAAAATTCCTTCACCGCAGACAATCCACCACATATCAAATCCGCGCAATGCATCCAGTGAATGGAGTCTTCCGGTTTGTGTAGCTGTCGTTGTATGTTTACCGGCGGTTTGCATAAAAAATTATCGTGTGATCGTTGTCTGGTAGATAGCTTTACCGGTATGGTCAATAGTCTGGACATTGAGCTGTTTCCCGGAAGCGGAAAACAACATAAACCCATATTCGGAAGCGGAAAACCGGCTGATATCAATCAGGCGGGCGGGGGTGCGTTCAGAAGCGGCACCGGAAATAAAATGATGCGTTTTACCTGACGGGCGCATATACTGAAGGCTGTGTTCATGCCCGCTGAGATAGACATCCACTCCATATTTTTCAAACAGGGGTCCTAATGAATAGCGAATCGCTTTTGTATCATACGTTTCAGTACGGCCACCGCCGGAATACATCGGGTGATGTCCCACCACAATCTTCCATTTGATATTGGGTGATGGATCACTCAGGGTTTTTTCCAGCCATTTTTTTTGTTTTGTGCTGTCCTGACTTCTTACGTTGGGTCCGTATTCACGGTTCTTGTAAAACAACGGGATCAGGGGATTGGTATCTATAAAAGCAACCAGTACGGTTTGGGTGGTATCGGCGTTGATATAGAATTTCTTTGCATAATAGCGGGCAGGCATCTGCCAGCGACGACTGATCTTGCTGTATTTTATTTGTGCATCGGGATTGCTTTTGTAATCATGATTACCCAGTACCGGGTACCAGTCCCACTGCAGGTGAAAGCCGGTATAAATATCTTCAAAGGAATAACGCCATAGCGGATCCCATTCACTGATTACCCCGCTGGGATAAAAATTATCGCCGGTGGAAATGATAAACTGGGTATTATAAACCGTGGCGGTAATATCCATCTGCCGGGCTACTTCTTTCTGGTGATCGGCGCCGTTGCGGCCCCAGTCGCCCATCACGATAAAATTCAGTACGGAGTCTTTCCGTATTGGCATTGTATCTCCGCGGGTAAAAGCCGGATCATTGATCAGTATCTGGGTATAACCCGGAAAACTGATCAGCATGAGAGCGTTAATAAGAATCAGCCAGTAATGTTTTTTGTTCATGCTGAAATGTACATTAAAAAACCCGGAGCCATACGGCTCCGGGTTACCGATTGCCTGCTAATGAGGTACTGCTTAACCTTAATAGCCAGGATTTTGAGTCAGGTTCGGGTTAACTGCCCTTGCACCCGTGGTTATCGGGAATAAGCGCCGGTAAGTATCCACATTGTTTTTGCCCAGACCCCAGGGATCTTCGAACCTTCCAAACCGAATCATATCGTTGCGGTGCCAGCACTCCCAGGAGAGTTCACGGCAACGTTCAGAATAAAGAAAATTCAGGTCAACACTGGTCAGTGGTGCAGAAGTGGTACGCACTGCACGGAGGGAATTAACTAATGACAAAGCGGTATGTCCGTTGGTAGCGGTTCCGCCACGCAGGATAGCTTCCGCTTTCATAAGGATAATGTCTGATAGACGGAATACCGGCATATCATTGTTTTGATTCCGGGTGGTAGAAACAGGATCTGCCAGGAATTTTATGTTCCTGTACCCGCTATTCCAGGCCAGCTCATCTTTTCCCAAATCATAGGAAGTAGCGCCAAAGCGTGTGCCGTTTCCTAAAGGGGAAATATTTAAATGATAGGTATAAGTACCTGCCGGTGTGGGACCAGAATAGAACTGATCATAACCAAGATTAGTTGTCCTCACCATAATCGGATTTCCTGTATTCCAGTATTGCAAGCCTGTCAGCCATTGGTTATTCCGGATATCATTAGGATCATTGAAATGTGCATAGTATTCATCTGTTGTACACCGGGGTCCGCTGGGCCGGTTATTCACCAAGCCGTTACCTGTTGTCTGGTTAACAACCGGATCAACGTTTGTACCAAGGGTTGAACCGGAGTACCGATACTTCATACCCAGGTTCCTGTTTAAATCATAGCGGGCATGCAATAAATAGCCTCCAGATGTGGAAGGATCAAACGGCATAGCATAAATAATTTCCTTATAGGTTGGCCCGTTTGTCGGACCAAACATATTGAAATATGAGGTTCGTGCCTCAAGCTGATACAGGGTTCCTCCGCCAGCGCTCATGACACTGTCACAAGCAGCAATACACTCATTGTACTTTGAGGTACCAGTATATACCTGGGCATTCAGATACATTTTGGCCAACAGGGCATACGCCAGATAGCGTGTTGGTTTACCATAAGTGGCGGCTCCCGATGTTGTTTTAAGAAAGGGAATGGCCGCCCTGAGTTCTGACTCAATATAGTTAAAAACCTCCGCACGCGTTGCCCGGGACCTCAGTTCAGTAGATCCGTAAGTTGTATCCAGTGGCACGCCACCAAACATATCCATAAGGTAGAAAAAGAAGAGTCCACGCATTGTACGCATTTCGGCAATACTGGTATTCTTAACAGGACCGTCACTCGCATCTTTCAGCAAGTACAATACCTGGTTGGTATTACCGATAAGGTTGTTTAGCCAATACCACTCATAATCGATTTTCGGATGATCAGCCGTCCATGTGTGGCGATGCAGATCCCTGTATTGGTTTCCATCCACCCAGTCTGTATTATAGAAAGGCATTACAGCTTCATCTGTAGTCTGGCTGACTACAAAAAAGTGGTTGGTGGAAAAATCACTCCTGAATGAAGTATATATTGTTCCCATGAGGGCATTATAATGGGCTTCCGTTTTAGGGAATGTCGCGCTGGTTAACTCAGTGGTTGACTCCAAATCCAGCTTATGGCATGCCGAAAAGCCGAAGAGCAATGTTGAAAAAACCAGTATGTTATAAATTAGTCGTTTCATATTTAAATCTTTTAGATGGTTTATTTAAGCGTCATATTTATACCAAACAGGAATGTCCTAGTCTTAGGGAAGAAATTATTATAATCAATTCCCGGGGCAATTCCGCCCTGGTTAATCTCAGGATCAATACCGGAGTAGTTGGTAATGGTAAAGAGATTGTTTCCAGTAACATACACCCGTAAATTACTGATTCCGTTTACCACTTTCTTAAATGAGTAAGAGAGGGTGGCATTATCCATCCTGACATAACTGCCACTTTCAATATAACGGTTAGAGTACAGCGAGTTTTTATTATCCGCTGCTTTATCATCTGCTGCAGTGACAACCAGATTATTTACTGATGCGGCCGTTACATAAGACAAATCCGCCCTGGTGGCATTAAATATTTTATTTCCAAATACACCTCTCAGGAAGAAGTTCAGGTCAATATTCTTATAGCGGATGGAATTATTCCAGCCCATCAGGATTTTTGGCTGCGGGCTACCCATATACCAGTAATCTGTACCAATTGTCGGGAATGCCCCGCCTGATGTTTTGGAACCGTCCCGTTTGTTGAACTGGGAGACGCCGTTTGCATCTTTACCGTCATAACTGAGTGAAAAGAACTGCCCGATAGGATATCCGACTTTCAGGATCTGAAGGGAAGACCCGCTCTGACCAGCTCCCTCCGGTGAGGAATACCGGGTTGAATCACCATTCGTATAGGGATTGGAAAGGCTGGTGATAACATTTTTATTGTGCGCTACATTCACAGTCGACGTCCAGGTGATATCACGGGAGTTCAATACGTTAGCTGTCAGTGAAAACTCCACTCCTTTATTTTCAAGACTGCCTCCATTCACGATGATATAACCGCCCGGAACAATCGTCGGGCTCACTGAAATACCAAACAGCATATCTGTGGTTTTTTTCTGATAGAAGTCGAGGGTACCAGACAGCTTACTTTTCCAGATAGTAAAATCAAGACCAGCATTGAAAGTGGCAATTTCTTCCCACTTCAGATCAGGGTTGCTGGACTGGGCCGGCACAATGGCATTATCAAATACTCCATTATTATAATAGGTACCCCGCAAGCCATAGATCAGCTGACTGTTATAAGGGCCGACGCCACCTGAGTTACCGGAAACACCATAACTGAGACGCAGTTTCAGATCACTGACAAAGTCCTGCTTTTTCATGAAACCTTCATCACTGATACGCCATCCGACAGAGGCAGACGGGAAGTAACCCCAGCGGGTATTTGCTCCGAAAACGGAACTTCCATCTCTTCTGATAGAAGCCTGGAACAGGTACCTGTTCATAAAGCTGTAGTTCACCCGGCCGAAATCTGAAATCAAGCGCGTCTTGCTGTAAACACCTGTAGGCCCCAGGTCAATCCTGTAATTGGGAATACCATAAGGATTTCCCAATGCCAGGTTATTATAGCCAACATCATCTGTCAGGAAGTTTGTGGAAGAAGAACGGAATCCTTCACCATTACTGTTTTCCTGAATTGCATAGCCGGCCACTGCAGTTAAACCATGATTACCAAACTTTCGGTTCCAGGTAAGGAAGGTTTCAAAAGTTGTAAAGGAATTCTGGTATGCGTTCCTGAATGCAGAACCATTTACCCCAAACAAATTTCCGATCAGGGTATGTGCGATACCAATACCGGGGTCGGGGTTGTTATAAAAGTTTGAAGTCGGGTACCGGCCATAATAACTGCCATAATACTCTCCGTGCATTGACGTGGTTTTCTGAACAGATACCGCTGCATTGTAGGTTAAGTCAAAGGGCAGCTTTACTTCTGTATTCAGATTGGCTGTAAGAATGTTATACTTGGTGTCATCACTGGCATTATTGATGATAGCCAGCGGGTTGAAATACCCCGGGATCGTCAGATTCTCAAAATACGTTCCGTCCGGGTTTTTAATATTATTAACCGGCAAGTGCTTGGCCGCCTGTAACAATGCCACATTCTGTAAAGGCACATAATTCGCATTATTATTGGAATTGGTGACTCCCAGACTGAATTTAACCTTGTCATTTAATGCATATTGCTCAATATTCAGGCGGGCAATAACCCTGCGTAGCCGGCTTTTTACCATAATACCTTCCTTATCAAAATAGTTCAGACTGGCACTGTATGTATTGTGTTCACCTCCCCCGCTGAAGGAAAGGTTATGATTGTGTGAAATTGCCGTGGATCGTTGAATGGCAGATTGCCAGTCTGTATTTCCATTCTGATCGTCAATCGGATTATAGGCAAGTCCATTAGCCGTCAAAAAACTCCTGTGTTGGGCAGCATCCATTAAATCAAGCCGGCTGCTGACATTCTCAACACCAAAGTAACCGCTGTAGGTTGTTTGTACATTGCCTTTTCGGCCTTTTTTGGTGGTAATCATGATGACACCGTTTGCGGCCCTGTTTCCATAAATAGCAGTAGCTGCCGCATCTTTTAATACATCAATTGACGCAATATCATCCGGTGCTACCGAATTAATATCCGCACCGGGCATCCCGTCAATAACATAAAAGGGCGCACCGGGACTGTTTACGGTAGAGGCTCCCCGTAAAATCACAGCCGCCGGACGGTTCGGGTCACCACTGGATGAAATGTTTAAACCCGCCACTTTCCCCTGGAGCAATTGTCCGATATCGGCGATCGCTCCACGATTAAGATCACTGGGCCTGAGCGTGGTAACAGATGTCGAGAGATTCCGTTTGTTGCTCTTACCATACCCTACCACCACAACATCACTCATGGCACTGGCTGTTTGAGTTAGGGTAATCACATAGTAAGTTTCACTTGTAAGCAAAACTTCTTTCGTCTCAAATGATACATTGGAAATAATCAGGGTGCTTCCAACAGCCGCTTTAACAGTAAATGATCCATCATTGGAAGTGGTGGCCCCGGCCCGTGTACCTTTTACAGTTACTGAGGCTGCCGGAACCGGCTGTCCTTTTTCATCCATTACTTTTCCTTTCACATCCCGTTGTGCCTGTGCAGACAGCACCAGGGAAAACAGCAGCACCATAAGGGTGGCACTGTGTTTTTTCGCGTTTAGCATTTTTAGCAGATTAAACATGGCAGAGATTTCGTTTTAGGTTAATAAAAAAAATCAGAACTTAAGTGTTGCAGGTAAATATTTTGCGACCAGCTCCTCGTAATAGGGCCGGAGTTTTTTCCAATCCGGCGGCTCAGGACTCTTGGAATATAAATCGTAGGGATTGAAGAGTTTCACCCATTTCAGCATGTCGCGATCATGATCATCCAGCAGGTATTCATACGCCCCTTCGCGGTGCCAGGCATAAAAGGAATGATACCGGAGCATGTACAGTCCGGGTTCCGGCAGATAATCTTTCAGCATGTGGTATACATATTCATCATGTCCCCAGGACATATCCACCTGCCGCAGTCCGCAGTTTTGTTTATAAATACCCAGCTTGGTATTAAACCGTTCATCGGTAAAATCGGGGTTGGCCGCAAAATATTCCGGATAAATGATTTTGTCGGAATAGGCACACCCTACCGGAAAGGTATCTCCTACCACGGCCCATTGCTGTTCGCCGAACAGGCACAATACTTTTCCCATATCATGCATCAGTCCGGTCAGCACCATCCAGTCGGGATGTCCGTCGCGGCGGATCGCTTCTGAGGTTTGCAGCAAATGCTGTAATTGATCCAGATCCGTATCCGGATCAGAATCATCCACAAGCTGATTGAGAAAATCAAACGCATCCCAGACAGTCATTTCTTTTTTGTCAAACTTCAGGAAGTCTTTTCTTTTCTCCTGTACAAAGTCCCATGTCTGGTACGTGTGATTCAGCCGGTAAAATTCTTTTACAGTATCCCTGGCCGGCGTTTCATAATTCCGGTATTCCCCGGTGGCTTTTGCCGTGGCGATGGCATCCGGATCCGGGTATCGCCGGAGCAGATCATCTTCCCACTCATCGAGGTTGGCCAGCGGTACTGATTCAAACTTAGCTTGACTCATACTGGTTTTTTAAACGTTAAATGAAAATGAATAAATGGAAACAGACGATTGCAGCAAATGGGGAAGCCACGCAGGGAGCGTTACTGTTTGAATACGGCAAGGCATAATCGTTCACTACAGAAGGCAGCGCAGGGCATCTCTTCATACACGCAAATCGTTGGTTTCTTGTTTACAAATGTTAAAATGACACTTTTTGACGGATTCCAGCTGCTTACGCATCATTTTTTTTGCGAAACCGTTTTCGGCAATTACTATATATTTACGCTGTTGTTTGCAAGAAACACGACTACTTCACTTTTGATTTATGAGCAAAATCACGATCAGAGAACTGGCTAAAGAACTGGGGATAGCGGTATCCACTGTGTCAAAGGCACTGCGTGACAGTCATGAAATCAGCAGCGAAACCAAGGCGAAAGTGCTGGAAGTGGCCACCCGGCTGAATTATATCCCGAACTTATATGCCAGCAGCCTGCGCCGGCAGAAGAGCCGGACCATTGCCGTGGTAATCCCGGAAGTAGCCGACAGCTTTTTTTCCATTGCGATTAACGGAATTGAAGAAGTGGCCCGAGAAAAAGGATACCATGTACTTATTTATCTCTCACACGAAAGTCTGGCCCGCGAAACCGAAATACTGAATGAATTTAAAAGTGGCCGGGTGGATGGACTGATGATTTCCGTAACCAGTGAAACCTGC
>Ga0209480_10000452_pt1 | contig 34560 bp, 34 predicted proteins | sample JI61114C2DNA_FD_187501 | JGI IMG/M metagenome (GOLD analysis project Ga0209480, IMG submission 187501) | Wastewater effluent complex algal communities from Wisconsin, to seasonally profile nutrient transformation and Carbon sequestration -... | ecosystem: Engineered > WWTP > Effluent > Algae... | reverse complement strand
GATACTCTGATGGACGCGTTACTATTTCAAGAAATGAATTGTTACCAACCGGAACCTATTTCTACATCATAAAATATGTTGATTTGAACGGTAATGGAATCGATAAATCAGGTTACTTATATATTAAATAAACCCGTTATGGGTAATGTAAAATGAACGACAAGCAAGAAATACAACGACTAGTTTGGAGTTGCTACCTTTGAGTGGACGAAATATTTAAGACCTTATTCTGTAACTTTGAAAAATGGAAAGACAGAGAAGAATTTACAGTTTAGAATTCAAGCTTAAAGCAGTAGAATTGAGTAATGAGCGTGGCAGTTTGGTAAGTGTTGCTAACGAATTGAATGTTATCACTGATAATATTAAACGATGGAAAAAAGAGTTTAATAGAGGGAAATTAACAAATAAATCAGTTCCAATAAAAAGCCCTGAAGAGCAAGAATTGATTAGATTGCGTAAAGAATTAACCGATATAAAATTAGAGCGTGATATATTTAAAAAGGCAGTTGGCATCTTTTCCAAGAGCGACAAGTAAAATCAAGTTTTGTCAGAAGAGATTAAAAGGATTTTCTATCAAAGCAAAAAAAGATATGGCAGTCCAAGAATTATCAAAGAGTTAGAGATATTAGGATTTAAAGCATCTAAATAATTGGTTAGGAAGTTAATAAAGCGTACTTTTTTACAGAGTATTGTTAAACGAAAATTCAAAGTAACAACAGATTCATTACATAAATACCCAGTAGTAGAGAATAAATTGAACCTAGAATTTAATGTTAACAGAGAAAATCAAGCTTGAGTATCAGATATTACTTATGTCAGAACAAGTCAAGGTTGGTTATATTTAACTTCTGTAATTGATTTATTTGACAGAAAAGTGATTGGCTGGAGTTTAAACGATACAATGAGTACCGAAAACACAATATTGAAGGCTTGGCGCATGGCAACTCTAAATAGAAATGTAGAACAAGGACTCATTTTTTATTCCAACAAGAGGTGTTCAATATGTCAATAAAAAATTTGCCGATATAATTGAATATTATGAAGTAGTCCGAAGTATGACTAGAAAAAGAAATTGCCGAGATAACGCTATAGCTGAGAGCTTCTTTAAGTCATTAAAAACTTAACTATTTTATGGTAACAAACTTATTGCTAAAGAACAAATGAAGCTTGAAATCTTTGAATACATTGAAATTTGGTACAATAAAAAAAGAAGACACGGTACTTTGAATTACAAAACAATAGAAGAATTTAATAACCAAAAAAACATTTGCAAAAATGTCGCTTAACTTAATCTATAATTTTTGTTTGCATATCCACTTGATCCGAAAGAAGGTATTTAGGGTATATTAAAAATAAAAAGACCTAAAAACTTGAAAAATAAGTTATTTAAGTCTGTTTATTGTGCGGGTAAAAGGACTCGAACCTTCACACCTTGCGGCACCAGATCCTAAGTCTGGCGTGTCTACCAATTTCACCATACCCGCGAATATTAGAATTGCAAATATATAAATTCATTCGTTAACAATCAAAATAATTTATTAATTATTTTGATTGTTAACGAATGAATACATAAGAAAGAAAAGAAGAATGAGTAAAAATTAATTACACCCAATGAGTTAACAATATATTTTATTAAATATGAATTGAAACAGGTTTTATATCATAATCCTGTAATATTAGTAAGTACGGGATTATCGAATAATTTTTCTTCAAAACATCCTCTATTTAGCTTAGAAACAAATTCGTTTAGATATAACTGTAGATATTTTCCCTTTATTTTATGAAGTCGTTTAAACTTTTTTTTATTAAATTTTTTTAGTGCAATTATTATAAAAGCTAGATAGTTAAAGCCTAACCAGCTATCTATTGTTGTGTCAAATCTATTTAACAACGACCTAAAACTGTCCATCCAAGCATTTGTTCTTTCAATTTTATATCGTTCATTATAAAGTAATTGGTCAAAATATTCATCTCTATCTGTGTCTCCATTTCTTTTATTGAAATAAACGTTTGCATTTATTTCTTTTTTCTGGCAACATAATCTAAATTCTTTAGAATCAAAACCAGCATCAGCATTTAGAAAAAGCCCTTCAACTGAAATATTTGCTTGCTCTAGAGTTCCTGTTACAATTTCAAACTGAACTTCAATATCATAAAGATCGTTATGGTTGCCAGCTACTGGGTTTAAAATCGCTAAAGGTAATCCTTGTCTGTCGCTCAAATACAACGGATTAGTTGTCTTACGTTTCTTTCTGCTTTGATATTTTCTGCCTCTTCACCACCTCTGATTGCCGAGGTATGGCTACCATCAAAATTAACACTAGAAAGGTCAAATTTTGATTTGTATTTCTCTAAAATATATATCCAACTATTCTTTAAAACATCTGTCTTACACCATTTACGATAATGATAATAAACGGATTGCCACGTCAATAATTCATTATCAAATAATGATTTTACTGGCAGTTGATAACATTGCACACATGTTCTTAACTTATAAAGAACAGCATTTACTATTTCTTCTAGTGGAACTGTTACTTGAAAACCTCTTTTTGCTAAAGGTAAATAAGGAACAATTTCATTTTTTATTATATCTTTGTCAAGTACACTGTACATAAGGTTGATTTTGAAATGATTATGTTTTGCAACACAAATTTCGGCAACCCTTTTTATTTAAAAAATAAGTTTAAATCACTTCAATATGAAAAAATTAACAGTACTATTCGCAATGATTTTATTATTTATAAATTGTTCGAAAAATGACGAAGAAACTTCAAATCCAGTTATTGGAGAATGGAGGTTGATAAAAGTCGAACAAAATGATAGATCCAATAATATTTCGATTACCGATTATACCAACCAAAACATAATTTACAAATTTGAAACTAATTCAAATTTGAATATTAATATTGATAATGTAGTTTATAATTCAGGAAATTACAATTACGAATATAAAAATGATTATTTAACTGGATTTCCAAGTCCTGGAGAAACAAAAATACTTTTGGTCGCCATTAATAATCAAAGATGGACATATGAATTAATTAATGGGAAAATGAAACTTGGGCGATCACATCTTGATGGACCAGATTTATACTTAGAAAGAAAATAAAACGGATCCGCCAACAGCGGTTTAAAAATATGGCTGGTTTTGGGATTTTTTGAAATGGCACAGTTGTTTAATTTAAAGTTTTTCTATATTGGTATAGGTTTTTCGCCACAGTTTTCAAACCGCGACACGATATTCCTAATAAATCTCTTTTTGTATTACTGATCGTTACATGAACCCATTTTAAAGTTTTTTTGTTGTCTCTTTGTTAGGATTTTTATACGGCAATTCTACAAATTTAAAAATATCTATATTATGATGTACTTTTATCTGTAAAAACAATGCTTTTTTCATTAATTGACTCCCTGTATGATTTGCTGTAAATTAAATACGTTTTGATCTGAATTTTAACACAAAATGGAGTTGTTTTGCTCCATGAGTGATTGCAGATAAGCAGGTTAAACGATACCATAATCAAAAAGAATTCAATTGTTACTGATTGTACTCCAGAAATGTGTTTTCTGAACGACTTGAGAATACTCTAACCCTCGCAACATCTTTATTTACCGATTAACAAAATTTCGCTTGCAATTACCTCTGTGATATAGTGTTTTTTACCTTCTTTTTTATTGTAACTTCTGTGTGTTAATTTTACTGAGTTTTTCATGGATTATAAAAATTAAATGTTTTTGTTTATAAAATAGTTTTGAACTTGATATTTTGATTAAACTTGATCCTTGATCATGCTCTTTTATTTAATAAAATCAATTCATTAGCAACAACTTCGGTTATATAACGTTTATTTCCGTCCTTGCCTTCGTAGCTTCTGTGTGTTAATTTTCCTTCGATAGCAACGTGACTTCCTTTGGTTAACAATTGTTCAACGATGTCAACGATTTTTCCCCAAGCGGAAATTCGATGCCATTCGGTTTGCTCTACTTTTTCACCTTTTGCGTTGGTGTAATTTTCATTTGTAACGATGGTGAAATTAGCTACTCTTCCAAATTCTAAGTTTTTGATTTCCGGTTCTTGACCTATATGGCCAATTAATTGTACTCTGTTCTTCATAGTATGTAAAAATTTAAATAGTTAATTCAAGTTGCTAGTTAATTGATTTAATTGTAATCCAAATATAAAAAGAGTATGCTTTATTAAAAGCTTTTTAATGTAATAGCATGGCCTTGTTCTAGGAAACATTTTTATGTCGCTTATTCTTCTTTCTGCTCTTTTTCTTATTTTTTTGCTCATAAGTATCTTTTTATTTTGGAATTTGATTTACGTTTAATTTTTAACAAAAACTTTTTTTCTAATGAGATATCTTTTAAACTATAATCTGTATAATTCCTATAGTGACGCTTCAGTGGTAGTTTTTCAATCATTTTTCTATTACTTTTGCATTGCTAGTTTTTCTTGGAGTAAAATGAAATGCAATTAGAATTCCATCTTTCGTAGTTAATAATTGTAATTTACTTTAAAAAATAATTTCTCATACTTTTTGTATACCTATACTTTTTCTTCTTTGAGAATTTTACAATTTGTAATCCGCATATTATTACAGATAGTAACTTGAATTAATTATAAAATTAGTTTTTGAAATTGAACTTGTCTTTGAATTACTTTCGTTAATTTCAACAGTGCAAAGATGTGGCAAGAAAAAAGTAGTATTCGGTAATTAGCTATTTAATTTCGATTGTAAATGTTTGTAAATGGAAATTATTTTTGTAAATTTAATTATCCAACCTTGTAAATAAAAAAATCAATCTTCCAAAAAATTATCTATTTGTTTAATGCATTTACACAAAATACACTTAATTACAATAGTGAAAGACGGTTTACCAAAGCCATCTTGCAAGATGTAAATGGATTGTAGATAATTGGATTGGCGAAGTTTTAGTTGGTATTTGTTAGAAAATTTGGAGCAAACCGATTGAAAATTCGATGTTTTTTGTTTTAAATTAGTTGTCGATGGCAAAATCAATTTTTATGAATTGAGAATATTATTAAAAACATTTGTTATAACTCAAACACTTTGATGGCTAATTGAAAGGTTGAGAAGAAACGAAAGTAAGTGAGAATTTTAGATTAGCAAAAGTAACTCTAACACTTATTGTATTTCTATAAATTTACCTTTGATAAAATCTCTGATAACGAAATTAATATTTATGTGGTTTTTGAAGATTGTGACAATAAAATGAAGTTTAATTTAGGAAGTAATTCATTCATACTTACCAAGTTTCTATAACCTATTAGGTCTAACATACAATATAATTATGAATAAAACCTGCTTAGAATGTGACGATAAAATCATTGGTCGCGAAGACAAAAAGTTTTGTTCGGATAGTTGCCGAAATGCATACAACAACAAAATGAACAAAGATCAGAATAATCTGATGCGCAACATTAATAACAAATTACGCAAAAATTATCGCATTTTGTGTGAACTCAATCCAGAAGAAAAAGGGAAAACCACAAAAACTAAACTACTAAATAAAGGGTTCGATTTTGAGTTTTTTACAAGCATGTTACAAACCAAAACTGGCAATACCTATTTCTTTTTATACGATCAAGGTTATCGTGTTTTGGAAGATGATTTTTATATGTTGGTAAAGAAAGAATTTTAGAAAAAAGATGAAAAAAGAAAGAGAAAAAATCTCCATACTCGGTTGTGGTTGGCTAGGTTTACCATTAGCCAAGTCATTACTTTCAAAAGGTTACGAAGTAAAAGGTTCTACGACTTCTGAAAGTAAATTAGAAGTGTTGAAAAACGCTGAAATTTCACCTTTCCAAATTCAATTGGAAGAAGGTCAAATGATTGGAAATATTGAAGATTTTCTGAAAGAAAATGATGTTTTACTTATTGTTATTCCGCCAAAATTAAGAGGTGATAGCAACAAAAATTTTGTTCAAAAAATTAAAAACCTTATTCCATTTATTGAAAAATCAGGTATTAAGAAAGTTATTTTTGTGAGTTCAACTTCTGTTTATAGTGATAGTTTTCCGATTGTTGAAATTACAGAAGCAACCCAACCAAATCCAGATACCGAAAGTAGTAAACAATTAGTTATTACAGAAATACTTTTACAATTGAATCCACATTTTCAAACAACGGTAATTCGTTTTGGGGGTTTACTTGGTGCTGATCGTCATCCTATAAAATTCTTAACAGGAAGAACTAATTTAAAAAATCCTGATGCACCAGTAAATATGATCCAAATAGAAGATTGTATTGGAATTATTGAAACTATTATTGATAAAGGACTTCGACATCCCAAAACTTTCGAACAATCTGATAATTGGGAATGGAATCAAACCTTCAACTGTGTATCACCGCAGCATCCATCTCGTAAAGAATATTATCACAAAAAAGCTCGAATTTTGAATTTGCCATTACCTACCTTTGCGAAACATTCAGAATCGAAAGGTAAAATTATCTCCAGTGAAAAAGTGGAAACAATTTTAAGATATTCGTTCCAAAAAGAAATTTAGTAATTACGGACAATCAAATATTTTTTTTACAATAAATTCAAAACTTAATTGGTATAAGTCAAAAATATAGTTGTTTTATTTTTAGGTGCTTCAATAAGAGCACTATCCTAAAACAACACAATAAAGCTTCGGTTAAGGGAATGTTATTATTTTGAGATTAATTCTATAAAATAAACTTATTCTATTTCAGAAACTCTCAAGGTGTTTACCATTCCTTTGTTAACTACTGGCATCGCTGCTAAGTTGATTAGCATATCACCTTTGTTAACGTATTTTTTTTCTAAACAAATTTTGTTGATGTCTTCAATGGTATCGTCGGTACTTACTAATTTGTCATAGAAGAAAGCTCTCACACCCCATAAAAGATTCAATTGTGTTAAAATTCTTCTGTTAGATGTAAATACTAAGATATGTGATTTTGGCCTCCAAGCCGAAATTTGAAATGCAGTATAACCTGAATTCGTTAATGTTGTAACTGCTTTTGCATTAATAGCATCTGCCATAATAGCCGCATGATAACAAATAGATTTCGTAATAAAACGTTTTGTTCTAACATTTGGCTGACTTAAAGGTACTTTGATAAGTGGAGAATCTTCTACACTTTTAACAATACGCGTCATGGTTTCAATAACTTCTACAGGATAATTTCCAACCGAAGTTTCACCAGATAACATTACTGCGTCAGCACCATCCATTACCGAATTGGCCACGTCATTTACTTCAGCACGCGTTGGTGTTAAGCTAGTAATCATAGTTTCCATCATTTGTGTTGCCACAATTACTGGAATTCGAGCCGTTTTTGCTCTATGAATTAGTTTTTTCTGAATCAATGGAACCTCTTCCGCAGGAACTTCCACACCTAAATCACCACGAGCAACCATCAATCCATCACAAAAAGCAACAATTTTATCAATATTTTCAACTGCTTCAGGCTTTTCAATTTTGGCAATAATTGGAATTTTATGATCAGAATGCTTTGAAATTAAATCTTGTAATTCTTCTAAGTCTTTTGGTGTTCTCACGAATGAAAGCGCAATCCAATCCACTTTATTTTCTATTGCAAAAAGCGCGTCTTTAATGTCTTTTTTAGTTAAAGCAGGTAGCGAAACTTTTGTATTTGGTAAGTTGACTCCTTTTTTAGATTTTAACGGACCACCCTGAATAACTACAGCTTCAACTTCAGTATTTTTATCAGTTTTAGTAACTTCAAAAATTAATTTTCCGTCGTCTAATAAAATTCTTTCACCAGGATTTACATCTTTTGGAAACTCTTTATAGTTCATATAAACTTTTGAAGCTACTCCTAAAATATCTTCGGCAGTAGTAAATGTAATAATATCTCCTTTTTTCACTACAACATCTTCTTTCATAACTCCTACGCGAAGTTTTGGGCCTTGTAAATCGGCTAATATTGATGTTGTATAACCAAATTCTTCGTTTAATTCTCTAATAATATTGATTCGCTCTGAAACGTCTGTGTAGTCTGCGTGAGAAAAATTAATTCTAAATACATTCACTCCAGCATCAATCATTTTTTTTATTACTTCTTTTGAGCTACAAGCTGGGCCTAATGTAGCAACAATTTTAGTCTTTTTATTTGTTGGCATTTTATTAAAAAATTAAATTATTTTTAGATTTTAAATTGGTTGTGTCAATAGTATAAACAGTTGTTATCTTTTTTAAAGACAGAATTTTTTCAATCATTTCTTCTTTGTAAAAGTCATAATCAATATTCTCTATTTTTAATATATAATCGGCTTTTTTAAATTCTGGAATTAAAAAAACTGTTATTTCTACATTGTCAAACAGTTGAGAAGCTTTTTTTTTAGAAGTTAAAACGGTGGTTTTGTTTTCTATTAAACTCCAAACAACATCATTTTTTTTATCATCAAATAAAAAATTACTGAATGAACTTTTTCCTTCCGAAATTGCGATTTCGATATCTGAATTGTTTTTTTTGAGTTGTGTACCCAAAACTCTATTTAATAAAAATGCCAGCTTGTAATCTTCTAAAGTTGAATGAATAGCAATTAATTCATAATCATCTGAAATAAAATCGTTTATTTGAATTTTATGAATTGCCATTTTTTCACAATTAGATTGTAAATATAGTACTAAAATTGTTTGCAATTTAGTAGTTTTGATGTTCTTAACATTAATTTAGTAACTCAAACTTTTGAGAAATTGATTATTTTTGAGAAATTTTTTCTTGTAAGGCAAAATAAGCTCTTTGTGATGCTTTTTCTTCTGCTTTTTTCTTAGATGTTGCTCTTGCTTTTGCTATAATTTTTTGGTCAATCATCAATTTCACTCCAAAATATTTTTGTCCTTCAATGCCATTATCTTCCACAAAATCAAATGCAAAAGAAGTTTTTTCTTTTTGACACCATTCAATAATTAAACTTTTATAACTAATTACTTTTCCTTCTAATTTAGCAATATCAACATATTGTTTGATAATTTTCGTACGAATAAATTTCTCGCAATATTCAAATCCTCTGTCCAAATAAATAGCTCCTATAAAGGCTTCAAATAAATTTCCATGAATATTTTCGCTAAACTGACTAGAATTAACCTTACTGTCTACAAAATTAACCAAATTAAAATCGCGACCTAATTCATTCAAGTGTTCACGACTAACAATTTTAGAGCGCATTTTTGTTAGATAACCCTCATCTCCCGATGGTACTTCATTGTACAAATGAGCAGCAATTACACTTCCTAACATGGCATCTCCAAGAAATTCTAAGCGTTCGTAGTTAAACGGGTTTCCTTTTTCATCTACTTTATTTGTAGAACGATGAGTAAAGGCTTTTTGGTAATATTTTAATTCTTTAGGTTCGAAACCTAGTATGTTGGTAATTTTTTTAAAAAAAATCCCGTCTTCTAAAGAACGGGGATTTTTTATTATTTTTTTAAATAAATGACGCATGTGTAATTATTCTTCTAATTTTTTAAATAAAACACACGCATTATGACCTCCAAAACCAAAAGTATTACTCATTGCAACTTTAATTTCACGATTTTGCGCTTTATTTAATGTTAAATTTAATGAGGGGTCAATATTTTCGTCTACCATAGTATGATTAATTGTTGGAGGAATAATGCTGTTTTTCATGGCTAAGATAGAAGCAATAGCTTCAATAGCACCAGCAGCTCCAAGTAAGTGACCTGTCATTGATTTAGTAGAATTGATATTGATTGTTTTAGCATGATCTCCAAAAACATGACTAATTGCTTTCAATTCTGCAACATCTCCAAGAGGTGTTGAAGTTCCGTGCGTATTTATGTGATCAACTTGCTTAGGCGATATCCCTGCATCACGCAACGTGTTTTCTATAACAGCAATAACTCCAATTCCTTCAGGATGAGGAGCGGTTAAGTGGTATGCATCAGAAGACATTCCACCGCCACCAATTTCACAATATATTTTGGCACCACGTGCTTTTGCATGTTCATATTCTTCTAAAACTAATGCACCAGCTCCTTCACCTAAAACAAATCCGTCACGAGTTGCATCAAATGGTCTTGAAGCTGTTTCTGGACTTTCATTTCTTGTAGATAAGGCGTGCATTGAGTTAAACCCACCCATTCCTGCAATAGTTACAGCTGCTTCAGAACCACCCGAAATAATTACATCACAAATTCCTAAACGAATGTAGTTAAACGCATCAATCATGGCATTTGCAGAAGAAGCACAAGCAGAAACAGTAGTGTAATTTGGACCCATGTAGCCATTTCTCATAGAAATATGAGCAGGAGCAATATCGGCAATCATTTTAGGAATAAAAAACGGATTAAATTTAGGTGTTCCATCTCCTTTTGCATAGTATAAAACTTCTTCTTGAAATGTTTCTAAGCCACCTATTCCAGCTCCCCAAATTACACCAACACGAGTTTTTTTTACGTTTTCATCTGTAATTCCTGCATCTTTAATAGCTTCGTCACTGGCAACAATGGCATATTGCGCAAATTTATCCAATCTACGAGATTCTTTACGATCCATATAATCCTCAATGTTGAAGTTTTTAACCTCACAAGCAAATTTGGTTTTATGTTTTTCAGTATCGTAATAAGTTATTGGAGCAGCACCACTTTTTCCTGTAATTAAACCTTCCCAATATTCTTGAATATTATTTCCGATTGGAGTTAATGCCCCAAGACCTGTTACAACAACACGCTTTAATTGCATAATTTTTAATTTTCAATTGATATAAAAAAACCCATAGTGCTTTTAATAATAACTAAAAGAAACAACGGGTATTACATGTTTTTTTTATGATTGTAATATAATCAATGTTTGCAAAATCTTACTAAAAGATTCAAAACTGAAAGTGAAAAATAATAACATCCATGAAAGTTTCCTCTCATGGATGCCTTTGATATTATTTTTTAGCTTCTTCGATATAAGAGATAGCTTGACCTACAGTAGCAATGTTTTCTGCTTGGTCGTCTGGAATCTGAATGTCAAATTCTTTTTCAAACTCCATAATAAGCTCAACAGTGTCTAATGAATCAGCTCCTAAATCATTTGTGAAGCTTGCTTCTGTTACAACTTCGTTTTCGTCAACACCTAATTTGTCTACGATAATCGCTTTTACTCTTGATGCAATGTCTGACATAATCTTTTAATTTTTAATTTAATTTGTTGGCAAAAATAAAAAACTTTATTTTAAAACAACCTTTTTGTTACTAAATATAGCTACGAATTTAAAAAAAATAATTCATAAAGGCTTCTTTTTTTATTTTTTCCCAAATATTATTCTTTTTTTTGCGGGAATAAATTAATTAAGAATGAAAAATATTGTGCTTTTTGCTTCCGGAAACGGTTCAAATGCCGAAGAAATAATTAGGTATTTTAAAAAAAGTAGTAAAGGAACTGTAGTTGCTATCTTTTCTAATAAATCAGATGCCAAAGTGTTAGACAGAGCAAAAAATCATAACATTCTTTCAGTTGTTTTTTCGAAGAACCAATTAGATGAAGGTTTTGTGTTGGAAAAATTACATCAATTTCAACCCGATTTAATTGTTTTAGCTGGATTTCTACTAAAATTTCCCGAATCTATATTAAAAGAATATTCAGAAGTGATTAATATTCACCCTGCTTTATTGCCAAAATATGGTGGAAAAGGCATGTATGGCATGAATGTGCATCAAGCGGTTTTAGATAATAAAGAAAAAGAAACTGGAATTACAATTCATTATGTAAACGAACATTATGATGAAGGTAAATTTATTTTCCAAAAATCAGTAAATATTGAAGATTGCAAAACGGCTAAAGAAATTGCAGATAAAATTCACAAATTAGAACATCAATATTTTCCTAAAGAAATAGGAAAGATAATCACTAATCATAATTAATTTGAATTACGAAGTCCACATATACACAGACGGTGCCTCCAAAGGAAATCCTGGCCCAGCTGGCTATGGCGTGGTGATGGAAATGGCAGGAACTCTTTATAAGAAAGAGTTTTACGAAGGTTTCCGATTATCAACCAATAATAGAATGGAGTTATTAGCGGTAATTGTAGGTTTAGAAAAGTTAAAAAAACTAAGAACCAAAGTCTTAATAGTTTCCGATTCGAAATATGTGGTAGATTCGGTAGAAAAACGCTGGGTATTTCAGTGGGAAAAAATCAATTTCAAATCCAAAAAAAATTCTGATTTATGGATGCGCTTCTTAAAAATATATCGCCAACACCAAGTCGATTTTCAATGGGTAAAAGGGCATAGCAGTCATCCACAAAACGAACGCTGCGATGCATTAGCGGTTATGGCATCACAACAAAGCAACGTATCAATCGATAAATTTTACGAAAATGAAGAAGGGACGTTATTATAAGATTGTAATTATTAATAACTGAATATCTAAATTAGCTGGTATTTAAAGTTAAAAATATCACATGAAATGATAAAGTGTCTTAGAACTAGAATCTTAATCTAATATATATTCCAATCGTACAGTAATTCTTGCGGTTTTGTTTTTGCTATAGGTATCGTTGTTTCCGCCATAGCTATCTTCTTCTGTAGAGCCTTGTCCTGTAATTTGGAAAACGCCCATACTTGCAGTTTTTAATTTTCCTAAATTTCCATCTGCCGTTTTTACAATTTTTTGAGCACGTTCTTTAGCGTCTTTTGAAGCATTTTGAATCAAACTATGCTTTAAACTTGGTAAATCGGAATATGTGTATTGAATAGAATTAGAAGACAATTCAATTCCTGAATTAATTAATTCAGACGTTTTGCTTGACACTTCTTCAATTCGTTTCATTAAACTTGGATTCTTTTTAGCTGAAAAAGAAATCGTTTGTGTGGCCTCATAACCATCAAAAACTTGTTCGTATTTGGTTTGGTAAGCTACTTCTGTATTTTCGGTTCTAACTTCTCTAAAACGTTTGTTGAATTGTACCGCTCCAAAAGTAAATTCTTCTTTCTTGAAACCTTTGCTTAAAAAGAAATCAGAAACAATTCTTTGATCAGAAATCATCTTATTATAGGCTTCTTTGATGTCAAAACTCTTGGTTGTAAAACTTCCAGACCATAAAATTTCATCCGAAACGAAATCTTTTGTTCCTAATCCAATTACGGAAATAGTATCTAAGTTTTCATTACGATTTTTAAATGCCGAACCTAAAATAAATGCTGTAATAATTATTGAAATTCCAATAATTAAGGTTGATTTTAATCTGCTTTCCATACTTTTTTAAAGATTAGTTTGTTTTCTAATGAAACATTAGAAGGCATACCAAGTTACGAAATTTTAAGTCACTTTGAAAACTATCTTCTGCTTTTAAAAAAAGTAATCATTAAATCAGCACATTCTTTTTCTAAAACTCCCGAAACCACTTGGGTTTTCGGGTGCAATTGGGTTTCCGTTTTTTGAAATCCACGATTTTCATCGGAAGCACCAAAAACAATTTTTGAAATTTGAGACCAATACAAAGCACCTGCACACATTTGACAAGGTTCTAAGGTCACGTACAAAGTACAATCTTTTAAATATTTTCCACCAATGAAATTCGCTGCGCTGGTTATCGCTTGCATTTCGGCATGAGCGGTAACATCATGTAACAATTCGGTTAAGTTATGTGTACGAGCAATTACTTTATTATCAATAACTATAACAGCTCCAACTGGAATTTCGCCTTTTTCAAAAGCTACTTCGGCTTCCTGTAAGGCTTTTTTCATAAAAAACTCGTCGTTAAAAATATTCTCCATAAGTACAAAAATACGATAACCAATTCTTACTTTTGTGCTGTGATGGAAAATTTACTTTCAAAAATTAACAATCCTAGTGATTTAAGGAAACTTACTAAAAATCAATTACCTCAATTAGCCAAAGAATTGAGAAACTTTATCATTGATATTGTTTCCCGAAAAGAAGGGCATTTGGGTGCGAGTTTGGGTGTTGTGGAATTAACCATTGCATTGCATTATGTTTTCAATACACCAGAAGATTTATTGGTTTGGGATGTGGGTCATCAAGCTTACGGACATAAAATTCTAACCGAAAGACGTGAGATTTTTCATACCAATAGAAAATTAAACGGAATTTCGGGTTTCCCAAAGCGAAGCGAGAGTGTTTATGATACGTTTGGTGTTGGACATTCTTCAACTTCTATTTCGGCTGCTTTAGGAATGGCACTAGCTTCGTATTTAAAAGGTGAATTTAACAAACAACACATTGCGGTGATTGGTGACGCTTCGATTGCAAGCGGAATGGCTTTTGAAGGCTTAAATCATGCTGGAGTTACCGATGCAAATTTATTAGTAATCTTAAATGATAATGCGATTGGAATTGATCCAAGCATTGGTGCCTTGAAAAATTATTTGACAACAGTTAAAGAAGGCAAAAATCCAAAACAAAACAACATTATCAAATCATTGAATTTTGATTATTCGGGCCCGATTGACGGTCATGATTTACCAAAATTGATTTCGGAATTAGAACGGTTAAAATTGGTTAAAGGCCCAAAATTCTTGCATGTGATTACCACCAAAGGTAAAGGATTACAGTTAGCGGAAGAAGACCAAGTAAAATATCACGCACCAGGAAAATTTAATGCCGAAACAGGAAAGATCTATTCAAAAGACGAATCGCATTTGCCTCCAAAATTTCAAGATATTTTCGGGCATACATTAGTGGAATTAGCGAAACAAAACGAAAAAATTATAGGAATAACTCCAGCAATGCCATCAGGAAGTTCCATGAAGTATATGATGGAAGCTTTTCCAAAACGTGCCATCGACGTCGGAATTGCTGAACAACATGCAGTTACATTAGCTGCTGGAATGGCAACACAAGGTATGGTAGTTTTTTGTAATATTTATTCCACTTTTTTACAACGTGCTTACGACCAAGTGATTCACGATGTTGCTTTACAGAATTTACCTGTTATTTTTTGTTTAGACAGATCAGGTTTAGTTGGCGAAGATGGTGCAACACATCATGGTATTTTTGATATTGCATATTTGAATTGTATTCCAAATATGATTATTGCCGCTCCAAAAGACGAAATGGAGTTGCGAAATATTATGTTCACTGCTTCAAAAGGATTAAATCATCCAATTGCAATTCGATATCCAAAAGGAAGATGCGAAAAAGTAAATTGGAGACAACCTTTTGAAAAAATTCATATTGGGAAAATAAAAAGACTCAAAAATGGAACTAAAGTTGCTATTTTATCTACTGGAACTATTGGAAATAATATAACGAAAGCAATTGACTCAATAGAAAATTATAAATTGTTTTCACATTATCATTTTCTATTTATAAAACCGTTAGATATTGCTTTTATTAAAAATATAATAAACTCTCATGACCAAATAATTACCGTTGAAGATGGTATAATTACAGGTGGTTTTGGAGAACAAATTAATTGTATTATTGCTTCTGAAAACTTAAAGAAACAAATTATTAATTTAGGAATTCCAGACACATTTATTGAACAAGGAACAGTTTTTGAACAACAACAAATTTGCAAAATCGACGTTCAAAATTTAATTAGCTTATTTAAAACTTTTACCTATGATTAAAAAAGCCTTCCTACTAGGGTTTCTATTTCTTGTTATTAAGAATAACTTTGCTCAAATTATTAGAACCAAATTACCAGACACCATTTCTTATTGGGAAAAAACAAATAAAATTGGTTTGGATATTTCTCAAATTACTTTTGTAAATTGGAATGCGGGTGGAAATAATTCGATTTCAGGATTAATAAACGGGCAATTCATAAGAAATTATAAAAGAAGAAACATTATTTGGGATAACGAATTAATTATTCGTTATGGAATAAATAAGCAAGAAGGTCAAAACGTTAGAAAAACTGATGACCAAATTCAGCTGAACTCTACATTTGGCTATAAAACAGATACTATTTCTAACTGGTATTATGCTGGAAAATTTAATTTTAATACACAATTTGCAAATGGTTATGCCTACCCAAATACTGATTTAGCCATTTCTAAACCTTTTGCTCCAGCATATGTTTTCTTAGGTGTTGGTGCTGAATACTCTAGAAAAGACTTAAATTTGAATGTTTATATTTCTCCTTTAACTAACAAAACTACATTTGTTTTTGATCAAAAATTAGCTAATCAAGGTGCTTTTGGAATTGATAAAGCCATCTATGACATTAACGGTGATTTGATTAGAGAAGGAAAAAATACGAAAACAGAAATTGGTATTTTAGTAACTAATCAATGGAAAAAAGAAGTGTCTCAAAACATTACTTTAGAACATAGAATTAGTTTGTATACAGATTATATCAATAATTTTGGCAACATTGATGTCGATTGGCAGTTACAATTAGCAATGGTTGTAAATAAATATGTAAAAGCTAATATTGGAACACATGTGCTTTATGATGATGACATTAAAGCTAAAGAAGAAGAAAACGGAACACAAGTAACCAAAGGCCCAAAAGTACAATTAAAACAACTTCTTGGAGTTGGAATTGTATATGTTTTTTAAAATTAAAAAGGCTCTGAATTTTCAGAGCCTTTTTAATTTAGAATGAAATTTTTTACTAATTTAAAACTATTTTTTCAGAATGAGATAAACCTTCTCCTTCTATTTTTACAAAATAAAATCCTGAATGAAGCCCTTGTAAATTAATTATTTTATTCTCACCAAATTCATCTGAATTAGAATACACATTTCGTCCATTAATATCATAAACATCAATATTTAAATTACCAGAATAATTATGGATTGAGATATTAACAATTCCTTTTGAAGGATTTGGATATATTTTTATTAAATTTAAGTTATTAAAATTTACTGTTGATAAAGTACAATTTGAACCTGTAGCAGGTGTTGATCCAGGAATAGGAGTTGTAAAATCTTCAACTTGATCTTTTACACCATCTACACCAAAAGTAGAACCCGAAGTAGCATTTACACCCAATCCACGTCTCGCAAAAGTTTCCCAAATCATACAATAATCTTGACCATTTGTTGTATTCAAATCAGCTTGAATTATAGCATTTCTACATTGCACTAAAGATGGATTAGCAGGAGTTAATTTCATTGCATCTATAACTAAGCGCATAACTTTATTATTTCCTCCAATTCCATTGTAAATATTAGGATCATATCCATATTTATCAATATAATTCCATGTTAAATCCCATAACATAGCACACCAAATAGACCCTAATCCGTGAACATTTACGGTATCTATCCCGAGAGTTGTATCTGTAAACCATTGTGTATTAGTATCTCCAAAAGTATGAGGGTTTATAGTCATATCTGTTGAATATCTATATTGACGAATACCATTACCAGTAACCGCTTGATTTACAGCAAATGTTGCTATCCCTCTCGCATCAAACCTTGTGTCTCCTGGTTTAATTTGCATTACTAACCATGCCCAATCAGACCAGCCTTCTCCAGGCTGTTCTGCAGAGCCACTCATTCCAGCACCACCACCAACTAACCTAGTTGAAATTCCATGTGTATATTCGTGAGCAATAATTCCATTATCAAAATCTCCATCAGAATTTACAAATCCTGTTGGATCATTTTTTATTACACCATTAACCGTTCCCAACAACATTTCTGCAATAATAGCTTCTCCTGAATTATAAGAAACACAAATAGCAGGAATAGTAATCGTTGCATCGGCCCCAGACATATTTAATAGTTGATCTGGATTTGTAGCATCATTATTCACAATGATAACAGCTATCGCACCTGCATTTTGAGCAAATTTTACCTTTTCAACAAACGTACAAACCCCTCTTCTAATTACAGCAATTTTCCCATTCAAAGCAGCACCATTTATCGCAGGAGTACAAGCATCTGTATTTTCTGGAGTACCATCATCAAACAAAACTAAATCCTGAGTAATTCCAGGAGAAGGTAATAATGCAACATTCCCTGGCGAAAAAACATTGTTTGAAGCATTATACTCGCCGGCTATTGAAGCAGGAGAATTAATAGTTAAATATTTAGGGGTTGGTCCAGTATCCCATAAATACATCTGCATTCTTGGTCTACTTCCATCTGAAGGAGTTGAAAAATTTGCATTATTAAAACTCGGAGTAGTAGCTTGTGAGCTATCTTGAGATTCTGCTAATACATAATCTCCTTGAGAACCACCTCTACCATAATTAACAGCCTGGAAATTCCTATTTGACTCTGTAAAACCATATTGATACCATAAATCGTGCATTACATTATTCATGTAGAATAAATTTGTTGTTGCAGCATTAACATAAGATGAAGCATTTACTCCAGTTCCTCCATATGCATGGTCAAAAACCAAATTAGGATAAGTTCCTGAAGACGCTGGAGCATATGTATTTATTGCTAGTAATGATGGGTTAGTATTATTAAAATCAGAATAAGCAAACACATTGTTTCCTCTTGTGAAATTATATGTTGTTGTAGACCCTCCAATTGAAGCTGTTGTATTATGCCATCCATTTGGAGAAGCTCCATTTGTTGAAGGTGCTAAAGCTGTAGTAGCCTCAGGATTTACAACAAGAACTCTTGGTGAGTGATTAGGGCTTTCATAGTTCCAAGGTATAACTCTATAATTTGTAGTCCCTGGAGTTAACATTTCCATAGTGTTTAATTTAAACATTTTGTTTGAAAAATCCACTGTACTAATTTTGGAAGAACAATTATGTTGAATACCTTTTGGACCAAAAGCACAATTATGTACTAAATCATATTTTTCAAGTATTTTACCGGATGTCGCGTCAACTTTTATTTTCCATAAATGCTGTGAATTTTGTGTATAAAATTCATAACTCCAAGATAAAACTAAGTTACCTTTTTGGTCTGGAAAATATACTAATTCTGCATTAATAGGATCCTGATCTAACTCACCATTAGATAATTTAAATTTATTATTCTTTGAAAAAATTATTGATGTTGAAAACTCATTCTCTCCTAATTTATTTTGAATTTTATAAAACGATTCAACTACATCATAAGTAGGATTAACTGAATTAATTTTTGTAGAAATATCTCTTATAAAACCTTGAGGTTCATTAATAATTTCTCCTTTTTTAATCCAAAAATAAATGTAAGAATTATCAATTTTTACATTATTGTAAGTCTGCATAACAAGGTAATTAACAATTCCTGTAGTTTCAGAACTTGTCTGGCTTTGAATTATCCATTGATTCAATTCTGAAGGAGTCAATCCAAATTCCTCTCTATTTTTGTTAATATAATCCTGAATTTTCAGACTATCCGTCTGAGAAAACCCAAAAGCACATATCAACAAAACTAATTTCAGTAATAATTTTTTCACGTTTTTCATATATAGGTTATTTCATACTTAATTTTAACAAAATTAATATATTATACTAATTTTCAAAATTTTTTATTACTTATTTTATGTTTTTAACCCGTAGTGCATTATATAAGAAGGTTGCTCAATTGCTTAAAAATTAGCATATTATATTAAATAACAATCAGATACAATTATGAGCAACCTTTTTATATAATGTACTACGGACGGGTGTTTTTAGCTTTTGTTTGCATGAATTGTTTTATATAATTCAACAGCTTTTCCATCAGTTAATAATGAAACAAAGTGGCAAATATGTAATAATCTGTCATACAGTTTCTCTTTTTGAAACTGGAAACGTTCAGGTAATAATTTCAATAGAAGCTCATCATAATTAGATGCAGTGCCAGTTTTTTCTTTGTTGATGGCTGTGCAAAAACTATCTAATAAACTATTAATTACTTTGTAGCCCATTACTTCTTTGCGAATAACTTCTTTGCTTTGATATATGTTTTTTATGCTGATCTGTATGATGTCGTTCATTTGCGCTTTGTATTGGCTTTTATTCATTAAGGCAAACGGAAATTCTCCTGCTAAAATAGCCTTTTCATTTTCCATAAAAATAACCACCGCATCATTGATTAAACTTCCAATAGCTAATGCTCTCAAATAACTAATTCGATCTTCTTTAGTAAGTAATTCGTTGTATTTTTTGGTATCGATTCCATTTTTAACTAATTTAATTAAGTATTCCAATGCGTATTCTTCCGAAATTAAACCTAAGTTAATTCCGTCTTCAAAATCAATTATTGTGTAACAAATATCATCGGCTGCTTCTACCAAATAGGCTAACGGATGACGTTCGAAACCAATATCATTTCCCGATTTATTTAAAATCAAACCTAATTCATTAGCAACCTCAATAAAAAATGTCTTATCCGATTGAAAAAAACCATATTTTTTATCACAAATTTTTTGTGTAGGTTTTTTTGGTAAACTTTCTTTAGGATATTTCATAAAAGCCCCCAAGGTAGCATACGAAATACGCAAACCACCTTCAATTCCTTCACGAGAAGACGCTAAAACAGAGAATCCGTTAGCATTTCCTTCGAAATCGATTAAATCTTGCCATTGCTTTTCGGTTAATTGATCTTTGTATTGCAATCCGTTTCCTGTTTTGAAATATTCACCAATGGCTTTTTCTCCTGAATGTCCAAAGGGTGGATTTCCAATATCGTGTGACAATGCCGCAGCAGCCACAATCGCACCAAAATCATTGGGTTGATAGCCATGAACTTCTTGCAAATGCGGATATTTAGCAATGATTTGTTTTCCAACTAAACGTCCAAGCGAGCGCCCAACTACCGAAACTTCTAAACTATGAGTTAGTCGGTTGTGCACAAAATCAGTTTTGGAAAGCGGAATAACTTGCGTTTTATCCTGTAAACTTCTAAAAGCCGAAGAAAAAATAACTCGATCATAATCTACTTCAAAGCCTAAACGAGTGTCGTCTTGCTCTTTTCGTAAACGTTTACTGGTATCGCCTTGTCTTTTTAAGGACAATAATTGTTCCCATTGCATCATAAGATTCTAGATTGAAGATTGCGGATTTTCGACTCCATAATTACTCTTTTTCGTTAGCCAAAAAGAAATTTCTCGATTTTTTTGGATACTGATTGTAACTTTTATCACTCGGATTTACGATGATTGATTTGATGTTAATTTCGTCTCCTAACTTAAAGTTTTTTTCTGTATATTGGTAATCTAATAAATATTCGCCACAGAAATAGTTCCCGTCTGCATCTTTTTCGATAATTCCTGTGTGAACGCCTTTTTTATCTTTTGACATAATCTGTTATTTTTTTCAAATGTACGAATTGAAACGCAATTTTTTATAACAACGGCCATCACACGATGGCTGTTGTTGTTATTTAATAGACCCATTCGAACTTTAAAAATACTGTAAAAGGCATACTATTTACTACGAAGTATTTTTCAAATTCAAATAACTTTCCAACCATTTTTATTCTAATTTCTCCGATATAAGGATTTTTTTGTAAACGCTTCTTTCAATTCTTGATTCAATATCAAATCCTTTAACGTTTATAAGATAACTGATATTTAGAGTTTATAGATTTATATTCTGCTAACAAAATTAAAATAATCAACTCTATATCAGATAGTTTTGAATGTATTGGTTTAAAATAAAAATTATCATTTTCTGAAATTTTACATATTTTAGTCTGAAATTAATTTGTATCTTGCTTCAATGTTACTCATGAATTTTAATTGTTTGAAAGTCAACACAATTTAAGTATTTTTAATGTTTTGAGCAACTTTTTTATAATACGAAACGGGTTAATGTACTAATTTGACACTAAAAAGTGTTACTTTAGTATATTATTTGTTAGGCATCATTTTGCAAGACCTCCTCCCGGCAGAAATATAAATTATAAGAAAAGTATGAGGATATCACCAATTATAGAAGTAGACGAGTTACTGAAAAAACACAAAAATCCTGATGTGATGATTTTCGATGTAAGCAATAGTAAAAATGCTAAAGCTAACTACGTGACCGAACATATAGAAGGTGCTTTTTTTGTAGACCTCAATACTCAATTGGCAGACATTAAAACCGATTTTTCGGATGGTGGACGCCACCCACTACCCAAAATAGAGACCTTCGCTAAAACTTTGACAGAAATAGGAATTTCAAAAGACAAACATATAGTTATTTATGATGACAAAAATGGTTCGAATGCTTCAGCAAGATTTTGGTGGATGTTAAAATCAGTTGGACACGAAAAGGTTCAAGTTTTAAACGGAGGACTAAATCAGGCTAAAGAAAATAATTTTCCATTGAGTTCAAAGGCCGAAATTATTAAGAGAGCTTCTGAAACATATCAAATTAATAAATGGAATTTACCTACAATCGAAATTAATGAGGTAGAAAATGTATCAAAAAACTCGAATTATTTGGTAGTTGATGTTCGAGACAAAGAACGATATGAAGGAAAAACTGAACTAATTGATTTAATTGCAGGACATATACCAGGAGCGATAAATATTCCATTTACAGAAAATTTAGACCAGAACGGATTATTCATTACACCAAATGAATTAAGAAATAAGTATAAAGCTCTGCTTGGAGAAAGTAAGTCTGAAAACATTATAGTCTATTGTGGTTCAGGAGTAACGGCTTGTCATACTTTACTAGCATTAGACTATGCAGAAATGGAAATACCAAAATTATATATTGGCTCTTGGAGTGAGTGGAGTAGAAACAATAAGATGATAGAAAAAACGAACGCCTAATATCGGTTTTATTTATGTTGCAAAAAATTGTTTTTATAGTTCTCTTTATGACTTCGTTTTGGGTTTCAGCACAAAACGAACAATTAGCGTTACAATATTTTGACGATGGCGAATTTGAAAAAGCTTTAACTATTTTTGAAGAAAATTTACAAAAACAACCTTTAAATTATTTCTTTTTTCAAAAAGTAATCGAATGCTGTCAACAATTAAAACAATACGATAAAGCGGAAGAAATAATCTTAAAAAGAAAAGAAAAATATAATCAGCCCATACTTTTAGTAGAACTTGGCTACAATTATCAACTTCAAAAAAATGAAATTGAAGCTAAAAAACAATACAATTTAGCACTATTAGAAGTTGAAAAACAAGCAAATCATTCTTATCAAGTTGCCAGTTATTTTGAGAAGAAAGTCTTGTTAGATTGGGCAATAAAAACCTATGAAACCGCTCAAAAAGTAAATCCTAACCTAAATTTTGATTACCAAACGGCTTTATTACAAGGACAATTAGGGAATTTGGATTTAATGTTAGAAAAACTACTCGATTATGGTTACAAAAATCAAGAAAATACAGCATTAGTTCAAAATCAATTGAGCCGATATTTAATGGATGATACCGAAGGTACATTTGCTGATGCTATTAAGAAAAGTTTACTTTTAAGAATACAAAAATCGCAAGATGTGTATTGGAATCAATCGTTAAGTTGGTTGTTTGTTCAGCAAAAAGAATACGGCAAAGCATTTGTTCAAGAAAAAGCAGTTTACAAACGAAATCCCGAAAGTTTTTACAACATTGTAACGCTTGCTCGATTGGCTATCGAAGAAAAACAAAACGAAGATGCAACTACAATTCTAACATTCGTTTTAGAAAACACACAAGATTTGGAGTTACAAATGCAAGCGTATCATTTTTTGATCTCTATGGAAATTGAATCGGCTTTGCAGAAAGAATATGCTGCAATCGATTTAAAACTACAAGATTTACTAAAAAAACACGGAATTAGTCCGTATTCATTAGATTTACAATTGTTGACCGCTCATTTTGAAACTTTTTATTTGAATCAGCCCGAACTAGGAAAACAATTGCTGCAAAACGCGTTAAAATTACCATTAAACCTGCGAGATCAATCAAAAGTAAAAATGGAATTGGCTGATATTATGGTCTATGACGAAAAATTCAATCAAGCCATTTTATACTATGCACAAGTGGAAGACAACCTTAAAAATGATGTTTTAGCACACGAAGCAAGCCTAAAATTAGCCAATGCAAACTTCTATAAAAAAGATTTTGATTGGACTTTACAACAAGTAAAAAACCTCAAACAATCATCTAGTTTACTGATTGCAAATGATGCTGTTGAACTGTTTTTACTTATTCAAGACAACTCTGTTGAAGACAGTTTACGTGTGGCATTACAAGCTTACGCAAAAGCTGATTTACAATTGTACCAAAAGAAAAACGAAGAAGCGCTTCAATCATTTTTAACTATTTTAGAAAAACACAAAGGTGAAAGCATTGAAGACGAAACCTTATTAAAAATTGCAGATATCTATTATCAAAAGAAAGATTATCTAAAAGCATTGAACTATTATCAAAATATTTTAGACAATCATAAAGAAGGGATTTACATTGATGAAGCCTTATTCTTTTCGGCAGAAATTTACCGAAAATATCTTATGGATAACGAAAAAGCAAAGCCTTTATACGAAAAAATGATCTTAGAACATCCCGATAGTTTGTATTATACAGAAAGTAGAAAGCAATATAGAACATTGCGAGGTGATACCGCTATTTAGAGAAAAGAAGAAACAAACAAGAGAAAAGAAGAAACGATTAAAAAAGAAGAATGATTATATATAACGTAACGATAAACGTAGACGAAAGCATTCACCATGATTGGTTAAAATGGATGCAAAACAAACATATTAGCGATGTTTTAGCAACAGGATTATTTACCAATGCCAAAATGGTTCGAGTATTGGTGGAGGAAGAAATGGGAGGCACAACCTATGCCGTACAATATTTCACGGATTCTAGAGCAAAGTTAGAAGACTATTATAAAAACCACGCACCGAGATTACGTCAAGAAGGGCTTCATCTTTTTGCTGATAAAATGTTAGCTTTCAGAACCGAATTAGAAGTAATGGGAGAATTCTACGGAGAAACAAATTAAAATGGAAAAAGTAAACGCAAAAAAACACTTAGGGCAACATTTCCTAAAAGACGAAAGTATCGCAAAAGACATTGCCGATACACTTTCGCTAGAAGGCTATTCTAAAATTTTGGAGATTGGTCCAGGAATGGGTGTTTTAACCAAATATTTATTGGACAAACCCACTGAAACTTATGTCATTGAAATCGACAAAGAATCGGTAGAATATTTGGGTGTTTATTTTTCAAAACTAAAAGATCATATTATTTCTAAAGATTTTTTAAAATACGATTTAAATGAAGTGTTCAATAAAGAATCTTTTGCAATTATTGGAAATTTCCCTTACAATATTTCAACACAAATTGTGTTTAAAACCTTAGAAATGCGCGACCAAATCCCTGAGTTTTCAGGTATGTTTCAGAAAGAAGTTGCCCAACGAATTTGCGAGAAAAAAGGAAGTAAAATCTACGGAATTTTATCGGTTTTAACCCAAGCATTTTATGAAGCGGAATACTTATTTACAGTTCCTCCAGAAGTTTTTAATCCACCTCCAAAAGTAGATTCGGGTGTGTTGCGATTGCGAAGAAAAGCAGATTATTCGTTACCGTGTGATGAAAAATTATTCTTCAAAGTAGTAAAAACTAGCTTCCAACAAAGGAGAAAAACGTTACGAAATAGCTTAAAATCGTTCAATTTTTCTGATAATTTAAAAGAAGACACTATCTTTGACCTCCGCCCAGAACAACTAACGGTAGAACAATTTATAGAAATTACTAAAAAAATAACAGCCGATGGAGTTTAAAATCAGCAGAGAGTTTATATCTGAAATAGAAAAACTTATAAGTGAAAACAAGGCACAAGAATTACTTTTGCTTCTTGAAGATATTCACTTTGCTGATATTGCTGAAATCATGGAAGAACTCGATGATTATGGCGCAGGTTATATTTTTAACACCTTAGATTCTGAAAAAACGGCCGAGATTCTGTTAGAATTAGACGAAGAAGTTCGTGAAAAAATCTTAAAAAACCTTTCTCCAAAGGAAATTGCTGAAGAGCTTGACGAATTAAGCACAGATGACGCTGCCGACATTATTGCCGAATTACCGCAATACAAAAAAGAACAAGTAATTTCGGAATTAGAAGACGTTGAACATGCCAAAGACATTGTAGATTTATTACGCTACGATGAAGATTCTGCAGGTGGTTTAATGGGAAAAGAACTCGTAAAAGTGAACGAAAATTGGAACGTACTAACCTGCGTGAAAGAAATGCGTGCACAAGCTGAAAATGTTTCAAAAGTACATTCAATATATGTAGTTGACGATGAAGATCGTTTAAAAGGTCGTTTATCATTAAAAGATTTATTAACCACCTCAACAAAAACAAATATTAGCGAAGTTTATATCAAAAAAGTAGACTATGTAAAAGTAGACACAAAAGATGTAGAAGTAGCGCGTATTATGCAAAAATATGACTTGGAAGCCATTCCGGTTGTAGATGAATTAGGTCGTTTGGTTGGTCGAATTACCATTGATGATATTATCGATGTCATCAAAGAAGAAGCAGACAAAGATTACCAGTTGGCAGCGGGTATTTCACAAGACGTTGAAGCTGATGACAGTATTTTAGAACTAACCAAAGCGCGTTTGCCTTGGCTGGTTTTGGCATTATTTGGAGGATTTATTTCGGTACACGTTTTAGGAATCTTTGAATCTGTAATGGAATTACATCCCGAATTATTTTTCTTTACACCACTTATTGCTGCAATGGCAGGAAATGTAGGTGTTCAATCTTCAGCAATTATTGTGCAAGGTCTAGCAAATAATACCATTATAGGGCCTGTTATAGAACGTCTATTAAAAGAACTTTCATTGAGTTTATTAAACGGAGTCATTCTTTCAGTAATCTTATTGGCAGGTAGTTATTTCTTGTTGGGATATGAAATTCATGTGGGTTATACCGTTTCAATTGCTTTACTTTCGGTAATTATTATGGCGTCATTAATTGGAACTTTTATACCAATTATCTTAAATAAATACGGAGTTGACCCTGCATTAGCAACAGGTCCGTTTATTACTACAAGCAACGATATCTTAGGAATTTTAACCTACTTTACGATTGCTAAGATTATTTTAGGAATTTAATCACAGTCATCAGGGATATATTTTGGTGCTTATCCAATTTTATTATCTAAATTAGGTAATTTTTTGTAAATACAATATTTCTATCAAGACTGGCTCACATTTCTGCAAGCCGTCTTTTCAGATGCTAATTACTTCACAGATGCTTTTAAAAATTCTCTATTCATACGAGCAATATTCTCTAATGAAATTCCTTTTGGACATTCGATTTCACATGCTCCAGTATTTGTACAATTTCCGAAACCTTCTTCATCCATTTGGCGTACCATGTTTAAAACACGTTGCGTGGCCTCTACTTTACCTTGTGGCAATAAAGCATATTGTGATACTTTTGCTCCTACAAATAACATCGCAGAACCGTTTTTACAAGTAGCCACACAAGCACCACATCCAATGCAAGCTGCTGCTTCAAATGCTTTGTCTGCGTCGTTTTTAGGCACTGGAATTGAGTTAGCATCAATTGTATTTCCAGATGTATTTACCGATACAAAACCTCCAGCTTGTTGAATTCTATCGAAAGCCGTTCTGTCTACTACCAAATCTTTGATTACTGGAAATGCTTTACTTCTCCATGGTTCGATATAAATTGTATCTCCATCGTTGAACATTCTCATGTGTAATTGACATGTTGTAATTCCCGTGTCTGGTCCGTGAGCACGTCCGTTGATGTATAAAGAGCACATTCCACAAATTCCTTCACGACAATCATGATCAAATGCTACTGGCTCTTTTCTTTCATTAATTAATTGCTCGTTTAATTGGTCTAACATTTCCAAAAATGAACTTGCAGTAGAAACATTATCTAATTTATAAGTTTCCATGCTACCTTTTGAACTAGTGTTCTTTTGACGCCAAATTTTAAGGTTTATATTTATATTTTTTGCTGCACTCATAATATTTTATTTGTAATTTCTAGCTGCAATTTTAATTTCTTCATATTTCAATTCTTCTTTATGAAGTTCTTCTTTACTGATGTCATCTCCTTTGTATTCCCAAGCTCCAACAAATTTGAAGTTTTCGTCATCACGTAATGTTTCACCTTCAGAATCTTGATATTCTTCACGGAAGTGACCTCCACAAGACTCTTTACGTTGTAAAGCATCCATTGCCATTAACTGACCTAATTCGATGAAATCGGCAACTCTTAATACTTTTTCTAACTCAGGATTTAATTCGTCTGCACTTCCAGGAACATAAACGTCTTTGTAGAAATCTTTTTTTAATTGAGCGATTTCAGCAATAGCTTCTTTTAAACCTGCTTCATTTCTTCCCATTCCTACTTTATTCCACATAATCAAACCTAATTTTTTATGGAAATAATCAACTGATTTTGTACCGTTGTTGTTTAAAAATTTGCTAATTGAATCTTTAACTCTAGCTTCTGCTTCTATGAATTCTGGAGAATCTGTTGAGATTTTTCCAGTTCTAATTTCGTCAGCTAAATAATTAGAGATTGTGTAAGGTAATACGAAATATCCATCTGCTAAACCTTGCATTAAAGCCGAGGCTCCTAAACGGTTAGCTCCGTGGTCAGAGAAGTTAGCCTCACCTGCTACGAAACAACCTGGGATAGTAGATTGTAAGTTATAATCAACCCAAACACCACCCATTGTATAGTGAACCGCTGGGTAAATTTTCATAGGTGTTTCATAAGGATTTTCATCTGTAATTTTTTGATACATCGTAAACAAGTTACCATATTTCTCTTCTAACCACTGTTTTCCTAAAGCTGTAATTTCTTCTGGAGTTGGATTGTGATTTCCTTTTGCGTACGCTGATTGTTTTCCTTTAGTTTGAATTTCTGTTGAGAAATCTAAATAAACACCTTCATTTGTATCGTTTGCTTCAATACCATGTCCTGCATCACAAACTTCTTTTGCAGCTCTTGAAGCCACATCACGAGGAACTAAATTTCCAAAAGCTGGATATTTTCTCTCTAAATAATAGTCTCTATTTTCTTCAGCAATTTGTGTTGGTTTTAATTTACCAGCTCTGATTGCTTCAGCATCTTCTTTTTTCTTTGGAACCCAAATACGTCCTGAGTTGCGTAACGATTCAGACATTAATGTTAATTTTGACTGATTAGTTCCGTGAACTGGAATACATGTTGGGTGAATTTGTACATAACATGGGTTAGCAAATAGCGCTCCTTGTTTGTGGATTTTCCATCCAGCTGTTACGTTACTTCCCATTGCGTTTGTAGAAAGGAAATATACGTTTCCGTAACCTCCAGAAGCAATAACAACTGCATGTGCTGAATGTCTTTCGATTTCTCCTGTAATTAAGTTACGAGCGATAATGCCACGAGCTTTTCCATCTACTTTAACAATATCTAACATTTCGTGACGGTTGTACATTTTTACACGACCTAAACCGATTTGTCTCGATAAAGCTGAATATGCTCCTAATAATAATTGTTGTCCTGTTTGTCCAGCAGCGTAGAAAGTACGTTGTACTTGCGTTCCACCAAACGAACGGTTATCTAACATTCCACCATATTCGCGAGCAAAAGGAACTCCTTGGGCCACACATTGGTCTATAATATTCCCAGAAACTTCCGCTAAGCGGTGAACGTTTGCTTCACGCGCACGGTAATCACCACCTTTAATAGTATCATAGAAAAGACGGTAAATACTGTCACCATCATTTTGATAATTTTTTGCAGCATTTATACCTCCTTGAGCTGCAATGGAATGTGCACGACGTGGAGAATCTTGAAAACAGAATGCTTTTACATTGTACCCCATTTCTCCAAGAGAAGCAGCAGCTGAAGCACCTGCTAAACCAGTTCCTACAACAATAATATCGATTTTTGGTCTATTATTTGGGGCAACTAATTTTAGATGGTTTTTATGATTGGTCCATTTATCTTTTAATAGACCTGCTGGTATTTTAGAATCTAACTTCATAATATATACTGATGTTGATTATTTTTTAAAGTGTAAGATAACTGGAATAATTGCAAATAAAAAAGGAACTATAATAGCAAATATTTTTCCAAAAAACCTGATAACTGGAGTAAATTTATTATTAATCCCTAATGATTGAAATGCGCTTTGAAAACCGTGCCATAAGTGGAATGCTAACGCTAGCATTGATAATACATAACCAATTGTAAAAAACAATCCATATTTTGTGTCTTTAAAAAAATCTATAGTAAGCTTATACAAGTCTTTATAACCCTCAAAAATAACATCACCTGTTTTTTTATTAACAATTTTTGTCACATTTTGAACTTCTAAATCATATTGACCAGAAGTTTGTAATTTAATTTTTTTGAAAAAATCTTTTGATAGTTTACCATTTTCATCTAATTGCATAAAAGGTATTTGAGAATCTTTTGTTCCAACTAACTGAACCTGTTTTTGTCCCATTCCATTATCTATTTCTGTGCTAACTAATGGTATATTCTTATCAAAATGCATTTTTGCCCAAAAATTCACCATGTGTGTAGCAATAAAAATCAAAATAATTGTTCCTAAAACCGCCATGTTTCTTGAAGCCAAACTACTTGAAGAACCATCTGTTTTAGCATAAGCAATAGGTCTTGCTTTTTTGTTTTGGGTGGTTAATAACATTCCATCAATAGCATGAAATAAAATTGAAATGTAAGTAAGATAAGATAGTAATTTAACTGCTGGATTGGTGGTCATGAACAACGCATATTCATTAAATTGTTTACTTGTGCCAAAAATTAATTGAAGATTTCCAGCTAAGTGACCTACCAAAAACAAGCATAAAAATAAACCTGTAAAAGCCATCCAATATTTTTTTACAATAGATGACTTTAAAAGTACTGATTTTGCCATAATTTTATTTGATTGTAATAGTTTTATAAAAATCAAAACAAAAATACAGCTATTTGAAATTAACCACAACTTTTTCGAGCTAATTTATAATGATTTTAAAATAATTTAAAAAATACTGAATATTAATAAGTTATGTTTTAGCAAAAGAGTTGTTGGTATTGTTTTTACAAAATAATCATTTCACATAGCTCGGGATTAATCCTCTTAAACCCATATCTACGATATTTTCACCAATAGATGGTTCATATTTTCCATCTGCGGTTACTTCGTGCCATTCAAAACTGTTATTAATGGAAAGCGATAATGTAACCGCAACATCTTTAGTTTCATTTCCGTTAATAATTAAGCTTTCAGTGAATTTTCCTGTGACTACACATGAGCCAGACGGAATCGGTGATGTACTTGTAATAGGGTTCGGAACCGTAGTGGATCCAGCGGGTGATTGACCTGATGTCGCGTATGGAAAATCGTTCAGTGTGAAAGCCCAATATCCTTGTAAACGATTAGCATTTACTGGAAAAAAATTACTGCCAATATAATGTGTATTAATGTAAGTATTATATCCAACAAAACTTGCTAATCTACCTTGATAGTCTGTTCCGTTATTTCTGATAGAAATATTATAATCTTGATACGCTAAAGAAACGCGTACATATTCGTAATTACCTTGTGCTACTTGGCTTAATGGGATTTTTAGAAAAGTTTCACCTTCACTCACAACAATTGCTTGATCAAAATCGATTGCAACCGAACCACCTTCAATAGTTTCTGGTGCCTGGTATAAAACGGTTCCGTCGCCTAATTGTGTAAAAGCCGTTGGTGCTAATTCGAAATAATGTGCAGAAATTGCATTAAAATCGGGAGATTGTGCTGCATTTCCTGGCGCTACACTTGATGGTTGTCCTAAATTATTCAAGCGAACTTGATTAGAATCGAATTGAAATTTCACTATTAGATAAGGCTCTTCTGCCTTATCATCTGAATCCTCACAAGAGAAAAAAGTGAAAGCTCCTAAGACTAAAGTGAATAAAACTACTAATTTCTTCATACTATTGATTGATTTCTAACCCCGACTGAAGTGATAGCTCCCGATAAAATCGGGACTAAAACGAAAGGCAGGAACCTAACTTTAAACAAAACCCAACCGCTTGGTTACTAAAAAATAAGACGATTTTAATAGGTTTTTGTTACATCTTCATCTATAACGAGAATGAAGTCTGCTTTATTATAATGTTCGGCTTCTAATTTTGAAATATCTTTTTGTTCTACGGTAGCAATGGTAATAATTTTTATTTCAAAATTCAATTTTTTCAAATACCAATTGATTCCTTCGTAATTATCGGAATGATAGGTTCCGTTATAATGTACAAAAATGCTGTTTTCTTTTCTATTTTTATTTATAAAATAAGCCATTGTTGCATCTTTTATGGCTTGCGCTTTTGGCATTTTATCACCTGCATGACCGCCTTGCATTCCCATCATGCTTTTATAACTTGGCAAATTGATGTCAAACTTAATGGGCAACGGTGCAATCCAAGATTTTTCTTGAGCAGAAAGCGAATCCAAAGCCACCAAATCTTTTTTAAATACTAACGAAGCGTATCTTCGAGGTACATTTGTAGCAATAAAATCAAAATAATTCTCTTTGGCAAAATCAACTAAAGGCTTGTAATCGGTTTTATAATTTTTCCAAAGACGAGCTGTTGAATCCAATTGCTTTTGATCGATTTCGCCTTTTAGGTATTGGTTGATTTGCTTTTGATTATCGGCTTCTATCATTTCTGCACCTAAAACCAATTGTTTCTTTTTAGCCAAATCTTTTGTAAACTCTAATTGCAACCAATGCACGATAGAATTATCGTGATATTCGCCAAACAAAACCACATCAGCTTTTGCAGATGAATATAGTAAATTTGAAAACGTTTTTAAATTTCCCTTGTTATCGTAAATTTGGTAGGCTTTTTTGTCTTGTGCATAACTGATAATTGTAGCAAATATAAAAATGCTAAATACTATTTTTTTCATAAAATCATTTTGAGATATACACCTAATTTATTTATTACCAACATCATCTCTTTAAAATTCTTTTCGTTTTTACTTTCTTTTTTTTCAATATTATATGTTTGACATTAATGAAGAACAACTTCTCCATTCATCTGTAAATACTTTTAGCGTCTTTTCTTACATGTTCTTCAAAAATCAGAGTCAATGATTTGGCTAAATAATCATCTATTGCTTTCACATAAAAACATTTTACCTTGTTTATATCATTTAATTCTGGCTATACTGCTTTTGTTTTTTTGCATCATAGCTTATGCTTTGTTTTCCATCTTCATTTCCTTCTCCTACAAATTTATCAACATGAACGAACAATTTGAAATAAAAGGGTATTCATGACTACTTTTTCATTGCAACACATACTTTTTGCATAGAAAACCATGCTGTAATTTGACTAATTTCATATCGTTTTCCAATTTGAATACTTGACAAACTTTTATTTGAAGTAGTCATTTCAAAAATAATCAAAAATGCCTCTTGTAAGCCAAATTTTACTTTATGAAATAGCGGTATTGCTTTGTGTTTTCGTTTCGCGGCTTGAAAATTGTGCCGGAAAACTAGCACCAAGCCTTTACAAATATAACCAAAACTTTAAAATAAACAACTTTGCCATTTCAAGAAATACTGAAACCAGACATATTTTTAAACCTCTGTTAAATGGGGTATTATATTTTCACGAACTGAAAAAATCAACACAATGTTTATTCGTAACGTTTGGTCTTCGGCTTTCAAATGTCACACAAACTTGATTTATCAAGCAAAGCTTGGTTTCAGATTTGATTTCGCTGAGAATTTCTCTGAATGGATTTTCAACGTATTTTTTTTAATTATCACGTAAAATTTTCAGTTACAAATATCGTTAAATTTCATGCGAAAAAATAGGAGCGAAGCGTTCTGCGTAAGTTCGGGAAATATATTGCATTTAACTAAATGATTACACGAATAACAATGATAATTAAACCGTGATTCTCACAACCTTTTCAGATTCATATTTGAACACCTAAAGCCCCATACATTTAATTTTACTTAAATATGATACAAGCTTGATTATTTGGTAATTCCTTTATAAGATTGAGTATATTTTACCTTTTAAAACTTCTATGGAGATATTGTAGAATTAAGGTCAATATAAAGGAATTATATTAATAACTCAAAATAAATAAATAAAAAGTAAAAAATATTTTTGATGATTTAAAAAATCAATTATATTTGCACTCGCTGAAAAGATAAATATTTTCCTCCTTAGCTCAGTTGGTTAGAGCATCTGACTGTTAATCAGAGGGTCCTTGGTTCGAGCCCAAGAGGGGGAGCAATTTTTCAGAAAAACATAAACCTTTGAGGTAATTCCTCCTTAGCTCAGTTGGTTAGAGCATCTGACTGTTAATCAGAGGGTCCTTGGTTCGAGCCCAAGAGGAGGAGCTCTACTGAAAAAGCCGCTAAAATAGCGGCTTTTTCTTTTGTATCTATTTGATAATCAAAAACATACCCGCTTACAAACGGGTTCGAGAAGTATAAAATAAAATTATGGGATTTTTGAGCGATTTCTCGAACCGATCACATTATATTATTAAAAAGGCATTTATCCCTTTAATATCATACAACTTCTTTTCAATATTCAACTAAAAATATTTTTAGTCTACTAAATGTTATGCTGCTCCCCAAAAATCAGACAAGATTTTCACATAATTTAAGATAGGGAAAATTAACCTAAATTAGCAAAATTATGTCAAGAAGCAGAAGAGTATTTAGTAAAGAATTTAAGGCAAAAGTTGTTTTAGAAGCCTTGAAAGAAAAAAACACC